>Ga0307373_10007015_pt1 | contig 17718 bp, 16 predicted proteins | sample OX2MG_FD_202534 | JGI IMG/M metagenome (GOLD analysis project Ga0307373, IMG submission 202534) | Soil microbial communities from Risofladan, Vaasa, Finland - OX-2 | ecosystem: Environmental > Terrestrial > Soil > Coastal area > Acid sulfate soil | place: Finland: Risofladan, Vaasa | collected... | reverse complement strand
CCGACTCGCCCAGGAGCACCACCGCACTCATCGCTACCTCTACCTGCCCGCCACCGCCGATGGTCCGGCGGCGGTCGCCCGCTTCTGGGCGCGGCTGCGGCCCAAGGAGACCCTGGCCGTGGCGGGTGACGAGGATCTGCTCGCCGATCTCTCTTCCCTGCCCGTCGAGCGCCGTGAGGAGGACCGGGTGCCGATCCTCCACTATGGCTTGCCCACCCCGGTGCCCCCGGAGAGCGGATCTTAATGTGTCAGGCGGTCCCCGTCAACGAGCATGGTGATCCATGAAGCCAGTCCCGCGCGGGCGTTTGACGGAACTCGGACGCGGCGCTGGCGTACTATACTAGCGGGGCTTCGCCCCAGCCCGCCGAGGCGTGTGTCCGCAGGCGGCAGCCTCTGGCTGAGGGAACAGACGTGGTAGCATGGAAGCCACCCGTGTAATGGACCGCCAGGCGGTCAGGTGCCAAAAGGCGCGTTCTCGACAACCAGAGGCCAGAAATGAAGATAGCACAATCGGTCGGGGAGATCGTGCGGGAGCACGTGACGCTGGAGGTGGAGTGCCTGGATCGGCTCTACCTGAACGTCTACGTGCCGCAACTGCAGTATGCGGGTGGGGTGGCGGCGTTTCTCCAGCACCAGCGGGGGGCGGTGGCGGTGTCCACGGCATTGGTCAAGCCCATGACGGAGGCATTCGTGGCGGGGATCACGACGTTCGCGCAGCAGCAGAGCATTCCCCTGGTCCACTTTCGCAAGGGGCAGCGCAAAGACGACGTGGCCAAGGAGTACCTGGCGCGGTTCACGGGCAGGGAGGGAGTGCTGTTCATCGGGGTGGCGCAGGAGAAGGCGCGGTTGCCCCGCACGGAGAGCCGCCGCCATGCCCAGACGGGGGTGCGTTATCCCTGGGTGGTGGAGACGACGGGCTACGTCAACTATTATTACTTCTATTGCCTGGACGCGGACTGTGGGCCTTTCTTCCTCAAGTTGTGCTCCTACTTCCCCTACAACGGCAAGCTGTGTCTGAACGGGCACGAGTACCTCAAGCGGCAACTGGCCAAGGAAGGGATTGCCTTCGCGGCGCTCGACAACGGCATCCGGTCCTGTGCCGACCCGGCGCGGCTGCAGGCCGTGGCCGACGCCTTCGATGAGCAGACCATCGACGCCCTGCTGCGCAAGTGGCTGGCCCGCCTGCCCCACCCCTTCAGCGCCGCCGACCGGGCGGCCGGCTACCGCTATGCCCTCTCCCTGCTGCAAGTCGAATGTTCGCTCACCCAGGTACTGGACCGGCCCGTGCAGGGCCGCCTGCTCTTTGAGCAGATTATCCGCGAGCACCTCGATCTGGGCCGACCCGCCCAGGTGCAGCTGATCTTCGCCCGGCGGGTGACCACGCGCACCCCCGGGCGCTTCCGCACCCGCGTGATCACCGACGGGGTCACGCCCTCGCTGCACGTGGACTACAAGCACAGCCGGATCAAGCAATACCATAAGGAGGGCCACGCCCTGCGCACCGAGACCACCATCAACGACCCTGCCGACTTCGCCCTCGGCAAAGGGCTGAGGAACCTGCCCGCCCTGCGGGCCTGCGGCTTCGCCGCCAACCGACGTCTCTTGGACGTGGAATGCCTCAGCCAGGACTGCACCCAGGGGGCCCAAACCCTGGACCGCATCAGCCGCCCCCAGGTGGTGGCCGGTCAGCGTGTGGCCGCGCTCCCCCTTTTCCAGCCCACGGTGCAGGCGCTCTTCGCCGCCCTCGTGCTCTTCGCGCTCCAGCCCGCCGGCTTTGCCAACAAAGACCTGCGCCCCCGGCTGGCGCAACTCCTGGGCCGTGCGCCCAGTCAGATCGGTCCGGGCCAGATGACGTACCAGCTGCGACGGCTCCGCCTCCATGGGCTCATCACCCGCCTGCCCCACACCCAACGCTACCAGGTCACGGCGGAGGGGCTGCGCCTTGCGCTCTTCTGCACCCGCCTGCACGCCCGCGTCCTCCATCCGGGCCTCACCGCCATCCTCCCACACCGCGCCACCACCAATACCACCCTGCGCTCGGCCTTCGACCGCGTGGACCGCGCCCTCGATCAGTTCTTCACCGAGACCCGCATGAGCGCATGAAACTTGACTCACCATTCACGACAAATCATCCCAAGGCGTCTAGCCCTGCATCCGCGCGCCGCTATCCTGAGTGGGCTGTTGCTGGTCGTTGCCCTCGTGCCTATCCTTGGACTCTGGCATGGGGTGAATGGTCCACTGAGCCAGAGCATCCCCGTGTTTTTCCTGGTGCCGGTACTCCTTGCATCGGCCGTGGGCGGGCGCGGCGCCGGCGTGCTGGTGTCCTGCGCCGCGCTCCCAGTCTGGGACTGGTTTTTTATCCAGCCGCTCTATACCGTGACCATCGCCTCTCCGCGAGATGTCACAACCCTGGTCGTGTTTCTGGTGGCGGCCCTGCTGGTCGGGCAGCTGTCAACGGTCGCCCGCCGGCGTACCGAGGAGGCGTTACGTCGCGCTGCCAGCACCGAGGCGCTCTACGAGTTGAGCATGGCGCTGATCGCGGGCCGAAACCAGGACATGGTCTTGCCGGTATTGACGCAGCGGCTGCGCGAGGCGTTCGATCTGCAGGCCAGCGCGGTGCTGCTGCCGACACCCGACGGCACGGGTTGGCGCACCGTGGCGTCAGCTGGGAAGCTGCCAGCCGATCTGCGTATCGAGATGAGCCGCAGCCTGGCGGCTACGGTCGGGCAGGTACAGCGGAGAGGAGTGCGTACTGGGCTACGTACGGCGCGGCCGGGGAGTGAGTGAGCGGATGGTGCTCCCGCGCCCAGGGCAGGAACGAGCCCGCTTCGTGCCACTGCAGGTTGGCGCGCGAGCGATCGGCGTGCTCGAGCTGGTGCTCCACGACCATCAGCGGCCCGATGCGGAACGAGAGCGGCTATTGACCACCTTCGCCAACGGCGCGGCGATCGCCCTGGAGCAGGCGCGGCTCACCCAGGAGGAACAGGCGACGGCGGTAGCACTCGAGAGCGATCGCCTCAAGAGTGCCCTGCTCTCCTCGGTCTCGCACGACCTACGGACGCCGCTGGCGGGGATCAAGGCGGCGGCCAGTTCGCTGCTGCAGGAAGACGTCGCATGGAGCGCGGAGGATCGCCATGCCTTCCTGATCGACATCGACCATGAGGCCGACCGCCTCTCGCGACTGGTCTCCAATCTGCTGGATATCTCACGCATCGAGGCCGGGGCGATCAAACCGATCAAGGAATGGGAGGATGTGGGCGAGCTGATCGAGCGGGTGCTCCGCCGGCTGACGCCACGCCTGGCCGATCATCCGCTTGTCCGCCAGGTGGACACGGATCTGCCGCGGATCCGGCTCGATGCCGTGCAAATCGAGCAAGCGCTTACCAATCTCCTGGAAAACGCGGCGAAGTATTCGCCCACGGGCACACCGATCACCGTGGAAGCACGGGCCGTGGAAAATGGTCCTCTCGGTACGCCAACGCTGCGGATCGCGGTGACCGATCAGGGCATCGGCATCCCAGCGGCCGAACAGGAACGGATCTTCGATAAGTTCTACCGCGTAACCGAGGGCGTGCGTGGGGTGAGCGGGACGGGCATGGGGCTGGCCATCGTCAAGGGCCTGATCGAGGCACATGGCGGGCGGGTAGGGGTGGAGAGTATATCGGGACAGGGCAGCACCTTCAGCGTGTTGTTGCCGCTGACGCGAGACAGGATGCGTGCCCCTAGCCCCAGCCGATCGGGGGTGTTGGCCGCGGAAGAGACGCCGCGATGATCGGCACGCGCGCAATCGTCTCTCCCAGCGTCCTCATAGGTGATCCGGTTCGTGCTCGGTTGCGCCTCAGGGCTGATTGTTTATGCCCTGTTTATTCCCTCTTCGCGTTTATTGGCGTACGCTGAGCGGGGAGTCGCATGAGGAGGAGCAGGATGGCCGAATCGATCCTGGTGGTCGAGGACGACCCCACGTTGGCGCGAGCGGTCGCGCGGAACCTCGCGGCCCGAGGCTACACCACGCACAGCGCGATGACCGTGGCCGACGCGACCGAGGCTATCGCGCGCGCCCGGCCGGCGTTGGTGGTCCTGGACATTGAACTGCCGGATGGATCCGGCTGGGAGGTGCTGCGCGGTCTGCGGGACGGCGGGCAGCCAGACGTGCCCGCGATCGTCATGTCCGCGTCACGCCCGAACCAGCGGCTAGCCGACGAACTACGGGTTACTGGCGTATTGGAGAAGCCGTTTCCCATGGAATCATTGCTGCGTCTGGTGGCACGGTGTTGTGGATCCTCTGAGCCGCGGATATCTGACGATCTGGAGCAGGAAGGCTAGCGCCGTGCAATCGCGACCGGATTCCGCCCCTTCCCCAGCCAGCCCGATCCATCTCGCGGGTCCGCCCGGAACCAGCGACGGACTCTTGTCCGTGTCCCATGGGTGGGATCCAAGATGAGTGGACCGCATATTCTGGTGGTAGACGACGAGCCGGCTATCCGGCGCGCGCTCTACGCCAACCTGGCCGCGCGCGGCTATGAGGTGACGGCCGTGGAGACGGGCGAGGAGGCCATGCAACAGGCGGAGGCGCGGCGGATCGATCTGGTGATCCTCGACTTGATGTTGCCGGGGCTTTCGGGACTCGATGTGTGCCGCGGGTTGCGCGCGATGTCCAGCGTGCCGATTCTGGTCCTTTCCGGCCATGGTGAGGAGCGTATTAAGGTGCGCGCTCTGGATCTCGGCGCTGACGATTACCTGACCAAGCCTTTTGGCATCGATGAGTTGCTAGCGCGTGTGCGCGCCCTCCTGCGGCGTCGAGTCACCATCCCTGCCACCGCGGACACCCTGGAGGTTGGCGCCTTCGCCGTGGATTTCGATACACGCCAGGCCCGCCGTGATGATATACCCCTTGATCTTACCCGGCGAGAGTTCGACGTGCTGGTGTATCTGCTGCGACATGTGGGCCGCATCGTCATCCATCGGCTGTTGCTGGCGGAGGTGTGGGGACCCGAGTATGACAGCGAAACCCAGTATCTGCGGGTGTTCATCAACCGTCTGCGGCGCAAGATCGAGCCGGAACCTGCCCATCCGCGCTATATCTTGACGGAGCCGGGTATGGGTTATCGCCTGGTGCCGGGGCCGCCGATCGATGGTGATGCCGCTGAGTGAGCCAATCCCCTCCGGCATGGAAGCCTCCTCGCCACCAGTGGCGGAGCATCAGACCAGGGTGCGATGCGTACCAATACCGCACAATGACCTAACCTGGTCCGTTTCACTTCGGCTAGGCATGGCCGACTTTATCGTTGAAGGGACGGCACTCCATTGGTTAACCGCCTTGATCGCCCAAGGTCCAGCAAGCATCCTTCCCATCTACATAACGACTAGGGCCCCGTGGACCGGTTAGCGTTCCCTGCGCAGTGTGGCGCCATCGGAAATACGCCAGGGTCCACGCCGAGACGACAGATCGCCAGGCACGCGCACTCGAAGGTCCGCCGCGTCGGCGAGCCAGGCGCCGCCCCGCGTATGCCTCGGCCGCAGGGCTACCGTCAACCGCTCGCGCCGTCACCGCGGCCCAGCGAGCGGACCCGCACGCCTGACTACTCCCTTGCTGATCTCGCTCATGGCGCGGAGCCATGTGGTGGGCGCCCCCGCATTATGCCTCACACCCCGACGCGCCGGGTCGTTCCGGCGACTTTTTCGTTCGCTACCTACCGGCTCCGCACTGTTTATACCGGATTTATACTTCCCGCCTCCCCATTTACGCGCCCGTTTATGCGGGTGGCGTATCGTGGAAGGCGTGGCTGGAGGGCGGGGCAAGCACCACGCACCTTGATGGGTGTGATGGGCGTCATGGTAGCCGAGCGGTACGCCGATTAGCATGACCTCACCGTCACGGTCTGGCGCTTCTGCCCAAGCAAACAGATGACAGTCGTGGATGAGCCGCATGTGCCGCGGGAGTCGCTGGAGCGGGAGCGCGGCCATCTCGGCCCCGCCATGCACCTACGGAGAGGCGCGCAAGAAGTGGAGCGAAACGATGCATACAGGAGCAGCAACACCCGCGTGGCGGGCGATCGTAACCGCGCGGGCGGCCAAGCGCCTCATCGAGCAGGAGACCGCGGCGGATGCGATCGACCCTCAGCGCCGGCAGCGTTCGCGGGACATCGAGACGTGCGTGTACGCGGTCGACCGTCTGGCTGCTCGCTTCGTGGCCGGCGCCACCTTGGACGATCCAGACTGGCGTATCGCGTGGACGACGCTGGCGTACCACAACCTATGCACCTGGCAGCGGCGCGGCGATGCAACTTGCGCCGAACAATCCCTGCTTATGGAGGTGCTTGAAGCCGTGCTCACCGAAGAGCCCGCACCCCCAGAGATGAAACGCGCAGGCGAGCCTTCCACCTCTGGTATTAGCATATCGGCCGATCAGGTTGATCATGCACTCGCGACGGCATGTGTCCTGGCGGACAATACGCCCGAGGTGATCCTGCATGTGCTGATCGGCGTGGCGTTGCGCGCCATGAGTGAGATGAGCAGGGGAAGAGTCAGGCATGGGGGTCCGCTCGCCGGGCCGCGGTGACGGCGCGAGCGGTTGACGGTAGTGCCGCGACCGTAGCATACACGGGGCGGCGCCTGCAGAGGAGGAGTCCGGCCGGAGGGTAGCGTGGTATTGTTCGGTATTGGGTTGGTCGTCCTGATCCTGCATGATGCATTGACGACCGCTTTCGCGCGGTGGAGGGCAGCGCGAGGGCTCAACTTAGACCGTGCCATCCATGTGCTGCTCTGGCGTTCTTGGCGCGCATGTGCTGGTCACCTGCATCAACCCGAAGTGTTCCTCTCCTGGTACGGGCCAGTCTCAATGCTCCTCCTGCTCTCCGCCTGGGCCGCTGGGTTGGTGATCGGCGCTGTCTTGCTCCGATCCTCGGGCGCTCCATCCCTTTTGGTGCTCGCGGCGCTACTGTGCCCAGTCTACCTGTGTTTGGTGGCCTGCTACGTTCCGGCCCTCTACCGGTGCTTCTTGCTGAGCGAGGCGGCGAGCGCGCAGTTCGCCATAGAGGCAGGTATCCCGCCAACCGGTGTGGCGCTGTTGTGTCGCCATGCCTGGGGCTGCGACAACGGCGCGTGGCCGGAGCCTCTCCAGGCATGGGATGGCCAGATGGCCGCGCTCTTGGCAAGTCACCGCGCCTACCCGAGCCTAGCGTTCTACCGTTCAAGACATCGGAGCCATTCGTGGCTGGCCATGCTGACCGCCATCCTTGACAGTGGCGCGGTAGCCGCGGCATACGCGGGGGCGGCACCTGGCTCGTCCGCGCGGCAGGCCTTCGAGCGCGCGTGTCTGGCGGTTGGCGAGCTCTGCCTGATCCATGGCGTGTCGTCGCGCTTGCCGCTTTGCGACCGGCTGCCGCCGGCCGACCTGGCGAGGCTGCGATCGATCCTTGCCGATGCCGGGATCCCTTTTCTTGAACAGGACGAGGCGGCGCGGCGTTTGGCGGAGGTGCGTGGGCTGTACGAACCGGGAGTCATGGTACTTGCCGCCCATTGTGCCCTGGCACTGTCGCCGTGGATCCCGGATGCGCCAGCGGCAAGCATCGGGTGGCGACAAGAAGGCGTGGGCCAGGCTTAGCGGCAGAGCAGATCAACATTGGCCTCGCGCCGTATGTGCTTGCGGATATCTCTTGGGCGCGGTCTAGAGTTGCGCGCCTACGAATTGTTTATGCCAGGTTTATTTCTCTTCCGCGCGCCGTTTATGCGCCTGTTTACATGAGGGAGGTACGGTGATTTCAAGGCCGGTGATGCGTGGCAAAGGAGTACCTGAAATGGAGTCGTCTTCGTGGTCGCCCTAGCCAGGGTGGCGGACGCGGTGATCGGCCTTGCCAGCCATACGGCGTGGCACGGGCGGGGACGGCCTGCAACGTACCCGCGCCTGGATCGGCATGCACCGGCGATCCGGCAGCACCCTCGGGCTGGCCGGTGTGGAACCGACCCCCTATTGGCGGTGCTCCCGGAGCAGGCGGACAAAGCTGAGGCACTCGCTCGCGCCGCCATACGCATCGCCGCCGGTCGTCCCATCGTCTTTTTGTATCGTTGGGCCACGCCGATACCCACGCCACTCCGATTACCCAGTGCGAGGAACGATCCCGCTCTGGATGATCCTGGCGCGCGGCAGGCAGTGGTTCGGGTTGAATACCTGGTGGACCAGGTACATGCGGTTCGCCGCTACGTTTTCCTGTCCAGTGCCTACGCGCCGAGCGTCGTGACCGGACTCTGGCAGACGCTGCGGCCCCAGCAAACGCTCGTCGTGGCGGAGGATCAGGGTCTGCTACGGGGCATCCAAGCAGACCGTGTGTACCGCTCGATCGATTGCGCGGTGCCCGTTGTGCATTACGTCAAACACTGGGAGCGGTGCTAGCCATCTGATGGGAGTGAGGCTGCCGATGCCATGCTGAGACGTGCCTGCCGGATGGCGGGAGCGACGAACCGGACACGGCTGCCCTGGGCAACCCGGAAGCGGGAGCCCAGGCCGAGGGCGCCGAGGCCGTCACGGACCGCCGCGCCAGATGGATCAAGTGACTGGATGACAGTCTGGAGGGTTGACCTTAAGCGATGAATCTGGAAGAACCATCCGCCGGGTGTGGGATCGAGGGGGCACATGGCCGTGCTCATTGATGCACGGGCGAGGGCCGCGATAGCCCGACGGCGTGCGCGTGGCCAGGATGCCGCGCTGGTGCTCCACGTCGAGCGGCTGAGATTGCGCCCCGGCATGCGGGTTCTAGCCGTTGACTGGGCCTGCCGCTTCCGGCCACGGGATCCGCTGCTGCTACGGACCGTGGGCGACGTGGGTGTGTATATGGAGCATCGGGTTGCGCGCTACACACGATGCCACGATATCAGCATCTCCGCGTGGCGCGTAGGTCCGCTCGCGCTCCCGTGGGTCGTGGCGGATCTGCCGGTCGCGCTGGAGATGGCGGCGTGGGAGCGGGCCCATGAAATGGGCACGCCGGACCCCTATCCCGCCAGCGCCGGCGACGAGGATGGACGAGCGAGCGATGAGGACGAGACGAGATGAATGGTGTATCAGGCATGGGCGAAATCCGCGGGAGAGCGGAGGGAAGGCGGACTGGTCCGCCATTATCGGCGGCCCGAACGGCCCTACTTTCCGCGATGGAGGCTACCAGCACGTTAGGATGCACGGAGTGGCTGTCCTGATCGGTGCGGAGCGCATCCGCGGGGCCTTTCCGTCTGTTGAACCGCCGCGGGCGCGGCCAGGGGAATTGTTTATGCCCTGTTTATGCTTTTCCCCTCCCAGTTTACGCGCTGGTTTATACGACCAGCGTATCGTGGGAACCGCGCCTGTGAAGGGAAGGAAAAGGGTATGCCTACGGCAGGGGTGCTGATCGTCGAGGATGACGCGGTGCTGGCTCATGCGGTCGGACGTAACCTCACTGCCCGAGGCTATGATGCCCGGATCGTCGGGACGGTGGCGGAGGCGCTGGACGCTCTGGAAAAGGATACCCCGTCGCTGGTAGTGCTCGACATCGACCTGCCTGATGGCTCGGGTTGGGAGGTGCTGCACACCCTGCGCGCCGGCGGGCGCCACGCGGTGCCGGCGATCGTGATGTCGGCGCTCCGCCCCAATGTTCGGCTGGTCACCGAGTTGGGCTGCGTCGGCATATTGGAGAAACCCTTCCCCATCGACTCCCTGTTGCGCATGATAAAGCACTACATCGGCCAGCTGGCGGCTCTGGCCGGCGACCAACTGGAAAGGTAGAACGATGGGACAAGAGATGCTGATCTTGCTTGTGCTGCTGGTCCGCGCGGTCGCCTCGTTGGCGCTGCTGCGGCCGGCGCGATGGTTCACCCGGCGACGGAGCGGTACGAAGAGGAACGTCGGCGCATATGCACTGGGACAGCCCGCGGTTCGCTATGTGCGTCCGACGCGCCGAACACATTAAGGGAAAGAAAGCATGTCGCTGTTAGATGTGTGGATAGTGGTCGTGACCATCCTGTTCTTCGCGGGGACCGTGCTCTTCGCGATCGGCTGTGACCGGATGCAGGGAGGCAAGCGATGATCGAGAACATCCTGCTCACGATCGTCTCGATGTCGGTACTGATCTATTTGTTCATCGCGCTCCTGCGCCCGGAGGTGTTCTAGCCATGCCTGACTGGCTGACCGGCAGCGCCCTGATCCAATGGGCGCTCTTAAGCGTGGTCCTGCTGCTCTCCGCCAAGCCGCTGGGTACCTTCTTGTTTCGCGTCTTCACGGGCGAACGGACCTTCCTCCATCCCGTGGTGCGTCCGCTGGAAGCCGGTATCTACCGCCTGACCGGGGTACGTGAGAAGGAGGAGATGACCTGGGTCGGCTATCTCCTGGCCTCGTTGGCGTTCAGCGTGCCTGGTCTCTTGCTGACCTTCCTGATTGAGCGTAGCCAGAGCCTCCATGGTTCCTTCTTCAATCCGCAACATCTGCCGAATGTACCGGCCATCCTGGCCTGGAATACCGCCGCCAGTTTCACGACCAATACCAACTGGCAAAACTATGGCGGCGAATCCACCATGAGCTACCTGACCCAAATGGCGGGGCTCGCTACGCACAATTTCATGTCGGCGGCAACCGGTATTGCCTGGGCCGTCGCCCTGGTGCGCGGTCTGGCCCTCCGCTCCTCGCGCAGTATCGGCTCCTTCTGGGTTGACCTGGTGCGTACCATCGTCTACGTGCTGCTGCCGATCTGCATCATCTACGGGCTCTTTCTGGTCTGGCAAGGCGTACCCGACAACTTCGATGCCTACACCATCGCGCATACGGTCGAGGGGGCCACGCAGACGATCGCCCAGGGGCCGGTCGCCTCGCAGGAGGCAATCAAGCTGCTGGGCACCAACGGCGGCGGGTTCTTCAACGCCAACTCGGCCCATCCATTCGAGAATCCCACCCCGCTCACCAATTTCATCGAGATGCTGAGCATTATCCTGATCGGCTCGGGTCTGGTCTATATGTTCGGTAAGTGGGTGGGCAATACCAAGCAAGGCTGGTCGATCTGGGCCGCCATGTTCATCCTATTCAGCCTGGGCTTTTTCGTCGCCGTGGGGGCCGAACAGAAGGGCAACACGCTGATCGCCTCTCAAGCCCACACCGCTGTGGTAGCAGGCGTACCGGGCCAACCGTCCTCCTATCGCGGGAGCTACCAGGCGCCGAGCGACGCCTATCAACCCGGCGGCAATATGGAGGGCAAGGAGGTCCGCTTCGGCATCATCGACTCGGCGCTCTTCGCCACGATCACCACCGACGCCTCCTGCGGCGCGATCAACGCCTGGCACGAAAGCATGATGCCGATCGGCGGCCTGGTGCCGCTGGTCAACATGGCCACCGGCGAGGTGATCTTCGGCGGAGTGGGTGCCGGCCTGTACGGCATGCTGATGTACGCCATTCTCGCCGTGTTCATCGCCGGCCTGATGGTGGGGCGCACCCCGGAATACCTGGGCAAGAAGATCGAGAGTTTCGAGATCAAAATGGCCAGCATCGCCCTGTTGATCGGGCCCGCCAACATTCTGATCTTCACCGCCATCGCGGTATTGGGGGTGTGGGGCACCAATCAGATTGAGAACGCCGGGCCGCATGGGCTCTCCGAGATTCTCTATCTGTACACCTCCAGCAATGCCAATAACGGCTCGGCCTTCGGTGGCCTGACCAGCAACAGCAATTGGTTCAACTGGAGCGGCGGCTTCGCGATGCTGATTGGTCGCTTCGCCTTCGTGACCCCGCTGATCGCCATCGCCGGGTCGATGGCCCGCAAACGCACCATGAAGGAATCGCTGGGCACCTTCCCAACCGATGGACCCACCTTCACTATCTTGCTGGTGTTCGTGATCATCATCGTGGCGGCGCTGACCTTCTTCCCGGTCTACTCGCTTGGCCCAATCATCGAGCAACTGCTGCTCAATGCCCACAAGACCTTCTAAAGGAGGAATACAGCGATGGCCTTAGCGGCCCCACAACTCGTACAGCCCTCTCCCTCGCCGCGCGGCCCGCTCGGCGAGGGGCGGCGGGCAAGCCGCTCGATCTCCATCTTCGATCCGGCGATCATGCGGCGCGCGGTCGGCGACAGCTTCCGCAAGCTCGATCCGCGCGTGCAATTGCGTAACCCGGTGATGTTCGTGGTGCTGGTCGGCGCCGCGATCACCACCGTGGAGTTCTTCCGATCGCTGGTCGATAGTAGTTTGTCCGGCGACCGCGGCTTCACCTTGATGATCGCGATCTGGCTCTGGTTTACCGTGCTGTTCGCCAACTTCGCCGAGGCGATGGCGGAAGGGCGCGGCAAGGCCCAGGCCGATACCCTGCGCAAGACGCGCACCGATGCCCAGGCCAAGCGCCTTCAGACCAACGGCCAGGTGCAGACCGTATCCGCCACCGAGTTGCGCCGGGGCGATCTGGTTCTGGTCGAGGCCGGCGACCTGATCCCCGGCGACGGCGAAGTGATCGAGGGCGTGGCCTCGGTCAACGAAGCGGCGATCACCGGCGAAAGCGCCCCGGTGATCAAGGAGCCGGGTACCGACATCCGCTCCTCGGTCACCGGCGGCACCACCATCGTCAGTGACCATCTGAAGATTCGGATCACCGCCAATCCGGGCGAAACGTTCATTGACCGGATGATCGCCCTGGTGGAGGGCGCCAGCCGGCAGAAGACGCCCAACGAGATCGCCCTCAACATCCTGCTGGCCTCGTTGACCGTGATCTTCCTGCTCGCCGTCTACACCTTGCAGCCGTTCGCCATCTATTCCGGCGGTACGGTAGCGGTCACCACCTTGGTGGCTCTGTTGGTCTGCCTGATCCCCACCACGATCGGCGGTCTGCTCAGCGCGATCGGCATTGCCGGCATGGACCGCCTGGTGCAGTTCAACGTACTGGCGATGAGCGGGCGGGCCGTGGAGGCGGCCGGCGACGTAGACACCCTGCTGCTCGACAAGACCGGCACGATTACCTTCGGTAACCGGCTGGCCGCCGAGTTTGTCCCGGTGGGCGGACACAGCCAGGAGGAACTGGTCGAGGCCGCGTTGCAATCAAGCCTGGCCGACGAGACGCCGGAAGGGAAGAGCATCGTCGCCCTGGCCGAGAAGCAGGGCGCCAAGGTAAGCCGGGCCTTCCTGGACGGCGCCGAGTTGGTGCCGTTCACGGCGGAGACCCGGATGAGCGGGGTACGGCGCGACGGTCATGTGATCATGAAGGGCGCCGTGGATTCGATCCTGCGCTCCATTCCGAACGCCCCCGCCGATGTACGAACCGCGGCGGACCGCATCGCCGGCGAAGGCGGCACACCGCTGGCCGTGGCCCGCGACCGCGAGGTGCTGGGCATTATCTACCTGAAGGACACGGTAAAGCCCGGCATGCGCGAGCGCTTCGACGAGTTGCGCCGCATGGGCATCCGCACCGTTATGGTCACCGGCGACAACCGGCTCACTGCGGCCACCATTGCCAGGGAGGCCGGGGTCGATGACTTCGTGGCCGAGAGCAAGCCCGAGGACAAGATTGGCCTGATCCGTACGGAGCAGGCCGACGGCAAGCTGGTGGCGATGACCGGCGACGGCACCAACGATGCCCCTGCCCTAGCCCAGGCCGACGTCGGCGTGGCCATGAACACCGGTACGCAGGCGGCCAAGGAAGCCGGCAACATGGTTGACCTGGACAGCGACCCTACCAAGCTGATCGAGATCGTGGCGATCGGCAAGCAGTTGCTGATTACCCGAGGCGCTCTGACCACCTTTAGTATCGCCAATGACGTGGCCAAATACTTCGCGATCCTGCCCGCCATGTTCAGCACCCAGTTTCCCCAGCTCGGCGCCCTGAACGTCATGCACCTGTCCACGCCGCATTCGGCGGTATTATCGGCCGTGATCTTCAACGCACTGATCATCGTGGCGCTGATCCCCTTGGCCTTGCGCGGCGTCAAATACCGCCCCCTGGGCGCCGCCGCGATCTTGCGCCGCAACCTGCTGATCTACGGGTTGGGCGGGATTATCCTGCCGTTCCCGGGCATCAAGCTGTGCGATCTGGTGCTGACCGCCTTGCACCTGACCGCGTAGAAAGGAGAGACGAATGAACACAATTGCCGCACCTATGCCGCAAGCTCCCAATGAACAGCCCGTGACCCGTACCTCAATCAGTCGATTGGTCGTGACCGGGACCGTGATGACGGTGGTGCTCACCATCCTGGTGGGCGTGATCTATCCGTTCGTGATGAGCGGGTTGGCTCAGGTTTTGTTCAATAATCAGGCCAACGGCTCGCTGATCAAGGTCAATGGGCAGGTGGTGGGTTCCAACCTGATCGGCCAGAACTTCACCAAGCCCCAATACTTCCACCCTCGCCTCTCGGCGGCGGGCGCCGGCTACGACGCCACAAGCTCGGCGGGAACGAATCTGGGACCGACCAGCGCCAAGTTGTTGGCCAACACCATTGCCCAGGCCAACCTGATTCGCAAGGAGAACAATTTGCCGCCGGACTACGTGCTGCCTTCCGACGCGGTGTCCACCTCGGCCAGCGGACTTGATCCGGACATCAGCCCGGCCTATGCCGATTTGCAGGTGGCTCGCGTAGCCGCCGCTCGAGGGATCAGCCAGGCGCAAGTGCAAGGGCTGGTCACGCAATACACCAGCGGACGTGACTTGGGCGTACTGGGCGAGCCGCGGATAAACGTCCTGGAGTTGAATCTGGCTCTGGATCGGCTCAAGAAATAACGGGGTGGGAGCGAACATGGCATTGGGGACGATCCTACTGCTGTATGACGGTAGCGAATCCGCAGATGCGTTGCTGCGCCTGGCCTGCCAGATGATCGATGCGCGGGGGCGCCTAATCGCGCTGTATACGACGCGCATCCCGGCCTCTTTGCCCCTGGATCCTTTGCCAACCTGGATCGACCAGGATGGGAACGAGGCACTCGATCGCGCGGAGGCCGTGGCCTCCGCGCGGAACGTCGCGATCGAGACGAGATTGACCCGCGTGCGCCGTCCGGTTGACGCTATCATCGCGGAGGCACGGGAGTGCGAGGCGACGGCCATCTTCCTCCCCCAGCCCTCCTGGCGATGGCCCGTGAGGCGAGTACGGGCCATGTTCACGGCCCGCTCGGTGCCGCGGCGGACGGCCTGCCCCGTGCTGGTGGGCTCCTGGCGCGAGGCCGCGGGTCATCCGAGATGGCACGACGCGGCGGATGGGACGTGGCGGCACTCGACCGGCGTATTCGGCCGCGCACGTGATGCTCCGAGGCAGCGCGTCCTCTGGGATGGGCGGGCGCCCGGCCAGGCTCTGATGGTCTCATTCTGGAATGAGCAAGACGCCAGGCGAGTGGCAGCCGAGAACCGGGAGAGTCTCGGCGGTTGAGCGATGCGCTTTGGCGCACGGTGGCCCGCGGCGGATCCCACCATGGGCCAAATCACGGCGAAAGATCCTGCCGGTGTATGCTGGTGCACAGGGTAGGGGAGGGTATGGGTTGATGCGGTGTGCTCATGGTGGTGCCTCGGATGGTCCCGCTCGGCGATCGTGTACCTGTCCCACGGTCGAGGCACGGGAGGCAGCATGACAAGAGAGCCTGAGCGCCCCGACCCGGATGCCCTCCTAGCCCGGATCAAGGCGGAGGAGCAACCTATCAGGGGGCGCCTCCGCATCTATCTGGGCGCCGCGCCAGGCGTGGGTAAAACCTTCACCATGCTGCAAGAGGCGCACCGCCGCGAGGAGCGCGGCAGCGATGTGGTGATCGGTTTCGTCGAAACCCATAACCGCCCACACACGGCCGAGCAGATCGGCGATCTGGAGATCGTGCCGCCGCGGGAGGTGCTCTATAAGGGCGTGATCGTGCACGAGATGGACACCGACGCGGTGATCGCCCGCCGCCCGCGGGTAGCCCTGGTGGACGAGTTGGCCCACACCAACGTGCCCGGTTCCCGGCACGGGAAGCGTTACGAGGACGTGCGGGATCTGCTTGACGCCGGCATCACGGTGATCGCCACCCTCAACATCCAGCATATCGAGAGCCTGAACGACATCGTCAAGCAGATCACCGGCGTGGCCGTGCGCGAGACGGTGCCGGACTGGGTGGTGGAGGAGGCGGAGCAGGTCGAGCTGATCGACATGGCGCCCGAGGCGCTGATCCAGCGCATGAAGCATGGCAATATCTATCCGCCCGAACAGGCGCGCCGGGCTCTGGATAACTTCTTCACTGCCGGCAACTTGACCGCCCTGCGCGACCTGGCGCTGCGCGCCACGGCCAAGGGGGTCGAGGAGAAGCTCAGCCAGTACATGCGCGGACAGGAAGACCCGTCGGCCCCCGTCGCGGTCACCGACCGTCTCATGGTGGCGGTAGACCACCGACCGCACGGCAAGACGCTCATTCGGCGGGGCTGGCGCGTTGCCTCGGCGCTCAAGGCCGATCTTGTGGTGGTCTACGTCGATCCTGATCGAGGGGCGCGCGCGGCGCAAACGGTGGCGGATGAGCGCCAACTCCGGGCCAATCTGCAGTTGGCCGACGAACTGGGCGCGCAAGTGGTACGGCTGCGGGGCAAGGTGGCGGAGGAAGTCGTGGCCTATGCCCGGGCCCACAAGGTATCGCAGTTAGTCATCGGCCAGTCCACGCGGGGTCGCTGGGCGGAAATGGTCCATGGTTCGGTCACCCACGACTTGCTGCGCAAGGCGCTCGGCATCGATGTCCTAGTGGTCGCCGAGCGGAGTCAGGCGCCCCATCGCGAGAAGGGCGATCCATCCACCTAGACCGTACTTCGCGAGGCTATCGGGCAGATCGAGGCGCGAGCCTCGGGAGGGGTTACGACATGACCCTGGCGAGCCTGGGCGAGTATACGCTCTTCGTGTTGATCGTGGTCGCGCTGGCGCGGCCGGTCGGCAGCTACCTCACGCACGTCTTCACCGATCAGCGGACCCTGCTGGATCCCCTGCTGCGCCCGCTGGAGCGCGGCATTTATCGGGCCTGTGGCGTCGATCCGCGGCGCCGGATGGACTGGCGCGAATACGCACTCTCCTTCGCGCTGTTTGGGGTGGTCGGAACCGCCTTCCTGTTCGTGATCCTCATGGCGCAGGTCCTCGCTCCATGGAATAATCATGCCAATCTCACCACGCCGATGACGGCCGACCTGGCCTTCAATACGGCGGTCAGCTTCGTGACCACCACCACCTGGCAGGCCTATGGGGGGGAGACCACCATGAGCTACCTCAGCCAGATGGTGGGACTGGCCGCGCAGAACTTCCTGGCCGGGGCGGCCGGGTTGGCGGTCGGCATCGCCTTCATCCGCGGCTTCGCCCGCGAGGGCACCACGGCGCTGGGGAACTTCTGGGTCGATCTGGTGCGCTCCCTGCTCTGGGTATTGCTGCCCCTCTTGCTTGTTGGCACCCTGGTTCTCGTCTGGCAGGGCGTTCCCATGAACTGGAATCCCCACGTCACCGTCCATACGCTCGAGGGCGGTCGTCAAGTTATTGCCCAGGGGCCGGTGGCCGTGCGACCCGCGTCGGTTCATCCCAACCGGCGTAGCGCTCGGCTAGGATCGCCCAATTGAATACCCCAGGGAGTAGGTGGCGGCTAGAATAGAGGATCAGTTGGTAGACGATACCAATTAGCGATCACAGAAGCTGGCCCGCTAGAAGGATTTGCTCCCAGACCAACCAGCATAGGTAGATGCGAGACATGCGCCCACCGCGTTCAATCACCTTCGCTGCTACGAAGATCGCATGGGATCTCAGTGTGCACGAC
>Ga0307373_10007013_pt1 | contig 17721 bp, 21 predicted proteins | sample OX2MG_FD_202534 | JGI IMG/M metagenome (GOLD analysis project Ga0307373, IMG submission 202534) | Soil microbial communities from Risofladan, Vaasa, Finland - OX-2 | ecosystem: Environmental > Terrestrial > Soil > Coastal area > Acid sulfate soil | place: Finland: Risofladan, Vaasa | collected... | reverse complement strand
CTGGCCGGCCGCCTGGGCGGCCGGGTGGACCTGCGCCAGATCGGGCCCCGGGACGAGGCCAGGCTGCAGGGCGGGATCGGGCCGTGCGGCCGGGACCTGTGCTGCTCCACGTTCCTCAAGGACTTCGAGCCGGTATCGGTGCGGATGGCCAAGGAGCAGGACCTGCCCGTCAACCCGCTGCGGATCGCGGGCGCCTGCGGGCGGCTGATGTGCTGCCTGAAATACGAGCACCCGCTTTACCGGGAATTCCAGGAGCAGGCCCCTAAGCTTGGCGAGGCGGTGGACACCCCGGAGGGCCCGGGCGTCGTCACCGGGCACAACGTGCCAGGAGACAAGATCGTGGTGAAGCTGTCGGCAGACGGGCGCAAATCCGCTTGCCCCCGGGCCAGCGTGTGCGGGTCACGGCAGGCGTACGAGGCGAAGTACGGCGACCAGGGGGCGGCCGGTGGCGCAGCCGCTCCCGGTGCGGCGCACTCGGGTGGGGCCGGGTGAGACGGGCAGCCATCGCCCTGGCAGCCACGCTGCTGATCGCCGGGTGTTCCGGTGGGGCTGGCAGTACTACCACGCACAGGACGGCTACACCGGCCGCGAGCAGCCCGGTGGCGGTCGCGCCTGCCGGCCCGCCGCCGACCACCCTCGCCGGGTACGACGCCCAGAAACTTCGCTGGGTGCCCTGCGCGCACGGGTTCCGGTGCGCCCGGCTGCTCGTGCCGTTCGACTACCAGCGGCCCGCGTGGAAGCGCTTCTCGCTGCCTGTGATCAAGCTGCCCGCGAGCAACCCGGCGCAGCGGATCGGCTCGCTGGTAATCAACCCCGGCGGCCCGGGCGGCTCCGGGATCTCCTACGCGCTGCAGGCCCGCAGTGTGGTGTCGGCTGCCGTGAGAGCCCGCTTCGACGTTGTCGGCTTCGACCCGCGCGGGGTCGGCCAGAGCATCCCGGCTATCCACTGCCTGAGCGGGCCGCAGCTCGATAAGTACTTCGCGACCAGCGACAACCCGGTCACCAGGGCTCAGCTGGCGCAGGTCGTCAGCGAGTCCAAGCTGTTCGCGCAGGGCTGCCAGCAGCATTCCGGGGCGCTGCTGCCCTATGTCGGGACGCGCAACGCCGCCCGCGACATGGACGTGCTGCGCGCCGCCCTGGGCGATGCGAAGCTGACCTACCTGGGCAAGTCGTATGGCACCTACCTGGGTGCCTGGTATGCCCAGCTGTTCCCCACCCACATACGGGCACTGGTCCTGGACGGGGCGGTCAGCCCCGATGAATCCGCGTTCGGCATGAACGTGGTTCAGGCTCAGGGGTTCGAGGTGGCCCTCCGCTCGTTCACCGCTGACTGCATGAAGCGGAACCCGTGCCCGCTGGGGCACGGCTCGGTGAGCGCCGGGATCGCGCGGGTGCAGGGACTGCTGAACCGGACCGTCAGCAAGCCCCTGACCAGCCAGATCCCCGGGCAGCCCGCCAACTCGGCGCTGCTGCTGAGCGGGGTGGCGTCGGCGCTGTACAGCAAGTCGTACTGGCAGTACCTGCGGGAAGGGCTGACGGGCGCGTTCTCCGGGAACGGGACGGTGCTGGTCGAGCTCGCCGACCTGCTGGTCGAGCGCCAGCAGAACGGCCACTACTCCAACCTCGTGGACGCCAACACCGCGGTGAACTGCGTGGACCGGCCGTGGCCGCGGTCGCTGCCGGCGTGGCAGTCGGCGGCCCATAGCGCCGCGCGGGCGGCGCCGCAGTTCGGGGCCCCGATCATGTGGGGAAGCCTGCCCTGTGCGTACTGGCCGGTGCCTGCCGCGCCCCAGGTGCGGCTGCGGGCCGCTGGCGCGCCGCCGATCCTGGTGGTGGGCACGACCCGGGACCCGGCCACACCCTTCCGGTGGGCGCAGGCGCTGGCCAGCGGCCTGAAGTCGGGGGTGCTGCTGGGCTGGAACGGGGACGGCCACACGGCGTACCTGATGGGAAGCAGCTGTGTGGACACGGCCGTGGACCGCTACCTGATCACCCTGGCGACACCGCGCAGCGGGATGATCTGCCAGTAACCGGGTGCGGCCACCGGGCGGCGCGTCCTGGACGGCGGCTCTCAGCCCAGGCCGAACTCGCCAGCCTTGATCGCGTCGGTGAAGTCCCGCCACGAGGCTTGTGTGAAGGCCAGCTTCGGCCCGTGTGGGTCCTTGGAGTCGCGTACCGCGATGACGTGCTTGGTGGCCTGGCCGGCGCCACGTATAGGCGCCACCTCGACGCAGTCGCCGCCGTTGCCGCCGCTCCGCGAGGACTTGCGCCACCCGGCTGCGGTCATGTCCAACTGTCCGCCACCTTCATCATGAGTTCGAGCGAGGCGCTTGGGGAAATGGCCTCGGCCCGCAGCGTGTCGAACGTGAAATCGCACGCCTGCAAGGTATCGGTATGGTCGGCGACGAGCCCGGTTGCCGCCGTCTCCAGATACACAGTATCCGTTGTGCCGGTGAAGCCAGCAATGGTGAACGCGCCGGTCATGCCCGCGTTGGCGCCGACGTCCAGCGGTATGACCTGGATGATGATCTTCGGCTGGCGGGCGGCAGCCACCAGGTGGGCCACCTGGTCACGGATCACCCGGCGGCCACCCACCGGCCGCCGCAGGACCGTCTCATCCAGCACCGCCCACAGCAGCGGCGGGTCGTCCCGGGCCAGGATCGCCTGCCGTTCCAGGCGGGCGCTGACCAGCTGGCTGATCTGCTCGTCCGGGTCGGTCGGCCGGGCCGCCCGCACCACCGCGCGGGCATAGTCCCCGGTCTGCAGCAGCCCGGGGACCAGGACCGGCTGCCACGACCGGAGCGACACCGCGCGCGCTTCGAGTTCCACGAACGGGCGGAACCACGACGGGTACGCCTCGCCCGCCACCAGCGGGTGCAGCCTTGTCAGCGCACCGCCTGTCTCAAGCGCCTCGTCGCACCGCTGCGAGAAATCCCGGCTGGGCACCCTGCGGCAACCCTCCACCATGGCCACCAGTGAAGAGCTGTAAGCGACCTTGTCCGCAAGCTGGTCCTGGGATAAGCCGGCCCGCGCTCGGGCCAGCTTCAGTTCACCCGCGAAGACTGCCAGCGCGGAGCGATCCTTGCCCTGATCCGCTGTCACCGGGTCCACCGCCCTTCACACCGTTCTGTGCCCCGCCCACGCCCCGGCGAGACCGGCCACACCGTCACCGTGCGCACGTCACCTCTACCGGAGCGTAATCCGGTCCCGGCAAGGTTGGGAACGTAAAGCCTGAGGCACCCCTACCGGATCGGAGAACCACATGTCCCCCCTGCCCCCGGCGGCCCTCCACGCCGCCAGTGCCGGCGACCCGGCCCTCGCTGCCTTGCTCGCCCCGGGCGGCCCGGTCGCGGCGGCCCTGGACGCGCTGGCCGTGGAACTGACCGGACGCGGGTGGGTGGCGGACCTGCGGCATCCCGTTGGCGGGCCGAACGGTCTGTTTGTGCGCAACCCCGACCCCGGTGCGGCGATGCTGTCCGAGCACGTGCTGGTGGCGCCCGGCCCGGATGGGACGCTGGCCTACTGGTGGCCCTGGGCCGACCAGATCGCCCCCGCCGCCGATATCCACGGCGCGGCCGACGTGGTCACCCGGGTGCTGCGCTGCGCTGACGCGGACACGAGGCGGTGAGCGGCGCACTGGGTCAGCCAACCGCTGACCCGCAGACCCCCCGGGCCCGGCTGAGTGCGATCGCGGCGGCCCTGGCGGAGTCCGGCATGGGCACTCGCATCACGTCCTGGGCTGGTGGCGACGAACTGAACGCCTGGTCTCCCCGGCAGCACGGGCGGCATGTCGGCGAGATCGTCATCGACCAGGAGGGCTACCTGGAGATCCGGCACTGGGGCGGCCTGGCCGCCGACCCCGCCGTGGCCGCCGCCACCATCGCGGGCGTGCTGGCATCTCTCGCCCGGCCCGCCACGGCCGCGCCTGCCGACCCTGTCTGACGCCTGCTGCCGAGCCGTCAGAGTGATCTCGCTCTGGGCGCGGGTGTGCCGCAGCCCGGTAGACTCGTTGGGCTGCCGCCCCAGGTGGGGCGGCGTCGCCGCCTTAGCTCAGTCGGACAGAGCGACGCACTCGTAATGCGTAGGTCTGGGGTTCGATTCCCCAAGGCGGCTCGTAGCCTGACCAGCGGAAACACTGCCGCAAGCACCGGTCACCGTGGCCTCCTCGTAGCAGTTCTCGTAGCAGTTGGCCCGAAAAGCGCCCGCCCGACCCGCGCTGCGGCATCCTCCGCCAAAGGCGAGGACACGTGGGTGTAGCCGCGTGTGACCCGGATGTCTGAGTGCCCGAGCATCTCCTGGACCACGGCAAGGGCGACGCCTTCGTCGAGCGCGAACGTGGCCGCGGAGTGCCGCATAGCGTGCACGCCGAGGTGCGGCAGGCCGGCGGCCTTGAGTATGTTGACCCACTCTTGCTAATCAGCGCGCGGGTCGATCAGGCGGCCGTTTTCCTGGCACCACACCAGGCCATGGTCTTCCCATATGTTCGCCGCTGCCATGCGTTTGCGATTCTGCGCCGCGCGGTCCGTCTTGAGTGCTGCCACGAGTTCGGGGGGCAGCTTGACCTTCTTGCGGCGGCGTTCCTTGATCTCGCGGAATGCCAGGCCGCCGCCATGACGCTGCGGGCAATGCGCCGCGTGCCCGGCGCAGCCGGGCGGGCACAGCTTCGGCGCGTCCGGTGGGACACACACATGGGGGCGCCCGGACGTGCGGACCTTCGGGCATTTGCGCAGGCATGGTCGTCGGTGCCTTTCTTCGGTGCAAGCCGTGACGTCGGCGCGGCCGTGCCGCCAGGGAAGCCGCTGGAGTTGGAACCAGACACGTAGCTCAGCGCTATCAAGGTCCACGTATGGCCAGCGCAGGCCCAGCGTCTCGCCCTGGCGCAACCCGCAGGCGAGCCCGACTTTCCACCGGGATGAGTTCCGGCGCTTCTCGATTACGGCCAGCACCGCATGCGCTTGTTCTTGGGTCAGCGCAGTCTTCTCGGCCTGCGCCAGCGCGGGCGGCTCGACTAGCCGGAGTTTCAGATGATCTTGATGCTGGCTGACTGTTCCTGCTGGTCAGGTGGGCTTCGGTTGCCCGGTTAGGCGTATGACCTAACTTCGGGGTGCCCATTTGGCCAGGTCGAAGATTTCGTAGAGTTCGTGCTGGCCGCTGGTGAGCTCGGTGGTCATGCGGCGGGCTTTGGGACGGCCGCCGGTGGAGGGGTAGATCAGGACGGTCTCGCCGATGCCGGCGAGCTGGGCGAGCAGTTCGCGGACGGATAGGCGCCGGCCGGCCTGGGCGGCCTTGCGGCGCATGAGGTGGGCGGTCTGCAGGGCCAGGACGCAGGTGAAGACGTGGACGCGGATGTTGTGCTCGGTCCAGTGGTGCATCGGGGAGAAGGACACCACGTGCGGGTCTTTCATCTGGCGGAAGGAGAACTCGGCTTCGGACTGGGACCTGTACCCGGCGATGACCTCGGGCACGGGCCAGTCGTCGTGATCGGTGATCAGCACGTGCTTGCCGAAGATTTCCTCTTCCAGCGCGGTGCGGGCGCCCGGGTCGGCGGACCAGGCCAGGCGCAGGTCCTTTGGCTGGTCGCCGTCGAGCTGCCAGGTGATGACGCGGCGGACCCAGGGCTTGGCCGTGATCGCCTCGATCTCCGCTTCGACTTTTGCCTTTGGCCGGCGGGTCTTGCCGCGGGCCAGGGTGGCGGCCAGCTCGTCCAGTTTCTTGTCGGCCTTGGCGAGGGTGGTGCCGTCGAACCCGCGGGCCTGGGCGGCGTGCAGCTCGGGTGAGTGGGTCAAGATGGTGCGGCGCTGGGTGCCGTAGGCCTCGCGGCGGGTGTCGTAGGCGGTCAGGCCGCCGAACCGCTGTTCGTCCGCTACTGACCGGACGCGGGCGGGCAAAGCGGTCAGGTCCGGGCAGTCGGAGGCCGGCACCGACCCGACGTAGTGCAGGTTCGTGCCGGCCAGGTGGGCGAAGTTGTCCTCGCTGTTCTGGCCGGCGTCGAAGACCACGGTCACGTCCGCGGCGGCGGCCGGGACCCCGGCCGCGGCGGTGACCGCCTGGTACTGGGTGAGCAGCTGGTCGAGCACGGCGGGAAACTGGGTCACGTCGGGCCGGTCGCCGGGGTAGGCGTGCCAGGTCAGCGGGATGCCGCCGTCCCGGGTGACCACCAGGCCCAGGCCGGCCAGCCGCAGGCCGGAGCGTTTCTGCTTGGCCTTGCCCCGCTGCGCGACCGGCGCCTTGCCGTTCGCGGTCGCGATGAACGTGGCGAAATTGGTCATGTCCAGCGCGACCGACGACACGTCCACCCCGGGCAATCCCACGATCCGCACCGCGATTGTGCGGGAGATCTCCTCCAGCTGCTCCAGGGTGACGGCGTGCATCGCGTCCCAGAAGTACCGGTGATCCAGCGCCGGGGCACCGATCCTGGCCAGCCGGCCGCCGGCGGTTGTCTTCCACCAGTCCGCGAACGCCGCCTTGGAGCAGGGGGCGACCAGCCGGTTCAGCGCCGCCAGCGCCAGGTAGGTGCCGGCGGACAGCGCCGCCCCGGCCGGGCGGGAGCCGGTGACCTCGTCGATGACCGCGGCGGCCCCGAGATCCTCCAGGATTCCCCAGGCGGCGGCGACGTCGCCGAAGGCCAGGTGCCGGGTCCGTTCCGGCAGCGCCGCCGCCTCCCGCGTCTCCATCGCCGCGGCGATGTCCGCGGCGGTGCCCAGGTACCGCTCGGAGATCATCTTCGGCTTGCCGTCGACGCGGCCCATCTCGCGCAGGTACCAGTTATTCCGAGATCGGAATAACTGGTATTACTCCGATTCTCGGGTTATTCCGATGCTCGCTCCCTGGCACGTGTGACAGGCCTGTGACCTGGGCTGACCCGCCCTGCCGGCTGCCGGGTGTCGGGATAATCCGGTGTCACTCCCTAAGACCGCACAGGCGCTGGATGATGTCCTCGCGGTCGTGCCACAGCGGGGCCGGAAGGGGGCTGCTGGTTACTGCACTGTTTGCTTTCTCCAGAGCCTGGCGCTTCATCTCGGTGTCGGCGTGTGCGTAGATGAGCGTCGTCTCAGGGTCGGCGTGCCCGAGCCACTCGGCGAGCAGAGCCAGGGGCATGCCGTTCTGGTAGAGATGCATCGCCCGGGAGTGCCGCAGCATATGGGGGTGGGCCCGGTCCGGCACGTCGGGACATCTGGCTTTGGCGGTTGCGGCGTGCTGGCGGATGAGCCGGGCAGCGTTGTCGTCCGACATCCGCGCACGATTGTGATTCCGGACGGTGCAGGACAGCGGTGCCGCCGGATCGGGACTGGGGTGGAAGACGGCGGCGTAGCGTACGAAGTGCCGGGCCGTCTGGTTGGTGATCGGCAGGCGCCTGGGCTTGGAGCCCTTGCCGAGCAGGTCCACGGTCAGGCGCCTGGCGTCGATGTCGGCGAGGCTCATCGCGAGCATCTCGCCGTCGCGGGCAGCCAGGTCATACATCAAGATCATGAAGAACTGGTCGCGCAGCCCGGTCCGGGTGCCCGGGTCCGGGACGGCGAGCAGCGCAGCGACTGCGTCCGTGCTCATGTACTTCACCGGTGCCGTGGCCGGGCCCTTGAGTCGCGGGATGGCGGCGAGGTCGGCGAGGTAGATCGCGAGCGCCGGCTCGGCGGCGGCCGCGTAGGTGAAGAACGACCGGATGCACGCAAGGCGCTGGTTGTAAGTCGAAGCGGTCCACGACCTGGTGGCCCGCATGTGGCCGGGGAAGGCGGTGACGGTGGCGCGGTCAACCGTCGTGAACGTGACTTTCTCGACGGGGACGTGGTGATGTTCGGCGACGTAGCCCAGAAGCATGTTCCAGGTCTGGCGGCACGAGGTGATCGTGTTGCCGGCTGCGCCGCGCTGGCGGGGCAAGAACGCGGTGAACCACTGGCGAAGGTGCCGGTAGAAGCCGTCCGCGGCCTCCCGCCGGGCCGTCACGAGGTCACCGCCGGGATGATGCCGGCCGCGCTGGTCAGGCCGGTCGCCGCGAGCCGCTGGGGCAGCAGGTGCACGTACCAGGCTGCCGGGGAGTACTTCTGGTGTCCCATGTAGGCGGCGAGGTAGGGCAGCCAGGCTTCGAGTTCCTTGCCTTCCTCGACCCACCGCATCAGGGTGCGGGTGGCGAAGTTGTGCCGCAGCGTGTACGGGGTTGAGGCAGGCGCTACCCCGCCCGCAAGCTCGCAGCAGCGGTGGTAGCTGGCGATGAGCCAGTCCGGGGAGTACTGACGGCCGGGTTTGTCCTCGAAGAACCATTCCCGGCCCGGGCGCCGAAGATCAGCCAGGTGATCGAAGCGGGCCAGCAGGCCGGCCAGGTCCGCGGCGACGGGAACATGGCGGTCCTTGTTCCGTTTCGAGCGTTCGATCATCACCATCGCGTTTTCAGCATCGACGTCGTGGCGGCGCAGGCGGCGGGCTTCGGGCGGGCGCAGTCCCGCGCCGAGGATCAGCCGGAAGATGACCGGGATCGTGTAGTCGCTGAACGGGCTGCGGTACTCGCCGATGGAGTCGGCCGCCCGGAAGAAGGCGGCCAGCTCGCCGTCGGTGAACATGTGCGGCAGGCTTCGGACTGGCCTGCCGATCCACGCCGACGGCACGATGAAAGCGTCCGCGCCGGTCAGCTGGAGGTACTTGCCGAGCTCGCGGACCGCGCGGCTGCGGTAGGCGCCCCACGTGCCCGTCGCTGTGTCCTGGCACCACGCGGTCGCCAGTTCCCGGGTCAGGACCGTCTCGCCGGGGTGATGCGAGGAGCAGAACCTGTCGAAACCCGCCATCGCGTTGCGCATGTCGCGCAGTGTGTGTCCCAGCGAGGTCCGCCATCCGGGCATGGCCTCGATGTGGGGAGCGAAATTGCTGGTGAACGCGCTCATCGCAGCCCCTCCCTGGTGCAGGCGAACTGCTGCAGCGGCAGGCAGCACTGGCGGAGCTGATCGCTGGCCAGGGCGAAGTAGCGGCCGGCGGAATTGATGCGGTCATGGCCCAGGATCTGCGCGGTCAGCGGCTGGCCCGCCCCTGACTCGATCAGCCTTGTGCCTGTGGTGCGCCGCAGGGCATGGAACGACTTGCCGTCGCCGGCCGCATGATCGATGCCGGCCCGGGTCAGGCGGCGGCGCATCAGGGCCGGGCCCGCCGAGTTCCCCAGCTTCACGAACGGTGCCTTGAGCCGGACGAACACTTCCGGGGCGCCGCAGTCGGGCCGGCCGTGCAGGATCCACTCAGCGACGGCGTTGCCTGCCGCCGCTGACAGCGGCAGCACCAGCGGCTGCGATGTCTTGGCCTGAACCAGCCGGATCTCGTCGCGGCGCCAGCCGGTCTCCTCCAGGCGCAGCGCGACGATGTCGCAGCAGCGCAGCCCGGTCCAGACCGCCAGCAAGACCATCGCGTAGTCCCGCTTCCCGCACGGGGTGTCGGTCTCGATCCCCTCGATGAGACGGCCGATCTCCTCCCGGGTGAAGGCCGGCAGTGCCCGCACCCGCCGCGGCGCGACGCGCGCGAGCAGCCCATCGACGCGGACGTCGCTGAGCCCGGCGGCGCTGAGGAAGGCGAAGAACCTCTTCATCGACCAGACAACGTTGCCGATGCCTGCCGGCCGCCGTGACGCCATCTCGACCATGAACCCCCGGACGTCGTCCGCAGTGACCTCACCCAGATCACCCCGTCCAGTCCGGTCGAGATAGACCAGGAAATGGCGGACCTCGCAGGCCAGCAACCGCGCCGATCCAGCAGATACCCCCAGGCCAGTTGCCGCTGCGAACTGTTCCAGGACTTCACGGGAATGCTCGCTCAGACCAGGGCCGGGGCTCATCACCCGCCAGACCAGCCCGCCGGTGTTCTGGACCTCCAGCATCATGCGGGCTGACCTCACCAGAGAACTTCGCCAGTTCCGGCCGATCTCACCGCGGCGCGCACGCTCCTGCTGGCACGCGACGAACTCATCGACCACGGCGACCGGCAGCGCGTCTAAGCTCCGCCGGTCGCAGAACTCCGCGACCGCCTCGCAGCACCTGCGATAGCGAGCAACCGTGTCGCTCGACAAGCCCGCGCCTTCAGCCACGCCGAGCACCGCATCGGTCAGCCCGGACACCATCGACCCCATGGCATTGTCCTTTCACCCGAGGAACCGCCCGTCCGGACGGACGCGGCGGCACCTTCACCATGGGGTCGAGGAGGAAGCTCAGGGAACAGGTCTAACGGCCTCATGCGCGCAGCTGGCCCACCGGATTATCCCGACACCCGGCAGCCGGCAGGGCGGGTCAGCCCAGGTCACAGGCCTGTCACACGTGCCAGGGAGCGAGCATCGGAATAACCCGAGAATCGGAGTAATACCAGTACGTCTTGCCGCTGATCTTCTTCGGGTACAAGCTTGCCATAACATTAGGTCATACACCCGTAGCGTGATTGACTCAAACACCCAGCCGGCGTGTCATCAGGGGAAGCTCGTCAAGCCGGCAACCCGGTCGGCCTCATAAACCATGATCAACTGAAACTCCGGCTAGGATCTAGGCCGCTCGATGGCAGCCCATGGTGCACATCCTCAACGGCCCGGCGCTCGGGCGGAGCGCCACGTGAGCTGCTGTCATTGCTACGCGGCATGATCTGCCTCATGGATTCCGGGCACCCAGACACAACGGCTTCCTCTCGCTGCCGGGCCATCCGCCTCGACGGCCAGCCCTGTACGAAATCGTCGCTTATCCTCGGCGGCCAATGCAATGTGCACCAGGGGCAGGCCGAGCCGCCTGCTGCCCTCGCCTACTTCGCCGGGCGGGCACGCAGGATCGCCAGCACTGCGCCCTCAGGCTCCCTGACAGGCAAGGCAGCCAGGCGCCTGCTCCGCATCTTCACCACCGCCGGGCAAACCCCCGACTCGGCCCGGCGGGCCATCGCCGCCATCACGGATCCCCAGATCCGGGCTACCGCTGGCCGGCTGATGGACATGCTCGACTAGGACCATGCAGCCCACGGAGTGGACGACATCCCTTACCTGGTGAAGTCTGCGTGGTTCCGCATCGATTGTCTCTGCCCGCCCGATGCGCCAGACCGGGAAGCCATCGCGGCGGAGGTCTTCGCCGTCCTCCGTACGGACGCCAAGGCGATAGCGGCGGCCACCCGGCAGCAGGTACATGACGCCCAGGAGCGTGCCCGAACGGTGGAGGACCGACGAGAACGCGAGGGCATCTGGTACGAGCAGCAGATGCGGCGCCAGGCCGAGGCAATCGCCCGTGACTTCGCCGGGATGGGCGCCGCCGATCTCAGCCAGGGGATCGACCCCCACGGGTACTACGTGTACTGCCTGTGGGGTGAGGACACCGAGAAGCCGATCTACGTCGGCAAATCCTCGAACATTCTCGCCCGGCTGGGAAGCCACATGAGCGACCCCACCAGGCGCTACCGGACCGAGAAGGTAACGCTCGTGCGGTGCAAGACCGAGAAGGAGATGGACCGCACGGAATTCCGTCTCATCCAGTGCCACCAGCCAGAACTCAACACCATGGGCGTAATCCGTCCGCCCGGCCACCAGGACCCGCAGTACACCGGTCCCGGCGAGGCCCGCACAGAAACAGCGGGTGTGGGACGATGAGGCACCGTCACCTGGCAGGGGGATGGCCGCGTCATGTGCCCGTCAGGGGAACCGGGAACTTGCGAAAGCGACAGCCGCCCTCGGCAGATGGCGGAAGACGCACAGCCCATCGGCAGCTCTTGACCGGAAAACTCCCCAGCCAAGGCTGGCCCATGGGCCAGGGCAATAGATCCGGTCGCTTCCGCTGAATCTTGGCCAGCCCCGTTTACCATCGTGAGTGCAGGCAACGGAAGGTGCAGCGATGGCGCAAGCCACCGAAGAACTGATCGCGTTCCCGGACAGCCGTGCAGCAAAGCTCGCGGGTGTATCCCTCCGGCGGCTGCGGTACTGGGAGGGCAACCGGCTGGTCGTCCCGTCGGTCAAGCGCCAGCTGAGCCCACGGAACACTATTCGGCTGTACAGCTACCAGGACCTTTTGTCGCTCCTCGTGGTGGCCCAGTTGCGCACCGAGCGCGGCATGTCGCTCCAGCACATCCGGCGGGTAGTCCAGCATCTGCGATCCCGCGGCTATCAAGCTCCGCTCCGGGAACTGACCTTCGCGACGTTCGGGCGGGAGATCTACTTCCAGCACCCGGACGGATCCTGGGAAGGCGACGTCCAGCCCGACCAGATCGTCTTGGAGAAGGTCCTTCGGCTTGACCGGCTGCGAGCCCGCATTGACCGAGCATCCCAGCGCCCCGCACGGGACGCCGGCCAGGTGGTCAAGCGGCGTGGCGTGCACGCCAGCGCACCCGTCTTCGCTGGAACCCGCATCCGCGTTTCCACTGTGCAGGACTATCTGCGGAACGGGTACGACACCGGTGCCATCCTGAAGGCATTCCCGGACCTGAAGCCTGCCGACGTCGATGAGGCGCACCGGCTCCTCGACGTGGCGGGGTAGGTGCGATTCCTTCTCGATCACGATGTCGATGCCGCTGTCGGCCAGATGCTGCGTCGCCGGGGACACGAGTGCTTGACGGCCAGCCAGGTCGGGCTCGCCGCGGCAAGCGACGACGCGCTCACGGTATGGGCGGACAAACACGACGCAGCGATCATCAGCACTGACAGGGAGTTCGGCCGCCGCCGGATGAACAACGCCATCGGTCATCACGTGTGGCTGCGCTGCCCCGACTGGGAGGCTGACGCCGTCCTTCAGACTCATCTGGATGAGGTTGCCACCCTGCTTGAAACGCGGAGTGACCTGACGGTCCGGGTCTCGAAAGACGGCCTCACTGACTCCTCGGCTTGGACGTAGACCTGCCCCGGCAGCACCGCGGTGCGCTTCGGCAAGGCCCCGATGCCGGGTACATGGGCATCCGCACATGGACGGAGGAACTAAGCGGCGACGGCTTGCTCTCAAGCTGACGACCGCAGCGTCGCGCGCTCAGAGGCGCAACTCCTTCTCGATCTCACGGATCTCTCCGCTCACCCGCGCCCGCATCTCCACCACAGTCTTCAACGTGGCCGCGTCCTCAGGAAAGCCGGTCCCAGCACGGATCTGAGCCAGCGCGGATTCAAGCTTCCCGTTGGCTGTTCGTGCCCAGATGATCCGCTGGAGGACCCCGTCTGAGAACCCGGCGGCATGGGCCGCACTGTCACGGAGAATCTGGGTATCGAACGACCACAGACCATCAGGCGGCTGCTCCTTGGCCAGGTCGATGTTCTGCCAGCACTCGTAATGGAGGGCCTTCCGCCAGGCAGCCTCCGCCCGGTGTGCCGCCCGCTCAAGAGCTGTGTCTGCACGCCGCCTGTCCTGCACGGTGATGACGATGCTGGTGATGACCGCGGCCAAGGTCATGATCGCGAGGGCGAGCGTGCCGATCGCGGTCCACATTCCTGCCTGAGCGGAAGTCATCGCGACGCCCTCTCGCGTTCCGGGGTTCTCCAACGGCGGGGTGCTCGGCGGGATCTTCTCCGACGTCGGCAGCATCTTCGGCGGCGCGCTGGACGTCGCGAAGATCATCGCTGCGGTGGCGACCGGGAACACGTCAGCGTTCACGAACGCGGCCGACAAACTCGTCAGCACCCACGCGGCCGGGGACCTCGGCAAAATCATGGTCGGGCTGCCGCGCACCCTGGTGTCGGACCTGGCCAAGTCGCTGCTGACGAGCAGCGCGGCGAAGGGCGGCGGCGGGTGGGGGAACGTCCCCATCCTGAAGAACGTCAGCGGCGCCGTCGCGCTCGGGCAGGCCATGGCCGCCTCGCTCGGCTGGACCGGGCCGCAGTGGGACGCCCTGTATGCGCTGTGGACGCAGGAGTCCGGGTGGAACCCGTTCGCCGTCAACCCGACCTCGGGTGCCTATGGCATCCCGCAGGCGCTCCCGGCCGTGTGGGGGCACCCGTACCCGCTCGGCGACGCCGGCCCGCAGATCCGGTGGGGGCTCGGCTATGTCGAGAACCGGTACCGCACACCGGTCGCCGCTGAGGCACACGAGCTGGCCGACCACTGGTACGACCAGGGCGGCTGGCTCCAGCCCGGCATGCCCGGCATCCCAGTGAACGGGCTGACCAGACCCGAGGCAGTGCTGACACCCGAGCAGTCCGACGCCCTGCTGGCGTTCGCCAGGGCACTCCCCCCGGGGAAGAGCAGCGGTCTAGCTGGGCCGCACACCATCGTGAACGTGCAGCAGACCTACCAGGGCAGCATCTACCCGACCGCTGAGCAGCGCGCGATCATGAACCGCGACCTCGCCCTCGCGATCGGGGGTGGCGGGTGATCCCCTCGCCGCTGCCGTTCTCCGCGGGTGCCAGTCGCCGTTGCGGACACGGAGAGGCCCCTGCCGCTGAGCGGGCGTTGGCGGGGCCTCTCCAATGCGGTCAGTGGACAGAGCGCAGGTGCCTGCCCCGAGGCCGTCCCGTGCGGGCCTCCCGGTCGTCTGGACGGCCGACACTAGGCCGCAAGACAGCGCCGACGTGGTGCTCCGCTGCGTTCAGCCGAGCCTGGTCCGCCGCCATGGCGCACCCAGCGGCATAGCCCCTGAGCACCGCTGGCCGCACCAGGGCGACGGCGATCAGGTAACGCGGCAAGGGTGGAGTGAATGCGGCCCGCCACCCGGCCCCAAAGCCCGGCAGCCGCAGACGCCGGCTCTCTGTCGTACCTTCGTACATGGGTCCTCTTCCTCTCAGACAGGTTGGGGATCAAGCCCTCGTCCGGCGTTGGGCCGCCGGGCGGGGGCGCCGCATCAACAAGACGCGGCATCTCTGCTGGTTTGCGCGCGGGCGTCAGGAGCCCGCGCGCTGCTCCTCTCGGTAGATCCAGCGCTCGACTTCATCGAGGCTCAGGCCGTAACCGCCGAACGTGTCACCACCGGCGACGACCACGCCAGTGGCCAAGTCCGTGATCCGGTACCGCCCGTAGTCGAGCGCGCGAGGGTCTCTGCGGCGTGACTTCTCAAGCTGGCAGCCCTGCCGGGCGACAGCCCGCCGGAGCCGGTCCTCGCGGACCTTGTCAGTACTATCCACACCCGGAAGTGTGCCCGGAGTTCAGCCAGAAGACAAGCCCGAAGTTCAGCTAGAACTCTGGTAGCCCATCTGCCCTTACGCGTCCCACCCTGGAGCGGCCGTTGCGCGGCTCAATGCCGTACACCAGGAGGGAGATAACCGCGTCACACCTACAGCAAGGCGACAGACACGGAGCGTCCCCCAATGAGACCTGCCTTCACCATCGCCGCGGCCGTCGTTGCTACAGCGCTCGCCGTGAGCGGATGGACCGCCTATCTCGTTCACCCAGCCGCCGTCCACACGGTCACCCGCATAAAGACGGTCACGGTGACGGTGAGCAGCACCCCGAAGCCGGTGATCAAGTGGCGCACTCGCACCGTCACCCGGCAGGGCACGGCGGCTATCCCATGTCAGGACATCGGCGGCACCCCGAACCCGGGCGTCATCACGCCGGGGCTGCCCGGGGATACCTCGTGCTCGGTCACTCTGCTGAGCCCAATGGGCGCGGACCACTTGGCGCAGATCCAGCTGACAGCACCCAATGGCGACAGCTCTACCTGGAATCTTGCCAACCCTAACGGGTGATGCCTTCGGAGCCGATCGCGTGGCGTGGGTGGCGGACGGCGGTAACCGTGATCCAGGGCCGGGCGCGCGTCCTCGCGCTGTCCCGCGGCGCGGTTGCCCCGATCACATGCCTCCGGTAAACCGCAATCCCCCGGTCGCCGTCAACTATCTGTCGCTGGTGCACTCACGCCCCCCGCTACGCACTTCGGCGGCGCCGACCATCATGAGGGGGTTCACATGCATCAGCAGCCGGGTTACCCGTCCCAGCCCGAACGCCCGGATAGCCCGGGCTGGTACCGGCCAGACGGCCCATGGCAGTACGGTCCGCCACCGGAGTACCCGCCGCAATACCCACCGCAGGGCCCGTCGCACGGGCGCCCCTGGCAGTCACCCCCGCAACAGCCGGGAAAGCGCCGCGGGCCGGCCATACTGCTCGTGATCGCGGTCGCATTAGCCTCGTTCCTGGCCGGGTACGCGGTCGGCGGCAGCGGTAAGACCACCCCAGCCGCGTCTGGGTCCCCGGCGCCACCCTCCGCTGCGTCATCACCCGCAGCAGCCTCCCCGGCCCAATCCGCACCGGCGGCGGTCCAGAAGAAGACCCTGGCCCGGTTCAGCGGCAGCGGCATCCAGAACACCGCCCGCTTCACCGTCCCCGGATCGGGCGACTGGGAACTCAAGTGGAGCTACGACTGCTCCAGCTTCGGCAGCCAGGGCAACTTCCAGGTCGGCGAGGACAACGGCAACGACTTCAACGGGGCGAACGTCAACGAGCTCGGCACCGGTGGCCACGGCATCACCCACGTCTACGGGGATGCTGGCAGGCACTACCTCAGTGTGGACAGCGAATGCTCCTGGAGCATGGTGGCCGTCTCCCAACCCTGACAACCCCACACCTATGCCTTGGTCGGTGGCCTCTCCTGAACCCTCCGGGGCTTGTGCCGTTGTCCCAGACTCTGCGCGGCCGACCGATCAGCCGCTACCGTTGGTGCCGGCTCCTCGTCCGAGGTTGTCAGCTTGCTGGGGCCGGTGGCCGTTCCGGGGCCCTTTCCGGGGCTCGTGCCACCGGCCCGCCCGCATCCCGGGGCCGCCCACGCCAGCGCCCGGGGACGTACCCTGGGGACATGAGCGAGCTGCCCGTCGATACCGACCCCGCTTTCAGCGCGGCCGCGCATGGCGCATCCAAGGGCCAGGTCGTCTACCTGACCGAGCACGGGGAACGCCTCGCCGCGATCGTCCCGGCCGAGTACGCTGCCGCGCTGGAGGGCCTGACACCCGAAGAGGCACGGGAACTGCTGGAAGACCTGGCCGACGCTGCGGTGGCCCGCCAGGCGCTCCAGGAGCCCGGTGACGACATCCCGGCAGAGCAGGTCTGGGCCGAGCTCGGCCTGACGTGAACGAGGCCGCCTCACGGTACGCGCTGGCGTTCCGCCCGGCCGCGCTGCGCTCGCTCCGCAAGCTAGACCGGCAGGTCGCCGAACGGATCAAGGCCGCTACCGAGGCCCTCCGCGATGACCCCCGCCCGGCTGGGGCGAAGATGCTCACGGGGTCGCACGGGCTGCTGAGGATCCGGGTCGGGGACTACCGGGTCCTCTACACCGTCGATGACGAGCAGCGGGTCGTGCGGGTCGCCGACGCGGGCCACCGCAGCGACATTTACCGCTGACCGGATGCCCCGACTGTGGTGGCGCCGCGGGGGAGTCTCGGCCGGCCAGCCTCGTTGTGCGGGCCTGCGGCTGCCTGTTGAATCCTCCCCGTCCCCTGGACGGCAAGAAGACCCCCGAGGGCGGGAGGAGAAGTCATGCCCACTTACAAGGTCCGTGTGAACGGGACCGCGGAGTTCGAGGTCGCCAGCAGCGCGACCAGCGCCTCCATGGCGGCCGACGAGATCATGCGTTACACCCGGCAAGGGGACGGAAGTGAGCGAGAGATCAGGCTGTTCTTGGACCGCGCCGTCGTCGTCGAAGTGACGAAGGTCTCCGACCAGCCTTAAGAGATCCGATCAGGGTGAACTCCAGGGTTGGGTGGACCGCATTCGGGCCATGACCCCAGACGGCCGGAACGGGACTACTAACGTCTCCGGGCGGGGTCGCGCTCGCCCACGCCGTCCAGCTGCTCGCGGAGGAACGGGCACGGGAAGCAGCGGCGGCAGCCCAGGAGTA
>Ga0307373_10007011_pt1 | contig 17729 bp, 14 predicted proteins | sample OX2MG_FD_202534 | JGI IMG/M metagenome (GOLD analysis project Ga0307373, IMG submission 202534) | Soil microbial communities from Risofladan, Vaasa, Finland - OX-2 | ecosystem: Environmental > Terrestrial > Soil > Coastal area > Acid sulfate soil | place: Finland: Risofladan, Vaasa | collected... | reverse complement strand
TCGGCGTCGCGCGCCGAGGTCCACGGCCGTCTGGCGCGACTCAAGCGCAGGTCCCGGACCGCGGCGTCGCTCTACGCGCAGGGTGGCGCGCCGGCCGTGCTCGAGGTCGCGCGCCAGCAGGTCCGGCGAGCACGGCGGCGTGCCGCGGCCCGCCGCGGGCCCTCCGGCACCGGGTACGGGGACGCCTACTGACCCGTGACCGGTGGGGCGCCGTCGGCGGCAGGCAACGCGATGCTCGCGACCAGCCCGTCGAGGATGTCGGACTCCGAGACGACGCAGCGCGTGAACCCGAAGCGCCGCATCACCTCGCGCATCACGAGCACCCCGCCCACGATGACGTCCTCCCTGCCGTCGACCATGCCGGGGCGCGCGGCGCGGGCGGCGACCGTCTCGCCTGCGAGCGTGCCGGTCCACGCCTCCACGGCGGCCAGGTCGAGCTCGGAGTGGTGCACGAGGCCCCAGTCGTAGGCCGTCCAACCGTGCGCGAGCATCGAGATCGTGGTCACGGTCCCGGCGAGCCCGACGAGGGTCGCGGCCTGGAGCTCGTCATCGAGCAGGGGGAGCGCGCGTACCGCGCGGTCGAGGGCCTGTCCGACGGCCCTCGTCGCCTCGTCGACCTCGGTCGGGAGCGGCGGGTCGTGGTGCAGGTACCGCTCGGTCAGGCGGACGCAGCCGAGATCGAGGGACACCACGCGCGGGTCGTGCTCGCCGGCGGGCACCGCGGTCAGCTCCGTCGAGCCGCCTCCGATGTCGAGGACCACGAAGGGTCCGGCGCCGTCGTCGAGGTCCGAGACGGCACCCGAGTAGGCGAGCCGGCCCTCTTGTGTGCCCGAGAGCAACTCGACCGGCGTCCGCGTCGCCTCGGTCGCGCGGTCGAGAAAGTCGCGTCCGTTCGACGCGTCCCGCACGGCGGACGTCGCCACGACCCGGGCGGCGGCCACACCGAATTCGTCCATCTGCTTGCGGTAGGCGCGCAGCACCGCCACCGTGCGCTCGATGGCGGCTGCGGCGAGCGTGTGCGTCGCGTCGACCCCCTCGCCGAGGCGCGTCAGCCGTAGCTCACGCGAGAGCGTCGATCCGTGCCCGTCGGCGACCAACAGGCGCGTCGAGTTCGTGCCGCAGTCGATAGCGGCGATATTGGACGCACGGGTCCCCGTCACGCGCGTGCCGGCGGTGCGCTCACCGATGTGCCTCCGGGGCATCGAGCACGTCACCGTCGATCCGCACGCCGACGAGCTCGACGCCGCGCAGCACGGCGCCGGAGAGATCGGCACCCCGGAACCTCGCTCGCGTCAGGTCGACCGCGAAGAGCTCGGCCCCGGAAAGGTCGACGCGGCGGAACCGTGCGCGGCGCAGATCGCCGCCGTCGAAGTCGACCACGGACCGACCGTAGCCGAGGTCTGCGGGCGGAAGGCCGCCCTCGGCCCCTCTAGGCGGGACGGGACCGCGGCGTCGCGGCGTCGAGTGCCGCACCCAGCCGGACCACCAGGCCAGCCGGATCCCCGTACCACCGGTCGGCGAGCGCTCGGCCCGCGGTCGCGAGCGCCTCGCGCGTCGCAGGATCGGCGAGCGCGCCGGCGCACGAGAGCAGCTCGGCGGTCGACGAGAACGCCAGCCCTCCGCCACCACGTGCGAGCCCTGCCGCCGCGGAGCCTGCGGGCACCGCGATCGGCACGCCGTAGCGGAGCGACTCCACGCACTCGCGTGCGAAGACCTCGCCCGGGAGGAGGTCGACGACCGCGGTCGCCCGAGCCATCAGCATCCACAGGTCCATGCGCGTGTGGACCTCGAATTCCGCCACGCACGACCGCGACCTCCAGGCGCGCGCGGCGCCTCCTTCCACCACGACGACGTAGCTGCGGGCGAATCGCGCGAGCACCCACCGGACGGCGTCGGACGGCCACGCCGGCACCGGCATGCCTCGTCGGTCGCCGAGGATCAGCAGGTAGTCGGGGACGCCCCGGAGTCCGTAGTGGCGCCGCTCCCTCGCTCCGGGGTGCACGCGGCAGTAGAGCCCGGTGCGGTCGACGGGGGCGGTCGTGGGGAGGCTCGTTTCGGCTGCCGTGTCGGGTGTAAAGCCGACGGCCAGCGCGGGCGCGCCCGAGCCCGCCGATCGACAGACCGTCAGCACCGCTGCACCGGGCGCCACGACCGCCGCCAGCGGGCGTGCCCCGGGGTCCCCCTCCTCGACCAGCACCGCCCGGTAGCCGGCGGGCTCAGGTGCCGTCGGTGCGGAGGCGTCTGCGGGGTCCGGCCATCTTCCCGGCTCCGCGCCCCCGCCTCCTGCGTGCGGGGCCCGCGCACCGAGCGGTCTGAGGTCGAACGCGCCGTCGGCGACCGGTGCGCCGCCTGGGACGTAGACGTCGACGGCGGCGAGCCTCGAGCACGCGCCTGCGAGGCTCCGCATGGCCGTGGCCATCTCGCTCCCGGGTGCCCGGGTCCACGACGCCGTGAGGACGGCGACGCGGTGTCCGCTCACGCGCCGGTCCCTGGGCCGTCGGGCCACCGCGGCGCGTCGAGCGTCCCGAGCGCCTCGTGCACCCGGGTGAGGTCCTCGCTCACCCGGTCGACCACGTCCTGGACGAGCAATTCGAGGTTGCCGATTCGGCTGGTGACGTCGTCCATGCGCTCGGCGAGCGCCGCGACCGCGCGGACGAGATCGCCCATGAACTCGCGGTCGGCACCTGCGTCCGCACGTGCGACGGCGGCGACGCGGGCACGGACCTTCGCCCGGACGCCCCCCGCCCCACCGGTTCCTGCCGGACCTGCGGCGCCTGCGACATCGGCCACCTCGCCCTGCGCGCCGGACACGAGCCGGGCGAACTTGGCGTGCAGCGACGCGATCTCGTCGGCGTCGCGCACCGGAGAGGGAAGTCCCTGCGGGTCGGCACGCTGGGAGAGCAGGCGGGGCGCGGCGGGCACCGTTCGTCCGGGAGCCGTCGAGGCGCCCACGCCGGATGGGGGTCGGGCCTGCTCTTCCCCGGTCGCTCCGGTCACCCCACGCTCCTCGCAACCCTCGAGCCCGACGTCGACCGGACGGCGCCCGCGAGCACCGCGCCCGGCTCGTCGAGTGCCGCGGAGAAGTCTACGTGCGAGAGGTTCCGGTTGTAGAAGGGGTCACCCGCCACGACGGCGTCGCCCCAGCGCGCCATGAAGGCGGCCGCGGTCCCCGCGTCCCCCGACGTGCCCCGGCTGGGCGACTCGTGGTGGACCAGCTCGGCGCCTGCCTCCACGAGCACGCGCAGGCCGCGTCGCCGCGCGCGCAGGCAGTAGTCCACGTCGTTGAAGTCGAGGCCGAGCGCCTCGTCGAACCCGCCGAGCTGCTCGAAGACCTGCCGGCGGGTCGCCATGCACGCACCGGTGACCGCCGAGACGTCTCGGGTCAGCACCGCCATGCCGAGGTACCCCGGCCGGCCCTGCTCGAGTCCCGCGAGCACGTGCCCGGCCGCACCGGCGAGCCCGAGCACCACCCCGGCGTGCTGCAGGTGGCCGTCGGGGTAGACGAGGCGCGGCCCGACGGCACCGACGTCGTCGCGCAGGGCCTGTGCGACGAGAAGCTGGAGCCAACCGTCCGTCCCCTGCTCGACGTCGTCGTTCACGAAGAGGAGCACGTCGCCGCGCGCCTCGGCGGCGGCGGCATTGTTGAGCGCAGCCCAGTTGAAAGGGCGGTCGTCCCGGCGCACGACGACGCGGTGCTCGGGGCCGAGACGCGCGGTCAGCACATCGAGCAGGGTCGCGGTCTCGGGCTCCGAGGAGCCGTTGTCGACCAGGACGAGCTCGAGGTCGACGGCGGGGAACCGCGGGCCTCCGGCCGCGGCCGCGCCGAGCGACTCGCCGCACGCGCGGAGCAACGTCGTGCTGTCCTTGAAGGGGACGACCGCGCTGACCGATACCCGCGCCGCGCCGGCGGGGAGGCTGCGGCGGATGGTCCACGTGCACGGGAGCGGCCCGGGCGCCACCGACGCAGTCTCGCCGCGCCGAGCGAGCGCATCTGCGACCGCGGCCGGCCCGGTCGGCCGAGGGGCGTTCCACCTGTGGCACAGCACGTCGGGAACGTGCGCCACCCGCGTCGTGCGCTCCGTCACGCGAAGAAGGAGATCGTGCTCCCAGTCGCCGCCGGGGACCGTGCGGACCCCTCCGGCGGCCACCACCGGTCCGACGCGCAGCGCGACGGGCCGTCCGAGGTAACGCCACGACAGGAGCAGTTCGGGGGACCAGTCCGGTTTTAGCACGGGTGTGGACCACGCGCCGTCCGGCGCGGCGCGGTCCTCGTCGCCGTACGCGACGTCGGCGTCCACGAGCGCGGCACTCAGGCGCGCGACGGCGTCGGGCTCGAGCTCGTCACCCGGGTCGAGGAACACGATCGCCGGGGAGCCGCTCTCCTCGAGCGCTGCCGCGTAGGCGTCGGCGGGATCCGTGCTCTCCGGGAGGGTGTGCATCCGCACCCGCCCTGTGGGCGCCTGCCCGAGCGCACCGGTCACCGCCTCGTCCATGGCCGCGTCCGACCCACCGACGACGGTGACCGAGAGGGTCCAGTCCCCCGAGGTCTGGGTGACCACCGCGTCGAGGCTCCGCCGGACGTCCGCCGGGTCGGCGGGCCCCCGTCCGTCGGCCCGCGTCGTCCGCAGGTCGACGACGAGGAGGAGGGCCAGCGCCGGACCTGGACGCGGAGGCTTGTCCACGAGCAGGCGCCACGCGGCGCGTGCAGTGGCCCATCGGCGGTACAGGGCGCGGTCGCCCGCCGCGTCCGGGCGCAGGGGGCGGGGTGCCTGCGGGGCGAACAGCACCCTCGCGTCGTCCGGTGGCACGCGCCAACAATTGCACGTCGCCTGCGCTGGCGCCCGTGCGTGCCGACCTGCCACGATGCGACGCATGCCCACGTCGCGGCGCGGTGTGTGTGCCGGCTCGAGCTTTCCCCACACCGAAGCGACGCCACGTGCGCCGGCGGCACGCCGCTGCCCGGGACCGGGTGCCCGATGATGGCGCGCCCCGCCGCGGTGCCGCTCGAGCTCGCGGGGCGCCGGGTCCTCCTCCGGACGCTCACCGAAGCGGACTACGAACAGTGGCAGGAGGTGCGGGAGCGCTGCCGGGAGTGGCTCGTGCCGTGGGAACCGCGGCCCAAGGGGTCGCCCCTCCCTGCGGAAGACCCGGTCAGCTTCGCGGCACGCTGCGCCCTGCGCGAGCGGGAGCGACAGCTCGGCACCGGCTACGGGTTCGGCATCTTCGTGGGAACGCGGTTCGCCGGCGAGATCACCCTCTCGTCGATCCAGCGTGGGCCGTTCCAGACCGGGCACATCGGCTACTGGATCGACCGGGACCTCGCAGGCCGCGGCTACGTCCCCGAGGCGGTGGTCGTCGTCCTCGCCTTCGCCTTCGACACCATCGCGCTGCACCGCGTCGAGATCTCCATCATCCCGAGGAACCAGGCGAGCCTGCGCGTCGTCGAGAAGCTCGGGATACGGTCCGAGGGCATCGCGCAGAAGTACCTCGAGATCGACGGCAACTGGGAGGACCACGCGAAGTTCGCGGTCACGCTGGAAGAGTGGAACCGCCGGCGGGACCAGCTGCTCGCGGACTGGATCGACTGATCGCACGACCGCACGACCGCACGACCACACGACCGAACGAGCGCACGACGGCCCGAGCCGCCCAGCCGCCCAGCCGCCCGAGCGTCCGGCCGCCGGGACTCGGGCGCCGCGGAAGACTCCCGACCGCACAACCCGTCGGTAGCCTCGACGTTCGATGCTCGTCCTCCACGCGGCGTGGGACGCCGAGGGCCCCGGGGCGCTGCTCCTGTGGGCAGAGCCGGTCCCTACGCCCGCGGCCGCCCTCTCGGAGGCGCTGGCCGCAGGAGGCGTGCTCGGCGCGCATGCCGCGGCATCGGCCGTGGCATGCGTCGCAGCCGTCCGCCTGCCGGCGCGCCGCGGCGTGCCGGTGCCGTCGCCGGATGCCGCCGACGCCGGGATCGGGGCCGCGGTCGGCCATCGACGAAAGGTGGGCCACGCCTCGGAGACCTCGCGCCCGACGTTCCGTCCGTTCGAGGTTCCGGCGCTCCGGTTCGAGGTGAGCCATGCGCTGGATGCCTTGTTGGCGCTCGGTGCCGGCGGCACCGAGGTCCGGACGGGCTCGTCGGTCCGCGCGCTCGCCCGTGTCGCGGAGCTGGCGCTCGAGGTGGTCGCCGGCGCAAGGGTGGTCCCCGCGCTCGCGCGCGACGGAGACCGCCACGTCGCCCGCTGGACCCCGCTTCGGACCGGGCGCGACACCGAGCGGTTGGCACTGCTCTCGGCGGCGCTTCCCGGCGCGGCCTGCGCGTCGGGGAGCGCCCCGGCCGCGGTCGTGGCGGAGCATGTCTTCGACGCGTGCGTCGACGCACTGTGCCGCGACGCGCTCGAGCGCGCGGCCGTCGCGCCCCGTGCGGCCCCGGTATCCGGCCGGTCGGACGGCGCCGTGGCGGACGCGTGGCTCTCGGCGCTCCGGCGCCGGGACGGCACCGTCCATGCCGACGGCGCGGCGCTCTCGGCGCTGGAGCGCCTCGTGGGGGAGTGGCGCGAGCCTCTCGTGGCTCCGTCAAGCTCCTGGCGACTCTGCTTCCGGCTCCACGAGCCAGCCGACGACGGGGACTCCCAGGAGTCCGGCGACACCACCGCGCGGTCCGGCAGGTCACCGGCCCGGCGGCCCGATCGGGCGTGGCGAGTCGAGTTCCTCTTGCAGGCGGTGGACGAGCCGACGCTGCTCGTCGAGGCCGCCGAGGTCTGGCGCGCCGGCGACTCGCTCCGCCGCGCGGCGCGGACGGTGGAGCAGCCCCAGGAGGTGCTGCTCGCCGAGCTCGGCCGGGCGGTCCGCGCGTTCGCCGAGCTCGCCGAGGTGCTCAGCGCACCCGCGCCGACCGGCCTCACGCTCGACGTCGACGGCGCCCACCGCTTCCTCGTCGAGGTCGCGCCGGTCCTGGAGCTCGCCGGCTTCGGCGTGCTTCTCCCGTCGTGGTGGCGCCAGCCTTCCCTCCGTCTCGGCCTCCGGGTGCGCGCCGCCTCGACCCCGTCGCGCCGTGCGGCGGGCGGTGGGCTCACAGCCCGGGGTCTCGCCGCGTTCGACTGGGAGGCCGCACTGGGGGACGCCCGCCTGGGGCTCGCGGAGCTGCGCCGCCTCGCGAAGCTGAAGGCGCCGCTCGTGCGGGTGCGCGGGCAATGGACCGAGCTGCACCCCGGTGAGGTGCAGCAGCTCGTCGAGTTCTTGTCGGAGGGGCGCGCGCGGCGCACGTCGGGCCTCGTCGACGTGCTGCGGGCGGCCGCGGGGGCGCCGCTGCCGGGCGCCGGCGTCCCGGTCGTCGCGGTCGACGCCGACGGCCCGCTTGGCGCGCTGCTTCGCGGGCAGCTCGCCGACTCCCTCGAGGTCGGTCCGACGCCGCCGGGGTTCTGCGGGGAGCTCCGCCCGTACCAGCGCCGGGGGGTGGCCTGGATCCGTCTCCTCGAGCGGGCGGGCCTCGGGGCGTGCCTCGCCGACGACATGGGGCTCGGCAAGACCGCGACCGTCCTCGGCGTGCTCCAGGCCGACCGCGCCGACGGCCGCCTCACGTCGCCGACGCTCGTGGTGTGTCCCACCTCGGTGGTCGGCAACTGGCGCCGGGAGGTCGAGCGATTCACGCCGGACCTTCGCGTGATGGTGCACCACGGTGCGGCCCGGGCGAGGGGCGACATCCTGGCGAACATGGCGGCGGACGCCGATGTCGTCGTCACGAGCTACCCGCTCGTCGAGCGCGACCGTGCCGCGCTTTCTTCGGTGCCCTGGGCGCGCCTCGTGCTCGACGAGGCCCAGCAGGTGAAGAACCCCTCGGCCAAGCAGACCCAAGCGGTGCGCGCGATCGGAGCGGCGAGCCGGCTCGCGCTGTCGGGCACGCCCGTGGAGAACCATCTCGGAGAGCTGTGGTCGATCATGGAGGTGCTCAACCCGGGGCTGCTCGGCTCCCAGTCCTCCTTCAGGGAGCGGTTCGCCGTGCCGATCGAGCGCTTCGCGGACGAAGGGGCCGCGGACCGCCTGCGGGTCCTCACCCGCCCGTTCGTCCTCCGACGGCTCAAGAGCGATCGCTCGATCGCGCCCGACCTCCCTGAGAAGATCGAGACGAAGGAGCGGTGCCCGCTCACCCGCGAGCAGGCCACGCTCTACCAGGCGGTCGTCGACGAGATGCTGGCCAAGGTTGCCGGAGCCGAAGGCATCGAGCGAAGGGGCCTGGTGCTCGCCACCATGCTCCGGCTGAAGCAGGTGTGCAACCATCCCGCGCAGTACGCGGGCGACGATTCGCCGCTCGCCGGGAGGTCCGGAAAGTTGGACCGCGTCGTCGAGATCCTCGAGCAGGTGCGCGAAGCAGGCGAGCGCGCGCTCGTCTTCACGCAATTCGCGGAGATGGGTGCGCTGCTGGAACGGCACCTCACCGCCCGCCTGGGATGCCGCGTGGGCTTCCTCCACGGGGGCGTGCCACGTCTCCAGCGCGACGAGCTGGTCGCAGAGCTCCAGTCCCCGGAGAGCGCGATGCCCGTGATGGTGCTGTCGCTCAAGGCGGGCGGCACGGGCTTGAACCTGACGGCCGCCAGCCACGTCCTCCACTACGACCGTTGGTGGAACCCTGCGGTGGAGGACCAGGCGACCGACCGTGCCTACCGGATCGGGCAGCGCCGCGACGTCCAGGTGCGAAAGCTCGTGTGCGCGGGAACGATCGAGGACCGCATCGACGAGCTCATCGAGTCCAAGCGCGCGCTGGCCGAGCGGGTGGTCGGGACCGGCGAGGGATGGCTCATCGACCTGTCGACCGACGAGCTCGCCGAGGTCCTCGCCCTGTCGCCGGAGGCGACGGCCCCGTGAGCCCGCCGCGCCGAGCCGGCGACCGCGGGCCACGCGACCTCGAGGAACTGCGCGCGCGCCTCTCGGCAGTCACGGACGCGGCGAAGACGAAGAAGAAGGTGAAGAAGGCGACGGCGGCGGCGAAGAAGGCGACGTCGGACCCCACGCCAGAAGACCTCACGCCCGACGACGACCTCGCGCCCGACGACGACCTCCGCGCGGAGGAGCCCTGCGGGAGGTGGTGGGAGCACGAGGAGGTCGCCCGGCCGCGCCCGGTGGTCGGTGGCATCGCCGCACGGACGCGGCGGGGCCCGATCGGCGCGACCTGGTGGTCACGGCGGTTCCTCGGCTCCCTCGAATCCGTGATGGTCGGAGGCCGCATGGAACGGGGACGCACCTACGCGAGGAAGGGACAGGTCGTCGACCTCGAGATCACCTCCGGGATCGTCGCCGCGACGGTGCAGGGGAGCCGTGAGGAGCCGTACGTCGTCAGGTTGAAGATGGCTGCCGTCCCCGCCGAAGACTGGGACCGGATCGTCCGCTCGCTCGTGGCGCGCGCAGGCTACGCGGCGCGGATGCTCTCGGGAGAGCTCCCCCACGAGGTGGAAGAGGTGTTCGAGTCGGAGGGCGCGTCGCTCCTCCCGGCGCCCCACGCCCGTCTCGTTACCGAGTGCTCCTGCCCGGACTGGGAGAACCCGTGCAAGCACGTCGCCGCCGTGTGCTACCTCCTCGCCGAAGGATTCGACCGTGACCCGTTCTCGCTCCTGTTGTGGCGCGGGAAGGGACGGGACGAGCTGCTCGCGCAATTGCGCGCGCTCCGCCGTCTCGACGCGTCGCGCGAGCTCGGCGCGGGGCCGGACCCGACTGCCGGCGCGGCCCGCGAAGCCCTCGGTGCCGATGAGGCCCCCGGTGCCGATGGCGCCCCCGGTGCCGATGTCGCCGATGACGACGACCGGGACCTGCTCGAACGGTTCTGGGTCGCGGGTCCGGCGCTGGCACACGTCCGAGTGCTGCCCGAAGAGGCGGCGGTGCCGGCAGCCGCGCTCCGCCTCGCGCCCCGCGGGGTCATCCGGGTCCGTGGGGAGGACCTCGTGGACGCGCTCGGCCCCGCGTACGCCGTGATCGCCGCCGCCGCCGCGGCGAGGGCCCGCGGTTGACTCAGGGAGCCGTGGTCCGCACCACCGACGGCGAGTGCAGGAAGAACTGCTCGACGTCGTGCTCGTAGACGTACGGCGACGCCGACCGTCCAGCCGCCCTGCGGAGCCGCCGGTGGCGCGCGAAGGACTGGACCGCCCCCGCACTCGTGTAGCGGTACTCGAAACCTGCCGAGACGAGTCGCGAGGTATCCATCCCCCGGCCGTAGCGCAGGAGCGCGTCGAGCTCGGGCGGGAAGCCGAAGAGGCCGAGGCGCACGAGCGGCATGACGGCAAGCGACGGTCGGACCGGAGGCAGGGGCAGGAGCCGCGTCCCGCAGATCGCCGCGACCTCGCTCCACGGGAGCCGTCCCGCGCCCGCGACGTTGTAGGTGCCCGGGAGGCGGTGCTGGGTCACGAACTCGAGCGCACGGACGACGTCGTCTTCGTGCACGAACTGCACGAGCGGGTCGAACCCGAAGATGCACGGGCACACTGCCCTGGACAAGTTCCGGCTGATCGCCGTCACGATGTCGTCGCCGAGGACGTTCGCGAATCGCAGGAGCGCCACCACCGCGGAGGGGTTGTCCTCTGCGAAGTCGCGCACGAGGCTTTCAGCCTCGACGAGCGAGCGCTCGACGTCGGTCCGCGGCGAGCGCTCGCGCGGCGTGTCCTCGGAGAAGGTCGCAGGGTCCTTCTCCGAGGACCCATAGACGAGTCCCGAGGACTTGACGACGAGCTGGCGGACCGAGGACTCCGGAGCGCTCGCCGCGGCGAGGAGGTTCATCGTCCCGATGACGTTCACCTCGTGGATCGTCTTCGACGACGCCTGGGTCGAGTCCACGATCATGAAGGTGTGGATGACCGTGTCCACCTGGGTGGCGTGCACGATGCGGCTCAAGATGGAGTACGTCTGGTCGGCGCGCACGAACTCGGCTCGCTCGAAGGTCACCGTCGGCACCCGCGTGCCGAGGCCGAGCAGGACCTCGATGTCGCGGTCGTTCTCGAGCGCCTGGATCACGCGCCCGCCCCAGAACGTGTCGGCTCCCGTGACGAGGACTCGACGGCCCATGGCGATCCCGCTCCGCGCGCTCGTCAGCCGAACCAGATGCTGCGGCGCCGGCTCAGCATGTCGTTGACGGCGGCCTGCATCGATTGGCGGATCCGTTCGGCCTCCTCGATGACCCGCCCCTTGGGGTAGCGATCGAGGCCGGGCTCCACGTCGAAGGTGACCGGGTCGAGCACCCGCAGCCGCAGCTTCGCCGGGAAGGGGACGACCAGCCCCAGCGGCCCCATCACGAGCATGTTGGCGGTCACCGGGAAGTACGGGAGCCCGAGCGCCTGTGCGAGCTGCGGCAGCTGCCACAGGATCGGCATGGTCTCTTCGGACCCCACGATCGCGATCGGCACGACCGGCACCCCCGAGCGCATGGCGATCTCGACGAAGCCGCCGCGGCCGAACCGCCGCAGCTGGTACCGGTCCGAGTACGGCTTGGACACGCCCTTGATGCCCTCGGGGAAGACGAGCGCGAGCTGCGCCTGGTCGTGGAGGAGCCGGTACGCGTTGTCGGGGCGGGCGGGCACGCCGCCCGCACGGCTCCACAGGGTCCCGACGACTGGGAGCGTGCGGAAGAAGTAGTCGGCGAGCCCGTAGACGGGCCTGCCCAGCTCGGACTCGATGCCGTGCATGATCACCGGCGCGTCGGAGGGGACGGCGCCCGCGTGGTTGCCGACGAGGAGCGCTCCGCCGGTCACCGGGATCTTCTCGAGCCCTTCCCACGCGGCGCGGAACCAGTTCGAGTACACCGGCCCGTAGATCCGGCGCGCGAGCGAACGGACCCGATCGGACCTTCCCCACTCGTCGACGTCGGAGCGCCTCGGGTCTCCGGTCGCCACTGCCTCGTGCCGGCGACCCGGAGCAGCGCCGTCGGCCGGGCGGAGCGGCACGACGTCGGTCCGAGCCGCTCGAGGTCCCTGCGCCGGTGCCCGGCGAGACGTCACACCCCGAGCGTACCGACGTCTCGGGCCTCGGCCCACGGGCGACCGGGCCGGGAGGGCGTCAGGGCCTGCCGGCCCCCACCAGGCCGTTCGTGTAGAGCGCGTCGTAGGAGACGGTGGACCCCGTGTACGGCGCCTGGATCACCGTCTGCGAGCCGTACGGTCCCGAACCCGCGTACATGACGACGTGGTCGACCGTGCCTGTCCCGTCGAGGTTGTAGTAGAAGAGCAGGTCCCCCGGCTGCAGTGCCGAGAGGGACACGTACGGGACGGACGCGTACTGGACCTGGGACGTCCGCGGGATGGCGACCCCGACCTGGCCCCAGGACCACTGGGTCAGCCCCGAGCAGTCGAAGCCGACGCCCGGTGACTCGCCGCCCCAGACGTAGGGCACGCCGAGCTGGGACTCGGCCGCGTGCGCCGCCGCCAGACCCGCGGCGCTCGATGTGCCGCTGAAGCCGACCGACGGCCCACCGGCGGACGAGGACGCGTCGTTGGCTGCCTGCGTGGCGGCTTGCGTTGTGCCGCCGAGCTCGTTGACCACCTGCGCCGCGCGTGCGGCGGCGGCGGCGGCGGCCGCGGCGGCGGCGGCGCGCTTGGCGGCGGCGGCAGCCGCGGCGGCCGCGGCTTCCCGCTGCGCCCTCGCCTGCGCGGCGGCGGCGACCTGCTGGCCGAGCGTGCCCTTCAAGGACACGAGCGTGGTCTGCGCCTGCTGTGCGGCCTGCTGGTTCTCCTGCTGCAGGGTCTGGAGATGCGCCGTCGCGGCCTGCGCCTGCTGCTCCTGCACCTGCTGCTGGGCCTCGGTCGCGGTGAGCTTCACCTGTGCCGCTTCGAGCGCGTGCTTCGCTGCGCTCAGGTTGCCGACTGCGGTGCTCGAGTACTCCTCGGAGATCACCACTGTGTTCGCCGAGGTGGAGAAGAGGGACGTGATCTGGGTCCCCTGCGCCCCGAGGACGTAGTCCTGGACCGCGGTCTCGGCGAGCACTCGCCGGTCCACGACGATCGTCCTTCGGACCTTCGACAGGCGCGCGTTGGTGGCGGCGATCGCGGCCTGCACCGCCTGGAGGTGGGCCAGCTCGCTGTCGTACTCCTGACCGAGGACCGCCGATTGGCGCTGCTCTTGGGCTATCGTCTGCTCGATCTGTGTGACCTGGGACTGGGTCGCGTGGACCTTCGCCTGGGCGGCGGGTGTTGTGAACGCTGTGGCTCCGGCGGACGCGACGACCCACGTGCCCACGAGCAGGGACGCGGCGGTCCCGGCGGCGAGGACACGTGCGAGCGCGCGGCGAGGGGCCCGACAATTCACACCAGCCACATCGGCCACTCTAGCCCCAGGGGCCCCAGGTGCCAAGGGACGATCGCATTGCGGAATCGACGCCATTCCCGTACGGCTCGGCGGGCGCCGTCACTTGCGTGTCAGCGCAAAAGGGAAAGAATGGCGGAGTGCGAGCCCCGGGTGCCCACGCGTCGACGATCCCAACCGTCGGCGCGTCGTCGTCGGAGGTCGCACTGAGCGAGCTCGCGCGAGACGTGCAGGGGGGCACCCTGTACGGAGACGCTCTCGTCAGCGGCATTTCTTACGACAGCCGCAAGGTCCTCGACGGCTCGTTGTTCTTCGCCCTCCCGGGCTCGAGGACCGACGGGCACGACCACGCGCGGGCCGCGGTCGAAGCCGGTGCGACCGCGCTCGTGGTCGAGCGGCCACTCGGGCTCGAGGTCGCGCAGCTGGTCGTCCCCTCGGTCCGTGCCGCGATCGGGCCCATGTCGGCGGCCTTCTACGGTCGCCCGTCCTCGCAGCTCGCGGTCGCCGCGGTCACCGGCACCAACGGCAAGACCACCACGTGCGCGGTGCTCCGCCACTGCCTGAACGCCGCGGGCATCCCCGCGGGGCAGGTCGGCACCGTGGGCAGCCACTACCTCGGGCGGTCGCTCGGGACGAGCCTCACGACGCCTCAGGCGCCGGACCTCCAATGGATCCTCCACCAGATGGTGCGTGCGGGCGTCCGGGCGGTTGCGATGGAAGCGTCCTCGCACGGTCTCGACCAGCGCCGGATGGACGGCATCAGCGTCGACGTCGGGGTCTTCATGAACCTCACGCGTGAGCACCTCGACTACCACGGGTCGATGGAGGGCTACCTCGAGGCGAAGTCGCGGCTCTTCGAACCGACACGTTGCCGCGCCGCGCTCGTGTGCACCGACGACGACTGGGGCCGCCGGCTCGTGGGGCGCCTCGAGATCCCGGTGACGACGTTCGGGCACGGCGCGGACGCCGACGTGCCCTACGCGGTCGAAGAGCGCGGGCTCGGCGGCATCGTGGTCGAGTTGGCCGGTCCCGAGGAGCGGGTTCGGCTCTCGAGCCCGCTCGTCGGGCAGGTCAACGGCGCCAACGTCACGGCCGCCTACCTCGCGGCGCGCGCGCTCGGGCTGTCGCAAGACCAGGTCGTCGCGGCGATCGCCGGGGCGTCCGCACCGCCCGGACGCTTCGAGCTGGTGGGCGACGGCAGTCCGTTCCTCGTCGTCGTGGACTATGCGCACACCCCCGACGCCCTCGCCGCGCTCATCGCCACGGCGCGGGGCATCTCGAGCGGCCGCGTCTCGGTGGTCCTCGGCGCGCGCGGCGGCAGGGACAAGGGGAAGCGTCCGGAGACCGGCCGGGTCGCGGCGACGGCGGACCGGGTCTTCCTCACGACCGACAGTCCCGGCGACGAGCCCATCGCCGAGATCATCCGCGCGCTGTACCGCGGCACCCTCGAGGCGCACAGCCGATCGGACGTCGTCGTCGAGCCGGATCGCCGCGCGGCGATCGAGCGGGCGGTCGACGAGTCCTCGCCCGGCGACGTGGTGCTCATCGTCGGTCGCGGGCACGAGCAGTTCCAGCACATCGGGAGCGAGACCGTGCAGCTCGACGACCGGGTGGCCGCCCGCGAGGCCCTGGCCGCGCGGGGCGCGCAGCCGGGGGTCGTATGCGGCTGAGCGTCGTCGTTCCCGCGCACGACGCGCAGGGGACCGTGGCGGCGGCGATCCGCTCTGCGCTGGGCCAGACGCGCCCGCCCGACGAGGTCGTGGTCGTCGACGACGGATCGTCCGACGCGACGCCCACAGTCGTGCGGGCACTCGGCGACGCCGTCCGCCTCGTCGTCCAGGCCCAGGCGGGCCCGTCGGCAGCGAGGAACGCTGGCGTCGCCGCCTCCTCGGGTGACTGGATCGCGTTTCTCGACGCCGACGACGAGTGGCATCCGGAGAAACTCGAGCACCAGGTCTCGCTGGTGCGCGACGACGTCGCGCTCGTCGCGACCGACTGGGCGCGGGACGCGGTCACGGCGCCCGCTCCCAAGCCCGTCGCGACGACGCTGCTCACGACGGGTGAGATCCTGCTGCTCAACCGTTTCCAGACGTCGACGGTGCTCCTGCGGCGCGAGGCGTTCGACGCCGCCGGGGGGTTCGAGTCCTCGCTCGACGGCGTCGAGGACTGGGACATGTGGCTCCGAGCCTCCCGACAGGGGAAGGTCGTGAAGCTGGACTGGCCTTTCGTCCGGTACACGGACGTCGCGGCGGGGTACAGCAAGGCGCTCGAGCGCGTGTACCGCACCGGCCGGACCATGCTCCAGCGTGAGCTGGGTGAGCCTCCGTCGAGGTCCGGGAGAGCGGTGATGGCCTGGCACCACCTGCGCTTCGCCCTCGCCTACCTCCTCGCCGGGGACCGAGCCGCCGCCCGGGCCTGCGTCGCCGACCTCCGCGCGGCGGGCCTCGTCGGCGCGGCACCGGTTGCGACGGTGCGCTACGTGCTGCCGTTCTTGGCCGGTCGGGCGAAGCGGCGCCTGCGCCGGGCCCTCCCGCCCTCCTGAAGCCGCGGCAGGCGGCGCCTGCCTCCGATAGCGCCTCCGTCCAGGGGCGCCCGGCACCAACGGCGCCTGCCTCGAAGGGGGCCGCCGCCCTCCCCCCAGAGGGCGACCGGTAGGGTCGGCGGCCGTGGACGGCACTGTCGGCGTCGACGGGGGCTGGGTGCGCGGGCACGTCGAAGAGGGCGTGTGGGCGTTCCTCGGGGTGCCCTACGCCCGGGCGCCGCTCGGGCCATTGCGCTGGCGGCCACCGGAGCGGCCGGAGTCGTGGTCGGGCGTGCGGGACGCCGCGGCGCCCGGTCCGCTCGCCCCCCAGGGCAGGGCCGCCCCGGGCGCGGCGCTGCCGGGCGACCCCTTGGAGCAGAGCGAGGACTGCCTCCATCTCAGCATCTGGACGCCCGCTCTCGACGGCGCGCGGCGGCCCGTCATGGTGTGGGTGCACGGCGGGGGCTTCTCCTCGGGCACTGCGGGGAGCGTGCTCTACCGTGGCCGCCGCCTGGCGGCGGAGGGTGACGTCGTCGTCGTGAACGTCAACTACCGGCTGGGTGCGCTGGGGTTCCTCGCACACCCCGCGCTCTCCTCCGGCGCCGGCGCGTGGGGGAACTGGGCGCTCCTCGACCAGATCGCCGCGCTGCGCTGGGTGCGCGACCACATCGCGTCCTTCGGCGGCGACGCGTCCAACGTCACGGTGTTCGGCGAGTCCGCCGGTGCCATGTGCATCTCGGCGCTGCTCGCGATGCCCGGCGCCCGCGGCCTGTTCGGCGGTGCGGTGATCCAGAGCGGTCCGCCCTACGCCCACGACGCGCGTCGGGCCGAGGACGCGGCCAACGCCTTCGCGCATGAGCTCGGCCTCCCCTCGGTCAGCCGGGAGGCGCTGGAGCGCGTCCCCGCGGCCGAGCTCGTGTCGGCGCTCTCCTCGCTCTCACGCTCCCTTCCCCGTCCCGGGGAGCTTCCACAGCCGCTCCTCCCCGTCGTGGACGGCGTGACGCTGCCGGAGCCACCGCTCGACGCGGTCGCCCGAGGTTCGGCGTCGGGCGTCGCGACCATGGTGGGGACGAACCGCGACGAGATGACGTTCTTCGCGCTGAGTGATCCCAGCGCTGAGGACATGGCCGGCGACGCCCTGTCCCACCGGATCGAGCGCTCGGCACCCGACGTCCCCGCCGCCCGCATCGTCGAGCACTACCGCCACGTGCTCGCCCGGCGCGGCGAATCGTGCGAGCCACGCGACCTCTGGGTGGCCGTCGGGAGCGACATCGTGTTCCGGTGGCCGACCCTTCGACTGGCGGCGGCGCTCGGCGCCCACGACCCGCGGACCTTCGTCTACCTGTTCACGTGGGAGTCGCCGTTGTTCGGCGGCGTCCTGGGCGCGACGCACGCCCTCGAGATCCCCTTCGTGTTCGGCACCCACGCGGACCCTGGGATCAGCCGCTTCGTGGCCGACAGGGGCGACGCGAGCCCCGACGGCCGCGCACGAGCAGCCCATGCGGACGCCCTGTCGGCCGCCATGCGGGCGTCCTGGGTCGCCTTCGCCCGCTCGCGCGACCCTTCCATTCCGCTCGCGGGAACGTGGCCGGCGTGGGACCCGGTCCGGCGCGCCACGATGGTCCTCGGCGCGTCCGCTCTCGTCGAGCATGCGCCACGCAACGAGGAGTTGGCCGTGTGGGAGGCCCACGCGCCGCTGCCGGTCAGCCCTCTTGGTCGAGCAGAGCCGGTCGAGCAGACTTGACCGAGGTGGACGGTTCGCGAGTCGCGCGTGTCGTCATCGAGCGGCTCGCGCGCGCCGGCTGCGTCGCGGCCGACGAGGAGGCCGAGGACCTCGTCCGCTGGGCGCCCGACCAGCCGACGCTCATGTCGTGGGTCTCGAGACGCGAACAGGGCGAGCCGATCGCGTGGATCGTCGGCACCGTCGGATTCTGTGGCCACG
>Ga0307373_10007010_pt1 | contig 17730 bp, 15 predicted proteins | sample OX2MG_FD_202534 | JGI IMG/M metagenome (GOLD analysis project Ga0307373, IMG submission 202534) | Soil microbial communities from Risofladan, Vaasa, Finland - OX-2 | ecosystem: Environmental > Terrestrial > Soil > Coastal area > Acid sulfate soil | place: Finland: Risofladan, Vaasa | collected... | reverse complement strand
GTCGTGGCGATCTTCCATAAGGAGCTGCGGGACTACCGGCGCAACCGCTTCGTCGTCATCTTCACCATGGCGTTCCTGCCGCTGATCCTTGTCACCGCGCCGACGATCCAGCTCTTCACCATCTCTCTTTCAGCCACGAGCACGGTGCTTGACCGTCGCATCGGGCTCTCCCTGCTCTACCTGCTCGTCATCCCGGCGATCGTGCCCTCCGCCCTCGCGGCCTACTCGGTGGTCGGCGAGCGCGAGCAAGGCACCCTCGAGCCCGTCCTCATCACGCCGATCCGGCGAGAGGAGTTCCTTGTGGGGAAGGCGCTGGCGATGCTCCTCCCGACGCTGGTGATCGCCTATGCCATGTTCGGCATCTTCCTCACCGGCGCGGCACTTTTCGCTCGTCCCGCCGTCTCTTCCGCTGTGTTCGAACGATCGCACCTCCTGGTGCAGCTGCTGTTCGCGCCGCTCCTTGCCGGGTGGTCGATCTGGGTTGGCATCGCCATCTCCGCTCGGGCGAGCGACGTCCGCGTTGCCCAGCAGCTGGGGGTCTTCGCCAGCGTTCCTCCGCTTGCCATCGTGGCATTGATGTCGCTGAACGTGATCACGCCGTCCCTACCCGTGGCACTCGGCCTCGCGGCGGCCTTGCTGGTCGTCGACGGATTTGGATGGCGGGCCGTGTCGGCGATGTTCGATCGCGAGCGCCTCGTGACCAGTCGCCACACGTGATCGCCGCCCCATCACGCCACCTCGGCGACCACTTCGTACAATTGAAAACGAAAGGACCACGACAGTGTCAGCAACTCTGAAATTGACGAGGCAAGCGGCGGGAATCGAATTGGTGCGCCGCCCCTTTGAGATCTTGAAAGACGGCAAGACCGTCGGCTCGGTAGCCATCCACGAGACTGCCGAGCTACAGGTCCCAGCCGGGCGCTACAAGCTCCGCCTGCGTGCGGGCAGACGGCTCAGCCCGGAGCGCTCCTTCGAGGCAACGGACGGAGAGGTGATCAACTTCTCGTGTCACGGCGCCCGGATATGGCCGATCTACGTGGCATCGCTCATAAAACCCGACCTGGGAATCTCGCTGAAGCAGAAGTGACGGCCGCAGCGCGCTTGACACCGTGACGGTCAGGGCGCGACCGACGCAAAGCCGTGACAGCGCCGACCGCGCCCTACCATGGACGTAGGCTGTGCAAGCCGGGCCGCGATAGCTGGCGCGCCTTTGCCCTGAGCCATTCGAGCTTGCTCACGCCACCCAGCCTGCACAGCGCCCGGTCGGTTCCGGCGGCACCCGGCGTAGCGTCTGACGGCTCGCTCAGGGGCGGCGGAGCTTGTCTCCAGAATAGATGACGCAGATAGCACTGGTATGTGCCATCACAGCGCACCATAATCGTCGGCGCGGTTCCGCGTATGTCCGCAATTGATAGACAGGCTGGTGGTTTCCAAGATGCTCAGACTTCGGACGTTCGGCCTCGCTCTCTTCCTCCTGGCGGTCGCGGTACCCACGGCCCTTCGCTCAGCCTCTCCCGCTAGTGCCGATTCGCCCGCATCGGGCGGACAAAGTGAGCAAGCCCACCGGCCCGGGGACACCACCGCATTTTTCCCGACGCGCAGTGTCACCGAGGCGCAGCGCGGCGCCAAGCGCCAGGCTTCGGCGAGCACGGGCGTGTTGAATCTCATCAACCAGAGCGGCGGCGGTGTGATGGAGACGACCCGGGTCCATGTCGTCTTCTGGGGCTGGTCGTGTAACGGCAGTGGCTCCTCGACGTGTGACTCTGCGGTGAACTACGTGAAAGGCTTCTTCGGCGGCACTGGCGGAAGTAACTGGCTCAACAGCGTCACTCAGTATTGCGGCCTCATCCCTGCCGGCACAGCGACCTGCTCGACTGCCCATCTCGTCACTAACCCGTCGGCGAACGCGACCTTCATATTTGACAACAAGACCCGCTTGCCAAGCCGCATTACCCAGTCGAGCATCGCGAATGAAGCCTCGCACATCGCCAGCGGCAGCGGCACGGGCACAAACAACCTCTATATCATCATGACTCCCCACGGCCATTCCCAGAGCGGTTTTGGTACGCAGTGGTGTGGCTATCACAGCTACGCGGCAGGCGCCACACCGTACGCCTACATCCCCTACGAGCCGGATGCCGGCTACGCCTGCGGCGCCAACTCCGTGGGCAGCGTCTTCGACGGCTTTTCAATCGTGGGCGGGCACGAATTGGGCGAAGCAATGACGGACCCGCTACTCAATGCCTGGTACGACAACAACGGGGCCGAGAACGGCGACAAATGCGCATGGACAGGCCTCACCACCGTCATGCTTGCGAACGCGCATCCCTATTCTGTGCAGCCACTCTGGAGCAACAAGTCTTCCAGCTGCGTGATCACCTACCCGTGAGCGACTGTTTCCTGAGTGTCGACGAGTGCACGGGCTTGCATGAGTTTGCTGGATATGCCGGCCCGGCCGAATGCTGCTCAGACGCCCGCGTGCCCTTCGAAAAGGTGATCGGTGTCCCGCTGAATTGCATAACCCGTTTGACCGCGCTCACTTCCTCGCCTTAATGTTTGTGTCCGGGATTCCCGGACCATGAAGGTGAGTGCCGGGTCTGCCCTGGTCGTCGCGGCGATCGGTGGGATAGCCCGTCTCGCCAACAGAGGAGATACAACGATGGCCGCTCGGGCAATTTGGCGAGGGTCGATCAGCTTCGGGATGGTGAGCATCCCGGTGAAGCTGTTCACGGCGACGGAGAGTCAGGACATCTCGTTCCGGCAACTCCACGCCACGGACAACAGTCCCATCAAGCTGATCCGCCGTTGTGCTGCCGATGGGAAGGATCTCGCACCAGACGAGATCGTGAAGGGCTACGAGTATTCGAAGGATCGCTACGTCATCATCGACGAGGCCGATCTCGAGCAGTTGCCAGTCGCGAGCAAGCAGACGATCGAACTTACCGCCTTTGTGAGCGCAGCCGAGATCGACCCTGTCTACTTTGAGAAGACGTACTTCCTGGAGCCGGAGGAGGTTGGCCGGAAGCCGTTTGCGTTGCTAGCGAAGGTGCTGAAGGAGCGAAACTTCCTCGCCATCGGCAAGATCTCGATGCGCACGAAGGAGCGGCTCTGCGCGTTGCGGATTCGCGATGACGCGCTGATCCTCGAGACTCTGTATTACGCCGCCGAGGTGCGCACGCCGGAATCGCCGCTCCCCGACGTTGCGGTGTCGGCCGCCGAGATGAAGATCGCCAACGCGCTCATCGACCTCCTGCAGGCAACGTTTGAGCCGACGCAGTACAGGGACGAATACCGCGAGGCGATGATGAGCGTGATTACAGCGAAGCTGGAGGGCCAGGAATACGTCGCGGCCCCGCCACCGGCGACCCTCGCCCCGGCTGTAGACTTGATGGCCGCGCTTCGGGCGAGCGTGGAAGCAGCCCAGAAACGCAAGACCGGCGCCACTGCGCCAGCGGCAGGGCGGGCGTCCCGTGCTCCAAAGGCATCCGCCGTCCCCGAACCCGTCGCAGCGCCAGCACCGAGACGCCGAAAGACCGCCACGCCCGCCTGATCGGGGAAACGCATGCCTGGCAAACGTCAGCCGGGGGGCGACTACCGCACCAAACGCGACTTCAGCGTTACCCCTGAACCGGAGCCGGCGGAGGCTGAACCGGGGTGCGGCGCGCTGGTCTTCATGGTCCACAAGCACTCCGCCACGCGGCTGCACTACGATCTGCGGCTTGAGCTGGACGGGGTGCTGTTGAGCTGGGCGGTGCCAAAGGGGCCTTCCTCGAATGTGAGCGACAAACGGCTGGCAAAGCATGTGGAGGACCATCCACTGGCGTATGGCGGCTTCGAGGGCGTCATCCCGAAGGGCCAGTATGGCGCCGGGCCCAGCCTGATCTGGGACGCCGGCACGTTCTCCCCCGATGAGGGCGGCCGCTTCTATTGGGACGACCGCGAAGGTGCTCAACGCGAACTCCGCGACGGGCTCGCCCGCGGCAAGCTCTCCGTCACCTTCCGGGGCAGCAAGCTGAAGGGGTCGTGGACGCTGGTGCGGACGAAGCGCGGCGTCGATGAGTGGCTGCTCATCAAGCACACAGACGCGTTCGCCGACACTGGGCGCGACCTGCTCGAAGACGGGAGGTCGGTCGTCTCGGGGCTAACGATCTCCGAGCTCCGTGACGGCGTGCCGCCGCACAGGCAACGAAGCGAACTCCCCTACGCCGCGCCCGCGACACTAATCGGTGCGAAGGCGGGAACGCTCCAGCCGGTGCCACCGATGCTCGCCACAGCGACCCCGATCCCAACCAGCGGCGGGCGGCAGTGGTCATTCGAGCCGAAACTCGACGGTATCCGCGTGCTGACGATGGTTGATCGTGGTCGCGTCGAACTGCGCTCGCGAGGCGGGCACAACATCAGTGCACAATACCCGGGGATCGTCGCAGACCTCGAGCGGCAGCCGCTGAAGGCGGGAGCCTTCGATGGCGAAATTGTCGCCGTCGGTGCAGATGGGCGGGTGTCGTTCGAACTGCTTCAGCAGCGCATGAACCTGAAAGACGCTGGCAAGATTGCCGAAGCAGAGCGGGCCATCCCCGTGGTCTACTTTGTCTTCGACGTCCTGCACGTGGATGGCTACGACCTGACAGGGGCGGCGCTCCGGGATCGGCGAGCGGTGCTGGCTCGCGTCCTCGCGCCGACCTGCCGGGTGGTCCAGATTGCGACCATCGAGGCGGAGGCTGAGGCCGCGTTCGCAGCGGCAGTGAGCACGGGCTTCGAGGGCATCATCGCCAAGCGTGAAGATAGCCGCTACGCACCTGGGCGACGGAGCCCGTCCTGGCTGAAGCGCAAGGCACTCGAACGCGATGCGTTCGTGGTGGCAGGCTTCACCGCCGGAGAGGGCGCTCGCCTGGACAGCTTCGGGGGTTTGATCCTCGGTGAACTTGGCCCGCACGGTCTGGTGTATCGCGGGCGCGTCGGTGGCGGGTTGACGGGGGCCGAAGCAGACTCGCTTCGACGCAGGCTCGACCGCCTCGTCGTGAGCGACAGCCCGTTCGCCGCGCCGACGCCGGACGACCGCGCCGCCACGTGGGTGCGCCCGGAAGTGCACGTACTCGTGGAGTACCTGGGGACATCGACCTCCGGAGTGCTGCGCCAGCCGGTATTCAAAGGTGTGGTGGGAGAGCGGCAATCGGTCACGCCGCCGCCCGACCCGCCGTTGGCCGCCGCGGACTCGCTGATTGGCCAACTGGAGCGCGCCGGGGAGCGCGCGACGCTCGCTGGCGACGGCTGGTCGTTAGCCGTCACGAACCTGGGCAAAGCGCTCTGGCCGGGAACGGAGGGTGGGCCCGCGATCAGCAAGCGCGACCTGCTCCGCTACGCGCTCACGATCGCGCCGCTTGCCCTCCCCCACCTGCGGGACCGGCCGCTGACGCTCCTCCGCTTCCCGAACGGCATCGAGGCAAAGCGCTTCTACCAGCGCCACTGTGACGCGGACCTGCCCCCGTTCGTGGAGACTGTGACGGCATTCGCCGAAGGCGAAGGGCGTGACCGTGAATGGCTGCTCTGCAACAACCTGCCCACACTCCTCTGGCTCTGCCAGGTTGCAGACATCGAGTGGCACGCCTCGCTTGCGCGCGTCTCGCCACAGCCCGATGGGCTGGCTCTTCCATTAACGTTCAGCGGCTCTGAAGATGCGATCGACGCTTCCCCCTTGAACCACCCAGACTTTGTCCTGTTCGACCTCGACCCGTACATCTATGCGGGCACGGAGGTGCCGGGAGAGGAACCGCAGCCGAACCCTGCCGCCTTCGCGAAAACCGTCGAGATCGCGCTGACGCTCAGGGAGTTGTTGGACGCTCTCGGACTAACGTCATTTGTGAAGACCTCTGGGGCGACGGGGCTGCACGTGTACGTCCCGATCGTGCGCAATTTCGACTACGACTCCGTGCGAGCCATCGCCAGCACGATCTTTTCCGAACTGGCTGCGCGCCGGCCGAAGGACGTGACGATGGACTGGACAACTGCGAAGCGGGCCGGGAAGGTGTTCCTGGACGCCAACCAGAACGCCCGCCACAAGAGCCTCGCGTCGCCCTATTCCCCGCGGGCGAAGCCTGGCGGGCCTGTCTCGCTTCCCTACGCCTGGGCGGACGTCCACGATGCCTATCCCGGAAAGACCACGCTGCTTGACCCGTGGTGGGCGGTGCGCGCGGATCCCTGGGCGGGCATCCTCGGTGCGAAACATGACCTGCACAAGTTGTTGGGTCTCGCCAAATAGCGACAACATCTGTCGCGAAGGGGTCACATACTTCGCGTCAGCCAGGTGGAGGAGAAGCGTATGACCGCGCGAAATGATCACGTGCTGTATCAGGTGAGCGGAATGCAGTATGGTAGCGACATCATCGGCGGAGGGACTTCGATGCCAGCTCCACACCAGTCTCCGGACGTGCCGGCCGCCGCCGCACTCGACCGTGCCGTCGCCCGTATCGCCGGCCAGAACTGGACAGCCGAGCAGGCGCGGGCCCTCGTTTCCCGGCTCCTCGACACCATGGGCATCGACTACGACCGGCGGGTCGAGGTCCTGGGCGGGCTGCTGGTTTCCGAGGCCGTGCGGCCCTATTGGGAAACCGGGCTCGCCGCCGGGGAAGCGCATGAGCGACTCTGGCGCAACGACGCCGAACTGGCGGAAATAGTCGAGGCCGTCTCTACTGTCCTGCTTGCCCGCGCCGAAGCGCAGGACGAGGCCCGCGCGATGATCGGCTTCGTGGAGACGCAGATCCTCTCTCCAGGCCCCGCGCTCAAAGACTGACGGGCAACGAACATCATCGTCATCGCAGCGGAACTGGAAGGCCAGAAATCCGTAGCGTTATCGCGACGTGGCCATTCGCCGGTGTCCGTTGGCAGGCGAAGGTTTCATGCCCTTGCGAGGCCTATCCGCTTGTTCTAGCCTCTTGACGTGGCTGATTCGCCCACCAAGACCATCGTGCACGACTCTCCGCTCGGGAAGTGGGAGCTGATTGCACGACCGGCTTCCCGCTCGCTGCGCCCATACGTCACGAAGTACGAGGGCTACATCGAGCACAACGGGGCGTCACCGGCGCGACGAGAGGTACCCTTTCCGGGCGTCGTCCTGATCATCAGCTTCTCGAGCCCGTGGCGCATCACCACTCCAAGGATTCGCACGCACGAACAGGTGCTCTCTAGCTTCCTTGCCGGCATGCACGACACCTACGTGATCGTCGAGTCCATTGGGGCGAGCCACGGGATGCAGGTGAACTTCACGCCAATCGGCGCACACCTCGTCCTCGGGCGGCCAATGGACGAGTTCACGAACCATTCGATCGACCTGGCGGATATCTTCGGCGCGGACGCCCGCCGCCTGGCCGAGCAGCTGCACGATGCCGGCGATTGGGAGTCGCGCTTCGGCCTGCTCGACCGCCTCTTTATCCGCCGATTTGCGGTGGCTCCCGACCCGTCCCCGGGCGTGACACGGGCCTGGCAACGGCTGTGCGCGACAGGCGGAAACGGCGAGATCGCCTCGCTCGCCGCTGAGGTTGGCTGGAGCCGCAAGCACCTCACTGCGCGCTTCCGCGAGGAGGTCGGCCTCTCGCCGAAGACCGTGGCGCGGGTCCTCCGCTTCGACCGCGCCGTCTCCATGCTCAAGGAGCCCGGCCCGTGCATGGCGGACGTGAGCGCGGCCTGCGGGTACTTCGACCAGCCACACTTCATCCACGAATTCCGGGCACTGGCGGGGTCCACCCCGAGGGAGTTCGTGCGCGGCAACCTCACTGATGGCACCGGGCTCATGGACAAACTGGTCAACCCCGCCTGAGCGAGGTTACGTCCTTACAAGACGGCGGACTACGACGTTCCATACGATTGCGGCACCTCAACACGGAGTCCCTCCATGGTCGACGCGCCGCCCAGCATTCACCCCTGCCTCTTCTACCGCGATGCGAACGCCGCCATCACCTGGTTGAATGCGGCATTTGGCTTCGAAACCGTGATGAACGTGCCCGCGCCAGATGGTGGTGTCGCCCACGCTGAACTACGCTTCGGCCCCGCGATCATCATGGTCTATTCCGCCAAGGCCGACTCGATGAGTCCGCGCGACCTGCCGGGCCACAACCAGAGCAACTATGTCTATTTGCCCGGCATCCGTGCCCATTACGAACGAGCGAAGGCGGCAGGCGTCGAGATCGTCCGCGAATACGAAGAGCACGACTACGGCGGCGCCGGCTACTCCGCGGTCGACATCGAAGGCCACCAGTGGAGCTTCGGAAGCTACCTCCCGGGCGAACCCTCCACCACCTGAACCGCCCGCGCCGAAGCCCAGGACGAGGCCCGCGCGATGATCGGCTTCGTGGAGGCGCAGATCCTCTCTCCAGGCCCCGCGCTCAAAGACTGACAGGCGCGCCCACCGCACTGACTCACGATTCTGCGCGACGGCGGGCCACGGGAGATCCAGTTCGCCACGAGACGCGGAAATGCCGAGCTATCAGTTGAGCGGCAGCTGGAAGTCCTGCCCCACGCCGATGAGCACATCAGGCCGAGTCGGATCCCCTATCTCGAAACACGCTAGCCCTTAGGCTTGACCTTCCAGTTACTGGAACCTCTATGGTGGAGATGTGCCAGAGCTAGTCACGATCCAAAAAGCAGCAGCGCTTTCGGGGCTCCCCCCGAGGACGTTGCGGTTCTACGAGGATGCTGGCCTTTTGCCAGCGACCGCGCGGAGCGAGTCGGGCTATCGCCTGTACTCCACGTCCGACGTTCGGCGGCTACGGCTGATCCGTCGCGCCAAGATTCTCGGTCTCTCCCTGGCCGACATCAAGGAGCTTGCGGACCTCGCGTTCCAGGAGAGCTGCGGCTCATTTGAAGAGCGACTGGAATCGCTCGTCGAGCGCCGCATGGCAGACGTCGATCGCACGATCGACGAGCTGGCAAAGCTCAAGACGGAACTGACCGAGCTTCGGTCTGCGTTGGCCGCGGGCGACCGCTGCGACCGGACCTGCAACGCCGACGACTGCAAACACTGCCGGTTCATCGATGACTAGCTGGAGCACAAAAAACTACCAAGGAAAGGTACATCCCATGACTCTCACCAAAGCAGAGCAGGAGCTTGTGGCAATCGGCGCGAGCATCGGCGCCGGCTGCCATCCCTGCCTTGAATATCATCTGGCGGAAGGCGCGCGTGTCGGGCTCGAAGCGGGAGTCCTCCTGCAAGCCCTGGCGGACGCCGAATGCGTGAAGCGGAGCGCTTACAACGAGCTCGCCGTGCGCGGCCGGGAGCTCCTGGGGGAAACGGCAGAGCTGCCCCCAGCGTGCTGCGACGAAACGAGCGTCACGAAGGAATTTGTCTCCCTCGGGTCGGCGCTTGGCGCGAACTCCGTGGCTCAGCTCCGAAAGCATGTCGAGCAGGCCCGAGGCGTCGGCATCAACACCACACAATTGAGCCATGCCGTGGAGATCGCCCAGAACGTCCAGCGCCACGCGGGCGAGCTCACGGCGAAGGAAGCCGCGCTGCTCACCCAGGCCGTGTCTCGCGGACACGCCCCCGTCTTCCTGACAAGCGCGGCTTCTGTGCCGTCGGGCGAGGAGGGCTGCGGCGCCGACTGCGCGTGTCACGCCGAGGATGCGACCTCGGCGGCAGAGTCCGGAGGTTGCTGCAGCGAGGAAGTGGCAATGCCGGTCGTCGCCGGGGCAAAAGCCGCGGGGAAGTGCTGCTGAGGCAGGATCGCCGGGTGCCGCGCCGGAAATCGCTGGCCTGGTCGAGGCAAGAGGAGACGATAGTTTGACTGCAACCGCCCCCCGGACCGCCGAGTTCGAGAGTTCTGTGCTCCGCCAACTCTCGACGCTGGACCGCTTTCTCCCGGTCTGGATCGGTCTCGCGATGGTGGCGGGCCTCGCGCTTGGCCGAGTCTTTCCCGGGCTGAACGGCCAGCTCAACCGCGTGACCATCGACACGACATCCCTCCCGATTGCTATCGGCCTGCTCGGCATGATGTATCCCGTCCTGGCGAAGGTGCGCTACGACCGGCTCCACGATGTCACGGCGGATAAACCGCTTGTCATTTCATCCTTGCTGTTGAATTGGGTGATTGGACCGGCGCTCATGTTCACTCTTGCCTGGGTGTTTTTGCCGGACCTGCCGGAATTCCGCACCGGTATCATCCTCGTCGGCCTGGCGCGCTGCATCGCCATGGTGTTGATCTGGAACTCACTCGCCTGCGGCGATAACGAAGCCGCGGCAGTGCTCGTGCTGCTCAACTCGGTCTTCCAGGTCGCCGCCTATGCGCTACTTGGCTACTTCTACCTGGAGACGCTTCCTGGCTGGCTGGGGCTCGATACGACGTCCGTGCACTTCGTCCTGTGGGACATCGCCAGGTCGGTCCTCATCTTCCTCGGCGTCCCCCTGGTTCTCGGGTTCTTGACGAGCGTCATCGGACGCAAACGGAAGGGCGACGCCTGGTACGAACAGCGCTTCCTCCCGCGAATCGGTCCATGGGCCCTTTACAGCCTGCTCTTCACGATCGTCGTCCTGTTCGCCATCCAGGGCGATGCGATCACGTCGCAGCCGTTGGACGTCGCCCGCATCGCCGTCCCGCTGGTGGTCTACTTCGCGGTCATGTGGACGGCATCGTTCGCGTGGGGACGCGCGCAGGGTCTCACATATCCGAAGACTGCGACCCTCGCTTTCACCGCCGCCGGGAACAACTTCGAGCTTGCAATCGCAGTAGCGATCGGCACGTTCGGGATCACTTCCGGGCAAGCGCTCGCGGGGGTCGTCGGCCCCCTCATCGAGGTGCCCGCCCTCGTGGCGCTGGTTTACGTGGCCCTCTGGGCAAGGCGGCGGTTCTTCGCGGACCCAGCCATCCCGGCGCAGGCGTAGACTCCGAATCATGAGCCGCCGAGCCCGCCCACAGACAGAGGCGGACGGGGTAGCCCAAAAGTGGCGCAGAGTGACCCCGTTTGTCGGGAGGGCTTGAAATGATGATGCGCGACCCCGAGGCAACGCCAGCGGCACCACCACAGTTCGCGCCGGCCACCATCCCATCGGGCGGTGAGGGGCTAACGAGCGCGGAAGCCGCCGAGCGACGCGGCCGCTACGGCCCCAACATGGTGGCGCAAATGAAGCCTCAGGGCGTCATGACGCTGCTTCGCCAGTTCTGGGGCTTGATGCCCTGGCTGCTCGAACTGGTCGTCATCATCGACCTGGTCCTCGGGAAGTGGGTCGAGGCGACAGTCGTTGCCGCACTGGTGGTGGTCAACGCAATCATCGGATTCAAGCAGCAGAGCCAGGCGCGGAAGGCGCTCGCACTGCTGCGCCAACACCTGAGGATCAACGCCCGCGTGCGGCGGGACGGTAACTGGCAGGAAACACCCGCGGGGATGCTCGTACCAGACGACCTCGTATATCTGCGCGCCGGTGACGTTGTTCCGGCTGATGTCCGCCTCAGTGGCGGACAGGTCGAGGTAGACCAATCGCAGCTGACCGGAGAGTCGCTGCCCGTCGAACTTCAGCCGGGAGGTACCGCGTATGCGGGATCGCTGATCAGCCGTGGCGAGGCGACCGGCACCGTCACTGCGACGGGTGCCGGTACCTACTTCGGGAAGACGGCAGAGTTGGTCCGCACGGCCGAACCGCCTCGTCGTCTCGAGCGCCTGGTGGTGCGCGTCATGGGATATCTGGGCGCCGTGGCGCTCGTGCTCGCCATCGCCGCGCTTATAACCATGCTCGTGCGCGGCACCCCGCCCTCTGAGATGCTGCCGTTCGGTGTGATGATGTTAGTGACTGCTATCCCGATGACGTTGCCGATGATGTTCACCATGTCGGCCGCCCTTGGTACTCGCGCACTGGCGAGCAATGGGATTCTTGTCACGCGTCTTTCGGCGATCGAGGACGCGGCGTCCATGGACGTGCTCTGTCTCGATAAGACCGGCACCATCACGGAAAATCGCATGGCGATCGGTCGCGCGGAGAGCCTCGATCACGCGAGTTCGGATGAGGTACTGCGGCTGGCAGCCATCGCATCGGACGAAGCGACCCAGGACCCGATCGACCTCGCTATCTTGATGGCGGCGAAGGAGCACGGGCTGGTGGCGGCCGATTCTCAGCGCCTGGCGTTCGTCCCGTTCGACCCGAGCACCAAGCGCTCCGAGGCATCAGTCCAGCAGGGGGACCTGATCCTGCGAGTTGTGAAGGGCGCCCCTGCGACGGTCGCCGAACTCGCGAAGGCGTCATGGCCCGAGATAGCGGCCGAGGTCGAGCGGCTCTCGGCGGATGGCTCACGCGTCCTCGCTGTGGCATCGGGAAGCGGATCGGGCCTCCAAATGGCTGGACTGATCACTCTGAGCGATCCGCCTCGGCCGGATTCCGCGCTGTTCGTTGATCACCTGCGCAAACAGGGTGTGCGCCCCCTGCTCGTCACCGGAGACGGCGAAGCCACGGCGCGCGCGATAGCGGCGAAAGTCGGGATCACCGGTGCCATCGCTCCTGCCGGCACGTTGCGAGAGGACCTCGACCCCGAGACCGCGGAGCGGTTCGAGATCTTCCCGGGCGTCTATCCGCAGGAAAAGTTCTACCTGGTGCGAGCACTCCAGCGGGGCGGACACATGGTCGGCATGACTGGAGATGGGGTGAATGATGCGCCCGCCCTCCGCCAGGCGGACGTTGGCATCGCAGTCGCACAGGCGTCTGACGTAGCGAAAGCTGCCGCGAGCCTGGTCCTGACGAAGCCCGGTCTCGGCGAAATCGTGCTGGCGGTGGAGGGCAGCCGTCGGATTTTCCAACGCATGCAGAACTTCGTGCTGACCATGATAGGCATGAAGCTCAGCACCCCGATCTTTCTCGCGCTGGGCGTGATACTCCTGAGAACGATGATCCTCACACCCTTGCAGATCGCCTTGATGATGTTCTTCGGGAACGTTGTGCAGATGTCGGTCTCAATGGACCAGGTGACGCCGTCGCCCCAGCCCGACCGGTGGGACGTCCGGCCCTTGATGAGCGCGGGACTCGGCTTCGCGGCGCTGCTACTCGGGCTGAATGGCGCCGTCTACTGGCTGGGCAGGAACGTGCTCCAGTGGGGCGCGGCGGAGACCCGGACGCTTGTCTTCGTCTGGCTGGCCATTGGCATGGGACAGGCCTTGCTGTACGCAACGCGCGGTCGCGGCTTCTTCTGGGAGCGCCCCTATCCAGGACGGTGGCACATCCTGGCGACGGGCCTTGCTATCGCCTCAATTGCACTCATCGCCACTCAGGACTGGTTCATGGTGCCCATCTCCCTCGTGTGGGTTGGCGGCATGGTGATTTTGGCCATCGGCTTCCTCATCGTTGCTGATCTCGGTAAGGTCGCGCTGATCCGCCTGTAGTGCGGGCTCCGTTGCCGGGCGGCGTCCGGCGCGTAAACCGGAATCGGATGTCGCGGGAAAGGCTTTCAAAAGCGCCCGTTTGGCTGCCAGGGCGCCCCGGGGCTTGAGGAACTGCCCGCATGGCAGGCGCTGGGGCGAAATGGGGAGGCTGTACCAGATCTCACCATCGACTAAGGACGTGGGGTCGACGGTGGTTGCCGACCAGGGGGCGCAATAACCCCGGCTAAAATGTCTGATCTTCGTCGAACACACTACCGAATTTGCTAAGGTGTGGATCTTCCGAACCTGCGTGGGATGGTCGGAAAACGTCCCCCACTGCGTTTCGACATTCTCTCAGCTCAGGATCTCCCACGCCGGTGGCGCGACTCCCGGAGCCACTGTCCGGCGCGTGAGTCGGCGGCCGGTGTCCCGCCTCCGGGCCTCACCGCACGGGCTCGTTGTCCTACGCCCTGCCACGACGGTGATCAGCGTCACTGCTTTGAGCCATCGGCGATCTCGAAGATTGGGCGGTCGGGGCTCCGAAGCGTCGAACACTCAATCCAGGAGAAATCGCAGATGACGACTCATTCGGAGTCACTGGCCAAAGCAACGTGCACGCGGATGATCGCTACGGGGAGGCCCCTGGCGGCGGCGGCGATCATCGGCGGCCTGCTCGGCGGGCTGGCCATGATCACCATCATGATCATGGACATGGGCGTCGCCGGCATGGGCTACGCTTCGCCACTCAACATTGGGATGGCGGCTTTCGTCTACACGATCACGCCGCCCATGCAGATGCTGCCTAACCTGATGGCCGCTATGGGGGGCCATGCGAGCCCTGCGATGATGGCCGCGCTAAACGCGCTCCAGACCGGGCACGCCTCGAATAGCACGGTAGCCAGCCTGATGAGCTCCATGGACGCCTCAACAAGAAACTCGGTCATGGTCAACATGCCCGTCACCACCTCGCACGTCGTGGTCGGCACGGCCCTCCACTTCGCCTTCTCGGCGTTCGCGGGCGCTGTTTTTGTGCTCATTCTGGCCGCAGCATCTCGCCTCCGGTTGCCAGCCATGAACAGCGTGGCCGGCCTCACCGTCGCCGGCAGCATCGGCGGTGCGCTCCTTTACGTAGTGATGCGCTGGGGCATCCTGCCATCCTTTAACCCGATGATGGCCAACGTCCCCCAGGGAGCGTTCTTCCTGGCCCACATCGCATTTGGGCTGGTCGTGGGCCTGGTGACCGGGATGGTCGTCGCACGTGCCCACATCGTCGCGGACATCGCCGTGCTCCCGCCGCCTACCACGCGGACCACGGCGGGGTAACAGCGATATCCTTCGTCGTGCCGGCCCACGGCGAAGCGACAACGCCGGGAGCCCTGACACCGTCCTTCGCACAGCATTGAGAGGTGAGACATGATCGGGACCACAAAGGTCGTAGTGGATTCGGCGTCATACCTTCCCGCAAGCATCCGGGAGCGGTACGGGATTGCAGTTGTGCCGCTGCACGTGATCCTCGATGGAGTGGACCATCGCGAATTCGTCGACCTCGACTCAGCCACGTTCTACCGGCGGCTGCAGGAAGGAGCGGCGGTCTCGACCAGCCAGCCGGCGCCAGGTGAATTCGTCGATGCCTACGCCGCCGCTGCCGCCGAGGCGGTCCTTTCGATTCACATCGGTTCCGCGTTGAGTGGGACGGTCAACAGTACCCGGCTCGCGGCTCAGATGTCGTCCATCCCCGTACACATCATCGATACCGGCCAGGCGTCGTTCATCGAGGGATTGGCGGCGTGGGACGCGTGCGAAGTACTCGAGCGGGGTACTTCCCTTGAGGCGGCGGGGGCCGCCGGACTTGCGGCAGCCGGGCGGTGTGGCAACGTCTTCATCGTGCACGCGCTGCAACTGCTTGAACACGGAGGGCGCTACAAGGGAGGTGCTGCTCCCCCTCGCGACGCTGTCCCCCTGCTCGCCTTTGTCGACGGCGCCGTCCGCCCGATCGGCAGTGTCGATACCCTTGAGGACGCGATGGTGGCGATGGTCGGCTACCTCGAAGACCACGTCCAACCCGGTACGCGGCTTCGGATCGGTGTCGGAAACGGGGCGGCCGATGGCCTTGCCCGCGAACTCCTGACGCGCGTTCGTGGGTCGGCCGTGGCAGGCGTCATCGACGATCCGCGTGCAACGCCGGTCGGTGCTAATGAATCCGAGGTTCTTGAACTCGACCGTGGCGCGCGAGACGGTTTCGCGTGAGATGCCAATGAGCTCGGCGAGTTCTGATGCGTGAAACCCTCGATTTCGCCATCTTCGTTGGCGAGCGTGAGAAGCAGATGTCCCACCCGGACGGGTACCGGTTGGAATAAGATCTGCTCGAGCCGGTCCTCCGCGGCACCGAGCCGTGATGAGAGCAAGCGGATCATGCGCAGCGCGACGGCGGGATGCGAGAGGAGGTATTCGTCCACGTCGATTCCGCTCATCACGCAGACTGTCGCATCGCTGACCGCTTCGGCGAAGGAGCCGGTCATTGTCTGGCCGAGGGAGCCCATCTGGCCAAAGACGCTGCCCATGCCCACCGTTGCTAGTACGAGCTTGCGCCCGTCCGGCGCGAGCCGGTAAATGCGCACGCTCCCGGACTTGAGGACGAATAGTGCCTCACCGGTCTCGTCCGGCGCGTACAAGATTTGCCCGCGCTGGCAGGTTGCCATCGGAAGTTTGTGGGCGATCGTGTCCATCTCCTCTTGCCCGAGCCCCTGGAAGAGGTCGCTTTCGCGCAACAACGCCGAGCGAAGCCGGATGACCTCCGGACTGAGCTTCGTGACTTCACGAAGCTGACTCTGGCGACCGAATCTTGCAAGGATTCCCACCATGCGAGTCTATCTCCCGGCTGTTTCGCCCACCATCTCTTCGATGCGGTGCGCGAGTTTCGCGCAGTCCGGGGTGCCAAGGCCGACCAGCACACCGCGGAACACGAACGTCGGTCCGCCGAACACCTGGGGCGGCGTCTCGAGACCAGGATCGCCGAGCCTCAGCACCGTCAGCCTGACGAGGGACTGCAGCCGCTCACAGGCGCGGACCACGCGCTCGGCGCGTATGCAGGAGGTGCAGCCTTCGCTGACGTCTAGTTCCAGAGTGGGGAGATCTTCCATCACTCGATCGCGACGCTGGACTGTTCTTCGCGTCGATGACGGCGATCACGCGAATCGCCGCACCATCCCACTACGCCAATCGCCATGAGGCGACCGCTAATGGCTTCGATCGCGGGAGCTCTCCTTCTCACGTCATGCGGCAGGCGAGCCACGCTGCAACGTCGCCGCGCAAGGCAGCGAGTTCCGCGACAGCTGCGTCCACCGACTCATACCCCCACGGACTGCTCGCTCAGACGACACAATGGCGGTTCCCGCCCGCAAAGGCCGCCTTGAGCCAGACCTTCGGTGGATTAGGAAGGCGGCAATGCTGTGGGAAGTTCGGATTACAGGGGAAGTGGCTCCCCGGATCGGTGGCCGAAAGCGCCCTCCGAGACGTTTGGCAGATTCAACTACTGAGCGTTATGACGCGCAAACGGCGTGAGATCCGAGCCCGTCGCGCCGGTGTCGAACCCACGCTCGCGGAGTGCTGGGCGTCGAGCGAGTCACTCTCGAAGGCAGACCTTGCCCGCCGGACAGGTGTGAGCCGCGCCCGGATCACTCAGGTCACCCGTGCTGCTGTCGCTTCTGCCAGTTAGCCTTCTCCCTGAGGAGATGGCCCAAAGCATCCGTAACGCCCTTGTCCCCCAATCCTTGAAGCGAGCCCGCGTCCCAAGTGATGTACTTGGGATGGGTCGCGATTCGCACCGATCCGCCGTGGTGCCGGATGAATTCGTCTACTGGGATCACTGCCCCGGCCCCGTTGCGCACTCTTCCATTGAAAGGCTCGCGAACCCGGCTGAGCGAGTTGGGTACGCTCGCGTCACCCCAGATGCGGTTATTCACGAGGCCCCCTGGCATCCGCGCCTTGCCCACCTCGATCCATCCGTCCTCGCGCGCGTACAGGCCCGCAACAAGCAGGATGAATCGTTTGAGGGGGACGTCGCCCATCTCAACTTCGTCGTCGGCAATCCGAACCACCGAACCTCTTTTGCCCCGAACGCCCGTGAGGTGGATCGGTGTACGACATAGCATCCCGGCGAGCGCGAATGCCTTCTCCTCTTCTTCGGATAGCTTCGGCGCTTTCAGCGGCACCTTTCGGGCCTCGTCCGGAGCCGATGGAGCCTTCGCCGCGAATAGCGCCTTCAGTCGGCGTTGGGCGTCCTTCCTTACCCCGGCCAAGTCAGAAGTCACCCTAGTCAGGAAGAGTTGTTCCGGGTACGTGAGTTCAAACGCGCGCGAGCCCTGTTCGGCCCGCAATTCCTCGAACACCTCGGACAGCTGGTTG
>Ga0307373_10007008_pt1 | contig 17731 bp, 17 predicted proteins | sample OX2MG_FD_202534 | JGI IMG/M metagenome (GOLD analysis project Ga0307373, IMG submission 202534) | Soil microbial communities from Risofladan, Vaasa, Finland - OX-2 | ecosystem: Environmental > Terrestrial > Soil > Coastal area > Acid sulfate soil | place: Finland: Risofladan, Vaasa | collected... | reverse complement strand
ATCGGGGTCCGGACCGCTTCGATGATCACCGGTTGTGCCACGTGAATTACCTCCCAGAGAAGTCGGCCAGGAGTATAGAACCGGTTCTAGTGACCTGTCCCCAGGCCGGCCAGGACGGCGTCGGCGAAGCGGCGGGGGGATTCGAGCATCGGGAAGTGGCCCACCCGGTCGAGCACGGTGACCGCGGCGTCGGGTCGGGCCTGGCGCAGCCGGGCCGTCATGGCCAGAAGGGCGATGGGGTCGTCGGCCCCCCAGACGACGGCCAGCGGTGAGGGATGGGACTCGATGGCCCCGGTGTAGCGGGCCTGGCTGCGGCGGCGCTCCTCGATGTAACGGATCGTCCGGGGCAGCAGCCGGGCGCCGCCCTGGTGGGAGATCAGCTCCCAGGCGGCGTCGAGCTCGGCCTCGTCAAGGTGGCTGTCCGGGCTGAGGGTGGCGGCCAGGCCGGCCTTGGTGGCGGCGCCATCGGCACCGGTGCCCTCGGCCAGGATGGCGTCGGGCAGAGAGAGGAGGAGCTCCTGGCCCGTCGAGAGCCGGGCCATCTCGATGTAGATGGAGCCGTTGCTGAGCAGCCTCCGGCTGATGTCCACCGGCCAGGAGCCCTCGGCCTGCCGGGCCAGCAGCTCACCGCCGACGGTGTCGCCCATGTCGTGGCTGAGCAGAGCGAACCGGGTGAGGCCGGTCTCGGCCACGAAGGCCTCCACCAGATCGGCCTGCAGGTTCATGGTGTAGCCGATGTCCGGCTTGGCCGAGAGGCCGTAGCCGAGCATGTCGAGCAGAAGGACCCGGCGGTCGGCGGCCAGGGCGGGCAGGATCAGCCGGAAGTCGAAGGAGGAGGTGGGAAAGCCGTGGAGGACCAGAAGGGGCTCGTGCTCCTCGGCGCCGGCGGCAGCGACGTCCATGGTGAAGATCCGGTGGCCGAGCAGGTTCCGGTAGAGGCCGCGCTCCTCCCAGTCCGCCACCGCATCCGACCGCCAGGACCGCGTCGCTGTCACCGTCTCTCTTCTCTTGCTGTCACTGCTATTACGTCAGGGCTCTTGCCGCCAGGGCGTCGGGGGTCGGCTGACGGATTCGATGAGGAAGACGGAGCCGACCAGTTGATGGTAATGGAGGGTGGAACCGTCGGCGCTGAGCGAACGGGCTTCGGCGAAGCCGGTGATACCGGCCAGCGGTTGGACGTGGCCGAAGGTTTGGCCCGGGTGAAGAAGAGTTCGAGGCCGGCGCTCGAGATCGAGGGGCATAGGTGAGGAGGCCGTCTTGTCGACCGGCCGCAGGATCCGGGCCGAATGGGGGTGGGGGGCGAAGGAGCCGGCGGAGAAAGGGCCGGCGCGGACGATGGCCGGGCTGGAGGAGTGACTGCGGGTGGAGACGAAGGAGAAGGTGCCGACGTCGTCCATGGTCGGGGTGGCCGACAGCGCCGAAGGGTTGTTCGTTTCCTCGATCGGACCCTGGTAGACGAACTTTTGGGTGGGGACGCGCGTCGCGTACTGCAGGGCGGCGATGTCAGGTGACTGGGTTGGAGCGGTCGAAGAACAGGGTCCGACCGTCCCGATGGACGCTGGGCCGGGCCACGGCCGAACTGGAGGTCAGGAATTTCTTACAGGTCAACGGACGAGGCGGCGCCAGCCTGCGTCGACGGCCACCGCGGCCAGCACCACCAGCGACAGCTCGAACGGGGCCCGGAAGCGGACGATGCCGTAGTCGACGGCAGCCACCAGGGTGAGGACGCCGGCCGGGACGAGCAACGGCCACTGCCATCGCTGGCGGCGCCGGAGGACGACGACCCCGACCAGCGCCACCGGAAGCAGGGCGTAATAGATGACCAGACCGGCGATGGAGGCAGCGACGGGCCGGCCTTCGTTGACATCGAGCCGGGCCATCTGCACGGGAGCGTAGAGGTCCCAGAGCCGGGCCACCCGGACGGCGGCCACCAGCGGCAGGCGAGACTCGTGCTTCGTGATGTAGTGCTCGGCCGCGTGCAACTGCCGCGACGAGGTCACCGACTGGTCGGATCCCGGCACGATGCCATGACGCGAACAGGGCAGGCTCCACAGACCGATGCCCGGGCCGAAGTAGGTGGTCGGGCAGTTGGCCCCGAGAAGAACGGGGCCGTCGCCGGTGGAGATATAGGTGGCGTCGTGGAAGGTGGCCAGATTGCGTCCCAGCCACGGTCCCACGGTGAGAAGGGCGGCGGCCACGGCCAGGGCGGCCAGGGCCAGACGGACCGGGAGACGGACAGGACGGCAGGCCAGGGCGGCGGGAACGAGCAGGAACGGCACCAGCAGGACCAGCTCGGCCCGGACGAGGATCTCCACCCCGCAGGCGACACCGGCCAGGGCGGCGTTGGCCCATGTGGGAGCGCAGAGCAGTCGGTAGACGGCCAGGAGGATGACGGCCATGACCAACATGGACAGGGTCTCCGACATGACGATGCCGTTCGGGATCCAGAAGTTGGGGTAGACGGCGGCCAGGCCGGCGGCCACGATCCCCACCCGCGCTCCGGCGATCCGGCGGCCGAGCAGGCCGACCAGGAAGACGACCACCGTGCCCAGGGCGGCCATGGTCAGCCGTTGGGGCAGAGCATCGGCTGGGACCCCGAAGAGATACGACACCGGGGTGAGGACCAGGGCGGTCAGCGGAGGGTGGGCGGCGTCGGGGCCGACGGCGAAAGGAGGAGCCTCGAAAAAGTGGCCCAGAGAGATCAGGTAGGACTGGAGGGAGTAGTAGAGGGCGTCGTAGGTGTGGCCGTTCTCGTGTCGGGTGACGACCAGGACGTAGGCCAACCGGATGCCGAGGGCAGCCAGGCAGACGGCGGCCAGCAGGATCCGGAAACGTCGGCCGACGGTGGCATCATCGGACACGTCGATGGCCGGGTCCACGACGGTCCCCGGGTTAGCGGACGAGACGGAAGAAGGCCCGGACGTCGGAGACGAACGACGCGGGTTGTTCGAGGGCGGCGAAGTGACCGCCGCGGTCGAATTCGCTCCACTGACGGATATCGCTGTACAGCCGCTCGGCCCATCGGCGCGAGGGCCGGATGATCTCCTTGGGGAAGATGGCGGCCCCCATCGGCACGGTGACCGGCTCGGCGCCGAAGTCGGCGAAGCTCTCCCAGTAGAGCCGGGCCGACGATGCCGCCGCCGCCGGAAGCCAGTAGAGCATGACGTTGTCGAGCAGCTCGTCGCGACTGAGGATGTTCTCGGGGTGGCCGTCGCAGTCGGTCCAGGCCCAGAACTTCTCCAGGATCCAGGCCGCCTGGCCCGCCGGTGAGTCCACCAGGCCGTAGCCGAGGGTCTGGGGCCGGGTCGACTGCTGCTTGGAATAGCCCGTCCCCCACTGGTTGTGCTCACTCAAGCTGGCCAGGGAGGCGGCCTCCGCTTCGGTGAGATCGCCCAGGTCACCGCGGCGCGGGACAGCCGGGACCATGTTCAGATGGATGCCGAGGCAGTGGTCGGTGTCCAGTCGGCCGATGGCGGTGGTGACCGCCGCGCCCCAATCTCCGCCCTGGGCGCCGTACCGGTCGTAGCCGAGCCGGCTCATCAAGGTGGCCCAGGCCGAGGCGATCCGCGGCACTTTCCAGCCGGCGCGGCTGGGCTTGTCGCTGAACCCGTATCCGGGGAGCGAGGGACAGACGACATGGAAGGCATCGGCGGCGTCGGCACCATGGGCCGCGGGGTCGGTGAGCGGTCCGATCACCTTCAGGAATTCAACGATCGATCCGGGCCAGCCATGGGTGAGAACAAGGGGGAGAGCGTCGCGCTCAGGCGACCGCACGTGGAGAAAGTGGAAGCCCAAGCCGTCGAGTTCGGTGGTGAACTGCGGGAGGGCGTTCAGCCGGTCCTCGGTGTCCTGCCAGACGTAGTCGTCGGCCCAGTAGCGGCAGACTTCCTGCACGTAGGCCAGGGGGATTCCCTGCGACCAGTCGTCGACGGTCTCGCGTTCGGGCCAGCGGGTCCGACGGAGGCGCTCGGCGAGGTCGTCGAGCCGGGCCTGGCCCACCTCGATGCTGAACGGAAGGATGTTCTCGGTCACGGCGACTCCCTCGAGACGAACCGCCGGAGATCGGCGATCCGGTTGCTGACGATGGCGTCGACCCCCGCCTGGGCCATGCGGACCATATGGCGCGGCTCGTCGACCGTCCAGGTGGACACTTTCACCCCGAGTCGGTGAAAGGCTTCCACCCGTTCGGGAGTGACCAGTCGGAACATGGGATTCCAGAACTCGGCCGCCAGCTCCTCGAGCAGTGTCGGTGCCGGAGGTTCCGGCTCGATCCAGGTCAGGCCGATCCTGGCGTCGGGGGCGAGAACGCGCAGCATCCGCAGGGCCTCGACATTCCCGGTCACGAAGAGCGAGCGGGCCATGGCGTCGGCTTCGCGGACAGTCTCCACGGCCCCGGGCACCACGTCGGTCTCGGTGAAGTCGACCATGATAGGAATGGCCACGTGACGGAGCGTCTCGGCCAATGTCGGGATGCGTTCGTCCCCCCACCCGATCTCGCCAAGCGTGGCCAGATCGAGATCGGCCACGGCCCGGTCCACGCCCCAGAGTCGCTGCAGGCTGGCGTCATGAAGGACGACGACGACGGCGTCACTCGTCCGGCGGAGATCGAGCTCGATCATGTCGGCCCCCTGGTGCACGGCGGACGAGAACGCGGCCAGGGTGTTCTCACGCTCACCCACCGGGTCACCGCGGTGGGCAATGGTGATCGTCACGACGTCATTTGACTCAAGTTCGGCCCCTGCCGCCAGTCAGACGATGGAGGAATGAGGAGATGGACGAGTCGGCCATCCGCCGGGCGCTGGACGCCGAGCGCGCCGTCACACTGAGCCGGATCGAGGCGATGACCGCCGACTTCGACGGCATCGTCTCCGCTGTCGCCGGCATGAACGGAGACGACGAGCACGACCCCGAGGGATCGACCGTGGCCTTCGAACGTGCGCAGGTCGCCGCACTCCTGGACGAGGCACGCAGCTATCAGGGCGACATCGAACGGGCGGAGGCCAGGCTGGCCGCCGGCGCCTACGCGGTCTGCGAAGCCTGCGGGGCCGGGATCGCCCCCGACCGACTGGCGGCACGACCGGCGGTCCGGACCTGCATCGGTTGTGCGCTGTCCCTGCCTCGGCGGTGAGGCCCGAGGGGTGAACCTGTGCCTGAGGCCCGGATTTGTGTCCGATGTTCGTGTCCGGTGCCGGACATGTCCGGCGAAGGCGAATATCACCGAGGATTCTGGGCCAGAATGGGCCGGGCGTCCGCCGGCGTCCTCAAGGGCAAGGAGAACCGCCCAATGGACATCGTCCGCACTGCCGATGGCACCCTGACCGTTCCCGTCGACGCCAAACGGCAGCACCACGAAGACGGTGACGAGACCTCGTCGGCGGGCACCGACGCTGAGCCGGTGGGGAATGGCGACGCGCCCACCACCCGGCAGATTCATCCCGGAGAAGGTGGCTACGACGAGGCGCTGGCCGAATGGGATCACCAGCAGAATCCCGACCGGGCGCCGGTGGTGTCGACGGCCACCGGTCGGCAGGAGGCCATGACCCTCGTCCACGCCGTGGCCGTCTCACCCGACCACGCCGTCGATCGCGCCGTGAAGGCCCTTGACGACCCCGAAGCGAGCGGTGAAGCATTGCGCCATGTCCTCGTGGGTGGTGTGCACTCCGTCGAAGACTTCGCCACCCAGGTGGCCAGGGCCGAAGGTGGCGAACCGCTCTCCGCTCACGAGACGACCAAGATCATCGGAGAGGTTCTGACCGAACTCGACGAATGAGTACGAGGCGCCGTCGCCGGACGAGCGCACGCCACCGGACGGCCGTCGGTGTCGTCACCACCCTGTCCGAGAAAAGCTTCCCCACCGCCCACCAGTGCACCTCCTGGGCTCAGATGAGATGAGGACGACGGAGAGCGGTCGGGCCGATGGGAGACGCCAAAGCGGATTCCGTCGATTGTCGCCGGCGTGAAAGAGACAGAGTCGGTGGCCGTCGGGTCGAGCTCGCCGTCGAGGTTGTCGGACTCGAAGTAGACAGTGACCTGTTCCTCATCAGGGACGTCGTCGACCAGGTCCACCGAGAAGGTACCCTCACCATCCGGACATTCGAAGCGCAGATACCGGTCGTTCTTGACGATGAGGGTGAGGCCGGGCGTGCGGTAGAACGCCTCCGAACGCTCGATGTCGGTCGACCCGACGGTCACCTGGTTCAGGCGCTCCGGGCATTCCAGGACAGCGGCGACGAAGGGGCTGGAGCGTCTCGGCCGGGACCGGTACGGTACCGAGAATGATGACGGTCGACGACGCCGGTCGGATGGCCGAGGATCTGCCGGAGGTGACCGAGGGCGAACGGCACGGCACCCTCAGCTGGTCCGTCGCCGGCAAGGCCTTCGCCTGGGAGCGCCCGTTCAGCAAGGCCGATGTCAAACGGTTCGGCGATATCACGGCCCCCGAGGGACCGATCCTGGCCGTCCGGGTGGAGAACCTCGACGAGAAGGGGGCTCTCCTGGCTGCGAACCAAAAGGGCTTCTTCACTATTGCCCACTTCGAATTGCCCACTTCGACGGCTACCCGGCCATCTTGATCCAGCTCCGGAGAGTCACGAAGCGGGCCCTCGAAGACGCCATCTTCGCCGGCTGGCTGGCCTGCGCTCCACCGACGCTCATCGACCTCCACTTCACTCGATGACACGCCTTGACCGTCAACGACGCTGCCGTCCGTGAATCAACTCGACGTCCCCATCCAAACCGGTGACGGACCGCCGGTCGTGCTGCTTCACGGCTTCGCCATGCGCCCGGCCACCTACGGTGGACTGGTGCGACTCCTGGCCGAACGCTGTCGGGTCTATGTGCCCGACCTGTTCGCCGTGCCGGGTCGCTGGAGCTATCCGAAGGTGCTCGACGCCTTCGTCGCCACCGTCGAGGGCTTGGGCCTCGAGCGATGCAGCCTGATCGGCCACTCCTTCGGCGGAGGTATCGCACTCGGCTTCGCCTCGCGCTGGCCCGAACGCGTGGTCGAAATCGTCTTCTCCGACTCCCTGGCCGCCTCGCGGGAATGGAAACTCGCCGCCGAAGTCCTGCACCACCCGGTGCGGCTTCTCCGGTTGGCCACCCCGACGGCGGGAGCGGCCTTCGCCCGGACCTGCGTCGACCATCCGCGCCAGCTCGTCGACGCGGCCTGGTGGGGCTTTACCAGCAGCCGGGAGAACGACAGCGAGGACATCGCCCGGGAGGGGATACCGGCACATGTCCTGTGGGCCAACCGCGATTCCATCCTGGCCCGTTCCGACGGGATGCGCTTCGCCACGGAGCTCAACGCCACGTTCTCGGTGGCGTCAGGGCCCGCCGGCGAGGCCTATGACCACGATTGGATGTTCGAGCAGCCCCGGGCCTTCTTCGATCATCTGGACGCCCTGGGACTGAAGGCGCTGTCGTCTTGAGGCCCGGCACTGGGGGCGGTTAAAGATGCCCGCCCACAATGCCGATTCTCATTGATCGAGAGTGGACGAGGTGGACCATGAGCGACATGTCCCAGGGGATCGGTTGGTGGATCGCCTCGGACGGCAAGTGGTACCCGCCTGAACTCCATCCGTCCCGGCGACAGGACCCTGTATCTCCCCCGTCCACCGTCACCGATGCCCATGGCTCCTCGACACCGGCCAGCGCCACGTCGTATGGGGGGTCCTCGCCCCTCTCGGACTCCTGGACATCGGTCGACCTCGCGTCACGGGGGGCCGAGCCGACGTCTGCCCCCGTGGAGACGCTCACGGCCTACGGTCAGGTGGGGCCCGAAGGATGGGCACCGGCTCCCGGCCCCGCGACACCACAGACCGGCGGGGGCCGGACACGTCGTCTGAGCCGTCGGGCCATGGTGGGTGCCGCTGCCATCCTGGTCGCCGTCATCGCCATCGCCACCGGTCTGGTCATCGCTCTGGGCTCGGGTGGCCCGGCCTACCCGAAGGCTTGGAACCCGAGGGTGCTGAGCATCGTGCATTTCGTCGAACACGAACGCGGCCTGACCTTCAAGCATCCGGTCAAGGTCGAATTCCTCAACAAGGCCAAGTTCAACAAGGCGGTCAGTGTCCCCCAGCCGCAGACGTCGTCGGATCGGTCCTCGCTCGCGCGGGCACTCGAGGAGCTGCGGGCCCTGGGCTTGGTCCACGGCAATGTGAACCTGGCCCACGCCGAGAACACGCTGCAGCAGAGCGACGTGGTCGGGCTCTATGTCCCCGAGGACAAGACCGTCTTCGTTCGTGGCTCCTCGCTCACACCGTTCGTCCGCGTCACCCTGGCGCACGAGCTCACCCATGCTCTGCAAGACCAGTATTTCGACATCACCACATTGCGATCGAGCGCCACCGGGGACGACTCGGCGCTGACCGCCTTGATCGAAGGCGATGCGGTCCGCACCCAGACCGCATATGAGAAGACCCTGTCGGCCGCCGACCGTCAGGCGTACGACAAGGCCAGCAACCAGTTCCAGGGATCATCCAGCAGTGGGTCCTCGAATGTCCCGGCGATCCTGAGCGACATGCTGGAATATCCCTACGCCTTCGGACCCACGTTCATCGATCATCTCGTGGACCAAGGTGGAACCGGGGCCATCGACAATGCCTTCCGTCATCCTCCCGTCGCCCAGGCGCAGATCGTCAACCCTGACGCCTACCCGATCGGTTGGACTCCGGCCAAGGCGGACGCGCCATCTGTACCCCACGGCGATCGCGTCACCGACCCGGCCAGCCCGTTCGGCCAGATCACGTTGTTCGAGGTTCTCGGCAGCCGCCTGGGCTATGCGACCGCATGGAGCGCCGTCCAAGGTTGGCAAGGGGACAGTTCCCTGGCGTACCGCGACCACGACAAGACGTGCGACGCCGTCGCCGTTCGTATGCAGACGTCAGCGCGGGCCAAGGCGCTCGCCGGTGTCACGCGTCAGTGGGCTCTGGCCGGCGTGAAACAGGCGGTCGTTCACCAGACGGGGCGGATGGTCACCATCCGCTCGTGCGATCCGGGCGCCAGTGCACCCCGCCTGCCCACAATCACTCCTTCGGCCTTCGACGTTCTGGCAGCGCGGGCACAGATCATCGATGGCTTCATGACCGAGAGTCAGGTCGACTTCGCCCTCGGCGCCTGTGTCAGCGACGAGCTGATCGCCGATCTGGGGCCGAGCGGCTACCACGAGCTCACGGCCAATTCGTTGACGGCCGGCCAGAAGGTGACGATCCGGCAACTCATCGGAACCGGCGCCGTAAACTGTCGAAGCCGAGGTATCAACTAGGCCACGTCTGACCGTCGCCGTCGGCGCCGAACTGCGGCGGTTAGACAGGCGCGGGGAAGAGCGCTGATCGACACACTGGAAGCCCACGCTCAGCATGCACTCATCATGCTCAGGTGGTTGGAGCGCCCACCCGAGAGCCTTCTCTGTGGTGGAGGTGGAGACGCCACGTCGACCATCCCGCCAAACAGTGCGGCGTCGTCGGCTCCATCGTGCTCGGCACCACTCTTGCCCACCGACACAGAGTGCCCGATGCGGGCGACGCCGGGCCACGAGGTCCCACCACAGAGAGAGGCGACCACCGGTGTCCCGCAAGGGTTACGCCTTCCTGGCGCCGCGGGTGCCCCACGACCAGGTGGCGTCGCATGCTCTCGACACGGGTGGGACGCATCCGAGCGGCATCAACTGGGCTCACACCTGCACAGCGGACTCCAACTCCACCTCCAGGGCTTGGGGTCCATGAGCCCAAAAGACATCGACGGGGTCATAGCGGCCCCGATCGAGGGGGGTCACCGACGCCACGTTGTCCAGGAATACCTCCACCGCGACCCGAGCCTCGAGTCGGGCCAGGCTGGCTCCTGGGCACACGTGAGGTCCGGCCCCGAAGGCCAGGTGACCGCGAGGATCAAGGCGATCGACCCGGAAGCGGTCGGCCTCTTCGAAGTGCGACTCGTCTCTGTTGGCAGACGCCAACCCGAAGGCAACCTTGTCGTTGGCCGAGAGATATTGACCATGCAGTTCGGCATTGACAGTGCAGTTGCGCATGAGGAACCGGATGGGAGGGTCGTGGCGTAGGGACTCCTCGACGGCGGCCGGGACCAGTTGACGCTCGGCGCGCAGTTGCTGGAAGAGGCCGGGATCATTGGCCAGGGTCCACAAGACGTTGGCCATCAGGTGTCGGGTGGTCTCATTTCCCGAGATGAAGAGAAATACGAGTTGGGTGCGCGCCTCGACGTCGGTCAGCCGACGTCCCTCGACTTCGGTGCTGATCAGGCGTGTGATGAAGTCGTCACGCGGCTGAGTGGCGATCTCCATCATCGCTCACTCCTCAAGTGACATTCTGGTGGCGAAGTGGCTCGAACGGGACACGTCAAGGTGAACTTTGGGGGTGCCGAGTTTCAGTCGCCTGGCGTGAAGTGGGCTGGCATCCACCGCGGCATTGCCCGCGATCGAGGGAGTCCGAGTTCGGATTGACCGCTCGCCACTACCGGGAGGGGTGTGGGGTTGTGGGTGGCGCTGATCGAAAGGATCGGGCGCAATCGCTCTGGACGTGACGCCAAGAGCGGGGCACCACCGGACCTGAGACGCCCGCACCCGAGGTACGTTGCGAATGGGCCTTTCGACCCTGGTGGGTAAGGGGGTGAAAGATCGACAATCATCTATGTGACCTCTCTACGTGAGGCTTTGGAGAAACCCGAGCCACAAGGCCCGGTCATTGGCCAGCTCTCCCTGCTCGACCGTTTCTTGCCCGTGTGGATTGGGGCCGCGATGGCCTTGGGCGTCGTGCTTGGCCGACTCCTTCCTCACCTCGACACCTGGCTCTCAACCGCAAACCTGGCGGGCACGAGCCTCCCGATCGCCATCGGTCTGCTCGTCATGATGTACCCGGTGCTCGCAAAGGTCCGCTACAGCGAGCTGGGCCGGGTCACCTCCAACCGTCGGCTCATGGTGCCGTCGCTCGTTCTGAACTGGGTCATCGGTCCAGCAGTCATGTTCGCCTTGGCCTGGTTGATGCTTCCCGACCTGCCTGAATATCGCACGGGCCTCATCATTGTCGGGATCGCCCGTTGCATTGCCATGGTGCTCATCTGGAACGACCTGGCCGGGGGGAATAGAGAGGCCGCCGCCGTGCTCGTTGCTCTGAACTCGCTATTCCAGATCGTTGCTTTCGCCGCCCTCGCATACTTCTACCTGCACGTCTTGCCGAGTTGGCTGGGACTACCCACCGCCGCCGTGCAAGTCTCGATCTGGGCCGTCGCAAAGAGCGTTCTCATTTTCCTCGGTATCCCACTCGCCGCCGGCTGGGCCACTCGCAATCTCGGAGAGCGCTACCGAGGCCGACAGTGGTACGAAGAGCGCTTCATCCCCCGAATCGCCCCGGCCGCCTTGTACGGCTTGCTGTTCACCGTCGTCCTTCTCTTTGCTCTGCAGGGAAACGCGATCAGCCAGCACCCCGGCGACGTTGCCCGTATCGCCTTGCCGCTGCTTGCCTACTTCGCATTGATGTGGACCGGATCGTTCGCCCTTGGCTATCGGATGCGTCTCGGATACCCCTCCACCGCCACGTTGGCCTTCACCGCTGCCAGCAACAATTTCGAGCTGGCGATTGCGGTCGCGATCGGGGTCTTCGGCGTCACCAGCGGGCAGGCCCTGGCCGGCGTCGTCGGACCGCTGATCGAAGTTCCGGCGCTGGTGGGCTTGGTCTACGTCGCATTGTGGGCCCGTCGCCACTTCTATCAGAATGAGGACCCGGTCTTCGGGTAGACCGCTCGATAGTTGCACCCAAAAGCGCAGGCGTCGGTTTCACGGACCCGGCGGTAACACCGGGAGTAGTGAGGGGCCGGGGCCGCTTCGGACCGACCGCGTAGTATCGCGCAACTTCGGCAATCCCGAGCGGGCGCAACTATGGGCGACACCGGTGCCGGCCCGCTGGCTCGAGGCGATGTACATGTTCATCCGCACGTGATGTTAGCCCGGCCCCATCTCGGCGGGACCTCCTGGCCCATGCGCGGGTAGAACCCTTCACACCTGTTGAGGAGTTCGATGCTGAACGGGTCGTCGACGTCCCTGCGGCTTCTTCCGTTCCATGGTCTCCATTTGGACCACCTTTCTGGGCTGCACCCCTGATGGTGGATGTCCGTCAAACAGAAGGGAGCCCATCATCAGTCGCATTGGCCGTCGCTATTGGATCATGCCGGTTTAGACGTCTTGCAGTCCGCGCAAAGTCATGGAGCGCAGACCCGCTACCGGGTTGCTGTGAGATCGCTGATCGGTCGAGACAATTCCCGAGATCCTCTGCGCTGGTTGGGCGGCCGAAGTAGAAGCCCTGAGCAATGTGGCAGCCCAGCGCATTGAGTATCTCGACCTGCGCTGCCGTCTCGACCCCCTCGACGATCACATCCAGCGAGAGGGCTTCGGCGATCGCCGTTATGGAACGGAGAAGTGCCAGAGCTTGGTGGTCCGATCCGAGAGGCGTGACGAAACTCCGGTCGATCTTCAATATGTCGATTGGCAGTTCCCGCAGATAGGCCAGCGAGGAGTAGCCCGTGCCGAAGTCGTCGATGGCGATCCGCACGCCGAGGCTCCGCAGCTCCTCCAGCCGTTGTCTGGCCAGGGCGGCATCGGTCATGATGACGCGCTCTGTGATTTCAAGAACCAACAGCGCGCCAGGCAGCCCGGCATCGCTGAGCGCCCGCTCCACTCGGCCCTTCAGGTCTGCCGCGAACATTTCGGGAGCCGACAGGTTGACGGCGATGCTGAATGCTCGGGCCGAGTCGATCGACTGCCACGCATAGGCCTGATGGCATGCCTGGCGAAGAATCCAATCACTGAGAGGTTCCATGAGGCCGAGCTCCTCCGATGTGACCAGGAACTCGTCGGGGGCGAGCAGGCCACGGCGGGGATGACGCCATCGCAAGAGCGCCTCGGCGCCGACGATGGCCCCGGTGCCCATATGGACGACGGGTTGGTACTGGAGTTCGAACTCATTGGCTTCCAGACCATCGCGCAGCTCGGTTTCGAGTTCGAGACGCTCGGTCATCCGAACCTGCATGTTCGGCTCGAAGATCGACAGCCGGTTCCGGCCTGACGACTTGGCCTCGTACATCGCCAGATCAGCGTCCCGCAACACCCGTTCTGCGGTCGCCGGTGGGGCGATTCCGACGATACCGATGCTGGCCGTTACCGCGACGCGGCCTCGCCTGAGTGGGATCGGAGCACTCAAGGTGGAGAGCATCCTGTTGGCGACCTGGGTCGCCTGGGCGATATCTCGATCGCTCAAGAGAACGGCGAACTCGTCGCCTCCCAAGCGTGCCGCCAGATCACCCTCGCGCAGAGTCGTCCGCACACGTTGTGCGATGGCGATCAGCAACTCGTCTCCGGCAGCATGTCCGTAGGTGTCATTGACCGTTTTGAAGCCATCGAGGTCAATAAAGAGAAGGCACGATCGTGCCGCGTCGGCGTCTGTCCCCAGGTGTTCGATCCGGTCGGAGAGCAAAAGGCGGCTGGCGAGGCCCGTCAGGATATCGGTATTGGCCTGGGCGATCAGACGCTTAGTGGTGGCGCGGCCCCGAGCCGTGCGGACGGCGAGGACATCGGAGAGAACGAGCCAGATCGCAAGAGTCAGTAACAATCTGATGACAACGCCGACTGACCAACCATGCTGGATGACGACCCAGCCGGGGATGGCAAGCAGGGCGAAGCCGGGGCCCGTGCCCCGGGGCTGCGTGAGCCCGATGTAGAGAAAGGCAAGGGTGAAGAACGCCGTGTAGTTGACCGCCACACCCTTGGTCACCATGGCCAGGGTCACCTCGCTCGATACCAGAAGTACCGGAAAGACGATCAACAACCACCCAGCGGCTCGGCGCCAGGGCAGTTGCAGCAGGGCAAGATCCACTGTCGCCGTTCCTCCGGCGACGCCGGCGGTGGTTCGAAGTGTCGCATCGTCGAGCCCCAGTGCCAGAGAGCTGACAAGGACGAGGAGCGAGAAAGTTCCCACCAATCCAACACCGAGCAGGACATCCTGGCGACGTGGCCCTAGCTCGGCGCGCGCCACACGCCGTTCGATCCACCCGTGGACTCCTTTGGACCGATCGGCTGGCATCAGTGAGCGTCCTTGCAACTCTCGGTCGATAATGAGGCGCGCTGGATGCTTCGCTTCCGATCCGATGAGGTTCGCCAGATGCCCCACCCCCGCCGCTACGACGGCGCGCGTCCGCACGACCCTTCCCATGATCCGATGCCGATGGGCCGCCACAAGGCCTGTGCACTGTCAGGCATTTCGCCTGCCAATCTTGGTGCGGGGCGCCACCTCTCGGGCGGGCTGCCGCGAGGTCGCGTCAGCATGTCGAGAAATGAAGCCTAGGTTGTCTGGGTGTCGTAGCAGTCATCGACGCGTCGGAGCCTGAACTTGAGGCTGCTCATCAGGCTGACCACCAACTGGCGCCAGTCGGTACCGAGAGCATCATCCGAGCCTGTCCACTTGGGCTTTCTCCAGGTCCGGCGGACTAGCCCTCGAACTTCTGCGGCTTGAGCGACCCAACGACGAAGAACTGGCCATCGAGGTCGTCATGTTCCGTCATGAGATCGCTGTGCCGCGCCAGAGCGAACGCCGGGCGTTGCGACCCGCGGATCGAGCGGCGCCGCCGGTTGGGTCGGCGGCTCTCGCCGGTTTGCCGCAGGCGCGTCTTCGTTCCACCCGAGACTGTGCCGGACCGCTCAGCGTTGCCGGTTACATCCTGGTCGTCGAATAGGCGAGCACGACTGGATCTCCTCGCTATCGCTCTGCCCCGTTTGATCCAGCGCATGTGACAGCCGCGCCGCCAGACGAGATCACCATGATCGCGTGCGCGTTGTAGAGCGCCGCCGAGTACGCGGGTCGTTCTGAAATCTCCGGGGGTTCTCGTATGGAGTGCTCGATTAGGACTTGACTGAATGACTCATTCAGTAGATAGTTGCGATATGCCCCGAGCTTCCCCACCGAAACGTTTGGTCGACGTGGCCAAGGCCGCCACCGGGGTGTTCGGGCGCCTCGGCTACCGCCGCGCCCACATGGCCGAGGTGGCCACCCAGGCGGGCCTATCCGCAGGTGCCGTGTACACATACGTGGAGAGCAAAGAGGCGCTGTTCCACCTGGTGTTTGCCCACGCCTTCGGTCAGTTCGCCGAGGGTATGCCTTCGCTGCCCCTGGCCACGCCGGCCTTCGCCGAAACCTTGGAACTGATCGGCCAAGGGTTGCGGAAGACGACGGCGACGCCCTTGCTCAAAGCCGCTCTCGATCAGTCCGACCCTGGCGATATCGAGACCGAGCTCACGACCATCATCGAGGAGCGCTACGCCATGACCGAGCGGGTGTGGCCGGTCCTGGCGGTGATCGAACGCTGCGCCGTGGACCTTCCCGAGCTCGAGGCCCTCTATTTCCAACGGGGACGACCCCGGCATCTGGCCCAGTTGACCCGGTACCTCGAGCTGCGAGCGGCTAGTGGCCACCTTCGCACCATGACCGACGCCACGGTGGCGGCGCGCATCGTCACCGAGTCGATCACGTGGTTCGCCTGGCACCGGCGTGAAGACCGCGACGCTCGCTTCTACGACGACGAGGCGGCCCGTCGCACCGTCATCGAGTTCGTCTGCCACGCACTGATCGAGCCGAGGTGGTGACCTCGACCACCACCCGTCGCACGAAGGTCGAATCACGACCAGCGATCGCTGGGGCCGACCAGCCAAGGATGCACCTGCGCCCGGTGCTCGCCATCGGCATCGGATTGGTAACGCTGGAGCTGGCCATGGCCGGCCGTTACGGGTTCCACCGCGACGAGCTGTACTTCCTGGCCTGCGCCCACCACCTGGCTTGGGGCTACGTCGATCAGCCCCCCCTTGTACCGGCAGTCGCCAAACTGGCAACAGACCTGTTCGGGCCGTCGGTCGTTGGGGCTCGGGTCCTCCCTGCACTCGCGGGCGGGGCGTCTGTGGTGTTCACCGGCCTCATGGCCCGTGAACTCGGCGGGGGCCGTAAAGCCCAGATGCTGGCCGCTCTGGCGGCGGCCAGCTCCCCGCAACTGCTGGCTGCCTTCCATCTCCTTTCCACCACCGCGTTCGACCTCTTCTTCTGGTCGGCGATCTCGCTGCTCGTTCTCCGGTTGATGCGGACAGGAGATGAGCGGCTGTGGCTGGCCGTCGGCGCCGTCGCCGGGGTGGGCTTGATGAACAAGTTCAATGTCGTCTTCCTGCTTGTCGGTCTGGGCGCCGGCCTTCTCCTGGGCAGTCGGGGTCAAGCGCTGCGCAGCGTGTGGCTGTGGGGCGGTGCGGCGTTGGCCCTCGCCTTGTGGTCTCCCAACCTCATCTGGAACGCCCAGCACCAGTGGGCGGCCTTCGCCATGTTGCGCAGCCTCCACCAAGAGAACTCCACCCTGGGCGCTTCCCTCGGCTTCATTCCGGCCCAGTTCTTCGTGGTGGGACCGGTACTCGTCGTCCTGTGGTTCGGCGGCCTGCGGCAACTGCTCCGTCACCACTTGGCCAGACCGTTCGGATTGGCCTACCTCGTCCTCCTGGTGCTGTTCACGGTGTCAGGGGCCAAGCCCTATTACTTGGCCGGCATGTATTTCGTTCTCTTTGCTGCCGGCGGAACCTGGGCCGAAGCACGCCTCGCCGCCCGGCAGCCGCCACAGGGCGTCAGAGGCTGGGTGACCTTGATGACCGTGGGTGCCGTCCTGGCTCTACCGCTGGCGCTCCCGGTGCTGCCGGAGAGCCGGCTGGCCAAAGGGCCGTGGGAGGGCAGCATCAATAAGGACCTGAGCGCCACGGTGGGTTGGCCGAGCCTCGTCCGCCAGATCGTCCAGGTTTCTGCCACTTTGCCTGCCACTCAGCGAGCCCATCTGGTGATCTTCACGGGTGACTACGGTGCCGCCGGTGCGGTGGACCTGTACGGCGGTCGCTACCGGTTGCCCCACGCCATCAGCGGCCACAACTCGTACTGGTGGTGGGGCCCGGGGAATGCCAAGGACGGCGCCACCACTATCGCCGTCGATTTGCCGCGGTCGTATCTGCAGACGATCTTCTCTGAGGTCATCCCGGCGGGCAGCGTGGCAACCCCCGACGGTGTTTGGAGCGAAGAACGAGGTGACCCCATCTGGGTCTGCCGCGGTCAGAGGTTGACCTGGACCCGAGCGTGGCCGGCGGCCAAGCACTACGGATAACGACGCTCGAGATCGGACTGGCAATACAGGACATCGGGCGCCCAGATTCGCCGTTAGGAGGCCGCTCGGAAGCGCCGCGGACCTTGTGTCCTGGCGCCCCGTCAAACCACTCGAGATTGCCGCCGGCGATATCGGCGGAGTCCCCCTCCAATCCGGGTCAGCGCCAGATTCTACCGCCCGACCTCGGCACTCTTGCGCTACCTCCGCCCGAGCACACGAGCCACATACGGGGTAGAGAGTGGACCCCAGCCTCGTGAACGGGACGACATTGCACTGATAGGTGAGGGTGTGCCGAAGATCGTCATCACCCACGGGGTTGTCGACGTAGACGCCTGGCTGAAATTCAAGTCGGAGCGGGCCGACGCCATCGGTGGCATGGGAGGCACCAATGTCGTGGACCACGTCGCGCACGACGGAAGCAGCACCGTCGCCGTCAGCGGCGACGTGGACGATGTGGCGGCACTCATGGCGACCCTCGCCTCACCACCTCCCGAGCTCGCGGCGGCCATGGAAAGGCCCGGAGCTTCTGCCTCCGTGGACTGCCTACGTCGAGAAATAG
>Ga0307373_10007005_pt1 | contig 17736 bp, 14 predicted proteins | sample OX2MG_FD_202534 | JGI IMG/M metagenome (GOLD analysis project Ga0307373, IMG submission 202534) | Soil microbial communities from Risofladan, Vaasa, Finland - OX-2 | ecosystem: Environmental > Terrestrial > Soil > Coastal area > Acid sulfate soil | place: Finland: Risofladan, Vaasa | collected... | reverse complement strand
GTGGCGCGGCTGAACTTTATCCAAGGGGAAGTTACGTTTCAGCCCGGCGGTGAAAATGATTGGGTCTGGGCAAGACTGAACCGGCCGCTCACCGATGGAGACAGCCTTTGGACGCAACCCGGCGCCAGAGCCGAGCTGCACGTTGGATCAACCGCGATTCGCCTCGATGAGCAATCGGCGCTGACAATCTCGAACATTGACGACAACACGATCCAGCTTCAGCTCAGTTCGGGAACGATGAATCTGCGCGTGCGAAGTCTGTACGACAACGATGTGATCGAGGTGGATACTCCCAACTTAGCCTTTACGGTGACGGCGCCTGGAAATTACCTCATAACGGTTTACCCCGACGGGTACACCACCATTGTTACCGTCTGGAACGGCCAGGGCCAGATCACTGGAGGCGACCAGGCGTTCCTGGTTGACGGTGGCTCGCAGGCGCAGGTTTCCGGCACAGATTCTCTCAGCTACGATATTTATGATCTTCCGTATCGGGATGGATTCGATCAATGGTCGGCGATGCGCGATCAACGCGAGGATCGCTCCCGATCCATCCGGTATGTGTCGCCTGAGATGACCGGTTACGAGGACTTGGACAATGACGGCACATGGATCACGGACAGCAATTATGGCCCCGTCTGGGTTCCGACAAACGTTTCGAGCGACTGGGCCCCCTACCGGAACGGCCATTGGGCCTGGGTTTCGCCGTGGGGCTGGACTTGGGTGGATAACGAGCAATTTGGCTTCGTGACGTCGCACTATGGCCGCTGGGCACACCTGAATAACAGGGGAGCAGGCGGCGGATGGGCATGGATCCCTCCCAAAAGAGAACGAGATAGCCGGAATCACTACATAACGCCCGTGTATTCTCCCGCCTTGGTAACGTTTGCGGGGGATTCAAACTCCTCTCGCGACTTCGGCTCGGGCGGCGGCGTGGCGTGGTTCCCTCTCGCGCCAGGCGAAGTGTACGTGCCCGCCTATAAGACCTCAACCACTTACATTACACAGGTGAATATTACGAACACGGTGGTCCGGCAGACAGTGATCACCAACGTGGTGAATAATCCAAGTCGCAGGGAAAATTATGCGAACGAAAGAGTGGCTGGCGCGGTGACCGCCGTACCCAAGACTATTTTCGTCAATGCGCAGCCTGTGGCGCGAGCAGCCGTAAGGATTTCGCCGAGAACCATCGCCGCAGCATCTATCGTTCGCGCAGCGCCTGTTGCTCCCGTGAAAGCCAGCGTTACCGGCGGAACCGGGACGAGGGCAAATCCCGCCGCAACGAATGCGCCTGTGACAACCCCTGCGCGTCCGCCTGCCCCACCCCCGGCAGTGGTCACGCGTCCTGTTGTGGCTAAAGTGGCGCCACCGCCGCCGCCCGTGCCTTTTGTTCAGAAGCAAAGGGCGCTTGCGCAAAATGCCGGCAAGCCGCTTGACCCGAAAGTGGAGCAGAGCCTCCGCGCCGCGGCGCCGCCGCCGGTACGAGTTGTGAAGGAAGCTCCGCGCGTTGCCGTGGTGAAGGCCGCTGTTGCCAAGCCGAAACCTCAATCAATGGCCCCTGTCGCAAACGCCAGGCCCGGCCCACCGCAGGCCGCCAAGCCGCCAGCAAACACCAAGCCGGCACAGGCTCCAGCACAAGCCGTTGCGCCGACGACTCCCGCCATCAGCCAGCAGCAGTTGGCACAGCAGCAAGCCGAGAAGGTACGGCAGCAGCAGCTTGCGCAGCAGGAAGCTGACAAAGCACGCCTGCAACAGCAGCAACTCGCGCAGCAGGAAGCTGATAAGGGACGGCAGCAACAAGCCCAACAGCAAGCGGACAAGACACGGCTGCAACAGCAGCAACTAACGCAACAGGAAGCCGAGAAGGCCCGACAGCAGCAGCTTGCGCAGCAGACAGCCGATAAAGCGCGGCAACAGCAACTTGCTCAACAGCAAGCTGACAAAGCACGCCTGCAACAGCAGCAATTAGCTCAACAGACAGCCGATAAGGCGCGGCAGCAGCAGCTTGCCCAGCAGCAAGCTGACAAAACACGCTTGCAACAGCAGCAATTAGCTCAGCAGACAGCCGATAAGGCGCGGCAACAGCAGCTTGCCCAGCAGGAAGCTGACAAAACACGCCTGCAACAGCAGCAATTAGCTCAGCAGACAGCCGATAAGGCGCGGCAACAGCAACTCGCACAACAGCAAGCTGACAAAGCACGCCTGCAACAGCAGCAATTGGATCAGCAGGCAGCCGATAAGGGACGCCAGCAACAAGCCCAACAGCAGCAGGCGCGACGGGGCAATCCGCCGCCAAACAACGCTCGGAACAGCGCGGGCGGCGCGGCCGATAACCAGCCGGTTCGCGTTCCCGAGGGAGTGCAAGCGGGAAAATTAGTCTCGCAGCCAAAAGTGGTTCCGCCTGTGGATGCCAAAGGGGCCCGCATTCAGGGCGTCGTCCGTCTGCAGGCCCTGATAGGGACTGACGGCCGGGTCAAGAACGTCTCGGTGCTGAGCGGTCCCGCGGCGCTGCAAGCGGCTGCGCTGGAGAATGCCCGCCAGCGTCAGTACCAACCGACCGTCATGAATGGCAAGCCCGTGGAAGTTGAGACGCAAATATCGATAAATTTTTAGTGGGCGAAGCCGGTAGCCACGGTACTAGAGGATATTTATGGGCGCTACAATCAGCCGAGAGGATTTGAAAGGCAAGATTAACCGGCACGATAAATTCATATTGATGGAGACGCTTGCACCAGAGGCTTATGCGCACGCGCATCTGCCCGGTGCAGTGAATGCGCCCCCTGATCGTATTCAGGAGCTTGCGCCGAAGCTCGCGCCCACAAAGGACGCGGAAATCGTCGTCTACTGCGCGAGTCCAACGTGACACGCTTCGGAACACACCGCCAAGATCTTGGCGGGAATGGGCTATACAAACGTCAAAGATTACGAGGAAGGTAAATCGGATTGGATCGATGCCGGTCTGTCGGTGGAAAAAGGACTAGCCCAATCTGCCTCCTCACAATAGCTGCAACGGAAAACCAAAAAATTAGCGGGCGAATCCGTGGGCCCGATTCTGTACGCTGCGATTCGCGTTGTGAACCTCAGCGGCTAAAGCCATCGAATCAGGCGCGCCAAAGGCACGGCTGAAGCCGTGCCCTGACGCAGCCCGTTTCGGTAAGTGTTCAGGAAGTCTTCAGTAAGCGAGCGACCAACCGATCAGCGTGAACGCGAGAACGGTGACCAGCACGCCCAGGCTAATCAGGCTCAACGCTTTTCCGTGCCCCAGCAGCGAATCGCGCGTCTGGCGGTGGCCGCAGAGCAGGATCAGCACGAAGCCGGCCGTGGCCCACGCGAGCGTGGCGGGCAGTCCGCTGCGCCTGCCAATCAGTTCGAGGAATTGGCCCGACACCTGCCCGGCCGGCACCCATGCGGGAATCAGCGGCGTCACGGCAGCCGCTGCCACGAGCGTCAGCAGCTTTTTCGTGACCCAGCGCTTGATTTTGGGCCGCGTTCCCTTCAACTTCGCGCGACGCCAAACGAAGTAGTCCCACGCGAGCAAGCCCCCAATGATGGGAATCCACCCGTAAACGGCGGCCTTGCTATCCAGCCACAGCCACGCGCGGAAGAACCCTCCGGCGCGGTGCGCGTGCGCCAGCCGCGGCAGCACCAGCCAGCCCACCGCTGAATTGCACGCCACTGCCGCCAGCAGAGTGGCCAGGCTCATCAGTTGGAACCACTGGCGCGTGGGCACGGCTCCGCAACCTGCGCAGACGCGGTGTTTGGGCTCGAATTCCTCCCCACAGCGTTCGCAGAAAAAGCTTTCCGCTAAAGGCTGAGCGGCCGAGGCCATGGCTATTAGGTTAGTTCAGCGAGTGCTTCGAGAACTACTGTCCATCGGTGCAGATTTAGCGCAGGTACGCCAGGCGCGGCTGGCACGCGAGAAGGACGCCAAGGTTGTCGTCTACTGCGCGAGCCTTACGTGACACGCGTCGGCATGGCCTACTGCGCTGCTGCAAAACGCAAATCGCGGGCAATCGAACGCAACCGTTCGCGGATTTCTGCCAATCCCGGATCGAGAGTAGTTGGAGGTTGGGGATAGCTGGCTTCGCTTTGCGTCACTGACTTCTTGAAATCTTTGATGGACTCCACGGCACAATTCTCAAGCCAGTCATCCTTGGACCTCTGCCCATCGAGCACCAATAGACGGTGTTCAAACTCCGGCGTCCACCTCTCCGCAGACGCGATCGCTTCGAGAAATTCCGCGACCGGTGGATAGCCCCCGGGGTGGGTACGAAAAACGTATCGGTCGAGGAGTGGCGGGCGCGGGAGCAGCCGCTTCAACAGAGCGCGTACTCCTGTGTTGAGGGCTATTCCCAAAACGAGTCCTACAACAAGACTTAACAGCCAATTACGGCCTGCAAGAATAAGTCCCATTGCAACAGCAACCAGCACGATTAGGCAGCCGGGGGTGTAGTAACGATCGTACGGAGCACGCGTCGCGCGATTATTTTGTGACAGCTCGTGCAACTAAAAGGACGCGTAGCAATGATTGCATCCTTGCCTAGCTGCGTACCGCAATACGGACAATGTTCTGCGCTAGGACGCACGAATTCTCAGCCTGAGCTATTTGCGAGTATCCAGTAGACGGTGAACATTTAGCGGGCAAATCTATAAGCCGGATTTTGTACGGCGCACGCTCTTCGCATCCCGATCTTGCGACCGAAACGCGAAACACGCGAACCGTGGCGATCATTCCTCTGGGCCTTCGATCACTCGAAAGCTCGATGCGGCCTACCCGAGGGTTCATCCCTTCGAAGCGGCGAACCGCCTCGCAGGGGAAAATCCTTCGAACCGCTTCGCGGTTCTCAGGATCTTCATCGAGCCGGGCCAGCTCTTCCCTCCTATTTGGCCTTGCTCCACGCGGGGTTTGCCAGGCTCCCGATATTGCTACCGGGACGGTGGGCTCTTACCCCACCTTTTCACCCTTACCTGTGCGGCGCCCAAACTGGCCCGCGAGAGGTTTTGCCTCTTGCCGGCCGCCGAGGCGCATTCCTCACCGGCGGTCTATTTTCTGTGGCACTTTCCGTAGCCGAAGCGTTTCTGCTTCCGCCCCCTGACGTTATCAGGCGCGTTGCCCTAACCGTTCCTAAACGGCGGAGTCCGGACTTTCCTCCAGCCCGTTCACTTCGCGATGCTTTGCGACGAACAGACCAGCGATCACCCGACTCGCCCGCTGGGAACTATTATAGACGTCATCGGCAATGCGCGAAAGCGGAAAGCGGTCTGCCCGGCGCTATCCATAAGCATGAAACGAGCGCGGGCGCGCATGCGTCCCTAGATAACAGAAGTAGCAGGCAGATACGTTCCAAGCCGTATTGCGAGAGATGCGCTCGCAAAAGCCGTCCAGAATATTGTTGGGTCCAGTTGACCGGCACAGTTGACGTTCGACTGATGCGGGCATAGCATCGCAATCCCAGCCACGATGCCCTTCTGAGGAGGAATCTTTGATGCATCAGCAATCGAGATTGCCAAAAATATATGGCGCGGCGGCAGTTTGTGTGGCCGCGATTTTCTGCGCAACGGCGTTGCTGGCGGCCATACAGTCGCCAGCCTTACCGTCGCGCCCGAACATGAAGCGCTACGCCCTCGTCGCCCCCGGCCCTTCCGGATATCATTTGCTCAAGTCGATTCCAATCGGAGGCGATACTTTCTGGGATTACCTGAAGTTTGATCCCACGTCGCGCCGCCTTTTCATTTCGCACGGCACGCACTGCGTAGTGCTGGATATCGACAGTGGAAAAGTGGTCGGCGACATCACGGGCATGCAGGGCATCCACGGAATCGTGCTCGCGCCGGAATTCAACCGCGGGTTCATCACTGACGGCCGCGCCGCCAAGGTGGTGATTTTCGATTTGAAGACTCTGCAAGTTACGGGAAGCGCGCCAGCGGACCCGGATGCGGACGGCATAGTCTACGACCCGGCGTCGAAGCGCGTGTTCACCATGAACGGCGATTCGCAAAGCTCCACGGTGATTGACGCGTCCTCGGGGAACGTGGTCGGAAAAATCGAACTCGGAGGCAAGCCGGAATTTCCTGTCGCCGACGGCAAAGGCCACGTCTACGCGAACATCGAAAGCACCAGCGAGATCGTGGAGATCGATTCGAATTCCATGAAAATCACGCATCGCTGGCCGCTCGCGCCGGCGCAGTCGCCCAGCGGCCTGGCGATAGACACGGAGCACGGCATTCTTTTCTCCGGCTGCCACAACAAGATGATGGCGATTGTCGATGTGAACACGGGCAAAGTGATCGCGACGCCGCCGATTGGCCAGGGCGTGGACGCGACGCGTTTCGATCCGGGCACGGGCTACGCGTTCAGTTCGAATGGCGACGGCACGCTCACCGTGATTCACGAGGATTCGCCGACGCAGTTCAGCGTAGTGGAAAACGTGCAAACGGAGCGCGGCGCCCGCACCATGGCGCTCGATCCAACGACGCATCAGGTTTTCCTGGTGACGGCGCAACTCGAACGCATCCCGAACCCGCCGCCGCACACGCGGCCATTCAAAATGGTGCCGGGCACGTTCCACGTCTTGGTATTCGGAAAGTAGCAGCCAAGCCTGGAAATAATTCGTCGAGTAACTAGGGCGAGCGTTGCGATTTGGCGCTCGCCCTTATTTTTTTTGCTCTGAATTTGGGGTCGAGGACTTTCCTTGCGGTTTCGGCGCCTGCCACAGGGAGCGAATCGTCGGTGAGGAGGCCGACTTGTTTCAAAACGGAGGCCTGGTCCCAATAGATGCGCTCGGACGCCAGCTTGCCTTCGCGGAATCCCACGATGGCGACCAGGGGGACTTCGACGTGACGGTTGGTGGGACGGACGCCGGGAAGCATCCAGGGAATTTCCTGCGTGTGGGTGAAGGAGAAAATCATTTCATCAACGAGTTGGTTTTCCCCGACGGTGCGCGAGACGGGCGTGAGCGTCGTATCGGGCGGCATGCTGGGGATGAAATCGCGCGAGTAGAATTCGCGCAGAGCGGCCTTGCCGCAACCGCCCGTCATCACCGGGACGTGGTTCACGTAAGCGTCTTCGGTCATGGTGGCCAGAGTGGATTCGGTGTCGCGCGTGGCGAATTCGTGGCGGGTATGCTCTTCCCAGAGCTTGATCATCTCGGCTGGTAACATGGCGGGATTATATCTTAAGCGCGTCTGCGCGGCGCTGAGCTCGACGCAAAAGATTCGACGTCACAAAACTCGATCCTTCATTTCTTGCCGATGAGTTTTTCGAAGGCGGCTTCGTCGAGGATGGGGACGCCGAGGGATTTCGCTTTTTCGTGTTTTGAGCCGGGATCCGCGCCCACAACAACGTAGTCCGTTTTTTTGCTGACCGACGAAACGACCTTGCCGCCGTGCGACACGACAAGCGCGCCGGCTTCTTCGCGCGAATGGCGTTCGAGCGTCCCGGTGAAGACGAATGACTTCCCTGCCAGCCGCGTACTCTTCGGCGCCACGCGCTTTTCTTCCATGCGCACGCCTGCGTCGCGCAAACGGTCAATCAATTTGCGATTCGGCTTCTCGGAAAAGAAATCGACGATGCTGCCGGCGACCTTCGGGCCGATTTCGTGGACTTCCGTCAGCTCTTCGAGCGTTGCATCGGCAATTTTATCGAGCGAACCAAAATGTTCCGCAAGCAACTGCGCGGTGCGTTCGCCAACGAAGCCAATGCCGAGCGCGTAAACCAGCCGCGACAATTCGTTTTTCTTGCTCGCGGCAATTTCGTCGAGCAGATTCTGCGCGGATTTTTCCGCCATGCGCTCGAGCGCCGCAACTTCGTCAAGTTTCAACTCATACAGGCTGGCGAAATCCTTGACGATTCCCTTCTCAATCAGCTGGTCGACTATTTTTTCGCCGAGGCCGTCAATATTCATCGCGTGGCGTCCGGCGAAATGCAGGAGCGACTCTTTTCGTTTTGCGGGGCATGCGGCATTCACGCAGCGATAGGCGACTTCGCCCTCCACGCGGTGAATGCGTGTGCCGCAGACAGGACATTTCTCCGGCACGCGCACGGGTTTTTCTTGCTTGCCGTGTTTCACTACTTTAAGAACATGCGGAATCACATCGCCCGCGCGCTCGACCAGCACCGTATCGCCTTCGTGAATGTTCAGCCGCTCGATCTCGTCCATGTTATGCAGTGTGGAACGGCTCACCGTCACGCCGCCGATGGGCACCGGCTCGAACAATGCAACCGGCGTGAGCGTTCCGGTGCGTCCCACGTTAAATTCAATTTTGCTCACCACAGTCGTCGCCTGCCGCGCGGCCCATTTGTACGCGATGGCCCAGCGCGGAGCCTTCGACGTGTAGCCAAGCTCCGACTGCATGCTGACTTCGTTGACCTTCACTACCACGCCGTCAACTTCGTAAGGCAATTTCTCGCGCTTCGCTTCCCACTTCGTGCAGTACTTCTCAACGTCCTCGATGGTTTCGCAAATTTCGAAATCGGCGCTGGCCTTGAGGTGGAGTTTCGTCAATGCTTCGAGCGACTGCGAATGGAGTTTCAGCGGCGTCCGTCCATTCGCCAGCAAGTAGTATGCGAAAAATTCCAACTTGCGCGAGGCGGTGATGGCCGGATCGAGCATCCGAACGGCTCCCGCGGCGGCGTTGCGCGGATTCGCGAAAAGTTTCCCGCCAATTGCCTCCTGTTGCTGATTTAGCGAAGCGAAGGCCGCGCGATTCATTATGACTTCGCCGCGCACTTCGATATCGAGCGGCAACGACAACTTCTTCAGCATTTCGCGGTCGAGGCGCAGCGGAATGGAGCGGATCGTTTTTACGTTGGGCGTAACGTCTTCGCCCGTCTGCCCGTCGCCGCGCGTTACGCCGCGCACCAGCACAGCGTTTTCGTAAATCAGCGCGATACTCAAGCCGTCGAATTTGTGCTCGGCCACGTATGCGACGCGCTCGCGTCCGGCGAGTTCGCGGACGCGGCGGTCAAAGTCGCGCAGCTCCTCGAATGTATACGCGTTGTCCAGGCTCATCATCGGCCGCGTGTGCCGGTAGGTTTGGAAACCCTCGCGAGGCGCGCCGCCAACGCGGAGCGTCGGCGAATCGGTGGTGACAATTTCCGGGTGCTCGGCTTCGAGCGCCTTGAGCTTGTTCATCAGGCGGTCGAATTCGGCATCCGAAACGCTGGGCGCATCGAGCGCGTAATACTGGTATTCGTGCTTGCGAATCTGTTCGCGCAGCTTTTCGACTTCTTTAATCAGAGTGGCGCTTGCCGCCATCATTTCCTCGCCGTCATTTCCTCGCCATCATCAGTGGGCGCATCAGTACGCAGCGCAAGGTATTATACAATGCGCGATGTTTTGCAACCTCGCAGCCTTTGTGCATAAGCGCGCGGGTGAAATGTTAGAGAAAATCCACGACGCAGTGATTATTTACAATCCGGCGAGCGGCCGCCGCAGGCATAAACGCCTGCAGGACATTCAAGGCGCAATTCGCGTTTTGAAAGACGCGGGAATCACCGCGGAAGCGATCGCTACGGCGCGCGCAGGCTCGGCAACGGAGCTCGCGCGCAAGGCGGTGCGCGACGGACGCCAACTCGTGATTGTGTGCGGCGGCGACGGGACGATCAATGAAGCGGCAAACGGTCTCGCCGGAAGTCGCGTCCCGATGGCGGTGCTGCCCGCGGGAACGGCGAATATTTTGGCGAAGGAACTTGGCATCCCGTGGAATATTCCCCAAGCGGCGCGTCTGATAGCGCGCGGCCGATTGGTGCGCGTCGCGTTGGGCGAAATTGCCTGGAGCGAAGATTCAACCGATGGTTCCGCGTCAAAGACGCGTCATTTCCTCTGCGTCAGCGGCGCGGGGCCTGACGGCGCGATTGTGCACGGCGTGGACGCGGCAAGAAAGCTGCGCATGGGAATATTGGCTTACTGGCAGGAAGGCTTGCGGCAATTTTTCAGTTACGGCTTTCCGCGCTTTCGCGTGCAGTCGCGCGAACATGAAATGACGGCGTCGCTGATCGTTGTGGGACGCACGAAATATTACGGAGGCCCGTTTCGCATTACGACCGGCGCGAGCCTGTTCGAAAATACATTTGAAATCGTGGCTTATGAAGGACAGAACCGCTTCGGCGTGCTGTTGTGTTTGCCGGCAATCTGGCTGGGATGTTTGCGGCGCGTCCCGGGAATTCATGCATGGAAGACCACGGAGCTGACGTGCGAAGCAATCGGAGCCGGGGAGATTTTTTCGCAGTTGGATGGCGAAGCGGCCGCTGCGCTGCCTTTGCGATTTCGCATTGTGCCGGACGCGCTCACACTGGTAGTACCCGAGGGCGCGACGCTTGGTCGCCATTAGCTTATGTACACGCTCACAAAAGTTTCCCGTTGTCATCCCGAGGAGCCACGGCGACGAGGGATCTGCTGTGGCATTCGCCTTAGCAAAAAGCAAATTTATGAGAAGCTCTAACTGTTTCACCTGGGACATAGCGTGAATCCGATCACTCAGGCATTGATGGCCGTGGCGCTCGACCGCGCGGGTTTGCGTCGAGTCAGCCGCATGGCTATGCCGATCCTCATCGTGTCCGGAGTCGCGGCCGATTTGGATTTGCTGAGCTATTTCGGAGGCGCGAACGCCTATCTTCATTATCGCTATGCCGTGCTGCACTCGATTGTTGGCGCGCCGATTCTGGCGGTTGTGATTGCACTGGCTTTCTGGCTGGCGGCGCGACGGAATCAGGCCGCGCCGTTGCGTTTTTCGCGCGTGCTCTTGTTGTGCATCATTGGAATCGGCGCGCACATATTGCTCGACGTGGCCACAGCGGACGGCGTGCAATTGCTCTGGCCGTTTCGCGCGCGCTGGTTTTCGTGGGATTTGCTAAGCGGAGTCGATCCGTGGATTCTGGCGGTGCTCGCCGCCGGGCTGCTCCTACCTGCCTTATTTCACCTTGTGAGCGAGGAAATCGGCTCCAAGAAGAAGCGCGGGCGGCCATCCAAGGGCGCGATCGCGGCGCTGGTCGTTGTCGCACTCTATATTGCAGCGCGCGCCGAGATGCACGGCACGGCGGTGCAAACGCTTCTCGCGCAGGATTACCACGGCGCAACGCCGCTGGTTGCGGGAGCATTCCCCGATTCGGCGTCGCTCTTTTTGTGGCGCGGTGTGCTCGACACGAAAAACACAATCGAAGTGGTGAGTGTGCCTGTCGGCGGCAGTGACGTGTTCGATGCCAACTCGAGCCTGACGCATTACAAGCCCGGAAGCTCTCCGGCGATCGATGCGGCTCGCAACGCGCCACTCGCGCAAGAGTTTGTTCGCTACGCGCGATTCCCGCTCGCGGACCTTGAAAACACCGCCGATGGCTATCGCGTAACGCTGCGCGACCTTCGCTTCCCCCAAGACGCTGACACGCCTGACAATCTGATTGCCGTCATCGAGCTAAATGCGAACTTCACTTTGCGCGCGCAAGGCATACAGTTTGCCTCGGAGCAGGAAAGCCGCTCGCGCTGAAAATCGTCAGCGTGCGTCGTCGCATTGCTTGCCTGCTGCAGGCGAACTTCCCGAACCGCACATTTCTTTTGTTGTCATCCCGAGCCGCCGCGCGGCGAGGGATCTGCTTTGCCTTTGGTAGAGCAGAGTCTTCATTTTTCGATCCGTTGATCAGCGGTTCTGTCCATCGACAGGCGCGGGACGCAATAGCCAGCGGCTCACAAAATAAATCACCGTGATCAACGCGATGGGTATCAGCAGCGTCGCCACTTTGTGCTGCAGCATCGCGCGCTCCACATTTTCGCCGTAGCGCATTGCAAACAGGCCCTCCACGGTGAACCGTAGCCCGCGCCCGCAAAGGATTCCCAGAATGAAAGTCGAACGCGGCACTTCCGCAATTCCCTCCGCAATGACAAACAGCTTGAATTGCATCGGCGGAGGCAAAATCGCGGGCACAAATGCGCTGAGGAACGCATTCTCGTTGACCCACCGGCGAATTCTCCCGCCGGGCTCCGGCCCGCGCTTGCGCCGCCAAGCCTCGCCTCCCTTTTTCGCCAGCAGGTAGAGCCAGATGCAGCCCGCAAGCGAGCCGAAAGTCGCCATCACCGCGTAATACGCCATTCGCCCCGGCCGCTGAATCACGAAGTCCATAAACAGCAGGTCCGTGACGAACGGAAAAGACAGCACGGACGAGTCCAGGAACGCGATGACGAACAAGCCGCCGCCTCCGAGCATCGCGACGATCCGCGTCAGCCATCCGGGAATCTTGGGAATTTTCACCGTGCCCTATATTCCTTCGCGCGCGAACTTCGCGCGCAAACGACCGGCGCATTGTAGCAGAGATGCTCGGGCACACACCTTCAGCCCATTGCTGATGGAGTGCGCCGGCTCGACGCCGCTTTCGGCTTTACTCTTTCCCACCCGCCGCCGCCGCCGCTGTACCGATCTGCCTTCGTAGGGGCGCTGCTTGCTGCGCCTACCGCGATTCCCCGAATCGCGCTGCACGTTAGCGTGGCACAGGCCTTCAGCCTGTGTGCTGTTGGTTTTCCCTGCCGGAATTCGCCGTCAACTTCGTCCGCAAAAGAAAATTTGCGTTATACTGCGTGCCTAGAGTTCCCTACTGAGGAGGCGAAAATGAAGAGATACGTCGCGACATTTTGTGCGCTGTTTGTGGGCCTTGCGATTCTGGCCGTTCCCGGATTTGCGCAACAGGACAAAAGCAAACGCCTGAGCCCGCCAGCGAACGCGCAATGCAAATTCTCCGATGGAAACACGATCACGGTGGATTATTCGAGCCCGCGAATGAAGGGCCGCAAAATCTACGGCGGACTTGTGCCGTGGGGACAAGTGTGGCGCCTGGGCGCGAATGAGGCGACCACTTTCGTACCCACTGTGAATGTGACCGTAGGCGACAAAGACGTGCCCGCGGGCGCGTATACGCTCGATGCGATTCCGACCGCGGACAAGTGGACGCTGATCGTTAACAAGACGACCAAGGACGCTAAGGGCGGGCCCGTATGGGGCATTCCCTACCCCGGCGCGGAGTCCGATCTTGTCCGCACCGACGATGTGCAACTGTCGCAGCTCAGCGCGCCTGTCGAGAACTTCACCATTTCATTCGACAACGCGGGCGACACCTGCACCATGCACGCGGATTGGGAGACCACCCGCGCCTCCGTCACCATCAAAGAGAAAAAGTAGCCTAGCACGCACAGTTCCCGCCCGCGACACCGTGGGCGGGAATCTGTGACAACCGCAAAGCCCCCACCCTCAGTAGAGACATCTGGAGCGCCAAAAGCGCGCGTCGCGAAAGACGCTCACTTCGCAAAATTCGTTCAGTGCACACAGGATGAAGCACCCCAGCAATTCGTTTTCGACGGCCGTTTGAAATTCAGTCTGGCTTGGATCTGGTGTCGCGTTTGCCGACCCAAAGCAGCCATAGGATGAATATCCACCAAAGCGCGGCGGCAAGGTCGATTTCGATGTGCTTCGTCTTGATCGGCATTTTAAAAATCCATATCGGGCTCACAATCAGAAGAAACAGTCCGAGAATGAATTTCCAATCGGCGTTCTTGAGGAAGCTCAATTTGACTGGCTCCGATTCAGGTGACTAATCATCGCACCAATTCTTCAAACAGAACAGGTGGCGGAAAAGGCTGGTTGTATTGCGGGCGTTTCAGTGCCGAGAGCGTCACTCAATTCGCAGGGCGGTCATCGGTGAAATAGACGCCGCGCGAGTTGCGGGGATTATTGCCGCTACAAATGAACACAGCGCGAGCGCGCCGGCGGCGAGCGTAAGCGCGAGCGGATCCCAGGACGCGACGCCGTATAGCTGGGACGAGATCAAGCGTCCGGCGCCGACGGCGAGCGGCAATCCCAAGAGCAGACCTATCAGCACACGCTCAAACGCGCCGCGCAGGACGAGTTGGACAACGTTTGAGCGGTTCGCGCCCAGCGCCATGCGAATGCCGATTTCGTTGGTGCGCTGCGCGACGGTGTACGCAGTGACGCCGTAGAGTCCAACCGCAGCCAGCAGAAGAGCGACGATTCCGAATAGGCCGGCGAGGCTGGCGACGGCGCGCTCCTGATCGAAGGAAAGGTCAACCTGCTGCTGCATGGTGCGGACGCTCATAATGGTCATATTGGGATCGAGTTCCGCCAGTGCGCGTCTGAGAACCGGCTCCAACGTTCCGGGAGAGGCATTCGTCACCAGCATGATTCCCCCGATGAAATGCGAGCCGAATTCGAGTTTCTGCATCAGCTCCGTGTTGTAATTCACATACTGGGCGAGAGGCACGTAGAACATCGGGAGGGGCGGCCTTGTGAATCCGAAGCCGGCGAAACGTGCATCGCCTGCGACACCAATGATACGGAATGTGCCGGCATTCTCGGGGAGGTCCAAGCCGAAGTGCTGGCCGAGCGGATCTTCACCGTTCTTGAAAAAGCGCTTGACGAAAGCTTGGTTGACGATGGCAACGGGCGCCGTGGTCTCGTTGTCGGCGGTGGTGAAGTAGCGCCCGCGCAAGCTGGGGACGCCAAGGTTTTGAAGATAATTGGCGCTGACACGGTCCCAGGATGCGCCGGTTTCGTTGCTTGTCTCGGACGAGGGAGGATGGCCGGCGATTTCGATCATCTCGCCCCAATTGTTAGTGAGGGGATTGTAGAGAGCCAAACCGGCGCCGCGCACTCCTGGGATGCGATTGAGACGGTCTTCGATTTGACGGTAGAGCGCGGCTAATTCGGGCTGCGTATGACCCGATTCCGGGTTGTGGAGCGAAACCAGCACGCGATCTTTGATCTGATAGCCGAAATTCTGACCTTCGAGGTTACTCAGGCTGCGCGCCAGCATAGTGGCCCCGGCGACGAGCACGACCGAGACACTGAATTGCAGGACCAGCAGAGCCTTGCGCGCGAAAGTGGAGTGTCCGGCAGTGCTGCGGCCCGAGCCACGCAATGCTTCGGCCGGATCGGTGCGCGTAGCGAACCATGCGGGAGCCGCGCCAAAAATGATTCCCGTTATCAGTGCCAGTCCGAAGGCGAACGCCAGTACCGGTAGGGACGGGCTTGTGCTGATGGGAAGGAAATGTGCGCTGTGGAATGCCAGTGCGAGCAGCAACCGCGCGGCCGCGATGGCAACGAGTAATCCCGCTATGCCACCGGCAATGGCAAGCAGGACGCTTTCCGTCAGAGCCTGCACGATGATTTGCCGGCGGGTGGCTCCGATGGCGAGGCGCAGCGCGGTTTGTCCGCGGCGGGCGACGGCGCGAGCCAGAAGCAGGTTGGCGACATTGGCGCAGGCGATGAGCAACACCAATCCGCACACGGCAAGGAGAATCTGCAGGCTGCGGCTGTACTCTTCTTTCATGACGGCGACGCCCGCGCCCGCAGGCACGACGTTAATGCTCTGCTTGGGGAGGTCGCGGATGACATCGGCCATCCAATTCGCGGGGTAATCGGAGTCATGCTGCAGCCATAGCCGCAGCACTCCCGTGAGGCGCGGAGCCATTCCGGCCACGGAAGCGCCAGGCCGGAGGCGTCCAATCATGCGCAACCAGGCAGGGGGCGACTGATGCAGCCGGTTGCCAGCGCCATCGATCATTGGTTCCTGATGCAGAGGAATCCAAATGTCGGGCGGGTCGCCGAGCAGAGTTTCGCCGAAAAATCCAGGCGGCGCGATTCCGATGACGGTGAAGGCATGGCCTTCGATATCGAAGGTTGAGCCAACGATAGAACGGTCGGAACCGTAGGTCATTTGCCAGGCATGGTGGCTGAGGACAGCAACTGGCGGAGAGCCTTCCGTGTCGTCGGCCGGGGTAAACAACCTCCCCGCGAAAGCGCGCACACCGAGCGTGGAGAAATAACTGGCAGTCACGTATTCGGAGCGCAGGGGCCGAGGAACGGATTCGGTGCCTTCGCGCCGGACGCTCATCCGAGCGCCGCCGGCTTGAAAAGCAGTCACGTCTTCGAATTCCGGCGTTTGGGTTTTGAGCCGTTCGTATAAAGGGTACGAAAACATTCCCCAGCGATCTTGCAGGCCGCTTTCAACGCAGCAATCGTCGCCTTCGCCGACGCGGTAGAGCATAGCGGGGTCAGAAACCGGCAACGAGCGGAGCATCACCGCATGGATCAAGGTGAAGATTGCCGTGGTGCCGCCGATGCCCAAGGCCAGCGTGAGTACCGCTGAAGCGGTGAATACGGGCGACAGGCGAAACTGTCGCAGTGCGTAGCGAAGGTTGCCGAGCAAGTTCTGCATCCCACACCCCTGAGGCCGATATTAAGCTGAGTTATTCTCGCCTTTGCTGACACTGTGTATAGACGCCAAAACCGGCGGTTGGTGAGGTTACATTTAGGAGATTTTAGGCAAACTGCACGGTCGGATTAACGCTCTCGGGGCGACATCGGTGAGTCTCAGCCAGCACTTCGCCCGTTAGGATCGAAAGGCAATAAGAACAAAATGCGCGTAAAAAAAGACGCCCGGACTCCCTCGAACTTTTTCTCGGTTCGTGGGAGCCGGACGCCGCTTTAGAACTGCCGTCAAGCTTGCAGACTGCTTAAAACGAGATGCTGATCGCAACGCCGGGCCGGCCGGGATATCTCCGATTGAACAGGTAATATCCGTCACCGTAGTACTCGACATAAACATCGTCGGTCTGATACCAGTCGTTTCCCCAGTAGTCAGGATACGGTTCAACGAAATCGAACCAATAGCCATCGTACTGGAAGCGCGGATATCCGCCAACCACCATGAAGGGGAGGTCGTAGACGTGGAACCAGTGCCCCTGGCCATAATGACTGCGGTAATAAGAGTCGGGGATGCGGTAACCTCTGTAGCCGCCGCGCTGCTGCCAACTACGATGCTCGGACGCAAAGTTGCGTGCGCGATGCTGTTGCCAGTCACGCTGCTGTTGTTGCTGCCACTGACGCTGCCGCTGAGGCGTCCGTGCTAGTTGCGCAGGTCTACCTCTGTTGGCTTGCTGAGCGCGCTGCTGATTGTTCCGGCTCTGCTGTTGTTGTTGCGCGCGTTGCTGGTTGTTCCGGGTTTGCTGTTGTTGTTGGGCGCGTTGGTTGTTCTGCTTCTGTTGTTGCTGCTGCGCGCGCTGCTGGTTGTTCCGGCTCTGCTGTTGTTGTTGGGCGCGTTGGTTGTTCTGTTTCTGTTGCTGCTGCTGCGCGCGCTGCTGATTGTTCCGGTTTTGCTGTTGTTGTTGGGCGCGTTGGTTGTTCTGCTTCTGTTGTTGTTGCTGCGCGCGCTGCTGCGTGTTCTGCTTTTGCTGCTGCTGAGCGCGCTGGGGTTTCTGCTGTTGTTGGGGCCGTTGCGGTCGCTTGCTCTGCTTCTGTTGTTGTTGCTTGTCCTTCTGTTTCTGCTGTTGTTGCTGTTGCTTATTCTTGTCTTGGTGTGGTCCCGGCTGAGGGTAGCCAAAAGCAGCGGCTCCCAGTAACAGGAATGATAGAAATGCGGTGCTGATAATTCCGGCTCGTCTCATCAGGTTTTGCCTCAGATACAGCTTGGGCTTAGGGCGGAACATTAGCTGTACTTTTTGGGACGGGTTCGGGAATCTCCTGGCGTGGGCGCAAATTCCCATTGCAGTCGGCTTTGCCTGAGCGGCCGGAGCACGAAAAGCGGCGCACTTATGGCTCCGTTTGGGCAGTCTTGACGAAACCTCACTCTTCGTGGTGCTGGACGCTCCTTTCGGACTGTCGTCGGCTTGCCGACTGCTTAAAACGAGATGCTGACTGCTACAGCGTACCTAGGATACCGGCGATTGAACAGGTAATAAC
>Ga0307373_10007002_pt1 | contig 17742 bp, 13 predicted proteins | sample OX2MG_FD_202534 | JGI IMG/M metagenome (GOLD analysis project Ga0307373, IMG submission 202534) | Soil microbial communities from Risofladan, Vaasa, Finland - OX-2 | ecosystem: Environmental > Terrestrial > Soil > Coastal area > Acid sulfate soil | place: Finland: Risofladan, Vaasa | collected... | reverse complement strand
AGCCGTCGTCGATCTTCTCGGCGGCCAGGATGGTGCCGGAAACAATGTCGCTCACGTGGGTCCAGTTGCGAATCTGCTCGCCGTTGCCCCACACCACGTAAGGGTCCTGCCGGATGAAGGCGCGGGCGATCATGGCGATGACCGCGTGGTTCTCATGCCCGCGCGGGCCGTAGACCGTAAAGTAGCGGCAGGAAGCGGACTTCATGCCCCAGTCAGTGTAATAGGCGCGCAAGGTCATCTCCGCCATCAGCTTGGCCCAGCCGTACAGGTTGTCGGCGTCGTAGGGCGGGCCCACCATCTCCTCGGTGAGGTAGAGGATTTGGGACGGGTCGGTCTGGATGTGATTGGGATAGACGCAGCCCGAGGATGCATAAACCACCTTCTCCACTCCGGCGTCGCGCGCCGCGCGGAAGAGCATGCCGTCGAGCGCAAGGTTAGTGGCGCAGGCGGCCTGATGCAGATCGACGTAACCGCGGCCGCCGTGGTCGGCCGCGAGATGGAAGACGATTTCCATGCCTTTCACCACCTTGGGCGCGGTTTCAGGGTCCAGCAGATCAGCCTCGTGGAACTCCACGCCGCCGGCGATAAGATGAGGCTGAAGATTCTCTTTCTTCCCGCTGCTCAGGTTGTCCACCACCCGGACGGTTGCGCCCCGTTCGATGAGCGCGTCCACCAGGTGCGAGCCGATAAAGGAAGCTCCGCCCGTTACAAGAACCTTTTTGCCGCTCCAGTTCATGGTCGATTCTCCTCTTTAGTCATAATTTCGAAGTCCTTTGATTTCCAGGTAAGAATGCAGAGCGAATTGCGGCCCGTAGACGAGCGCGCGGCGCCAGCACTTTCTGGGCTCGGACGCGAGACGCCACAGCCATTCAAGGCCCAACTCGCTGACCTTGCGCGGCGCCGGCTTTACCTTTCCGCTGACAAACTTGAAGGCCGCGCCGACGGCGACGACGATGGGAACTTCCAGTCGCTCTAGATGCTCATAAATCCAGCGTTCCTGTTTGGGAAGTCCGAGTCCCACCCAGAGGACGTCCGGCTTGGCCCGGTTGATCGCACTCACGATCTCTTCATCTTCGCGGGCTGTGAGCGTGCGGAAGGGCGGGGAAAATGCGCCGGCAATCTCCAGGGAAGGAAAGCTGCTTTTCAGCTTGCCGGATAGCGCCGCCAGCACTTCGTCCGTATCGCCGTAAAAGTAGTTCGAATAGCCCCGGCGATTGGCCAGGCCGCAGAATGCCGTCAGCAAGTCCGCGCCCCGCACCCGCTTGGGGACGGCCGCGAGTTTTTGCGCCGCCACGCGCGCCGTCCACATGCCGTCAGGAACTGAGAGGTCGGCGGAGTCGAGGATCGCCTTGAAAGCGGGCCGCTTGAATCCTTCGACGAGCCCATGTGAACTGGTGACGGCAATCCAGCGGGGGGTTTCGCGCTGCTCGATCCACTGCTCCATGATGGCGAGCACCTCCTGAACGTCAACATTGTGGACAGGTACTCCCAGAACCCGCGCACACGCCGGAGGTTCAAACGCTGTTATCGAGTCAGGACCTATGAGGACAGAGGCCATGAGGGATATCTCCTTTGATCGGTTCTTATGATTGGTCCTCGGCAGGCGAGAAGACGGGTTCGGGTGCCGGTTTTGCGGTAACTTTGGACTTGAGTTTTCGCAGCGACCGCGTGTTGAGCCAGCGAGGGACTTTGGAGTCGCGCACTTCCCATCCCCCCGTAAAGGTCACCAGAAACGAAAAAGCAATCAGGCGGAGATCAACTCTCAAGCTCCGCCGCTTGATATAAAGAAGGTCGTAACGAAGCTTCTGCCGCCGGGGCAGTTCGCTGTCGCCGTAAATCTGGGCAAATCCCGTCAATCCCGGGCGGATGGCGTGCCGGCGGTCAAAGCCTGAAATCTCTTTTCGGAATTTCTTCACCAGCTCCACCCATTCGGGGCGCGGACCTACAAAGCTCATGTCGCCGCGCAGAATATTCCAGAGCTGGGGAAGTTCATCCATGGCGGTGGAGCGCAGCAGTCGCCCCACGCGCGTGATGCGCGGGTCGTGGGCCGTGGCCGGAACCGCGCCCCACTTTTTGTCGGAGTCGGCGACCATGGAGCGGAATTTAAAATTCACGAATTCGCGGTTGCCTTCGCCGACGCGAATCTGCCGGTAGAAGATGGGGCCGCCGTCTTCCAGCTTGACGGCCAGGGCGATCAGGGCCCAAAGCGGCGATGAGATGATGAGTCCGAAACCGGAGAGAAGAATGTCAAAAGCACGTTTAGCCATGTTTTATCTGTCCTGGGTTATGAATTGCGGCTAGGGCCGCGTCCCGCACGCCAGGTCTTTCCGTGGGATGGAGGTCAAGCCCTTGCGTATGGGTTTTGCCGAAATTGTTTTTGGAAGGTTCAGCGCTATGCCTGCTGGGAAGGGACGATCAGGCGTTGCATGGCAATCACTACCGCCTTGTAGTGCCAATCGAACTTCAAGTTGCCGTTAATCCGGCCGAGCAGATCGATGGAGCTGGCCTTTTCAAAGGTTCTGTCCAGCAAGGAGTCCGGGAAGCGCGCCATCAGCTTCCGGAAGAAATAGCCCGTACCGAACTCATGGCCGAAGGTGGAGCGCCAGTAGCGCTCAAATTCACTGAGGACCTGTTCCGTAAAGCTCTTTTGCTCAAAGGCCCGCAGCAGAACTTCCACGGCCATCTCCGCCGACAACAGGCCGTAGTAAATGCCGCCGCCCGTCGTGGTTTTGACGTGGCCCGCCGCCTCTCCGATGACAAGGATGCGGTCAGCGGCGCACTTGCCGGAGGGCAACTGGCCAATCACTTTTTGAGACACTTTGCATTCGCTCAGCGGGAGGTGCGGAGCGACTTTTTTCAAGAGTTCCTCGAAATAGGGCCGGGGTTCCTCGCTGGCCATCAGTCCCAAGCGAACGCGGCCCTGGCCGAGAGGAATCTTCCAGCCGAACGCCCCGGGGGCGACGGACTGGCCCACGTAGATCTTGGTGGGGCGGGCCGCTCCGTCTTTTCCCAGAGGAATGTCGGCCTGGATGGCCCGCAGAAAGTCGCGAGGCTGCACGAGGCCGAGGCTTTGGGTAAGGGAACGGTTTACTCCAGAAGCGATGATGGCTGCCCGCGCCCGCAGGCGGCCCTGGCGGCGGCTTTCACGGCAGCGAAACCGGGCCGCCACGCCATGCTTTTGCTGTTCGAGCGATTCGACAACTTTGCCGAGCCACATCTGGGCTCCCGCGGAAACCGCGCGCGCCGCGAGATCGCGGTTGAACTCCCCTTTATTTACCACGTGGGCTAAAGGTTCCGTAGAACTGTGCAGAAGTTTGCGGCCTGAAGGGGAAATGGCTTCCACTCGGCGGATGGTGTTTTGGATAGGATCGGTCGGCAAGTCGAACCGTGAGAAGGCCTCGACGCCGATGACGCCGGAACAGATGGCGCGCTCCCCGATCTCAGCCTGGGCGTCGAGCAAGGCGACGTCAAGTCCCGCCGATGCCAGGAGCCTGGCGGCGTGCAGCCCCGCGGGACCACCGCCCACGATAATCACGTCTTTCACTTCGTTCCTCCGCAAATTTCATCCGCCGCCGGCAAATCGAGGCGGCCCATTCCATTCCTCGAACTTTGCGTTTTTGATCCCGTGGTGCTGATCGCAGCCAGCACCACAAACCACGCGGCGTTCGAGGGAATGTGGAGATTGAAATCGACAAAACTGTGGATGAGCAGCCCGCACACGCCGAGCGTGGCTCCCAGGCGAATCCAACCCGTTTCCCGCTCCAGCCGCTCGCGCAGGTTCCGGAAGGCCAGCCGGAAGAACAGGATCAGCGCCCCCAGAAGGATCAAAGCGCCCGCCGCCCCGGTTTCCACGAGAGCCTGGACGTAATCGTTGTGGGCGTAGGAATAGACCTGATCGGTGGGAAAGCTTTGATAGGGTGGAAACACCGAACCGAAGCTGCCAAGGCCGGTCCCGAGCAGCGGATGGTCGCGGAAGATGCGCAGCGAATCGAGAGCTACGTGCAACCGATCGCCATAAGTGGCCTCTGGAGCGTTTACGAGATTGGCCACGCTGCCCAGACGGCTTGAAACGCTCTTGGGCGCCATCCAGAAGAAAAGCAGCGCCGCGGCTGTAATCCCCAGGATTCCAAGTAGCAGCCGGCTTCGGGAGTTGCGGCCTCGCTTCCAGAGGATTGCGGCGAAGATGGCAATCTCTCCAAGGAACGAAACAAACCCCCCGCGCGAACCCGAGAGCAGCAGTGAGCCAGCCGGCACGCACAACGCAAAGGCCAGAAGCAATTGCCCCTTGTCATCTTCTGAGCGGGAGAGAACGTACATCGCGGCGAGGGGAATCAGCATTTCCATCAGTCCCGCGTAGTCATTGTGGTTCACATATGGGCCAAAAGTGTTTCCCGGGGACTTGACCACCCAATAAATCAGGCCGGAACTCGAGAAGAACTGCACGATGGCAAAAAGGCCCACCAGAAACGCGTAGACAGCAACCACCAGGCCCAGCCTGCGCCAGACCCTGGTTGGACAGCCGGTAAAGAGCTGGCAGGCGACGAAGAAAAAAATTCCGTCGGTCACAAGAGCGATCAGGGCCGTTCGGGTGCCGTAATTGTCCATGGTGAGATGGCCGAAATATTGAACGGCTCCCAGCAAAAGGAACAACGCGGCAGGCAGATAGAGCGGCGACCAGGCGATCTTCAGGGTTCCTTGCCGGATGCTGCCCACGGCCCACATCACAAGCAGCAGATATGCCAGGACGTAAAGCGTGGCCCACGCCCACGGCTCAACGGCTCCAAAAGCCAGAGGCGCCGCGAGCAGGGTCGCGATAAGGAGCCACCGGGCGGCAGTGAACCACCGGGCGCCCGATGCCGTTCCGGACGCTTCTCTAGCCAGATGCGCCTGGAAGTCTCCGACTTGGCTTTGGCAGGCGGTCATGATGAATGGGACGAAGCCGCAGGAGCTTTTGCCGCCGGGCCGGCGCTCTGCAGAGTGATGTCGTCCAGCCAGAAAGTGCCGGTGATATCGGAAGGAAAAGAGCGGCTGCGGGGCCGCCAAACGGAAAGGCGCACCCAGTTTGTTTCAGGGCCGGTCGTAAAGCTTAAGCTTAATTGGTGCCATGGAGTTGTTCCCACCGTGCCCTCGGTTGAAGCGTTAAGGCAGGAGGCGCAGGCCGGGTCCGTAACGCGCAAGCGCGGGCCGCTCGAGGAAGTGATGCTGTCCGAGCGAACGTAAGCCTCAAGCAGGTAGGCGTGATCCGGCGTTACCGGAACGAACTGGAGCACGGGTTCATACTCATCATTCCGGCTGACGGCAAAGTCCACCCGAAGGCTCTGCCGCCCTGCGTAGGCTCCCGAACCATCGAGATCGACCCAGGTGTAAGATTCATTTCGAATGCGCCAGCCGAGCCCCATGTTCAAAGGGTCCTGCTCAAAGCTGGAGTTGAAGATCAGGTTGCCGGTGGCGTCGCCTGCCGGTCTCGTTACCAATCCTTGCTGTTCCAGGCCCCGCCAGGCGTCGAGAGCTTGGTGATCCTGCCCGTTATGAATCAGCCATTCGATGTAAGGCGCGGCGGAGGAGAGAGAGAAAAATTGATGCAGGCCAAGCGTTTCCTTCCAGATGGGATACGCTGCGCTTCCCTCGTCATGGGCGGTCAGGAAGTTGATGTAGGCAAGGTTCAGCCCCGGAGATTCCTGCCCGGCCAGGATTTTCTGGTAGACCTCCTGCGGATTATTACCCGTGCTGAGCGAGAGACGAAACGCCTGGGCCGCGTATCCGGGATCGAGCGCGATCAACCGGCGGAACTTCGATAAGGCGGCGTCAGGCTGGCCTTCAAGCAGGTAATGGTTTGCGGCCTCCCAATAATAGTGGGGAGCCATGGGACTCAACTCCAGAACGCGTTCAATGGCGCGGTCGGCGCAGGTCCTGTCACCGAGCGACTGGCAGACCGAGGCGAGACCCGACCAGTAAAGCGGCTGCCGATGGTTGAGTGAAATGGCAAGTTGCAACTGTTTCAGTCCTTCAGCCGGGTGATAGTCTTCGAGTGAGTTGCAATAAGCGAGGCCAAGCCGATAATGAAACTCCGGGTTTGAGGGATCGAGCGCCAAAGCCTTGAGAAGGCCCGGAGGGTTGAACGATCCGCCTATCGTGGCCGCAATCGCGATCTCGGCTGTTTTGAAAGCCAGCAGCAGGCCTGGGATTCCAATGGCCAGCATCACCGCCAGGGCCCCGAGCCGCCCAGGCAGAGAAAACTCAAACGAACTCGTGGATAAAAGCCGTTTGATCAAGGGCTACAACTTGTGAAGCAGAGCTTGTTTGAAACTCCGGGTTCCTGCCGAGATGCTCCGCATCGCGAAATGCTAGAACTCAAGCTCCTTTGATGTTTGCCGGTCCCGCCTCGGGCGGCTTTCCGGAACGTTCACTGCTGTAATACGAACCGTAGTAGCGCCGGTAGTTGTACCCATAATAACCGTCATGGCGAAGGTCAAGCTTGTTGACCACGATACCCAAAATTCTGCCACCGGCGCCCTGAATCATTTTGTAAGACCGGACCAGCGCATTGCGCTGCGTTACGCCGCTTTCGACAACCAGGATGACGCCGTCGGTGAAGGTTGATAGAAGCGTTGCGTCCGTCACCGCCAGCAGCGGCGGAGAGTCAAAAACCACATGGTCAAAGCGCCCGCGTAGCGTCGCCAAAAGCTGTTCCATGGTCGGGGAGGAAAGCAATTCCGCCGGGTTGGGAGGCCGCGGCCCCGCCGCGAGAGCCCAGAGATTCGCAGGTGATGCCAGGTGGACCAGCGCATCGTCGAGCCCATGCGCGCCCGTGAGGACTCCGCTGAGCCCATTCTTTTCTGTCAGGCCGAGCGTTCTCCCGATCGAGGGCCTGCGCAGGTCGCTGTCAATAATTAGCACCCGCCCGCCGCGCTGGGCAAGGCTGAGAGCCAGATTGAGGGCTGTGCACGTCTTGCCCTCATTGGATTGCGAACTGGTCACCAGAATGGTTTGAGGCGGCCGGGGCGCGGTTGAAAGCAGGATTGAAGTGCGCAGTGTGCGGTAAGCTTCCGCGAGCGGCGAAGAAGGTGTTTTCATTACGGCGAGAGCCACCGTGTCGCCTTCGGGCATGACCCTCGCGCTTGCGCCTGCGAGCCAGGGCCTCCGAGGTCCCAGAGATCCCGCAGCCGGAATAACCGCCAGCGCCGGAGCGGGGATGAACCTTTCAACGTCCTCGGCGTTCTTCACCGAGCTGTCGAGCCCCTCCTGCGTGAACGCCACGGTGATGCCCAGCATGGCGCCGATGATCAGGCCCACGGCGATATCCCGTGACTTTTGCGGGCGCACCGGAACCGTGGGGGTCATGGCCTGGTCAACCACGTGAACGTTGTTCGCCTTCAATCCGGCGGAGATGGTTGCGTTCTTGACGTGCTTCAGCAGGCTGTCGTAGAGGTCCTGGTTGGTTTCGAACTCGTGCTGCAAGATATTCTGCTCGATCAGCAACTGGTTGCTTTTCCCAATCTCTTCCTTTTCCTTGTCCACGGCGGCGGCCAGAATCTGTTCGCGGCCCAGCGCGGCTTGCTGGTCATGCTGAATCTGGCTGAAAGCCCGTTTTTGCTCCTGTCCCATTAAAGATTGGACCTCATTCATCTGGTCGTGGACTCGGACGACTTTGGGGAAGTTCGGTCCGTACCGGCCCATCAGGTCCACATACTGAGTTTTCAGGTCGCCGTATTTCCCTTCAAGCTGCTGGAGAAGCATGTCCTGCACCAGCAGCCCGACATCCTGAGGATTCGCCTGGGCAAGCTGATAGACGGATTGCTTCTGCGCCAGATCGTTCTGGGCGGTCGTCATATCGGCGCTTAAGTTGGCCAAACGTGCTTCCAGCACGCTCTGGCGGTTGCCGATGTCGATAATGGAATTTTTTCTTTCATAGTCCACCAGCGCCTGCTGGGATTTTTCCACCTGAGCTTTCATTTCGTCCATGCGCTGCTCAAGCCAGGCGGAAGCTTGCCGGGTGGCGTCGTACATGGTCAGGAAATTGTACTGGGTATAGTTGCTGACAAGGGCGTTCGACACCCTTGCGGCAAGCGCAGGATCAGGGCTTTCAAAGCTGACTTCCAATATCTCGGTCCCATCCGCAAGCTGGACGTTCAGGGCGCTCTTAAAGGTTTGAACCAGGCGAGTCCGGGCGGCGCCTTCCGGCTCCTGACTTTCGCCGGCACCGCGAGCCAGGGAATTGAACTTCGGATTCCGGTCAAGCCTTAGCTGCTCGATGGTGGTCCATGCCAGGTTGTCGCTTTTAAGCACGTCCACTTGGGTTTTTAAAAAGGTGTCGCTGGTGGGCGGCGGCTGGTCAAGATTTTGCATGGTTTGATACTGGGAGGCCGCTTCCACTTCCACACGGGCGGTGGCCCGATAGATGGGCCGCGTCTTGAAGGCAAAAATGGTTACCAGCGTCGTGACGGCAAAAGTGATGGCCAGGATGGTCCATCGGCGCTTGAGCAGGATGTTCCAATAGGTTCGCAGATAGGACGAAATCTCGAAACTGTCGGCTTCCTGTGCAATCGCCGGATATAACTCGGCGAGGTTGCGGCGCACGGCTGGTTTTTGCTCAAGCGGGGCTGATTCTTGATAATCGGTCATGCTGGGGGGATTTCCTATAAGGGTGCGTGGTAAATGAGGAGGCCGGTGCCGACTCCGAGAGCTGACTGAACGCCTCGCCGAAACGCCTTTTTTGCCGTGCTGTCAGGAACAAAGAGAACGTCGTTCGCTTCGAGGCGCTGATCGGGAGCATGGCCGGCAAGAATCTTCTTGAGGTTGACCGGAATCTCCTCGCGGCCGTTGTTTGCCGAGGGGTTCTTGCGGATGATGACGGTTTTCTTTTGCTTCGCCGTGGAGGTTACATTGCCCGCCAATGCGATAGCCTTCAGAACCGTCATGTCTTGCCAGGACCCCGCCAAGGTGTATCCTCCGGCGCGATTTACCGCTCCGATGACATAAACAATTCCCGCTTGCTGGACTGTAACCGAGTCGCCTGGATAGATGGCGACGTTGGCGCTGCTGTCGCCGCTTTGCAGAAGCTTTTTCAGGTTTACCTTGAGGATTTGTGGAACCGGATCCCCGGCCTTGTCCCGAAGCCCCAGGATTCTCATCGCGATCTCGCCTCGGTTAATAATGGCCGTGTCGGCGGCGCCATCGGATAGCCCGCCTGCCTGGGAAAGCACGTTGAGCAACGTGGTTTGCCCAAAGAGCGGATAAATTTGAGGGCTTTTGACCGCGCCCGTGATGGCCACCGAGTTCACGCGGGAAGTTTTGACGGTGACGGTCACAAAGGGGCGGCTTACGAGGCCTGCTCCGCGCAGTTTGTTGGAAATCACGGCGGAGAGTTCCCTGGGCGTCAGGCCTTCGGCGTCGATCGGTTCGGGGAGCATGGGAATTACGATGGTCCCGTCGGCGCCAACCCGGTAGTCTTGGGAAAGTTCCGGGACATCGACGACGCTGACATTCAAGAGGTCATCCGGAGCAATGATGTATTCCTCGGTGATCTGGCTTGAGGTGGCGGGGGAAGTTGCGGCCGGCTGTTGAGTGTTTGAATCCGCCCCTGAAGAGCCCTGGGATGCACAAAGCGGCGAGGCGGCAGCCAGTAATATCAGGCTGCACAGAATAACGGCCAACCTGCACACCAGTCGGGGCCCTTTTGCCTGCCTAAAGAAGGGAAGAACTTGCATTGCGGATGTCGAAGAGATCAACTCCATGAATATCCGAACGGAACGGTTGGCGTGGAAGGGATAGGTTGAACACCCAATTTTTTGCCCAGCACGCGCTCAACGTCAGCCGCGTCAGCTTCCACGGCCACGGACCGCTCAAGAAGCGCCACGGAGATGACCAACCGGTAGAAGTTCTTCTTTCTGACGAGAATTCCCTCCATCCCTTCGAGGGGGCCTGACTTAAGCCTTACCCGGTCGCCGGACTTCAGGAAAGGATGCGGTTCCACAGACACGCCTTTTTCCACCACGCTGCGGATAGCGCTCACCTCCTCCGACGGGATCGGAGCCGGATGGCCGCCTTGCCGAACAAAGTCATAAACGCCAGGCGTTGTGACGATGGTTGCGCGGCTCTCCATTGGGGCAAAGACAAACACATAATTCGGGAACAAAGGGAGAGAAATTTGCTTGACGCGGTCTTTCCATCGGCGGGTTGAATTGTAGAGTGGCAAGAAGACTTCAACGTTCTTACGGGCAAGAAACTGGGCGACAGACTTCTCGTGCTGGTGGCGGGTGTACACGGCAAACCACGCTGAAAACTCGTTGTTTTCGGATGTCCTGCCAGAAATTGGCATAAAGCTCCGCCCTGTGACTTACACGCCCTCCGCCTTAGTAAGTCTTTCTCCTTAGCTTTGGCATTTGAACCTGCGGAAAAACAGCGACGCTTGCGGTCCGCTAGTTAACCCACCGGTCGTTTCCGCTGGTTCTGATCAGTTGTGAGCCTTTGCGGAGTTCTCCAAGCTTTCCGCGAATAAAAGACCCGCCCCGAAGAAAAACAAGATCAATCCCAGATGGGGATTCATCACCTGTGTGCTCCACGACGGCCTGAAAGCGCATGGTGGTGATCTTTCCGTCAGGATTGGGAAAATGCACGTCCAGGGTCACCCGGCTATTGGCCCCCAGGGTGTGCTCCAAATGGATTCGTGCCCCGCTCTCGCTGATGTCGTGCAGCCAGCCCCGCCCGAGCGTCCGTTTCTTCCCTCTTCCAGGAGTTAGTACGGTCACCGGGCAGATGATCTGGTATCGTGATGTCGTCCGTTTCTCAGTCGTCAATTCGCAATATGTTTATAAGTTGGATACGTCCATCAGCCATAACGAATAAATAACATATTACCTGTGTACGGGAAAGGCAATCCCCCGGAGGGGGATGAATTGGCTGATTTTAGGGTGATTTATGAGGGAGAACATAAGTTCCTGGAACAAACGATCACCCCGCCAAAAACCGGCCAATGGCGTATCGAGCGACTTCTTTTGACCTCTGAACGGCGGGAATCCGACTCACGAATGAATGGGGTTGCCGCCTTTTTAGCTTTGCTGTGTCTTAATCGAAGCTACGTGCCCGGCCGATTGCTCAGTTCCTGCATCATCATTCCATGTCGAGGAACGATGAACGCGCTCAAAGTAGTGGAAAATAGCGTTTCGCCGGGGCTTAATGTCGAGCTTCCTGTGGATTGATTTGATATGCGATTTTGCGGTCTCTTCACTGATCGTGAGACGGTTGGCGATATCTTTCTTGCGGGCGCCGTTGGCAAGGAGTCCCAGGACTTCCCACTCTCGCGGGGTAAGTTCCTCCTGCGTCTTCTGCGTTGAGGCTGGCCTGTCGAAAAAGCCTTCGGTACTTCGGTTGGCTGCCTGCTGGGGAACCCATCGCGTACCCTGCGCGATGGTGGTTAGGGCCTGCTGAAGAACCATAGGGCTTTGCCGGGTTGAGATGCATCCCCAAGCTCCCTCGCGGAACGCGCGCATGTAGGCTTCCGGCTCAAGATCATCCATCAACACCAACACCCGGTGATGGAGTCCAAATTGCGGAAGGGTTGAAATCTCTTCAATGCTCTGGAGAGAACCGCAGGCGTCGACAATCAAGATGTCAGGCTGAGAACGCTTGATTTCTTCAAGGTTCCCAATGATCGAGTTTGTTTCCAGGACAACGTAAGCCACTCCCGTGCTTGCAAGCAACGCCGAAAGAGCTCTTCTTATTAGGACACGCGGGCTGATGACACCGATTTTCATGAGGCCTCCATTTTCGTTTTGCCGTGTTGCAGAACCAATTCAATCCAGGCCTGCTGCTATTAACTTCAATCATTGAGGAAACATTGGCAAAAGTCACCGAGGCGGCCCCCCCCAGGTTAGAACCTCAACCCCCCATCCTTAACTAATCACTCGGTACTAAGCAGTAACATAAAAACTACAAAACTATATAAGAGTTTCTTAATCAAAGTCAAATTTTAGTCTTCCGTTTTTTTTGTCTCTGATTCGCGATGCATCAACACTTCATCCCTGTTGTGGAGCGATGCTTTGCTCGCCGCAAATTCCCACCGTGACAAAGCACAAGCGAAAATACTCTTGCAATGAGGGTGTGCCGGAACTACTATTTGCCTCTTTAGGACCGGACACCGGAAATGGAACCCAGCCCCGCCGATCGGGATGAACTCGAAAATCTTGCAGGTTACCGCCGCTGCGTGGATCGCATTTATGCAGCATGGCCAGGATTCCTGGAACGGCGCGCCGAGCGCCTGGCGCCGCATCCCCTTCTGGGCAACACGCCTGAAAAAATCACGGAAAGCATTCTTGAAGATTTGTGCACCCATGTCCTTGATTGGCCGCTTGCGGGCTTCAACCCGCAGGTGGACCGCGCCGACATCGTGCTTTCCAATAGCGGTATCCGCGACCTGATTATTGAAGCCAAGCGTCCCGGCTCTCTTGCCTGGAATCGCCGTGCGGTGGAACGGGCGATGGACCAGGCGATAGGGTACGCCGCCAAGCAGCACGTCCTCCGCGTTGCCGTCAGTGACGGCTTCATGCTCTATGCCGCGGACATCGTGGATGGCGGCATCCACGACCGCGTCTTTGTTTCGCTGGCAGACGCCAGCCCGTCACCCGATCTGTGGTGGCTGAGCGTGCAGGGAATCTACCGCTCGCGCGGTCTCAGCCAGGGTGCGGCGCTGCGGTTGCTGCCTGAAGAGCCGGTCGAGACTTCGGGCGTTGTGCCCCAAACCCCTGCCGGCCAGGAACCGCTCCTTCACCCGAAATACAAGCTGCCCGCGCGCTGCTTTGCTTACGTCGGCGACCACGCGGACCCGCGCAGTTGGAAGCTGCCCTACCTTGCAGCAGACGGAACCATCGATGCCAAACGCCTGCCCAAAGCCATTCAGTCGATTTTGACCAATTACCGGGGCGTCCGTGTTAGAGGAATTCCTGATGTTCTCAGCCGCCTGGCGCGTGCGGCCGCCCACGCGGGGCATTTGTCTCCTGCCGCCTCCAACCCCGCAGCCGTCTACAGCCGGCTCGTGGAAGCGCTCAAGCAGTTCGGAATCACCCCGGAACCTGAATAAGGTACGGGAAGCGTAACTCATCATCACAATCGAATCTCTCAGTGGTAGAATGCCGGAGGTCGAATCGGTCGCCGTGCCGGATTGGAGCCTGCGGGAATTCATTTTGAAGTGCTCCGGGCAGCGGCACAACACGCCACGAGCGCACGGCGCACACAACAAAACAGATTGGAGCTATTGACATGCGGATGCGAGCTTACCTTCTGTTTCCTGCCATCACGATGTCGATGGGATGGGGTCTGCGAGGGTCCATTGGAGGCAGTTTCCTGGGGGCCATGATTCCCGGAGCGCTGGTTGCGCTGGCTTTGTGTTTTCTGCTGGGGCATGACGAGAAAGATGCGGGACTGGTCGCCGCTTTCGGAGCCGTGGGCGTAGGTTTTGGCGGAGAGATGACCTATGGGCAGACGGTGGGAGCGATCCTTAAGCCCTCCGCCTATTTCTGGGGTTTGACGGGCCTCACGATCAAAGGCGCCATTTGGGGTTTGCTGGGCGGAGCCATCCTGGGCATGGCGCTTTCACGCCAGCGGCCTTCCAGAAAAAAGCTGAGCATCGGCCTCGGCCTGATGATTGCGGGAGCCTGGATTGGCTGGAAGCTCATCAATGAACCCAAACTGATCTACTTCTCAGATCGCATCAACAAGCCCCGTCCGGAAATTTGGGCGGGCTTTTTGATTGGCGGCTTGTTCCTGCTCGCCTATCTGCTGAAGGCAGGCATCGGAAAAGTGCCGCTGCGGTTTGCGCTTTGGGGCGCGCTGGGCGGCGGCGTCGGGTTCGGAGGCGGCGGCAGCATCTTCGCGCTCGCCCAAATTTTGCACTTCGGGCCGGCCGGTTACTCCTGGTGGAAGACCATGGAGCTGACCTTCGGGTTCTTCTTTGGACTGGCGCTTGGCTGGTGCTCGTGGCAATTGCGCCGCGATATCCAAGGCCCCAACACTCCCGCGCAAGCCGAGGCCGGCCGTAGAAAGCAACTGTGGCTTCCGCTCTTGGCCATTGCGGCAATCATCGGTTTCATGATCTGGCTAAATCTGGCTGATTTTGTGCGTTTTCCGGATCTCATTGCCGGATCGGGCTTGCTGCTGGCGGCGTTGTGTTGGCGTGAACAAGCCTGGCACATTGCCATCACCATGACCTTTGCCGCATTCATTTTGGATCTGACCCACGGCTTCATTGCGCATAATGCGGACACGGCGGCTTACTCCTGGATTTTTGCCGTCATCGCGATTATCTCGGCGCTTTATTTCATCCAGCGCCGCCAACTTGCCGGCAAACCGATGATGGAGTGGTCGTTCATTTTTCTCCTGTGGACTTCCGTCATCATCGGCATGTTTAAAGTTGCGATAACCAATGCCACCGGCATCATTTTCCTGGCGATGGGAATCATTGTGACGTGGATCTATTTCGCGATTTTCCGTCCCGACCCTCCCGGGCATGGCGCGTAACACCGGGTGGAACAGAGCGGGCTGGGGTCCGGTCGGTTTGTGAGCCCGCATGAGAGTTTCTTGTTGGCGCCTTGCGGTTGCAGCGCGGGCAAGGCCAAAGAAGGTGGTTGAAATCATCGATTGGGAGGGAAGGCAATGGAAGACGTGAAGAAGGGATCCAAGGTTAATCGGCGTCAACTTCTGCAGGCCTCGATGGGGTTGGCGGTGGGGCTGGGAGTTGGGAAAATGGCTTTAGGCCAGGGTTGTGAAGCGAAGAAGGGCACTGTCCGAGACCGTCTGTGGTTGTTTGCCGGTCCGGCCAACGCCGACTTTCCGTATCACCAGCGCCGGTCGCTGATGACTCCCGCCGAGGGCGTGTTCTACCTGGACATTCCTAACATCGTGATGATTCAAAACCACACCAAGTGGGGTGAGTTTGTCTCGCCTTTGTCTCAATATGCGATTGCGCTGCGGCCCTTGAAGCGAGTGGTGTGGTCGCTTGTGGGGAGCAGCGGTTATACGACGCCGGAATACCGGGCGGAAGTGATGGAGATGGCCAAGCACACTTCCAACTTTACGGGTTTTTATATGGACGACTTCTTTTTCACGGGCAAGAAGCGTGAGCGGGAAGGCCGGCAGGCAGCGTTGACGTTGGATGAGTTGAAGGGAATCCGCGAGCAGGCCAAGGGGCCGGGCAGGAAGCTTGATATCTGGGTGACTTTTTATACGGACTTGCTCGCCCTTCCTTTAGGAGATTATTTGAAGCTCATCGATGTGCTTACCCTTTGGACGTGGAGGTCTGAAGACCTAAAACATCTGGAATCGAATTTCAGAAAGACGGAACAGCTACCCTCGCATTTAAGGAAGACGCTGGGATGCTACTTTTTTGATTTTACGAGAAGAGAGCCTCTATCCATATCCGATATGAAACTGCAATGCGAGGCCGGACTGGAGTGGCTCCGGCAGGGCAAAATTGAGGGGATCGTTTTCCTTTCCAATTCAGAGGAAGATTTGGGATTTGAAAGCGTCGAATGGACGCGCAAATGGATTCGGAAAGTTGGAAACATAAAGCTCTGAGAGAATCCACTGTTCACCTCGGGGGCGCGTCGGCGGCGCCTACGTCGTTGCTTCCCGCGCGTAGAGCATGTAAGCGACGGCGGGTGGCGCGGCGCCCCGATGGAAGCTCCAGGCAAGATCCCGGAGTTCACGATCCGGGGCGGAATAACGCTCGCGCTGGCGCAAAAAGTCGATCCAGGATTCAACGACAAACGTTTCGACAAAGCGGTCCGGCAGCTGCGCGTCCTGATAAACTCCCCAATTGATGGCGCCGTTGCGCAATCGCATTTCCCGCACCCGATGGATGGCGTGCCCAAACGCGGTGCAATCTTCCGGGCGGATCTCGTACTCGATTGTTATCATCACGGGTCCGTCGTCGGGGTGAGGCTCAACCACCACCTGCGGCGCCGCACGGTTGAGCGCATAAGGGCTCAAGTCCGGCGGCATTTCCTCCAAAAGATGGAAGCGGCGCCCCAGCGGAAGGCTGACAAGCGCGCTGACTGCCGCCGCCGCAAGCGCCGTTGGCGTCGAGAGGTGTTCCGCCAGCAATCCCCACAGCGCGCTGCCGGAAGCGATGCCGCCCCAGAAAATCATCTGATAAGTTCCAAGCGCCCGGGCCTGGACCCAGGGCGGTGTGGAGATTTGCACGGTTACGTTCAGCGTGGAGAGCGCGCTGGTCCAGGCGAATCCTGCCGCCAGCAGCGCCAGGACGATGAGGGGCACGCTTCGCTCAAAAGCGAGCGTTGCCAGAGTGCCGGCAAAGATGACGGAAGAACCGGCCACAATCGTGTCCGCCGAGAACCGCTGCCGCAGCCGCGGCAGGTAAGACGCTCCGGCTACCGCTCCCGCGCCCAGGCAGCCGTTCAGAATGCCGTAGGCCATGGCGCCCTGGCGCAGGTCCTGCCGGGCCACCACCGCCAGCAGCGCCCACACGGCGCTTGCAAAGATCGCAAAGGCGAAGGTGCGGACGAAAGTCGCCCGAAGCTCGGGCGTGTAGCGCAGGTATCGAACTCCGGACCACAACGCTCCCGACATGCGTTCCGCCGGAAGCGCGCTCTTGTAGAGCGGCTTGCTCCGCCAGTAATACAGGACCACAACCACCGCCACAAAGGAGAGCGAGTTGAGCAGAAACACCGTTCCCGCGCCCCGGGCGACGAGCACGAAGGCCGCCACCATCAGGCCGCCCAGCGTCGGCCCCACGGCCCGCGCCAGGTTGTATCCGGCGCTGTTCACCGCGACAGCGTTCGGCAGCTCCGGGCGCGGAACCAGCTCCGGAATAATCGCCTGCCAGGCGGGGCCGTTCATGGCGGCGCCCACGTTCAGCAGAAAGGTGAGCGCCAGCAGCGTCCAGGGTGAAATGACGCCCGCAAAAGTCAGAACGCTGAGAATGGCGACCGCGGCCAGCATCCAGACCTGCCAGAAGATCAGCAGCCGCCGTCGGTCCAGGATGTCGGCAATCACCCCGGCGGGATAACCCAGCAGCAGAATCGGGAGGCCGGCCGCGGTCTGCATCAAGGCGATCAGCAGCGGCGAAGTGGTCAGCGAAGTCATCAGCCAGGTGCCCGCCGTGTCTTGCATCCAGCTTCCCACGTTCGACACCACGGAAGATGCCCAGACGTTGCGAAAATCCGGATGGCGAAGGGTCCTCCAGGCGGAAGGCTTTTCGGTTGTGGTTGTTGTGTTCAAGATTCACCCAAACGGAAATGATAACAGGAAGCACTCGCATTCTGTCCCCGTCGTTAAGTGGATGCATAAGGGAGGCTCCCTGGTGCAAAGCGCGGTGCGCAACTCCTGACGGCGAGGGGGGGGGAGGGAAGCGTGTTGGCCGGAATGGTGGGCCTCGCCTTGGGGGCCCCGGCGTTGCAGGGAGCTGCCGGCAAGCGCGGGATGATAGGCTAGGAAGGCTCCGGTTTGTCAGGTGTTCGTTTTAGCTTCGTTTTTTCGGCTTTCATGTGTTTTCAACAACATGGCTAGCTTCGTTTTCGGTTCGTTTTGGCTGTTTTTTCCACAGCCCCCTTGTGTTTTCAACGACTTCCTAGCTTCGTTTTGCAAAAAAAGAATTCTTTTTTCCCTCGCTTTGAGGTTCTAAAACCGGAATCCTCTTTTCCCTCAGCAATTTAAACCCTGCCCTCAGGCTTCGGCCCCCGCAGCCACCCAAGCTCCTGTGAGCCTAGCACACTAGGCCTATGCTGTCAA
>Ga0307373_10007001_pt1 | contig 17744 bp, 14 predicted proteins | sample OX2MG_FD_202534 | JGI IMG/M metagenome (GOLD analysis project Ga0307373, IMG submission 202534) | Soil microbial communities from Risofladan, Vaasa, Finland - OX-2 | ecosystem: Environmental > Terrestrial > Soil > Coastal area > Acid sulfate soil | place: Finland: Risofladan, Vaasa | collected... | reverse complement strand
GTTGATGGTACCGTTAATTCCATGGCTATCATAAGCCCAGAACCACGGACTTCTTTGATAATCGGATGCTTTATAGTTTTCAACTGACTCAAAAAAAATCCACCCACTACATCCGCGTTTTTCAATAGCTTTTTCTTTTGAATGTATTTGATCACAGCTGCTGCTGCCGTACATGCAAGCGGATTGCCGGCAAAGGTACTGCCATGAGCTCCTTTTGGCATGAGATCTGCTATTTCCTTTGTCGCTGCCACAATCCCGAACGGCAGCCCATACGACAAACTTTTTGACAGACAGACAATATCAGGAACGATACCGAATTGTTCGGACGCAAGCCAGGTCCCTGTCCGGATAGCAGACTGTACCTCATCAAAAATCAGAAGAATATTTTTCTCGCTACAAAGTTTTTTCACTTGTTTGAGATAATTTTTGTCAGGGATAATCACGCCGCCTTCTCCCTGTATTGGTTCGAGTAGGACAGCTGCAGTTTCGTTTGAGAGGGCTTTTTTAAGCGCTGTCAGATCGTTAAATGGTACATGGGTAAATTCCGGCATTAATGGTAGGAACGGGGTGCGGTATTTTTCCTGTCCCGTCGCAGCAAGCGCTCCGAAGGTGCGTCCATGATAACTATTCACAGCAGCGATAAATTTTTTCTTTCCGGTTGCTGTCATTGCAAGTTTTAATGCCGCCTCGACCGATTCGGCACCGGAATTGGTAAAGATAATTTTGGAAAGCGTTTCGGGTAGGACACTTGTTATTTCTGAGAGAGCTTCAGCCCGCTTTTCGGAATAAAACGATTGATGCGTACTCGTCAGTGTTTCCAATTGTTCTGCGATCTGTTTTGCAATGTCAGAATTTCCATAGCCCAAAATAGTAACCCCAATGTTGGTCATGCAGTCGATATACCGTTTACTTTCGGTATCATAGACATATATCCCCTTCCCTTTTGCAAGAGCGATGCCTCTTTTCGGATAAAGCGTGACTTCGCTATTTTTTTCTATTGTTGCTATTTGATCATGTGTCAGTTTCATTGAATAAGCGTTCCTTTCTTGTTATGCAGAGCGTTTGTTATCGGCTGATTCGTTCTTCCGTCGCTGATGATTATTCGTTCTATCTTATTCTCGAGTGCCCACTTGCTGACAAGCAATTTCTTTTTCATCCTGCCTTTGGCATACATCAGGTATTCTTCAATTTCTGTTTTTTTAATGATCGGGATAACAGACTTGCTATCATTTACATCTTTAAGCATACCTTCGGCTTCAATGAGAAAAAGTAATGTATCCGCTTTGAGCTCTCGAGCAATATATAACGCTATTTTATCGCCATCCACATTGATGATTTCATTTTCAAATGACAGTACCGGCGGAGTGATAACAGGCACATAACTGTTTTTGATGAGTGTTTTCAGCAAATTTACATTTATTTCTTCAACAGTTCCGGTCATATCGTCTCTAATCACCTTTTTTTTACCATGTTCAACGGTAAGAATTGCTTTATGTTTTTTGCCACGTACCAACTTTCCGTCAAGCCCTGTGAGACCGACTGCGTTGATCCCAGACTGCTGGCATTTCGTGACGATCGTTTTATTCATATATCCCGCGTAGCTCATCAGCATTGTATCGATCATTTCCTGATCGGTATAGCGACTGGTTTGACCATCAACAGATGTAAGCAGTTTCTTTTTGATGCCGAGTTCTTTTATCAAATTATCAAAGACATAATTCCCCCCATGCACAATGATATAGGGCTCTTTGAGTTCTTTGAGATCTATAATAATATTGTCCAGATCAATTGTCTGTCCTCCGCCTATTTTTATAATGATCATAAAATGTTAATTTCCGCTCGACATCAAATGATAGATGTAGCGGGTCCTGCCCCGGGCTCCTCTCTTCAGTGCTCGTTGCTAGTGAAGCCATTCTAGAATTTTAATTTAGGTATGCTTCAACGCACTGCGCGCTGAAGAGAACTCTCCGCCCGTGCCACCCGCGTTTTGAATATCAAACCGGATGCAAGCCAACCGTTGCCAGGCCTGTTGTTTCTTCCCATCCTTTGCGGATATTCAGACATTGCACTGCCTGTCCTGCCGCGCCTTTCATGAGATTGTCAATTGCTGAGATGACCACAAGACGGTTTGATCCTTCTTCTTTTTCAAATCCTATTTCACACATATTGGTACCGGTAAGAATTTTGGGTTCGGGATAACGGTAGATCCCTTTTTGCTCTTTGACAATTCTGATGAACGGATTGTCTTTGGCGAATGCACGGTAAGTTATCCATATATCTGTTTCTGAGATATTGTCTTTGAGAATCACCTGGCATGTCGCGAGAATACCCCGTACAGCTTCAATGCCGGTCGCGGAGAAATGCACTTCCGGTGTCTTTTTTATGGTTAATTCCTGGATGATTTCGGCAGTGTGACGGTGTCCAGTCGGTTTGAATGATCGCATCACACCGCTTCTCTCGGCATGTTGAGATGCTGCTGAATCACTTTTTCCGGATCCGGAGGAGCCGGTTTTTGCTTCGATGAAAATCGGTTCACTAATGTTCAATAAATTATTTTTAACCAATGGATACAGCGCAAGGATACTTGCCGTTGCCATACAGCCGGGTGTTGCTATCAGACTGGCGGTTTTTAGTTTGTCTTTATATAACTCGGGCAGACCAAGGACTTTTTGTTTCAATAACTGCTTTTGCGTATGGGTGAAGTGATACCATTTTTCATAGTCATCAGCATTATTCAGCCGAAAATCTGCACTCAGATCGATGATGACTGCTGCTTTCTTTTTCAGATCTTGTATCATGTCGAAACTCTTCCCATGCGGGAGACATATAAAGAGAACATCAGAGTTTTTTAATTCTTTGAGAGAAACAAATTTGATGGGAAACGAACGGAGATTGGGATGGACGGTTTTTACAAGATTTCCCGCAAAGCGTTCGGAAGTTACCTGTTGTACTTCAACGTTTGGATGTTGAAGTAAGAGACGCAATAGTTCTCCCCCCGTGTATCCAGATCCTCCTAGTATTGAGACTGTTATTTTTTTCATATTTTTTTAAGCCTGCTTGCTGATAAAGCTTACCATGTAGTCAGCGATATTTTTTTCGGTAGTCGTTTGTAGTCCATGGAATTCCGGTGTGCTGTTGATTTCCAGAACTTCATATCCATTTTCAGTTTCAATAAAATCAATACCTGCAATATCAATTGAAAAAATTTCCAAGATTTTTAGTACAAGCTTCTCAAGAGAAGCATCAATCTCGCATTTTTTTGCTACTCCACCCAGCGCCGTGTTGGTGATCCAGTGATCCGATTTCCGGTACATCGCGGCGATGGGTTCTTTGCCCACCGTTAATACCCTGATGTCTCGTTCTGGTTTATCACGATATTTTTGCAGATAAAATACTTGCTGATACGGATTGCCGAGTGCTTCTTTATGTTCAATGATCGTTTGGAGGGAATCTTTGTTATCGACTTTTGCTATTAGTCTCCCCCAGGATCCCATGATGGGCTTTACAACAACAGGATATGTGAGGAGTTCGGCTGCATGAAATGCCTGCTCAAGTGAAAAGACAGTATACGTCTTTGGCATCGGTATCTTATTTTTTTGGAGCACCCAGGTACTTATCGCTTTGTTATTACAAAGCCTTGTTGCTTTGGAGGAGTTAATTGTCCGTAGCCCACATGTCTCAAAATATTTTAAAATTAACTCTGAACGTACCTGACCGATTTCCCGGTTGAATACGAGATTAACTTGCGGCTTGTTACCGCCGTTGAGCATAAGCTCTCTCGGATCAATCTGAATCAGATCAATTTTTGCTTTCCGAAAAGCTTCCAATAAAAATTTTTCTTCTATCCTCATTCGAGAATATACCATCCCAATCATATTTTTTTCGACTTATTCCCCCCAATCTTCCTGTGCTTCAGGTGCTTTTTCGATTTTGAACGGATTTGTGCCGGTGATCTCCAGATCAAGACTGCAGTCAGGGCACGAGATGACTTCACCTTTTTGTGCGTCTGCTGCTAGTTCTATTTCGGCATGACAATCAGGACAATGTGTCTGTTGTTTGTTACTCACGAAGCTCACCTCCCTTTATATCTAATAGAAATAGTATCAATGCCATTTGCGCCCACATTCTATTTTCCGCTTGCTGAAAAACAATCGACTGCTTGCCATCGATTACCTCCGTAGCTACTTCATTTCCTCGGTATGCCGGCAGATCATGCATAAATATGGCGTCTTTTTTTGCTAGTTTCATGAGTTTGGTTGTCACTTGATATGTTTTAAACGTATGCAATCTTTTTTCTTTTTCCTTCTCATCCCCCATGCTGACCCAGGTGTCCGTATAGACGACGTCTGAGTTTTTAATCGCAGTTTCTGGTTTGTTAGTCTCCAGAATTGACGCTCCAGTTTTCTTTGCCAATGTTTTTGCTTGGTCAACAATTTTTTTATTCATATGATAACCAGATGGTGCAGCACAAGAAAAATTTATGCCAAGAAGTGCAGATGCCAGACACAGTGAATGGGTTACATTATTTTCTCCATCTCCAATGAATGTTACCTGGAGTCCTTTCAAATCTCCTTTTACTTCCAGCATCGTGAGAAGATCTGCCAGTGTCTGACACGGATGTTCCAGATCCGAGAGCGCGTTGATGACCGGAACTCTTGAGTATTTTGCCAGTTCTTCAATTGCTTGATGTTTGAATGTCCGTGCCATGATAATTTCTCCCATGCGTGATGCAACATTTGCGATGTCAGATATTGATTCCCTGGTTCCCATGCCGATGTCATTGGGGCCAAGGTATACCGCGTGTCCGCCCAATTTGGTCATGCCGATTTCAAATGAAAGTCTTGTCCGGAGACTGGGCTTTTCAAAAATCATGATGAGGCTTTTATTGGTTAACGAGGCACCGAGTGTGCCAGATTTATTGAATTTTTGTTTGAGAGATTTGGCCAATTGCAAAATATCCAAAATTTCTTTGGACGAAAGATCGGATATGGAAATAAGATGTTTTTGTTTCATCATTTGTATCCGTTTATAATTTATCCATTTTCCCTACGAATTTTTAGAAAAATTACATAACTCTTCTGTTTATATCTTCAATTTTTCTAATTTTTTCGTGATAAAATTAGATTTTGTATATTGTATGGAAAATTCGTTTTTATGTCAATAGAAGCGGTTGTTTTATGTATGTCTTCTGTAACCAGTACGCTAACTGCTGTTCTAAAATTTTTAAGGACTTGTTGATAGTGTTTTTTTTCTGTATCAAGCATCTTGGAAAAATGCTCAAGCATCAAGTTGCCTGTCCCGCCGATATGGTTTGACTGCAGCATAAGCTCTGGTATATTTTTCTGCTCAACATGCTGCAGATCGTTCCCGACTTTTTGATATGCCGATCGGAACGGCATACCTTTGGATACAAGTTCCAGTGCTTGATGGGTAGCAAAAATTTCAGATGTTAATGATGATTCCAGTTTGGTTTTGTTCGGAATAAGATTGTTTATCAATAATGTCGTTGCTTTGATGCTGTCGTGTGTCAAATCCAAGCTCTCAAAAAACGGCTTTTTACTGTCTTGAAAATCTCGATTATAGCCTGAAATAAGATTGCTTGAAAGACTCATGATCTGTGTATAGTGACCGAGAAGCAGATGGAGTTTACTTCGCAAGAGTTCCGCGACATCGACATTTTTCTTTTGCGGCATGATACTGCTGCCCGAATAGAGGTTTTCAGATACACTAAAATAATTAATTTCTGAAGAAGTAAAAAATAAGACATCGGTTGCAAATTTATTAATATCAATAAGTATTGCCGATAACGCAGCAATGATCTGCGTCTCTATTTTTCCCCGTGAATTTTGGGAATAAATCGGATTGATCTGGACTCTCGCAAATCCCATCAAATCTGCCGTATATTGCCGGTCAAGCGGCAACGGGACACCATACCCTGCTGCAGATCCGAGAGGAGATTGATCATTTAATTCGTATGCGGTTTTTAACGCGGTAAGATCGTCCAGGAGTGCTTCTGTGAATGCGCTTGCCCACATGCCGACTGTTGACGGCATTGCTTTTTGCATATGCGTAAATCCCGGCATAGCCATCGATTCATACTTATTTGCAAAATGTTGGAAGCTCTCAGTAAGTTGCATGACATCTTCCCAGATGGCAAGCAATTTGTCTTTGCTGTACAATCTCAATGCTGTAAGGACTTGGTCATTTCGAGATCTTCCTGTATGAATCTTTTTTCCTATGTCTCCGTATTTTTCTATGAGGAAGTTCTCAATTTTGGTATGGATATCCTCATCTCCAGCTTCCAATATGAATTGATTTTTTTCTGTTAACGTAAGGATTTCCTTTAGCCCTTCGGTAAGAAGTTTAAGTTCATATGCAGAGAGAATACCTATTTTTTTCAGCATTTTTGCATGAGCAAGGGAACCATAGACATCATAAACGATCAATTTCTGATCCAGCAGCAAATCATCCTTGGTTTCAAAGGTTTCAATAAAAGTATCAAGCATTTGTGTATTTTTTTGCCAAAGTTTTTTCATATGTTTATTAAGGTCTCCGCCCTTTCGCGTTCGCTCAGTGCGTTGCGTCCATAATATTTACCAATAGACGCAAAAAAAAGCCCTTGTAAATCTCCAAGACATGCTTAGAAACTTACAAGGGCCCAATTTCTGGACGGTACCACCTTGTTTATTAGCTCATTATAGCTGTCCTTTCGGACACTATGATGTGACAAAATTGTTGTGTCCCATCAAAAAACCACCTTTCGGTGGATTACAGTTTATAGCTAATGCTCATTATCTGCGCTCCGTTACCGACACGCTTTGTCGTATTTTTACGGGTGACTTCCGGCTTAGTAATGCTTGTTTAAGGCTTTCTCCTAAGCAGCGCTTCGATACACTCAGCATCGAGACTCGTACCCTGCGGGGAACTTTTTATCCTACGAAACTTTATGGGAAGTAGGACAAACGCTTTTATAGATTAAAACTATTGTAACACAAAGAATTTTTATTTGTCAAATTTTGTCAAACCTATACTGTAATGAAAATTTGTAAGTAACAGAAAGAAATGCTAATTATCACTTTCAGCATTTTCGTTCTCAGGCACATATGCCTCACCAGTTGCGTAAGTACGCTTCCCGTCAGAGTAAGTTAAACCTTCTTCAATAAACTTAGCAAAGATATATTGTACCGTTCTCGGACTCGTGCCATATTGAGTAGCTAATCGAATTGCTCCGGGTAGACGCGCATCAGGAGGTAGATGTGAAAGGAGTTCCCGCATACGTATCTCTACCTGCTTCACCATAGGTATATTTTCAGTTCCTACGCGTGTTCCAGCGTTGGTAGAACTGACAAGTCCTTCCTCTTGAAGTGTTTGATAAGCATCTCGTATTGGTCTCGTGCTTGTTCCTAAAATAGCTGCAAATTCCTCCTGTGATGGAAGACTGTCTCCTGCTTGTTGATATCTTATATATTCTCGCATGAGTGCTGCTATTTGTTCAGGAGATTGAATTATTATTGGTCGCATCGCATCTGTTACCGCAAGGTCATATACTAGTGTTCGCACTGAGGGTAAAGGTTCTCCGGCAGGTTGAGAAGCAAGACGTTCTCTTACAAATGATTCTATTTGTGGTCTGTCAGTCACTCGTTCACCTGCAATGTGTGTTCCAAGACGACCACCATGCTCCATAACTATTAATTGATCTTTACGTAGTTGATCATATGCCGTTCTAACCGAAGAATAAGTTGAGTGAAATAGCTGTACAAGTTGATTTATTGTTGGAAGCTGTTCTCCTCCATTTCGAGTCAGTATGTACTCTCGGAGAAATAACGCTATTTCTTGAGCAGATCTCACTGCTTCAGCAGATTTTTCTTCTTGCTGTCTATAATTGCGTAAGAATAAAGCAACTTGGCTAATTGGACTTATCTCTGCAACAGTAGTGCCTTCGACAAGTAGACTTTGTAACTCAGATCCTCGCAGTGCCATGTAAACACTTGATGAACTGGTGTCAAATTGTGAGGCCAAAACACTGTTGCCGGGAACTCTGTCTCCGGGTTTTATTGCCCCTATAGCAATGAGACTTATAATATGCTGTATAATCCTTGTCCTGGCAGGTACCAGTTGTTCGGGAGAAGGGCGATTTTCGGTAACAATGGTTCCTCTTTTTGTTCTTCCCAATATGAGTCCAGCTTCAGTGAGATTTCTGAATATTTTTTGTACTTCTCCTTGATTCAAATTATAGTCTTCAACCCATCTTCGCACCGTTGGAAGTCTATCACCCGGCCTCAGAATTCCAGCATCAATAGCTACTCGTATAGCCGTTTCAGCCTGTACCGTTAACGAAATTTCCCTATTTGGCTCATTGCGGACAACATAGGTACTAGCTGTTTCTGCATCTGGCAAATTCAGTGTAAAGATAAGGTTTGAAGCATGAAGATTTGCTACAGCTGACCTTGTTGCATCTGGATCATCGTGTGGATCTATTCCAAATAGTTCATCAAGATTATCAGGTAAGACAGATCCTCTGATCACTGTTGCAGGGGCATCCGTAATGATACGTTGGAGAATGGAAGTGATTTGATCTACAAGAGGAGGTGCGTTTTCAGCACGGTTCAAAGATGTATCCGCGAGTACCTCTTGAATTCTTTGTGCAACATTTATTCTTCCGTTTCCCTCGTCACCAGCAGCAGGTAGATGTTCTGGAGGAAGAGGTGTTCCTCTCCCCGCTCCTCCTGCAGCAGGTGTCGCCGGACGATCTGTTCCAGCTCTGCCAGGAGCATCTACAACGTCCCGATGATAGACCTCTTCACCGGCTGGTCTCTCAGCAGGTCTGTCCTGTTTTCCGGGCTGATCGCCTGGATCTTTTCCCGCATCTGCTCGTAGAGGAGCAGGTACCGGTTGTCTTCCGGCTTGATCTGTTCTCGCTACGCCGGATGAAGTTACCGGTTCCGCTTTAGGAAAAGGACTTGATCCGGGAGCTGGGATGGGGCCACGAACATGGACAGATCGTCTTACTCTTGGAGCTCTCCCAGGTGCAGGGGGAGCTTCTCTTGTGCCAGGTAACCAAGTGGCAAGATCTGCGCGTCTACCGTCACCAGATCCTCCTATTGGAGTACCCGGTTCTCTTGAAGGAGAGAAACGACTCAAAGCGCCAGTGGGTAATGCACCCTCCTTTATAAATCTCATAGTGTAAAATTATATCACAGTAGGTTTTTTATTCAAGGCTATTTGGTCTGTTTTTCTGTCGCGGTGATTAAGTTTTTCATGAGTATTGCGACGTTGCAGAATCTGACACATGAGGCAGGTGGAAAAGAAAATGTGAATTTTACCTGAGATTCTTTTCTTACGATTCTGGTTCTTTGATATAGGTACCAGAACCTTGCCGTATCTCTATTCGTCCCCTTCTTGCGAGGATCTTCATTGCTTCACGAACTGTGTTTCTGCTAACGTGATATTCTCCCATTAAATCCCATTCCGAAGGAAGTTTGTCTCCAGGATTGAGGTTGCCGGTTTCACAACGTATTAGTATATCATCAACAATCTTACCTTGAAGTGTTTGCCGGCGAGGTGCCAATTTGGTTGGTTTTTTCAAGACAAATGTTCCTTGACCGGGTACTTTATCAATTAATCCTTCGTCTGCAAGCGTTTGCATTGCTGCTCGGAGCGTATTTCTACTTACTCCTAGCGTATCAACAAGATCAGCTTCAGGTGGTATTTGGGTCCCTACTGGAAAAGTACCGTCAGCAATTCTGCCTCGTACCATATTTGCTGTAGCTCTTTGCAGTGTTATTCGTTTTTTATGAGGGATTGTGTCTCCTTCAGCAGGTCTTTCAGCGACAAATGTCCCTCTCCCCTGTAATCTCTCAATTAATCCTCTATCTTCAAGAATAACTAACCCTTCACGTACCGTAGTTCTATCATGACCAAATATCTCAGTTAAGACTGGTTCTGAAGGCAATCTTGTACCTGAGGGGAGTGTAGTAACGACTCTTTCTAAAGCGGCTCCAATTTGCCTATGAACAGGTGCCATAGTTTTTGAATAATCTAACGGATTTGCACGAATCGACTCTTCAATTAAATGTCTTACCTCTAAACTTTTACCAGGTTTATCTGCGGTGGTTTCTCCCCCTTGTGGACCTGTATCTCGTGGAGCATCTGTCCTGGCTGGTAGAGTTACAGCTCGTACGGGTCTTGCCGGATGATCTGCTCTAGTTCTGTCGGCTCCTCTATCGTCCTGAACAACTTCTCCTTTTGGTTCTTCAGGCCTTCGGGTATCCGGTCTGTCGTTCGCATTCGCTGCTTGACTGTCGGGTCGACCGCTGTCTTTTCCTGCGTTTGCTCGAAGAGGTGCTGGTGAAAGTTGCCTTCCGGCTTGATCTACCCGCGGAACCTCTTTTGCTTGAGCAGTTTCGCCTGGAGGCAAAGGAGATGATCTGGGAGATGGAGCAAGTTGCCCTCCCGAAGCTGGAACATGGCCACGAACATGGACAGATCGTCTTACTACCTGTATCCTCCCTGGCGGCAGCGGAATTTCATTGCGACCACTTCTAGATGTAAGATCTGTGCGTCTGCCATCGCCTGATCCACCCAATGGACCACCTGATTCTCTTGGTGCTGAGAAGCTACCCAGAGATGCATAAGGTAATGCCCCTTCCCCTATTAGTCTCATAGTAAAATTATGTCACAATAGATTTTTTATTTAAGGTTATTTAGTCAGTGTCTGCTTTTCCGTCGCTGAAAGAAGGTTTTCCATGAGCATTGCGACGTTGACGGGGCCGACGCCGCCCGGGGTTGGTGTGTAATATGATGCGATATCTTTGATCTGTTCTTCATCATAGTCTCCGTGAAGCTTATTATTTCCATCACGATTAATACCAACGCTGATGAGGATGACATCTTTTTTAATCATTTCAGGTATGACAGTCTCTTTTCTGCCTACTGCTGAGATTAGAATATCTGCTTGCTTGGTAATTTTTTGAGGATTTTCAGTTTTGCTATCAATCAGGTGAGGTATAATAGTCAGAGATTTAAGATGTTCAATTATTGGTCCGCCTCCTGTTGGTCCCTTTCCTATAAGAACAATATTTTGTTTTTGTAACCAATACCTGAATCCTGAAGGCTTCTGAGTGGTTTTTAATTTATAAACTTCTTCCAGAATTTTTACGACTGCCAACGGGAGAGGCAAGGTATAAGGTGAATCCGGATGAAATCCATCGATATCTTTTTGTGGATCTGTCAGCATTTCGAGTCGATCAACGTCAACATGATCCGGGAGTGGTCGTTGGATCAGTATGCCATGAACAAAAGGATCATCATTGAGGAGTTTTACTTTTTCTTCAAGCTCTTCAGTTGTGACTGATGTCTCGTAACGGAGAACCGTTACTTTTGCTCCGATATCTTCACCTTTTTTTTGTTTTTGGGTAACATACGCTACTGATGCTGGATGTTCTCCGACGAGGATGACAACGAGATGTGGCACAATATTTCGTTTTTTTAATTTCTCAACCCGCTCTTTGAGTTCTCCGTATAATTTATCTGCAATTTCCCGTCCACTCAATCTCATAGACACTATTATACACGATTTATTATTGATTTGTGGATTCTGGATGAGTTAGATTGTCCTATTCAAAAAACGTTTAATCCTTCATTAGACATGTTGCGGAGGCGATGCCGTCTGAAGCATGTGAGAAACGCATCAGGATGACTCCCTGAGTGTCGCGTGAAAGTTTGGGAATTGATGAAATAGCAAGTTTGACGATCTGTCCTTTTTTGGATGTGATGATAATTTCTTCACTTCCCGGAGGGATGATCTGTGCGACCACAACTTGTCCCGTTCTGTCTGTGACTTTGGCCACTTTTACCCCTTGTCCTCCTCTATTTTGCAGTGGGAACTGGTCAACAGGGGTTTTCTTACCAAGTCCATTTTCCATGATGACAAAGAGTTCGGGATTGTCGCCTTTGGTGATGACGTCCATACCGATTACTTGATCTTTGCTATCGATCTTAATTCCGCGGACGCCCATGGTTGCCCGACCGAGCGGACGGACAGCGTCTTCATTGAATTTGATTGCCTTGCCGCCTTTGGTGATGATCAAAACATCACTCTTACCGTCGGTTAGGTTGCTCCACGCGAGTTCATCGCCTGGATCGAGTTTGATCGCGATCATACCGTTGCGACGGATATTATCAAATTCTTTGATGTGTGTTTTCTTGACTGTTCCATTTCGGGTTGTTAAGAAGACATAATTTTGGCTGACTGATTTTCCATAGACAACGAATGACTCGACTTTTTCACCCGCTTCAATGTTGAGAAGGTTTACAATAGCCGATCCTTTACTCGTCCTGCTACTCTCTGCAATTTCATACGCTTTGAGCGCATATGCTTTCCCTTTGTTGGTGAAGAAGAGGATATTATCATGAGTTTGTGCTGAACGGATATGGAAAATACCATCCTCGTCTTTGACATTCATTCCGGTAATGCCTTTGCCGCCTCGGTGCTGTGTGTGGAATGTGTTTAGAGATTGTCTCTTTATATACCCTGTGTTGGTCAACGTGATAACAGTTGGCTCATTGGGTATTAGATCCTCTTCGGAGAATTCTCCAACTTTGCCTTTATAGACTTTGGTACGTCTGGGATCCGCATATTTTTCTTTGAGTTTACTTAGTTCACTTTTAATTACATCAAGAATTTTTTGTCCATGAGCAAGTAAGTCTTCAAGATACGCGATGGTTTCTTTTACCATTTGGAGTTCATCTTCAATTTTTTGCCGCTCAAGAGCCGCGAGTCTTCTAAGCTGCATATCCAGTATTGCCGTTGACTGGATCTCACTTAACTTAAATTTGGTCATTAAGTTCTGCTTGGCATCTTCTTGTGTTTTGGACGCGCGTATCGTCTGGATGACAGCATCGATATTATCAACTGCGATCTTGAGTCCCTCCAGAATATGAAGACGTGCTTTTGCCTGGCGGAGTTCAAATTCTGAGCGTTTCTTGATAACAGAATACCGGTGCTTGATGTACTCTTCCAGAATAAGTTTGAGATTCATAGTCTGGGGCGTGCCATCAACGAGTGCTACCATATTGACCGGGAAAGTGGTCTGTAGCGCGGTATGTTTGAACAGATTATTCAGCACTTTTTTCGGTACGGCATCACGTTTCAGCTCAACATAAATACGAAGACCCCTGCGGTCTGATTCATCACGGAGATCGGAGATGCCGTCAATCTTTTTTTCTTTGGCAAGATCCGCGATCTTGGCGATGAGGAGTGCCTTATTGACTTGATATGGAAGTTCGGTAATGGTGATGGCGGATTTTCCGTTGCCAATCTCTTCAATCTCGGCTTTACCTCTTATTACAACTTTTCCCCGTCCGGTGATATAGGCGTTTTTAATTTCCGTGATGTCATAGATAGAACCGGCTGTCGGGAAATCAGGACCTTTGATATATTCAAGCAGTTCATCGATGGTTACGTCGCTACTGAGGAATTTTTGTGGTTCTGCAAGAGATACAGTTTTTTCCGAATTGGTTGTTACAACGGGTGCTTCAACGACTTTAGTCGTTTCGGGATTCGCACTTTCTGTTTCCAACCCGATTTTTGTACGGCCGAGCATGAAGACAACTGCGTCGATGACTTCCGTGAGATTGTGCGGTGGGATCTTTGTCGCCATACCCACAGCAATACCTTCGGATCCCATGAGGAGCAGGTTTGGCAATTTGGCCGGAAGGTACAATGGTTCATCTTCAGATCCATCGAAGTTTGGTGCGAAATCAACGGTTTCCTTCTCAATATCGACGAGCATCTCAGCAGTGATTGCCTGCATACGGGCTTCGGTATATCGCATGTGTGCCGGCGGGTCGCCGTCAACCGAACCAAAATTTCCCTGTCCGTCAACGAGCGGATAGCGCATCGAGAAATCCTGTGCGAGCCTGACGAGTGAATCATAGATCGGCGCGTCACCATGCGGATGGAATTTACCCATGACTTCTCCGACGATCTTTGCTGATTTTGCATATTTAGCAGAATGTGTGAGATTCATCTCATGCAGCCCGTAGAGAATTCGTCGGTGGACGGGTTTGAGTCCATCACGGACATCCGGAAGCGCGCGGGCAACGATGACAGACATCGCATAATTCAAATACGATTTCTTCATCTCCTCGGTTATATTCGTTGATTGTAACTTTCCAATTTGTGACATAGCTTTTTGTTATTTGGAGAAGCCTTCTTTTTTGAAGCGATTTATACACTCGCGGACAATCTTCTTTGCTTCTTCAATATCTCCCCATCCGAGCACTTTGGTTGTTCCCGGTTTCTTCAGATCTTTATAATGTGCAAAGTGAAACTCTATTTTTTGTTTCCACCTTTTTCCTAGATCATCAAGTAAATTTATGCTATCTCCCGTATTGCGGTCATCTGAGGGGACACAAACAATTTTGTAATCCATGTCTCCGTCATCTTCAAAATTGAAAATGCCGATGATTTTTGATTTTACGAGGATTCCTGTCGGGATAGGTTCATGGCAGACAAGAAGAACATCCAATTCATCCCCGTCGGTATCTTTTGTTGCCGGGATGAAACCATAATTTACCGGCTTAGGGAAGATATTCGGTTCCGCACGATCCAACATGAAAATCCCATGCTCTCTGTCATATTCTATCTTGAGCGATGAGCCCTCGGGGATATCGACAATCGCATTAATCCATCCTTCGTCTAGATTTCCTGGTGTAAGTATTTTATTAAAATCAGGCATAAATGTTAGTATAATTTATTATAACACAAAAGTTTGCGAGATAAATATTTTAAATATCCAACTCTGCAGTTATTGCATTAGTCTGGATAAAGTGTTTTCTTGGTGGTACTTCATCTCCCATCAGCATGGTAAAGACGGCGTCTGCTTCTTCGGCATCATCAATTTTTATCTGTTTCAATGTGCGATTGATCGGATTCATGGTCGTTTCCCAGAGCTGGTCTGCGTTCATCTCACCAAGACCCTTGTATCGTTGGACCGAGACATTGATATTGCCGGTCTTCATCTCTTTCACGAAGGCATCTTTTTCTTCTTCACGGAAAGCGTAGCGGATGTCTTTGCCTTTTTGGACTTTAAATAGCGGCGGCATGGCGACATAGAGAAATCCATTGCGAATAACATCCGGCAAGTGGCGGTAGAAAAAGGTCAGGATGAGTGTCTCGATATGCTCACCATCGACATCCGCATCGGTCATGATGATGATCCGGTGATAACGGATTTTATCCATGTTGGTAGTGTCTCCTATGCCGGTACCCAGTGCGATAATAATATTTTTAATTTCCTCATGCTCAATCATCTTATCAAGCCGTGCGCGTTCGGTGTTAAGAATTTTTCCTTTCAACGGAAGGATCGCCTGGAATTTGCGGTCGCGTCCTTGTTTGGCACTGCCTCCTGCTGAGTCTCCCTCGACAAGATACAGTTCGGAAAACGCTGGGTTTTTTTCCTGGCAGTCAGCGAGTTTGCCGGGAAGGGTTGAACCCTCCAAAGCACCCTTGCGGATAACTGCTTCTTTGGCTGCTTTGGCGGCGAGACGTGCTTTGGCGGCAAGGTTAATCTTCTCAAGAATCCGTTTGCCATCACTTGGATTTTCTTCAAAATGCGTCGTCAGTGCTTCTTTAACGATGGTATTGACGATGGACTGAATTTCTGAGTTTCCCAATTTTCCCTTAGTCTGTCCTTCGAATTGGATTTTGTCCTGAGGCATTTTAATAAAGACAACTGCAGTAAGACCTTCGCGGGTGTCATCGCCGATAAAGGAATCAGCATCAGTTTTGAACGCGCCGGTTTTGCGTCCATAATCATTGATCGCGCGGGTCAAAGCCATACGAAATCCTGTCAAATGCGAGCCGCCGTTGACTGTGTTTATGACGTTGACATAGGATTCGACATTCTCTGTATACGTATTGTTATATTGGATAGATACCTCGACTTGTACATCTCCATCTGTTTTATTTATGTAAATCGGTTTGATCAATATCTCTTTATTCTCGTTCATTTTTTCAACGAGCGAGACGATGCCGCCTTCGAAGTAATAGTTAATTTCTTTTACCGGTTCTTTTCGTTTGTCTTCAAAGTGGAAGAAAAGTTTTGGTACAAGAAATGCCCGTTCTCTGATAATTTTCTTGATAAAGTCAAAATCCCATGCGTAAGATTGCACGCCTTCTTCGGATGTTTGATCAAACTCTTTAAAAATTGATACATCAGGTAAGAATGTTACGGTTGTTCCTTTTTTTAATTTTTTGACAGGAGCTTGATCGACAAGTGTTTCTTTGACGATTTCAACCTCTGTTTTTGGAATTCCACGTTCATATCGTTGGCGGGTGATCTTGTTGTCTTTTCTGACTTCTACCCACAACCAATCAGAAAGAGCGTTCACAACAGACGAACCGACACCGTGCAGTCCTCCGGAAATTTTATATGCTGAGCCGCCGAATTTTCCTCCGGCATGCAGTTTGGTCATAACGACTTCAAGAGCTGATTTGTTGTATTGGGGCATTATGTCTGTTGGAATACCACGCCCGTCATCTGATACTGAGGCAGAGCCGTCGGCGTTAAGGGTAATCCACACATTGTGAGCAAAGCCGGCAAGCGCCTCATCGACACAGTTATCGATAATTTCGCGCAGCGATTCGTGCAGTCCGTAGACGTCGGTTGAGCCTATGTACATACCGGGACGTTTTCTTACTGGTTCGAGTCCCTCAAGTACCTGGATCTGTTGTGCACCGTATTCTTGATTTGCTTTTGAGGAAATTTTAGTAGCCATTGATCAATCTATTATACATAACCTGCAGATAATTTCAACTACTTAAAAATTAGAGCATATTTTCTAGGGCATCAGATCAATGACAAGCAAGCTCTTTTTATATTTGTAAGTAAAATGGTGGAATACTTTTTCGTGACGTTATTGTGTCAATTACTGGCTTGCAAGATGGAGTATTTCGTTTTACTATATAGTAGTATGCAAGTGAGTGGTGATTTAACAAAAAAGAAGTGTGTTCCCTGTGAAGGTGGAGTCAAACCGTTGACGCCTGATGAATATGGTGCATATCTTCGTACAGAACTTTCTGGCTGGCATGATGTGGATGGAGTGAAAATTGAAAAGAATTACAAGTTTCATAATTTTCAAGCGGCGCTTGATTTTGTCTCCAAAGTGGGTCAAATCGCTGAAGAAGAAGGCCACCACCCGGATATCTTCCTGCATAATTGGAATAAAGTACGGTTAACTCTCTCAACACACGCGATCAAAGGTCTGTCCGAGAATGATTTTATAATGGCTTCAAAAATTGATGCGGATTAATTACTAATGGATGCAATAACAGAACAAGAACAAACCGTAAGAAAAATACCGAGAGATTTTTCTCCGAAAGATTTTACAACTCATGTCGGACCATTTAATATAGATTCTACTATTCCGGTTCCAGAAAACCCATCATCAGGTACGTTTCTGGGAATACGAATGCCTGATCAAACACGTGCCATGCTGAAGATCCATTCGGCAACTGATATTGCACGAGATAAATTAAATATGGAAGCATCAATAATAAAATCATTATCACAACGTACTGATCATGTCCCGCATTTTTTGGGTAATCCAGTAGTTGAATTGGTAAAAGATGGCACTAAAAAAGAATATCAATCTGTAATAGTAGAATATGTGGAAGGCCGAAATTTACGTGATGTCATCCAGAAAAATGGATCAATCAATACGCCCACAATGCTTTCTCT
>Ga0307373_10006998_pt1 | contig 17751 bp, 17 predicted proteins | sample OX2MG_FD_202534 | JGI IMG/M metagenome (GOLD analysis project Ga0307373, IMG submission 202534) | Soil microbial communities from Risofladan, Vaasa, Finland - OX-2 | ecosystem: Environmental > Terrestrial > Soil > Coastal area > Acid sulfate soil | place: Finland: Risofladan, Vaasa | collected... | reverse complement strand
ACGACGACTATCGGGACCGGGTCGTGATCATCGACAAGAACACCAAGAAGATCGTCTGGCAGTACGGACACACCGACAGCCCAGGTCGCGGACCAGACCACCTCCATATCCCCGACGGCTTTGACCTCCTGGCCCCCAACGGGACTACCCCTACTCACCCCTACACGGGCTGAGCGAGCGGGCCTTCGAGCGCTTCACCCCATCGCGACGGCGAGGGACTGCGGCTCGGAGGCAGCGGGCTGGGGCTGGTGATCGCCCGCTCGATCGTCGAGCCCCACGGCGGGCGGATCTGGGTGGAGGACTCGCCCCTGGGGGGTGCCCGGGTCGCCTCCGAGCTCGGAGGATTTAATTCTCAGCTCGGCACGGCGTAGATCTGCCCGCCGGCTTCGAGTACTTTCTTCGGCGCCAGCCCACTGGGTGGCGGGCCGGCGATCACTTCGCCGGTTTCGGCGTTGTACTCACCGCCGTGACAGGGACAGACAATTACGCCGCCTTCGTATCCGACGTGCAGCCCGCATGGGTGCAGACCGCGCTGAACGCCTTCAACTTGCCATCGCTCTCGCGGATCAGGATGTCGGGCGAGCCGTCGGAGGGGTCGCTGTAGGTGGCGGCCTGTCCGCTGCCTAGCCGATTGGCGGGACCGATCCTGACTGCGCCGGAGGGCACCGATCCACCGCGACCGACCGCCTGAACCGCCGCTTCCGGAGACGTTGCTCTTGCCGCCGCCCTTTGAGCCGCCGGTCCGAGTTCCGCCGGAGCCCGACGAGGAGCCCGCCGCCAGCGTTTGCGGCCCCGCGTAGCTGCCCTTCACCAGCGCCGAGACGCCGCCGATCGCCACCGCCATCCCGGCGAACTCGGCCAACAGCACGCGGCGGGTCGAGGTGGCAACCGATTCGCCTCCAGCCCCGATCTCGGTTGCTCGCAGGTGGGTGCGACGCACCGTCGCCGCCGAGGGGCGCCGGGTGATGCCGTCGAAGGCGGGCTGACCGCTCGCGCCGGCCAGGACGAATGGCAGCCAGGCGAAGGTGAAGACGATGTCGGGGCCGAAGAAGTAGGGCGTCGTGTGCCAGCTGGCGGTGAGGAAGATAAGGAGGTTCAGCCCCATGCCACAGGCGGCGGCGACCCGCGTGAAGAGTCCCGCGGTAGCCAGCAGGCCGATCAGGATCTCGGCGATCGCCACGCCAACCCCGGCCAACTCGGGGTGGGGCGAGGCAAAGGTGCGCAAGATAAAGCCGCCCGGTGTGCCACTTGCGAAGCCGTGAAGCTGCGTGTCGATGTAGGTCGGTGCCCCCGGATGCAGGAAGCCCGGATCGCTGAGCTTCTGGATACCCGCGTAGACAAAGGTCACACCAAGGAAGAGCCGCAATGGGAGCAAGGCCATGGCGGGGGACACCCCACCCCTCCCTTGCCGGCCTGCATCGACCCGGCGAGAGCGGGCGGGCGGGCGCTCGTCGGCCCCGGTCTCGTACTCCTCGGACATCGCCGTCAATGTCCGGCCGGACCTCTAAACGCCCCCTCAGATCACCATGAGAGACCTCTCACGCAGGCGTTAGCCAGCCCTAAGCGCGCGCGGACAGGATCGCGCCGTGTACGGAAACAGCACGGCCTCGGTCCGCGACGGCGTCGTCGGCAACGCGCGCCTGACCGCCGGCGCAGCGGCAATGCTGCTCGTCCTGCTGGCAATCGAGGGGGCGACGATCCCCCTGATCGGCAGCCTGCGTGGCCCTCACATCTTCATCGGCATGTTGCTGATCCCACCGGTTCTCCTGAAGCTCGGTAGCACCGGCTATCGATTCGCCCGCTACTACTCCGGCAATCCGCCTTACCGGCGCAAGGGACCGCCGCCCCTGCCGAAGCGGCTGCTCGCGCCGGGGGTGATCATCTCGACGCTGGCACTTTTCGGGACCGGGATCCTACTGCTGATCGACGGTCCGGGCAACCACTCGATCAAGTTCCTACACAAGGCGAGCTTCATCCTCTGGTTCGCCCTGATGGCCGTCCATGTTCTCGGACACCTCTTCGAGGTGCCAAAGCTCGCCCTCCCCGACTGGCGCCGGAGCGGCGGCCGTGAGGCGGCAATGGCGGGCTCGGGCCTGCGACTCACGCTGCTCGCCACCTCGGTGCTGGCGGGACTGGCCCTCGCCCTGGCGACGATCTCCTTGGCCAACCCCTGGCTCTCTTGATGCCGAACGAAACTCCCCGATCTTCTTGCACTCCGACCAACGAACACCGAACGCGTCTACTGTGAATTAGCACTTCGGAGCTCGGGGTGCTGCTCTCTTTCCTCGGCTCGGTGCTGGCGCTGTGGCCGGTCCGGGAGCGCAAGATCGAGCGGGTGACGCTGGTTGGGAGCGAGTTCGAGGTCGAGCCGGGGTCCGGTGGGCCAGAGCCTGATGCCGGCGCCGCCTCGGGCAATACCTTGGGCGAATCAGCACCTGCTGTTCACCTTTGCGCCCAAAACCGTCGGCTTCCTCTGCGCGAACGGTGAGTGCCTGGAATGCTGGGCCTTGCAGCGAGCATCTCCGCGACCCTGGCATCGGCGTTCGGCTCGGCGAGTGGTCGCGGAGAGCGAACAGCCGGCGGGGCGAGGGCTGTTGCGGCGAGGTGCTGAGTGGGGGTTGATTGGGTTGACGAGGTGGTTTGAGGGTGAGCCGTGGAGAACGGTGGGCGGCGCGACCGAATGACGACGATGAGGTTGCGGCTTGCCTAGCCGGTGGATCTTGCGGGGCGCAGGCCGCTGCGCAGGCGGTGGCGCCGGTGGTTCGCACGAGCGCGGCTCCTGGGGTGGCGATGGTGGTGGCGGGAATGACGTGTGGCTGAATGAAGCCCTGAAGAAGGGACTGTCGCAGAGGATGCGGAGTCCGTGGTGGTGCTCGGCTGCTTGAGCGGTTCAATTTCCCCCTCGGACGCCGCGGTGAAACTATGCGGCTGTCCCACCGTCGTGCCGGCGGCATTGGTCGCGCTCACCCAGTACTTGTATGTTGCTCCCGGCGCAAGGCTCACGCCGGCGCTGTTCAGCTCGACGCTCACGCTTTGGCCGACGAAGGAGCCAAGCAGATGACCGCCTTCCAGTCGAATCGGTTCGTGCTGGGGGATCATGCAGGGTGGGTCAGCTTCAAGACAGGCTGGTTCAGGAGGCTGTAGGAGGAAGTCGTAGGTGGTTTCCAGACCCTCGGTGTTGATCGTGGCTTCGAGGGTGGCGTCGGTCGCTGTGACGTGGGAGACCGACTCACTTTCGATTGAGGGCGGGTCGGCGGATTGCGTGGTGAACCCGCGATCTTCACCAACGACTTCGCCCGCGGAGTTGGTTGCTACCACCCAATAGGCATACGAGTAGCCGGGTTGCAGGTGTGTGAGCGTTGTGCTGACCGCTTCGCCGCTGGAGCCAGCAGAGATCTTGCCTGCATCCACTCGTTGAACGGAGATCGAGTCGCAGACGCCGGTGCCGGTGGACGGGTTCTGGCAGTTGGCAAACATCAGCCAGAATTCGTATTCGGTTTCGAGGCCGCCCGGGTTGATCTCGGCTTCCAGCGTCGCGTCGGTCGCTGTGATGTGTGACACCAACTCGCTTTCGATCACAGGCTTGGAAGTCGTCGTAAAGGTCAGGGCCTGTCCTTCGGTTTCACCGGATGAGTTGGTGGCGACGACGCGGTAGTGGTAGGTCGCACCAGGTTCCAAGCTCACGCCAGCCGAGGCAAGGTCAAGGCTGACCGGCTGGCCTTTGGAACCAGATGGGATGCTGCCCGACGGCAGATTGCCCGCTTCGACGTGCGCGCATGGCATGTAGGGAGCGGGTACGGGGAGGCAGGCGGGTGACTTGGCGATCTCGAAGCGGTAGCTGCTTTCGGCGCCGTTCGGGTTGATCTGCGCTTCGAGCGTCGCGTCGGTCGCTGTGATGTGCGACACCGACTCGCTTTCGATCGAGGGAGCGGAGGCGGCGGAGGCGGTGCCGACGAAAACGAGGATTGCAGCTAGGGAGGCGGCAACTGCAAACGGCCAGTAGCGTCGCGCGCTATTGCCTCGAGGAACATCGGATCTGCTCACGGGCCTCCCCATGGCGCTCTGGATCACCGTGCTGCTGGCCAAGATGCTAGCGCTCCCACGGGGGTGTCAACGCGAGCGATGGTGGCTCAGGGAGAGCAGGGCTGCGGCTAGACTCGCCGCGCCAGTGGCTCCCAAACGCGACATCGCGCAGTTCAGGCAGGCCTGCAAAGAGGCTGGCCTCACCCGCCAGGAGCGCTACGCCGCCAGCAAGGAGTTGCACGCCGAAAAGTGATCATCGGGCACGCAGGAGCACATGAGCTATGGCGATCTGCTGGCCTGGGTGCGACAATGGAAGCAAGCTGATGGCAACTGCCGTAGCTCTAAGCGCTTCGCCGACGACGATCCTGGGCGCACTGCGCGGGCAGATCGTCGATGCCCACATCGGCTACCCCCAGGTGCTCCATGTCGAGGTTCGCGACGAGGTCGGAGGGTTGTGGCGACTGGCAACGCAAGACGCAGAGTTCTCGCCACCGGTTCCCGACGATCTGCGCGGCAAGACGCTCGAAGAGGCCACGATCGATCCAATTACGGTCGAGCTGCGTTGCAGGCTCTCAGATGGGAATCAACTGGTCGTGGTGCCGGCGGCCGATGAAGGAGACGATGACCTTCCCGACTGGGAACTGATCACGCCGGACGGCATCGTCTTGGAATTCGGCCCCGGCCTGCGCTGGCAGGTGGCCAGCGCCGAAGCACGCGTGTCTTCGCCGTAAGCGTCGCGATCTGCATATGAGGAAAGGCGAAGCGCCTACTCGATCCCGAAGCCGCGGTCGAGATCGCGGTCAGGGTCGATGTCGCGCTCGATCCGCGCCTGACGCTCTGCCTCTCGATCGGCGACCTCCCTGCTGACGCTCGCCTCCTGCGCCCCGCTGCGGCGCATCCGCTCGCCGAGCCGTTCGATAGCGCCGATGTCCATCCCCGCCTCCCCAAGATCCTCCCGCGAGACGTAGATCTGAGTCTGCTCGCGGGCGCGGCTGAGCGCGACGTAGGTGTGCTCGCGGTCGGTCTGCCAGCCGCCGGTGAGGATGCCCGAGGCCTCGGCGGTGATGCCCTGAGCCTTGTAAACGTGGACGGCGTAGCCGAGCGAGAGGTCGGAGAACTGCGTGGTGTCGATTGCAACCTCACGCAGCTCGCGCTCGTGGGTCTCGATCGTGACCCGATCCCTGTCGCGATCAGCGTCGACGACGGTGCCGAAGGCCTCGTCCACCCGCTCGGGTGGCGCCATCTGGCGGTGCTTGCCCTCGTGGCCGGGCTGACCGCCCTGCTTTCGCAGTGAGCTCTTGGACGGGAAGGGTACAGGGAAAACTCCGGAACGCCGTACTCCTGTTCGGACTCTCCGCATACAAAGTCGACAGCGGTAACGCATTCGTGCGAGGCCAGCGCTATCACTTCGAGGGCGACGCGCCAGCTGGACTGCGCTACACCGACATCTCATCGAAAAAGGCCAGGTACCCCTGGAAGACGGTCGCTGAGACGCGCCGCGGGTGCACCTGCACGAACGGGATGTCTTGCGGGCGACTTACTTCACAGTGCGGGGCAAGCTGATCGTCACCGATGATTGGCTCACCTCGGCCTTGATCTGCACGATTGTCGCCGCGGTTGTCCTTTACGGCATCAGGCGCAACATCGGCTCGCTGGATCCGGCCGCGTCCCAAAGCGTCCTCGGCCCCAGTTCACCCAGGTGTCCGGTCGGAACCGGGGTGCGAGGGACCCTCAGTTCTCAGCTGAGAGATCCTCAAGCATTGTGGCCCACCCCGCGGAGCACAGGCGATCTGGGCGATTCAATGAGCGAGGTGGCGCGACTTTACGCCTGCGATCTGGTACCCAAATGTGGTACCCACGCCCGACCTGCTTGGTGTTTTGAATGATGCCGAGGCGCTGTTTTCGGCTCTGCAATGCAGTTATCTGTTAGTGGAGCCAGCCGGGATCGAACCGGCGACCTCCGCCTTGCAAAGGCGGCGCTCTGCCAGCTGAGCTATGGCCCCAATGGGCCCAAGTCTAGGGCGGGAATCGCTACTTGGCGACCGCGCGCTTGTAGCGAGCCACCGAGAGGGCGGCAAAGACGGCGGCGATGCCGATCGACCAGACGACCGCTCCCCAGATGTCGTTGCCCGCGGGAGCGCCGAGAAAGAGGGCGCGCATCGCGTTGACGGTGATTGTAAAGGGGTTGACTTCGGCGAAGGCCCGCAGCGCTGCGGGCATCGAGGAGACCGGGACGAAGGCCGAGGAGACGAAGGTGAGAGGGAAGATGACGATGAAGCCGAGCGACTGGGAGGCCTCTGGCGAGGATGAGGAGAGGCCGATGAAGGCAAAGACCCAGGAGAAGGCGTAGCCATAGAGCAGCGCCAGCCCGATCCCCGCGACGACGTCGCCGGCCGGAGCGCTGAAGGAGAAGCCGGCAATCATGCCAACGACGATCATCACCGCGAGGGAGATCGTGTTGGTGGCGACGTCGGCAAGGGTGCGGCCGGCGAGGACCGCGGACCGGGACATCGGCAGCGAGCGGAAACGGTCGACAAGCCCCTTCTTCAGGTCCTCGGATATCCCCAATGCCGTGACGAAGCCGCCAAACGACATCGTCTGCACGATGATCCCCGGGATCAGATAGTCGACGTAGGTGTAACCCGGCGTGCTGATCGCTCCGCCGAAGACGTAGACGAAGAGCAGCACAAACATGATCGGTTGCACGGTGAAGGTGAGCAGCAGGTCGGGGGCGCGGGGGATGCGCATGAAGCTGCGTTTGGCCAGAACCAGCGTGTCGGAGATGCCATTGCGAAACCTGATCACCGTTCCTACTCTCCCTCGCCGTTCTCCTCGGCTCGCTCCGCCGCTTTCCCGGTGAGGGAAAGGAAGACGTCGTCGAGCGTTGGTCGATGCAGTGCCACGTCGTTGATCTCGACCCCGGCCCCATCCAACCGACGCACAGCCTCGGCGATCGCCCCCCGGCGCTGGCGAAGCGGCACGCGTAGGATCCCGGCGGCTTCGGTCGGGCGCTCCGCCGCGATTGCCTCCAGGGCGGCGATCGCGACCTCGAGGTCGGATTGCGATTCCAGCGTCACGTCGAGCCGTTCGCCACCGACCTGGTCCTTCAGCTCGTCGGAGCTACCGGCGGCGATCACACGGCCTCGGTCGATCACCGAGATCCGGTCGGCGAGCCGATCCGCCTCGTCCAGGTACTGAGTGGTGAGCAGCACGGTGGTGCCCTGGGCGACACGAGCTTCGATCGTCTCCCACAGGCCGAGCCGGCTACGCGGGTCCAGACCGGTGGTTGGCTCGTCGAGGAAGAGCACCGGCGGGCGGGCGACCAGCGCCGCGGCCAGGTCCAGCCGCCGACGCATGCCACCTGAGTAGGTGCGAACCAGGCGGCCGGCTGCATCGCCTAGGTCGAAGCGCTCCAGCAGCTCGGCGGCGCGCCGGCGCGGCTCACCCTTGGGAAGGTGATAGAGCCGCCCGACCATCTCCAGGTTCTCCGCCCCGGTCAGGTTTTCGTCTACCGCCGCGTACTGGCCGGCGAGCCCGATCCGGGCCCGCAGCTCGGGCGCTTCGTGCTCCACGTCGAGCCCCGCCACCCGGGCGGTGCCGCCGTCTGGGCGCAGCAGGGTCGTGAGGATGCGAACGGCGGTCGTCTTGCCAGCGCCGTTGGGGCCGAGAAGGCCCAGGACCGTGCCGGTGGCGGCCGTGAGGTCGATCCCGTCCAGGGCGCGGATGTCACCGTAGGACTTGCGTAAACCGGCTGCTTCGATCGCGGCATCGGCCATCGCGGCAACCTACCGACTGATGGATGCCGGCCACCGGCCCCCAACTAATCGTCGAAGTCGAAGTCCTTGGGGGGCTTCTGCTCGAACCAGAGCTCGTCGTCCTCGCTGTCCTCGAGGAAGTCCGGCGTGTCCTCGAGAACATCGTCCTCGCTGTCGCGGCCGAAACTCTTTGGCGCCTCCCCTTCGTCCTCATCCTCCGCCGCAAGGCTCTCCACGACCTCTTCCTCATCGGCCTCCTCGATCTCGGCCTCCGCGATCGGCGCTGGCGCCTCAAGCGCCTGGTCCAACTCGTCGGAGAGGCGCTGCTCGTCGAAGAAGTCGTCCTTCTCCTCCTCATCGTCAGAAGCAGCGCTCACCTCGACCTCCTCCCCGGCTTCGGCCTCATCCAGGGCGACGAGTGGGTCACCAACCGGCGCCAGGCGCGGCTCGACGATCTCCTCCTCTACCAGTTCCTCGTCGGTTGGAGCGATGGAGTCGGAGACGGCCATCTCCTCCTCGAGGTCAAACAGCTCGGTCGGCTGCTCCCCGATCGCATGCCGCTCTTCGGTAGTGGGACCGACCGGTGGCGGAGACTCGGGCTTGATCGCCTGCTGCTCCTCCACCGGGAGCTCGGGGGCCGGCGGCTCAACCTTCTCAGCTGGCTCCTCAGCGGGGGGCGGCAATGGCTCCTGCAGGTCGGCGATCCCCGGGGTCTCGGGTCGAGCGTGCGGCTCTTCGCCGCTCTTGGGTGGACTGCCCTCAATCTCAGGCGCAGACATGAATTCGGTCGGCGCCTCGGCAAAGGGATCCAAGGTCGCCACCTCATCCCCAGGCCGCTCAGGCGGCCCAAAGGCCTCGTCCTCGAGCTGTTTCAGCTCAGAGTCCTCAGCGCCGTGCTGGCGCTTCAGTTCCAGATGCTCCCGGATTGCCTCGTCGAGAATGCCCATGCGCTGATCCCCTCGGAACTTAAAGCCTATGCGGTTATCCTTGCGGGTGCGAGGGCACTGGGACGATCCTCCCACCCCCGCCTCGAGGGGCTATAGCTCAGCTGGCACAGCGCCTGGATCGTACGGCCCAGAGTCGTTTTGTCTGCAAGACAGACCATTGCGCGTATTTGCAGGGGTTTCTCGGCGCCCGACCCAAGGCCCCAGCCTAGGGCAGATTCCCGCCGTTTATCGGGGTTTCAGGCACTCCTGAATATGAGTGCCTGAATTGAAGTAGAAACCTTTCGGCGCAACTGAAGCACTCAAGTCGTGCGGGGTCCCGGCAGCCGGTAGAGGCCGGGCGGTACGGGTCAAATCGTGGGCGCTGTCTCGGCGCGCCCTTGCGCGACTTCGGCGACGAAGGCGGCCAGCCTTGCGTTTGCGACGCGTCTCTCGCGGCTACTTCACCCGCTCGATGTCTGGCAGCTCCAGGTCTTCTCAAACAAGGGCTCCTCTGGCCCGAAGAAGCGAAACCACGGCCACCAACCACTTCCGGCCGGTGTCTCGAGACAGTTCGACTCGTGGCCGTCGGGCGCTTCGGGCGGGGAAGATTCCCCCCCCCGTCGATGGGTCCTCGCGGCAGGTGCACTCTGATGCCTGGCTAGCCCGGTGATGGTTGACAATCATGCGGTGAGCACGGAGGACCTGCGCGAGGAGGAGATCGAGTCCCGGTATGAGGCGACGATTGCCGTCGGGCTCGTGATCGGTCTCCAGGTCACGCTCGCGCTCGTGAGCCTTGGCGGCGGCTGGACGCTCATCGGGCTCCCGGGGTGGGTCTGGCTGATCGCCGTCATCCCCGAGGCGGCGCTGTTGCTGCTGCTCGCCTGGTCGGTGCCCCGCCAACGCCTGGAGCAGATGGGCAAGCGTCGCACCGTCGCACTCGCACTTGTCGGCGTGATCACCGCAGCAAACGCGCTGGCGCTCGCCGCTCTCATCGGGTCCCTTCTGAGTGGGCATGAGAAAAACGGCGGGGAGTTGCTCCTAAAGGGCGCGACGATCTGGGGTACGAATGTCGTCACCTTCGGACTGCTGTTTTGGGAGTTCGATCGCGGTGGGCCGATACGCCGGAGCAGGCCGGATCCGCCACATCGGGACTTCCAGTTTCCTCAGGATGAGAATCCGACACTCGCGGAGCCGGGCTGGTCTCCGCGACTTGCCGACTACGTGTACGTCTCGTTCACCAATGCAATCGCGTTCAGCCCGACGGATGCGATGCCGCTGACCCGGCGCGTGAAGATGATGATGCTGACGGAGTCGGCGATCTCAGCGACGACCGTGCTGCTGGTAGCTGCACGGGCCGTCAACATCCTCGGCTGAGTGGCACGGGCCTGATCGCAGGCCTGGGCATATGAAAAAAGGGGCTCGTCAGATATTTAGACCGGGTGCCGTTTGCGACAATTCGCACCATGAGCACGACCAACGTCCAGTTGGCTCGTAGTGGCTACGAAGCAGCGGCGCGGGGCGACCTCGAGGCGCTCGAGGAGTTCCTCGACCCTGAAGACAAGTGGCATGGCGGCGACCCTGCGGCACCAGGTCCATGCCGCAACAGTGCGGAAGTGGTCCCGAACAGTCGATTCTCCGCGCCATTCGGCCTCCCCAGTGCTGGAAAAAACCCTTGACCCAGACGTGTCCACGACTATCGGGCTACAATGGCGCAGTTCCAGCTGAGTGCAGTCGAGATTCTTTTTACCTGCAAATCAGCAAGTTCTCGGGGCTATAGCTCAGATGGCAGAGCGCCTGGATCGCACCCAGGAGGTCGGCGGTTCGAATCCGCCTAGCTCCATTCTGAGAAGTACCTGCATGTTGGGGACTTCTGAGTCGCAGCAATCGACGGTAATCAGAGCCAATCGCGCCGAATTTCAGGCACTACTGCCTTGGGGGCGCTGGGCGGCTGTTTGCAGGCACTCATCGCACCCAGGAGGTCGGCGGTTCGAGTCCGGCTAGCTCCATATCCCGAAGTCCCTGTACATCCTCGACTTTTCGTGAGGCCGAGCCCGTGACATAGGGGGAAATCCGAGCCACGGAGACATTGATCGGACCCAGAAGGTCCCGGTTCGAGTCCGGTTAGCTCAACTGAAAATTGCAGAAGCGTCTGCTAATGCTTTGCCGGCGTTTCACTTTCAGGCGATTTCGAGTGCCCAGACGGGTCGGGCTTGGCTCCACAGAGCGAATGCAGGATCTCGCCATTCACGTCGTGTCAAGCCAAATCCAGCCGATCGACGCGACCAGACAAAGCACTATTGGGAACCGATCGAAACGGCAACTGAGATTTTGAACGGGAAGCATTCTCGCGAAAGTGGCCCTCGCGCACGCTTGGCGTTCCTGAGCTTTTTAATGCTCTTTATTGAGCTTGCGCTCATCCGCTGGACGGCCGCCAACAACGTCCACCTCGCATACCTCACTAACTTCATTCTTCTCGCGAGCTTCCTCGGCATCGGCGTCGGCTTCCTATCGGCCAACTCGAAGCGCAACTTTTCGGCCTTCGCACCCGTCGCCTTGATGGCGCTGGTGGCATTCATGCTGGTGTTCCCGGTGTCCTATGTCAGCCTCTCGGGACCCCATCAGCTCCAGGGCCGCTTTGGGATAGCGCCGTTACCGCAGGGATTGGGCCTGCCGGTGATCTTCCTTTTGTCGGTTGCCGTCATGGCCGGGATCGGCCAGGGGGTTGCCCGGGCCTTCACGCGCTTTCGGCCCCTGGAGGCCTACTGCATCGACATCCTTGGCAGCATTGCGGGCATCGTCCTGTTCTCGGCGCTCTCCCTCTGGGAGCTCCCACCGATCGCCTGGGGATTGATCGCCGCCATCGGAATCATGGTCCTACTTGGCGGGCGCATGCGGTGGTGGCAATGGGGTGCCACTATCGCCGTGGTTGCCCTTCTCGGCACGCAGTCCTTCAGGTCACACGAATATTGGTCGCCCTACTACAAGGTTACGACGGCACGCGTTCCCGGCGTGCCGCGCGCGCTCGCGGTGTTCGCAAACAATATCCCCCACCAGACGATGTATCCCATCTCCGCCTTGCGACGGATCGAGCCTTTCTACTATTACCCCTACCGCCATGTGAATCGCCACTCGCTCAACGATGTGCTGATCGTTGGTGCTGGCACCGGCAACGATGTCGCCGTCGCCCTGTCGGAGGGGGCGAAGCACATCGACGCTGTCGAGATCGACCCAGTCCTCCAATGGCTGGGTTCACAATACAACCCTAACCACCCATATCAGAACCCACGCGTAAGCGTACACATCAACGACGGCCGAGCCTTTCTGCAGCAAAACGACACGCACTACAATCTGATCCTCTTTGCGCTGCCTGACTCGCTTACAGTGCTGGGCGGTCAATCGAACCTTCGCTTGGAGAACTACCTGTTCACACTCGAAGCGATGCAATCAGCGCGCGCGCACCTTAAGCCCGGTGGAACCTTTGCAATGTACAACTACTACCAGCCATTTCTGCTGAACCGCTACGCAAGCACACTTCAAGCAGCGTATGGCGGCCGGCCCTGCGTTGAAGTCAGCGGCTCCTCCGTCGGCGGTCGGCGTCAAGCGGTGCTGACGACCGGTGCCGAAGGAACAACGCGGCGCTGTGCAACACCGTGGCACGGGAAGACGCTTGCTCCGGCAACCGACGATCATCCATTTCCCTACTTGGCCACAAACTCGATCCCGTCGTTTTATTTGGCCGTGCTCGGCCTTATTCTCGCCGCCGCGCTTCTCATTGTGCGCATGGTGGGCGCGCCATTTCGAGGCATGGGGCGTTACCTTGATCTCGCGTTCATGGGCGCCGCTTTTCTGCTGCTGGAGACCAAGTACATCGTTCAGTTCGCGCTGCTGTTCGGCACAACCTGGTTAGTGAACTCCCTGGTGTTCGCGGGAGTGCTACTGGCTGTGCTCGCCGCGGTCGAGGTCGCCCGCTATGTCCGCCTGCCGCGGCCTCTCTTGCTTTACGTGACCCTGCTGGGGTCGCTGGCAGTCGCCTGGATTGTTCCTCAGGAGAGCCTGCTGACTTTGCCGACGATGGCCCGGCTGGTGGTCGCATCAGCGATCGCCTTCGCGCCCATCTTATTTGCGAACCTTGTGTTCGCCCAGCGTTTCGCCGACGTGTCTTCCTCTACTACTGCGTTTGCTACCAACCTGCTCGGTGCGATGGTCGGCGGCGCGTTGGAGTACTTGTCGCTGATCACCGGCTACCGTTTCCTGCTGATCGTGGTGGCGGTGCTGTACGGCCTCGCCTTCCTCGTTGGCCGACGCCACCTGGGCGGAGTCAGCGCGACCTGACAGAGTGGAACTCGGCAGGTTCCCTGCTAAAAGCAGTCCAGACACTAACGCCTGGATCCACGTCAAGACTGATCGCACCCAGGAGGTCGGCGGTTCGAGTTCGGCTAGCTCCTAAGCGAAGTGCCTGCTATCGGCGTATCCGCCGATAATGGCCCGCGGATCTTCCCTTGTGCCTGCAACGAAACTCTGAGAAGCAGTCTCTGGCGACACGACACTGACGCATGCAAACGTGCTCTCACTTCTTGCACCACGCTGAACAAGTGCCTTCAACCGCTCCCGCTCATCTGAATCCCGCCGCATCAAATGCCCATACACCCGCAACGTGAACTTCGGATCGGTATGGCCGAGCTGGGCCATCACCGACATTGCGTCCTTCCCGCAGGCGACCAGGACCGAGGCGAAGGTGTGCCGCAGCTTGTGCGGGGTGAGGCCCTCCGGCAACGGCGGCCGCCCGTGCTCGGCGAGAAGCTCATCGGCTCGCCTTACGACCGGCTCGACGACCTGGTTTCGGATGTTGTCCTTATCGCGCCGGGCGCCGCTGGCGCTGGGGAAGACGGGGGCCTCGGCGCCGGTCTTGGCCTGTATTTCTTCGTGGGCGCGGAGCTCCTCACGCAGGATCGGCAGCAGGATGATCTCGCGCAGGCCGGCCTGCGTCTTTGAGCGGCGGATCAAGAGGCGCCCGCCCTCAAGATCGACGTCTCCCCAGCGAAGCTCGGCGGCCTCACTTGCGCGGGGTCCGGCGAAGATCAACGTTGCGACCAGCGCTCGGCGCCCAAAGGTCTGCGCGACCGGACGCGAGTCAAGTTGGCTGGCGGCCTCCAGCATCACCTCGATCTGCTCGGCCGTGTCGAGGTAGACCGGGCGCCGGGCCGTCGGCTTTAACCGGCGGCGTTTGCCCGTGGCAGGGTTGCGGACGATCTGTCCGTACTCGACCGCGGGCTCCAGCACCGCCTGCAGCACGTCGATCGTCTTGTTGATCGTCGAGGCCGAGAGCGGGCGCGGCAGAAGGTATTTACCCGGCTTCTCGCCGTGGGGTCTCGATCACCCGGCGGCGCTCGGCCGATTGGGTGACCTTCAACTTGCGGTAGGCATCGACTGACTCGATCGTGATCTCCGAGAGCTGGTGGTTAGCGAAGTAGGGGAGGAGGTGGTAGCTGAGCGCCCACTCATAGAACTCAAGGGTGCGCTCGGTGACCTCACCGCGGCGGCCGTATAGCCAGCGGGAGGCGAAGAGGTGGAAGCTGGGCTCGGGCTCCGGAGCCGTCTCCCCGGAGCCGTTGCTCTTCGCCCGGCCATTGGGCGGCACCCACTTGCCGCGACTTACGTCGGCCGCCAGGTTGGCGAGCTCCTCCTCGGCGCGCTTGCGGCTCCAGCCGTCTCGCTCAGCACCCAGGGTGATGTAGTGGCGCGAGCCGTAGGCGTGGACGCGAAGGGCGAAGGTCCGCCCGCTCTTCCAGCGGCGCTCGATGACCTGTCCTTGCTTGGTGATCGTCATGGCTTTCATCTCTCGCGGTCGGCGAACTTAGCTCTGTGTGCCGCGAATGGGGAGTAGCGGCGCCGAATCGGCGGGGATCGCCGCTAATCGGCCGCCATCGGGCTCTATTGCGGCTTTGGGCTCTTTTGCCCGCTCGCCCGTCAGGTAGCGCTCGACCCGGGCGGGATAGAAGCGAAGCCGCGGGCGCGGGCCATCGCCGATGCGAATCGCTCCCAGCTCATCGGCATGTTCGTAGACCCAATTTCACTCGACGCCGTAGCGGATCGCCACCTCGCTGGCGCTGAGAAGCGCCCCCGGCTCAGCCTGGGCTTGACCAAGGCGCTGCGCGACCGCTTCGGCAATCAGGTCGATCGAGGCCTGGCAGAGCTCGACCTGCCTGGGCTCATCAGCGCCCTTGCCCGGGCTTGGAGCCCGGGCTCTGTGCCAGTTTGTGTGCATCCCGCCCGGGCTATTTGCGGTCCACTGGGCGATCCGAGCCCGGGCTATCTCGGCGAACTCGGCCTCGCGCTCGATCCCGAGGTAGCATCTGCCCTCCATCACCGCCGCGCAGCCCGTGCTGCCGCTGCCGCAGTAGGGGTCGAGGACCGTCCCGCCCGATGGGGTCGCGAGACTGACCAGCCGGCGCATCAGCGCAAGCGGCTTCACGGTCGGGTGGTGGTTCCGCGCTTTTGCCGCTGACTTTCCCGATGAGCCGGGGAAGAGGTCGAGCGGCCGTTCCGGCAGGCCCTCGCAGCCCGCGTCGCGCTCGGCGCGGCTCACCTTCGGGCAATAGAAGAAGAGGCTCGCAGGAGTGCCCGTCGCCCCTGCGAGTCTGGTCTCCTCCGCGCTGGCATTGAGCTCGACGACCGGGCAACCTTTCGCGCAGCGCTCCTCCTCGCAGTCGGGCAGGTGGGAGAAGATCAGGTTGGCGGGATAGCGGCGACCGGATTCTTCCTCTCGGCAAGCCTCGATGTTCAGCGCGCCGGTGCCGTGATGAGCCAGGTTCTCCGCCAGCGTTCCCTCAAGCGGCTTGCGGGCAAGGAGGATGGCCTCATAACACTGCTTTGTTAGCTCAGCGGTAGGTTTCCTCGCCTTCGCCCCGAACCTCTTCGCGTCCGGCAACTCCGACACGAGGAGGAAGATGGTGGCGGTGATCGAGGCAGCGAGGAACGGCTCGGCGTCGGCCGTTAGGGAACGGCTCGAGGAGTTCGGCGCAGAAGTGCTCGCCGAGGCGATGAACCGACCCGCGCAGATGGCCAACGGAGGCCTGTACCTGCGCGGATTGCTGGAGGAAGGCAAGCGCAAGTCACTGGAGCCGATGGCCGCGCGGCTCGGCGGGGAGGCCGACTACCAGTCGATGCAGCAGTTCCTCACCGACAGCCCGTGGGATCCAGCCGCGGTCGTGCGGGCGGTGGCAGAGCGGGTGACGCCCGAGATCGAAGTCGAGGCCTGGGTCCTCGATGACACCGGCTTTCCCAAGCAGGGCAAGGGCTCGCCGGGGGTAAAGCGCCAGTATTCGGGCACCCTCGGCAAGACCGGCAACTGCCAGGTCGGCGTTTCGGTGCATGCGGTGGGGGCCAAGGGGACGGCGCCGCTGGGCTGGGCGCTCTACCTGCCCGAGGAGTGGTGCGAAGACCCAGAGCGCCGGCGCAAGGCGAAGATCCCCGAGGGGGTCGCCTTCAAGACCAAGCCCGAGCTCGGGGCCGAACTGGTCGAGCGCGCAAGCGGCTGGGAGGTGGTGAAGGCGCCGCTGCTGGGCGACGCCGCCTACGGCGACAACACTGCGCTGCGCGAGCGCCTTGACGCCGCCGAAACCGAGTACGTGCTCTCCGTCTCCGCCGAGACGACTGTCTTTGAGCCGGGGACCGCCTTCGCCGTTCCGGCCCCCAAGCGCGCCGGCGGCCGTCCGCCCGGGCGGCTTCGCCCCGACCGCAAGCCCAAGCCGATCGGAGAGCTCCTCGCCGGCCTCGATCCCGGCGAGTGGCAGACAGTCACCTTTCGGGATGGGCCCGACGGCGAGCCGATGACCTCGCGCTTTGCCTTCATACGCGTGCAGGCCGGGAACCTGTGGCACAAGGGATACGTCTCAGAGCCGCGCGAGGAGTGGCTGATCGCCGAGTGGCCCGAGGGCGAGGAGGGGCCGACCGATTACTGGCTCTCCAACCTGTCCCCCGACACCGAGCCCGAGCGGCTCGCCCGCCTTGCCAGGCTGCGCTGGAAGATCGAGCTCGACTACCGCCAGCTCAAGGGTGAGCTCGGCCTCGACCACTACGAGGGACGCAGCTGGCTCGGATGGCACCACCACACCGCGCTTGTCACCGCCGCGCACGGCTTCCTCACCTTGGAGCGGCTGCAGGATTTTCGCCCGCGGCCGGCCTGACGCTGCCCCAGGCGGCGCTGGCCTTTCAGCCCGTCTTCAAGTGTTGGGCCGGCCGCTGTCGCACCTGCTTACAGCCTGTCGACCTTGACCGCCTTCCATTGCGATCGAGGGCAGACGAGTGAGAGCTAACAAAGCAGTGATAAGCCGGCTAGTGCATACCCGGTCTGTTCCGTCGAGTCCGACGCGACCGACGCTCGCGGGAGGCCTCTGTGAGCCCACTCAGGCAGCGTGTGGCGGCTGCGGCGGCAGTCGGGGCGAGACCTTTGGCTTCAGTGCATAGGCGGGCTCGCATGTGGCCGTCGCGGAATAAAGCGGGTATGCACTAGCCGGCTTCAAATCAGCGCTCCGGCCTTCGCCCAGATGCCGGGACTTCGGCATTCCTGTGCCGAACACCCACATCAGCGTGTCGCGCACTTCAAAGCCCGCCTCTTCGAGACCGCAACCGAGGCGATGGGCCATCCGCGGAGCGGCGAAGCAGAGCAGGTGCCCGCCGGGGAGAAGGACGCGCAGGCACTCGGCGCCCCAAAGCGCGCACCAGCGCTGGAAACCCTCCTGCCGCCCGACTTGTATGCCTCCGGATGCAGCCGCCGCCGCTTCGTCGATCGCCCGGCCGTCCCAGGCCTCATCGTGAAAGTCGATCCCATATGGCGCGTCGGTGATCACCGCGCCAAACGAATCAGCCTCGAGGCCTGGCAGCAGAGTGAGGCAGTCCGCGCACTCGACCCGCCAGGAGACAGCAGGCGCTCCCGCTGGGTTCGGGCCGGTATGGGATGTACCGGAAGGCATTCACCGAACGTAGACACCGGAATGCGGTTCTTGAAGGGGGGGGTGGGGGGGCGGGTGGGGGGGCAACCCCCCCGG
>Ga0307373_10006996_pt1 | contig 17755 bp, 19 predicted proteins | sample OX2MG_FD_202534 | JGI IMG/M metagenome (GOLD analysis project Ga0307373, IMG submission 202534) | Soil microbial communities from Risofladan, Vaasa, Finland - OX-2 | ecosystem: Environmental > Terrestrial > Soil > Coastal area > Acid sulfate soil | place: Finland: Risofladan, Vaasa | collected... | reverse complement strand
GAGCGATCGGGCGGCCTAGCGGAGCAGGAACTGGCGATCACCGGCATGACCTGTGCCTCCTGCGTGGCGCGCATCGAGCGTAAACTGGGCAAGCTGCCGGGTGTCGAGTCGGCCGGCGTGAATCTGGCCACCGAGCGGGCCCGTGTGTCGTATGACCCGACCCGCGTGAGCCCGGCCGCACTGATCAGCGCTGTCGAGGCCGCGGGCTACGGTGCCGCACCCGTCGCGGAACGAGCCGCGACCGGGTCGGATGAGGAGGAGACCCGAGCGAGCGAGTTACGCCGCCGCCGCCGCCTGCTCGGCCTGGGCGTGGCCCTGAGCGCCGCGGTGCTGGCGCTGGCCATGATTCCGAGCTTGATGGATTTCCCGAGCGTGCGCTCGCACAACTATCTCTTGGCGCTGCTGGCCTTCCCCGTCTGGGCCTATGTGGGTCGCGGCTTCCACCGCGGCGCGCTGGTCAACGCGCGACACGGCGCCGCCAACATGGATACGTTGATCTCGCTCGGCTCCTCCGTTGCCTACCTGTATAGTCTGGCGGTGACCGTTGCCGGCTCCGACCAGCCCGTCTACTTTGACACCGCGGCGCTGATCGTGACCCTGATCTATCTTGGCAAGTATCTGGAGGCGGCGGCCAAGGGGCGCACCGGCGAGGCGATAAAGCGCCTGACCGGCCTGCAACCGCGTACGGCCCGGGTGGTGCGGAACGGGCAGGAGCGCGATATCCCGATCGCACAGGTGGTCGAGGGCGACACATTGTTGGTCCGTCCGGGCGAGCGCGTGCCGGTGGACGGCACGGTGCTGTCGGGCGAGAGCACCATCGATGAGTCAATGCTCACCGGCGAAAGTCTGCCGGTGAATAAGGGCGCGGGTGACGCCGTGATCGGCGCCACGGTCAACGGTACCGGCCTCCTGCGGGTGCGGGCGACAGCGGTGGGCCGGAACAGCATGCTGGCCGGAATTATTCGGTTGGTCGAGCAGGCGCAGGGCTCGAAAGCCCCGGTACAGCGGCTGGCCGACCGCATCTCCGCCGTCTTCGTGCCCACCGTACTCGCCCTGGCCACCCTGACCTTCCTCGGCTGGCTCGCCACCGGGCACGGTCAGGGAGCGGCGCTCGTCCCGGCTATCGCCGTGCTGGTGATCGCCTGCCCCTGCGCCCTGGGACTGGCCACGCCCACCGCGATCATGGTCGGCACGGGCAGGGGCGCCGGTATGGGCATCCTGATCAAGGGTGGCGAGAGCCTGGAGCGTATCCAGTCCCTGACGACGGTGGCGCTGGACAAGACGGGCACCGTCACCGAGGGCAAGCCGCGCCTCACCGACGTACTGCCGCTGGGCGATCTGCCTGTTGAGCAGATCCTGCGCCTGGCCGCCGGCGTCGAGCGGGCGAGCGAACACCCGCTGGGCCAGGCGGTGGTGCGCGGCGCCCAAGAGCGCGGCCTGGTGTTGCCTCCCACGCCCGACTCATTCCGCTCCATCACGGGCGGCGGTGTGCAGGGCATTATTGAGGGGCACGAGGTGGTCGTCGGCTCCCGACGGCTGCTGACCGACTGGGGGATCGACGTGGCCGGCGCCGCGCACACCTTGGAGGCGCTGGAGGCCGACGGCAAGACGGCTCTCCTGGTGGCCGTGGACGGCGCGCTGTCCGGCCTTGTCGCGGTGGCGGATACGGTCAACGTCGGCGCCCCGGACGCCGTGGCCGCGCTGCGGGCACTGGGCCTGGACGTGGCGCTGATCACGGGCGACAACCGGCGAACGGCCGAGGCGGTGGCGCGGCAGGCCGGTATCGAGCGGGTGCTGGCTGAAGTGCGCCCGGCAGAAAAGGCGGCGGAGATTGCCCGTCTGCAGGGCGACGGCCGAGTAGTGGCGATGGTAGGTGACGGCATCAACGACGCCCCCGCGCTGGCCAGGGCAGACGTAGGGATCGCCATGGGTACCGGCACCGATGTCGCGATGGCCGCCGCCGATATCACGCTGGTGCGTGGTGATCTGCGCGGCGTACCCGAAGCGATTGCCCTTTCCCGGGCCACGATGCGGATCATCCGCCAGAACCTATTCTGGGCCTTCTTCTACAACGTGATCCTCGTCCCGTTGGCCGCCTTCGGCTTCGTCAATCCCATCTTTGCCGCCGCCGCGATGGCGCTCTCCTCGGTCACCGTAATCGGCAACAGCCTCCGTCTGGGCCGTTTCGGGCGCCGAACTCACCCGCTCGGGTCGGTCGTTACGCCGATAGGGAGTCCCGCACCTCTCTAGGAAGGAATGGATTATGGAAAGCAGCGCGCCGATCCGACCCGGCCGGCACCGGCGGCCATTGCAGACGCACTAAGCAAGATCCCAGCGCTCTATTCGGCGAGGATGAGATTTCCCACCAAGTCGGTCACCCTGTGTTGTACTACCGGGCGACTCAGCAAGGTAGCGCCGGCCGCGGCAGGTAATCCGGTGCAGGCCGAGGAGTGATGGCCACGTCGGTATGCGGCACGCGCTAACGCCGGGCGGTTTCGCTCGGGGGATGTCGTATTGAGCAGAGATCAGCATCATGAAGGAGAGATGAACCATGGAAACCGCTATCTACACCGCACCCGCCATTTCTTGCGAGCATTGCCAACGCACTATTGAGCACACCGTCGGCGCTCTGGCCGGTGTGCAAGCGGTGCACGTCGAAATTCCAAGCAAGCGGATCGAGGTGCGATTCGATCCGTCGCAGGTACAGGCCGCCCAGATCGAGGCCGTCCTGGACGAGGAAGGCTACCCTATTCAGCGCTCGTAAACCAGGCATCACACCGGGCCTCGCGCACTCGTATTCCGCGAGACCCGTCGTTTTGCTCCGTTCCCAGTGCATGGAACGATGAAAGGAAGTGACAGCATGCACCGTGAGCCGCCGGGCGCCGTCTCTATCCTGGCTATAGCCGCCCACCCGGACGACATCGAGAGCTGGTGTGCGGGAACACTGTCCGTGGCGATCGACCGCGGCGCCACGGTGCGGTTGTTGCTGGTCATGTCCGGCGATAAAGGCTCCCGTGACCTTGGCGCCACCGCCGAGGAGGTAGCACGTGCTCGGGAAAGCGAGGCCCTGGACGCGGCCCGGATCCTGGGTATTGCCGACGTAACCTTCCTGCGTCATCCCGACGGCGAAGTCGAGGACAGTCGGGCCCTTCGTGGAGAGATCGTGGGCGCCATCCGTCGTCTGCGCCCTGCCGTACTATTCACGCATGACCCTGAGCACCCGTATCCGCCGTACCTGACGCACCGCGACCACCGCGTCGTCGGACGCGCCGCGCTGGACGCCGCCTATCCGCTGGCGCGCGACCGGCTGAGCTTCCCGGAGCACGAGCGTGAGGGTCTGGCGCCACACGCTGTGCGGGAGATCTGGCTGTTTGCCGGCTCCATGGCCGATGTACACATCGACATCAGTACGATGTTCGATCGGAAGATCCGGGCCCGCTTGGCCCACGCAAGCCAGACAGTCGATGTGGAGGCGCTTCGCCGGAGTTGGCAGGAGCGGGCGGCCCGGGTCGGCGCTCCCGCCGGCCTGGGACTGGCAGAAGCGTTCACAGTACTGCACCTTGACTGATGTGCCGTGATGGCGGCGTGTGACGCACCGGCCCTGAGCGGAACCCGCCGCTGCGATTCGGAACCGCTGGATCGCGCAAGGCTGCGGCGGAACCTGGCGTCGCATCTGCCGCAACCAGGCGGGCTAACCGCTAACCTGCTATACCGGATCGTGGGAGCATATAAATGATGCGAGGCGGCAAGCCCACTGTACAGCCCGCCCTGGGTACCTATCCCGCGAATGGAGCACTGAGTGCGGCACACCGACCATAGGGTAGGTCTCTTGGCTGTGCTATTGGTAGTGTTGGCCGCCCATCACCTGATTATGACGACGACTGAGGCACGGGCGCAGCCGACGCCGCTACACACTGCACTACTTGCCAGGTGCGAGAGCACTAAAAAGTCCGGGGGTCAGGCCACCATCACTGTTGCTGTGCGCACCATCTGGGCAGGCCAACAGCACGACTACCAGGCAGAACATGGGCCTACCCTCTCCTGCGTGGGTGCCGTACCCCCGACTTTTTAGTGCTCTCCTATCCTAGCTAACGGTTTGTCTCAACTCTAGGAGTTTCAGGGCCGGACGACACAAGTAGCCGGCACAGGTGGTCAAGATAGCCGATCTCGACTTCCGGCACACCCTTCGCTTGGTGACGGCACGACGACGCACGCTCTCCCCTGCCGGGCATGCCTTCGCGACGCTGGTCCGCGAGAGCGCGCAATGAGCCGCGCACGGTGCGGCGGAGCGGCGATCGCGGCGGTCGGCGAGGCGGCCACGACTCAGCCGGCGAGCATTGGGCCGGGGACGATCCTATCCCGTACCACGCGAATCCGGCTTCCCAGGCGGGAACGGCTCCAGGCAAGCGCCGGAGCTCTCGCCGTCCGCTCTGGATGCGCGAGGGGGCAGGACGCGCGTTGGCGTCGCCGTGGGTGGGGCGGTCCAGGGAGCTTCTCGGTAGGGTGCAACGAGCGCCACACGGACTATGTCGAGCGGTTCTTCGACCTGCGACCGCACTGTCACGAGCCTTGCATACCATAGGGGGGTATAGTATACTGAAAACGTGGTGGGGATGTAAATATATCTTCGACACGAATAACCATACCGGGGTATGGTTATTCGTTCGCAAAAGATGTTAGGAATAGGAAAGGGAACCAGACGGATGAGTTTCTTGAATCGATTGCTCGGTTCGGACACGGGCACAACCACGGATGTCGATGTGCAAACCGCGCATACGCTGCAGCAGGAGGGATCGCTCCTGATCGACGTGCGTGAACCCTCGGAGTTTAGAGGTGGGCACGCCGCCGGTGCACGCAGTATCCCGCTCGGGCAACTGGCGGACCGGGCGGGCGAGATCGCGAAGGATCGCATCGTGCTGTTGATCTGTGCGAGCGGCAATCGCAGCAAGACGGCCCGGAGCATCCTGCAGCGGATGAACTTTGCCGATGCCCGCAACGTCCTGGGCGGTACCTCGGCCTGGCAACGGGCGGGCCTGCCGATGAAACGGTAACCAGCCGATGGCGGAGATTCTGCTGACCATCGTCTTCGGTGTACTGGTCGGACTCTCGCTGGGTCTGGTCGGGGGCGGCGGCTCAATCCTTACCGTGCCCATTCTGGTCTATGCACTCGGCGAAAGCGTGCATCTGGCCACGGGCACGGCCCTGGCGATCGTCGGCGCCAACGCGTTGATCGGCGCCTGGGATCATCGGCGCGCCGGCCGAGTGAACATGCCGGTTGCCCTGACCTTTGGGGGGATCGGGATCATCGGGGCTCTTGCCGGTAGTTGGCTGAACCACCTGGCGCCGGCACGCGCCGTGCTGGTGGGGTTTGCGATTCTGATGCTCGCCGCGGCGGTTGCCATGGTTAAGCTGCGCCTGAGCGATCGCCCGCCGCGGGCCCGCTTCCACTTCTCACCGCGCGTGGTAGCGGCAGGTTTAGCGGTGGGGGTGCTCACCGGCTTCTTCGGAGTCGGCGGCGGCTTCCTCATTGTGCCGGCGCTGGTGCTGGCGGTGGGATTGCCGATGCGCGAAGCGGTCGGCACCTCTCTGGTGGTAATCGCGATCAACGCGGCGGCGGCCCTGGCCGGCCACCTGCGCTTCGGCGGCGTGGATCTCACCGTCACCCTACTGTTCATTATCGGCGGCGCCGCGGGCACCATCCTCGGCAGCCGACTTTCCGGACGCATCGACGAAAAGCGCCTGCGCCAGGGTTTCGCGGGGATGATCGTGCTCGTGGCCTGCTATATGCTTGCCCGCACATTCCTGGGTGCCGGGGCATAGCCGCTACCGGGCGGTGTACCGCGACACGATCGCGGTCTACAAGAAAGAGAGAAGAATCATGACAACCAAGTACGTCGAGACAAAGACCGCGTATGGGTTCGGCACGCACCTGGATCTGCCGTTCGATGAGGCAATGCGTCGTACGCGGGACGCGCTCAAGGAACAGGGATTCGGCGTCCTGACCGAAATAGATGTCCAGGCCACCCTGAAGCAAAAGATAAACGCCGACTTCCGGCGCTATGTGATTCTCGGCGCCTGCAATCCAACCATGGCGCACCGCGCCCTACAGGCCGAGCTGGACCTCGGCCTGCTGCTGCCCTGCAATGTGGTGCTCTATGAGGAAGACGGCGGCACCACCGTCCGCGTGATGGATCCGGTTGCCGCGCTGAGTCTGGCCGCCAATCCGGCCATTGCCCCGGTTGCCGCCGAAGTGCGCACGCTTCTCGAACAGGCGCTGCACACCCTGCAGCACGCCGAGACTTTTGATCGCTGAAGAGGAGAATATGGTGTTTCTACGACAACTCTACAACGACCAACTTGCCCAGGCAAGTTACCTGGTCGGCTGCGCGGCCACCGGCGAGGCGCTGGTAATCGACCCCAATCGCGACCTTGAACAGTACTTCACCCTGGCGGAACGCGAAGGCTTCCGCATCACTGCCGTAACCGAGACACACATCCATGCTGATTTTGTCTCGGGCACCCGGGAACTCGCAGCGCGCACCGGCGCGCAACTCTACCTGTCCGCTGAAGGCACGCCCGAGTGGCAGTATGCCTTTGCCCAGGAAGCCGCCGCGGTACTGCTACACGACGGCGATACGTTTATGGTCGGCAATCTGCGCCTCAAGGTGCTGCATACGCCGGGCCACACTCCCGAGCATCTCTCTTTCTTGCTCACCGATACCGCGGGGGCCGATCAACCGATGGGGCTGTTCAGCGGGGACTTCGTCTTTGTCGGCGACGTGGGACGTCCGGACCTGCTTGAGCGCGCTGCCGGTTACGCGGGCACGATGGAGGCCGGCGCCCGTCGGCTCTATGCCTCGCTGCGGCGCTTCGCGGCCTTGCCCGACTATCTGCAGGTCTGGCCAGGGCACGGAGCGGGCAGCGCCTGCGGCAAGGCGCTGGGCGCCGTACCGCAAAGCACGGTCGGCTATGAAAAACGGTTCAACTGGGCACTGTGCATCCACGACGAGGACGCTTTCGTCGCCGGCGTTCTGGAAGGCCAGCCGAACCCACCGCTGTATTTTGCGCAGATGAAACGGATCAATAAGCAAGGGCCTGCCCTGCTGACAGGGCTGGCCGCGCCACAACAACTCCATATGTTGGAGCTGGAGTCGCGACCGACATCCGACGTGGTGATCGCCGATACGCGGCCCGCCGATGCTTTCGCGGCTGGGCACGTCCCGGGGACGATCAATATTCCGCTCGGCCCCTCGTTCGTTACCTGGGCCGGCTGGCTGCTGCCCTACGATCGTCCGCTGTTTCTGATTGCCGACGCGCATGCCGCCTCCGATGCGGTCAACCAACTGCGCTTGATCGGTCTCGACATGGTGGACGGCTACTGGACGTCCAGTGCGATTTCCGCGTGGAGCGCGCAGGGACACGAACTTGCCACGGTGCGGCGCGCCGATGCCGCATCCGTGGTTGAGATCCTCAAGCGCGACGACGTAACGGCGCTGGATGTACGCGAACCCTCGGAGACGGCCTACGCGGCAATAGCCGACAGTCGCAACATCCCCCTTGGCTACCTGACGCGCCGCCTGGCGGAGGTGCCGCGCGATTCGACGGTGGTCGTCTACTGCCAGGGCGGAACGCGTTCGTCGATAGCAGCGAGTCTACTTTCCGCCGCCGGGTATACCCGTGTAGTCGACTTAATCGGCGGGTTTGACGCGTGGCAACATCATCAGGCAGCGCTCGAATACACACTATTGCCCGCTTCGCCAAGCAGATGAGGAGCCCAGTATGAAACGACTTGACGGCCAATCCGCGGCGACGCTGCTCGCCGGCCTTGTCCACCGCGGGCTGCCCGATCGGGCAAAGGGTGCAACTGCGCCGGTGGCGCGCTTTGTCCCGCTCTTGGACATCGCCGCCCTGGATGAGTGGTTCAGTCGCTCGAATCAGCACGCGGTAACCCTCTTTCTTCACGATCCCGGCTGCCCAATCAGCGCGCATGCCTATCGGCAAATGGCTCGGGTCGACGCCGAGATACCACTGGTGGACGTGCGATCGGGGCGGCTAATGACGGAGGCCATCAAGACGCGCACCGGAGTGCGCCACGAATCGCCGCAGGTGCTGGTCCTTCATAGGGGTCGGGCCGTCTGGTCGGCTTCACATTACGGCATCAAGACCGTCGCGGTCGAGGAAGCACGGAGGCACGTTGAGAGCAACGAACCCGGAACGTGACGTGCCTGCTGGGAGATGTCGCTCTCTGCGGGATCCAAGAGAGCGACCGCATGACTGGGGTTTCACGTATGACGATGCGCCGGGATCGAAGGGAGGCGGCGCATCGCCGCTTGACGGCATGGATGGTGGGGTTCAGTACAGGCCGGGGATGAACTTCCGCACGCGCCGGCGATAGCCTGCGTACTCGGGGAATCGTTCGATGAGCCACGCTTCCTCGCGACGGGCCTTCGCGTCGAAAAAACCGACCGCGGCCAGGGCGACCGCCAGACGGGCGAGCCGTCCACTCGCCAGGGCGCTCCCAAACAATAGAAAGATAATCCCGCTGTAGAGCGGATGGCGGACGGCGCCGTAGATACCATCCTCAACGAGCACGGTGTCCGCTTTCGGCCTGGGTAGCGGCGTCAAGTTACGGCCCAGTTGCCGGGACCCTGCCGAGAGGAGCGCGGCCCCCACCAGGACGAACGGCAGGCCGACGGCGCGACCCAGGCGTTGCAGGGCAGGCGGCCATGGCCCTTCCCAGCACGGCGCCGCGGCAGCCAGGGCGAAGATCCCGAGCTGGGCCGCTACCCACGCTTCGCCGCGATCCTCGTGCGGTCTGGTCATCATGCGGTCTCCCGGCACGCGGTATCAAGCGATTTCGAGAATGGGAGAAACCAGGACGGCTGCCGAGCGCGCATCCCTGGACGCCGGCAAGGAACACATCGTGATCAATTACCCTCCCGCGGGTGCGCGGCAACGACCAGCGTGACTCTCCCTCTCTTGACGGCACGGTCATTCCTAATCTTCACTATACAACGCACTGCATCACCGAGACGTGTGCCGATCGGCTACTTGTGGTGGCCCACCTGCCGATATCACACCGGCTTGCATACCATAGGGGGGTATAGTATACTGGAAATGCGATGGGGATGTCGCACACCAAACGGCTGTTACGCCAAGGAGAAAATTATGAGCGCGAATGTGATAGCAACTGATGATCGTGGGTTTGAGCGAGCCGTCCTCCAAGCCGAGGTGCCGGTATTGGTCGATTTCTGGGCGCCGTGGTGCGGCCCCTGTCTCAGGGTTGCTCCCGTGGTCGAGCAATTGGCCGGCGAGTATGCCGGGCGGCTGCGCGCCGTCAAGGTCAACGTGGATGACAGTCCCACGGTGTCCGGGCGGTACGGTATTCAGAGTATCCCCACCCTGGCCATCTTTCAGCAGGGTAAGGAAGTGCGCCGGCTAATCGGCGTGCGGCCCAAGGCCGAGTTGGCGCGAGCCATCGATCAGGTGCTGGCGCCGGCAACCACTACCGCTGAGACGTCGAGCGGCGCCGCGAAACGCTGAGCGTGTATAAGGCCGGGACGGCACCCCGGCGGCGCGGCGTGATCCAGGATGATCGTGCGATAACGGCGACCGGCGGCAGTGTATCGGGCAGCAAGGGATGCCGTGGATCCGAGAGCCGCCGGACAACTCCGCGCATCCCTTGAACGACCTGAGGAGGAGACACATGCCCGCCGACCTTCCCGCGGCGACCATGGTATTGGCCGTCTGCGCGCACCCTGACGATGAGTCGTTTGGGCTTGGCGGCATCCTTGGCGCCTATGTGGCGGCGGGGACGCGGGCGGCGGTTCTGTGCTTCACGGCGGGCGAGGCATCCACGCTGGGCAGCGGGAGTGCGGATCTCGCCGAGGTGCGGGCGCGTGAGCTTGCCGCGGCAGGCGCCGTGCTGGGCATCGCACATGTAGAGCTGTTGACCTATCCGGATGGTGCGTTGGCGACGATACCGCTTATCGACCTTGCCGCCCACGTCCGCCGTCTCGCTGCGCGGTTCTCGGCGGATCTGCTGCTGGTGTTCGATGAAGGGGGCATCACAGGACACCCCGATCACTGTGTGGCCACGGAGGCGGCCCTGGTCGCCGCGCGGGAGATCGACCTGTCGGTATTAGCTTGGGCGATGCCGAAGGAGACGGCGGACCGGCTCAATCGTGAGTTCGCTACGCACTTTGTGGGGCGAGACGACGCTGAACTTGATATGGTGATTAATGTAGATCGCGTACGTCAGGGACAGGCAATCGCCTGTCACGAGAGCCAGGCCGGACAAAACCCTGTCCTGTGGCGGCGCCTTGAGTTGCTTGGCGAGCGGGAATGGTTGCGCGTCTTGGCCGCACGTAGGCGGCAGGACGCGTCTGAAGGCTGAAGGGAGTAATGAAGATGAGCGACATAGCGGTCACCTGGGTACAGGGCGAGCAATTCGTGGCCTCGGGCAGCGGCGGGCACAGCATCGTACTCGACGCACCGAATGGGCGTGCCGCCTGGCAGGGCTTTAAGCCGAGCGAGCTTTTGCTGGCCGCGCTGGGCGGCTGCACGGGGGTGGACGTAATCGACATCCTGCGCAAGAAGCGACAACAGGTGAGCGGCCTGCGGATCACGGTGAGCGGAGAGCAGAGTGAAGAGTATCCGCGCCCTTTTAAGAAGATCGGGGTGCATTATGAGGTGCGTGGGCACGGTGTCACCGTAACGGCGGTGGAGCACGCGATCAGTCTCTCCGAAGAGAAATATTGCTCGGTGGCCGCTACGCTTCGCGGCGTCGCCGAGATTACGACATCGTTCACGATCGTGGAAGATGGGGACGCGATGGAGGCTTCGGAGCAGGTTACCGTCGCTATCGCCTGAGCGACCGGCGCCCCCCGTTCCGTTGGCCCCTATGCCTGGGTCCGCTGTCGGGTGGAACCGGGCAGGCGGGCTGCAGGACGGTTCGGGATCCGGCTTCGCCATTATAGGAACACGACAGAGAAGGAGGATGCGTGGATACGCAATGGGATGGGGAAACCATTCAGAATCTGCAGGATCGCCTGGCCCGGATCGAGGGTCAGGTACGCGGCATCGGCAAGATGATCGAGGAACGCCGCAAATGCGACCAGATCCTCATGCAGGTAATGGCGGTGCGGGCGGCCCTGGAAAAGGTGGCTGCCGCGGTGGTGGCTACCAGCATCGATGAGTGCCTGGCGCTCCCGCCCGAGCAGGCGCGCAAGGTGATTGGCGACAGTGTCGGGATGCTGACCCGACTATAGGCGCACCCGACACATGCACACCATACCGTTGTCATGCCCTCCCTCCGGCCTCGCTTCGTCGGCTAGGCGAAGTGCCGCGAGATCGGGCTGTAGCCGTCTACCACCGGAGCGGTAAGCGCGCATAAGCCTCGGATCAAGAAGAGGCAGGCTAAACCGACGGCGTTTGGCTATCCCTGGAGCGGCGGCGCTGTGCAGCAGACACGAGTACGTGACAGATCTTGGTCAATCGCTCACTACGTGTAGATGAGATAACCCGAGGCTAATGCGGGCTTATCCCAGGCTTGATCCGGGGCAAGAACCGGCTCCAGTTCCGTCGAAAGCACAGGTGGAATGGCGGCAATTGACCTGCATGATCTTCGCTCCTAGCGTAACTTGACGATGCCCCGTACCGAGTGGTGCACGCCACGACGACGCAGGGTGTGTAACCTACTCCGTGCGAGCAGGTTACACACCCTGCGTTTGACCTACCAGCCCTTATTTCCGTGCGATATGCGGACTTAGGCGTTTAGGCGTGCAGATCCTTCATCTGGATAAAGGCGCCGTGCCAGGTGTGATACCACACCTGCCCCGTAAAGCCGTTGACCGAGAGCATGCCCGTCACTTTTCCGTTCTTCAGAATGTGCATCGTGTAATAGCCGGGGAACTGATCAGGCGTCTCCGTCGTGGCGCCGGCCTGGTGCTGTTGCAGCCATCGCGCGGCAATTTGTGTCGCCTGGGTCGGCGTGATAGTCATAGGTCCAGTAGATTGTTGATACCCCATCATGCCGCGCACCATCCCGTACTGCGTGTTCCACATCATGGCGGGACCATATTCGGGGAAGACCGCGCCCGTGACCTTATTGACCAGGACCTCAAAGGCGCCGTGCCCGGTCGGCTTGTCCTTGACGATGGCATAGAAGTTGTTTTGGAACTCCATCACCTCATCGATGGCGAGGGTGGTCGTCCCGTATTGGGCGATGTACTGCTGCACACGCTGCTGCGCCTGGGTCAGCGTCAATGTCTTGCCCTGTGCGGTGCCCTGAGTCGCACCGCCCATCATCCCACTGGGATAGCAGTTGCTCCACATGCCGCCAAGGTTATTGTTGCTCATCATGGCGCCGGGAGTAGCGGTGGCCATCATACCAGTCGATCCATACCCACCCATCGTCGTGCCGTATTGGGGGCTACCCACGCTCACGCTCCGCCCCGGCACGGACATCGCCCTTGCCGCCAGGACCGTGCCTCCCAGTAACATCGCGCCTACAACCACACCGCTGATCACCGCTGTCGTTCGTCGTTTCATCGTCACGCCTTTCGGGATGTATTGCCGCAATATGCTCTTGTGCGTACCAATGTCCGCTACTCGATTGCCCGTCGGGTCCGCTCGTACTCGGCAGAACTGATCTCGCCGGCGGCGTATCGTTGCTTGAGCACATCACGAGGTTCGGCGCGCGCGCTTCCGGGTAGGCCGGGAAATTGCCCGCGCACGGCCCAGACCACAAGCAGCAGCACCGCGACCAAGACGACGACCATGAGCAGGCCTCCACCTACACCCATGCTCCAGTTCCCGCCATATCCATTCATCATGGGAAGTGCCTCCTTCAACCCGATCGAGTCCCTTCGTCCAAACTCAGCGCTCGGCGGCGGGACTGATGCCCTACACATCCCACTCTAGGCTTCGACCTGCGGCACCGCTACAGCCAACCAGCCCTATTCCTCAAGCCGAAGGTCCTTATCAGCGCCTCGCCGCACCGTGAATCACTATGTGGACACGAGCCGACGCCCGTGAGAGATGGTGAATATAGACGGTTACGATCTCGGCACGGGCGTCGGACCCGTACTCCTGTCCCGGCTACCTGGTGCCATCCGCCCTGATTCAGGAGGTCGAATGCCGGCATCTTGTGCCTATACAGGCTCATGGTGCTAGGGAATTCGGCCCCGAATGACGCGAGTAGCCAGGACAAGCAAAAGGCACAAGGCGATCCCTCCTTGGCTGGACGACATCGAGGTGGATGATCCAATCCACCGTGCTTATGAATCTCGTTGAGCGTTCGCCCCTCCACGAGCGCGAACGCGGGGCACAATCGGCGGTCTGTCAGCGCATCTCCGGGAGGGATCTGTGTGGTAGCCGGCACACCCCTACCAGGTGTCCGCGCCTCGTTCGCGACACGGTTGCCTGAAGCGGGATCGTAGGAGGCGTCCAGATCGCAGGCACGGTCGTACCCGGGTGGCCGAAATGAGGTGACGGCAGTACCGGGCAATAGTGCCGCGCCGGCCGGGACACGCAGCATGAGTTGAGCGCTGCCTTGCTACCATGAGGAGGCAGGGGGCAGAACGGCCGGAGCGATCACATGAAGCGGCCAACGGTAATGTCATCGATCGAGCCCGGCCGCTCCCGGCTCGGCAGGCTACTCATCGGCCCAGGCGCCACGGATGGACCGGTCGAGGTTTGACTCGATCCCTCATGGCCGGCGTTCCTGCGCATCGGGCATCGGGGCGCCGGGGCCCTCGAGGCGGACAACACGTTACGGGATATTGAGGCGGCGTTCCGCTTTGGCATGGAGATGATCGAGGTCGCCGTCCGTCCCTGTGCCGACGGCACGCTCGTCCTGAGTCATGACGACGACCTACAACGGCTAACCGGCCGGAAGATGCGGGTCAGCACGAGTGCCCTGGCCGAGTTGAGAACCGTGACCGTGGGCAAGGGTGAGCGCATCCCTACGCTCGAAGAGGGGCTCGCGCTGCTGCGGGGACGGGTCCTGGTGAACCTTGACCAGAAGCGAGGGGTGATGGCATTGCCCCTGCTGTAAGCGATCGGTCGTGCCGGGAGCCGGGAGCAGACCCTGCTGACCGGTCATGGCAAGGAGACCTTCCCGGTCGTTCGGCAGTTGGCGCCGTCTGTTCGCATCGCCGACGGCGGCGGAGCATCCTGTAAGAATGCGCATCGTGTTGCCCTGGCGCGATACACCGTCGCCTGCGCTCGAGGCCAGGCCGGTCGGATCATCGCACGGGTGCGCGCGGCATCCGCGGATGGCGCTACTATCGCTTGGTATCCGGCGACGGCGAACGTGGTGCGGCGCCTGCACCGGGCGGGCTTGCCCGTGCTCACCTGGACGGTGGACGACCTGCCGACCATGCCGGCGCTCCGCCAGGTCGGTGTCGACGGCATCACCAGCAATCGACCGGATCTGTTGCCGCAAGTGCGGTGACCCACACCGAGGTCGGCGGCCGATAGATTCGTCGATTCCACCCCTGTCCCGGCCGAAAAGCCGGTCCGTCTAGGAAGTGCCGGCTGTGCTTTCGCTCCCACCAGAGCGTTGCCTTACGTCTACACGGAGACCACTACAGCGTCGGGGGTATCGCCTCCGAAGTGCTCGCATAATGACCGTAATGCGCGCGGCCGAGGTCGCATCATACCCTTAAGCAAGAAGATGGATGACATTCGTATCGCACCCCCGACCCTTTGTGCTCTCCTATCTGAAGGTCCGTCGGGCATGGCACGACGCACCTGCCGGCGTGCTTTGGTGTGTCGCCCTTGGAGGGCACAGGGTCGCGCGTGCCGGTCGATCCGTCCACCAGTCGTCCGTGTGGGATGAGATGCTACTCCGCAGCGAAGGAAAGAGCACCTCGTGTCGCCGTCGCTCCGCTCACGCTAGGTCTCTTTTTCCTCTATAATCTCAAAACGACGTTATATAAAGGTAGGATTCGGGTATGGCGACGCCACCGCGCATTGCCGTCATTGGTGCCGGTATCGTCGGCCTCTCTGCCGCTCTTGCACTCCAGGACACCGGCGCGACCGTACGCCTTTTTGAAAAGGGCGAGCCGGGTCAGGCCCAGTCGGTGGGGCTCGCCCGCATCTTTCGTCTTAGCCATCAAAACCCAAAGCTCGTGCATCTGGCTATGCGCGCTCTTGACGGCTGGCATTTCTGGGAGCAGCGCTTTGGCCGGCAGTTGCTGGGACGGGAGGGTTTGCTCGTCACCGGGGACGCGCTTATCGACGCCTACGGCCGTGCGCTGCATGCGGCAGGCGCTCCTTCCAGCCGCCTTGCCGCCGCCGCGGCGCACGACTTGCTTCCTATCGGTCGTTTTCCACAAGTGAGCGTTCTCCTCGATCCCTCTGCCGGCTCGATCCGGGCACGCCGGACGATAGACATCCTGCGTGCCGCACTGATCACTCCGATCGTGCATGGCGAGGTCCGCGAGATCAAGGTTAAGGATAGCGGAGCACTGGTCGCGACGGAGACGGAATCGTGGGAGTGCGATCGCGTCTTCATCGCTGCCGGCCTGGATACGCCGGCCCTTGCCGCGCAGGTCGGGCTCGCCATCCCAGGCGAGCCGTGGCAGATCATCCGTTTCACCTACAATAGGCGCGATCAGACCGACGGCCCGCCTCCGGCCTGCTGGATCGACGCGAGCATGGCCTACGGTACTGGTCTATCGGCATACTGCCAACCGATAGGGACAACCAGCCGCTACGCCGTGGGAGTAAGCCGTTCAACCGACGGCTACACGTCCCTTGAGGTGCCGCGCGAGGACATGCGGCGGCGTGCGCTGGAGCGCTCACGGCTGTATGTGGCGTCCGCCTTACCCGGCCTCCACCCCGAGCCCGTTGACGAGGTGTGGTGTGCGGGCACCACGGTGGACTACCCGGAAGAAGACGGATTCAGAACCTATCGCGCCGGGCCCGTCGTGGCGCTCTACGGGACGAATCTCTTCAAGTTCGCGCCCCTGCTTGGCGACCTATGCGCACATGCGGTGCTTCACGACGAGTCGCCGCCGGAGCTCCAGATGGACTATCTGCTCTGATCGCGGTGACGGTACCTACCCGCTTTTAGCCAAGCACGGCGCTGTGTGCCGCGCCCAGATGTACCATGCCCGCTCTTTGATCGAGCCGTACGCATGGCGACGCTGTTCACCTAACGTGAAAGTTGTCGATTTGCGCCGTGCCGGAATGGCCATACCGACTACCGCGACTCGATCACAGCGTACTTCGATCATGAGGCGCTCGCGGCATGTGCGGCCTGCCCAAGGTTGTTGGGGTGCAAGCGCGTGCGCATCCGGTAAAAGTCCCTCAACTATAACCGCGGAGACCGCTGACCGCCTCCTCATCCGGGTATGCCTATGCCGATCAGCAGGCCATCGGGGCCGATAGCCGGACTCGTGGTCACGAATAGCGCCACTCCGTCGACCGGGCTGGTGATCTCTGCCAGCGGGTCGCCCCACAGGTCGATCATCCTGCCGATCAGACCCCCGGTCGCCATCGTGTCGCCCGCCGCCACCGCCTTGCGGAAGAAGCCGCCCTGCTTCGCGCGCACCAGCACCACCTCGCGAAGCATCGTCGGCGCGGCAAGTGCTTCGCGGCGGCCCTCGACCATGCCCAACTGCAACAGCACGCGGTGCAGACCGCGCAGATGGAGCGCCACGTCGCCCTGGCGCAGTTGACCGATGCCGCCGGCTTCGGCGTAGATGGCCGGGATGCCGGCTGCCCCGGCCGCCCCATCGGCCGTACCGGCGACAGCGCCACCGCTCGGCGGCTCCACGCACACATAGGGCAGGCCGAATGCCACCGCTAAATCCACCGCGCTCCGGTCCACGCGCTCGTTACCGGACTGTTGCACCCCGCAATAGGGCACCAAATCCTCGACCAGATCGCCGCAATGCAGGTCAACCAGGTAGTCACCACGCCGGATAACCGCTTCAAACAGCAGGTGGGCCAATGCCTGGCTGAAGGTGCCGTGCGGATCGCCCGGGAACGCGCGGTTGGGGTTCTTGGCGTCAGCCGGACACACAAAGGGCGTGCGCGTCCAGAATGCCGGGAGATTGGCGATTGGCACGGCGATAATCCGCCCGCGCAACGCAGTCGGGTCAATCGCGCGGCTGAACCGCAGCACGGCATCTATCGGCGGGTACTCGGCGCCATGAATACCGGCGATCACGCACAGCGTAGGACCATCCGCCGCGCCGCGGATCGCGAAATACGGCCACTCGTAGTCGGCGAGCGCCGGCGACGCGGATGCCAGCAGGCGCCGGTCCGTGTGTCCCGGGGCGGGAAAGACGATAGTGCGATCCGCCATGAGCACCCCTCACTCTACTTTCAATGCCGACTGTGTGCTCAATCCGATGCAACGAGTCCATGTATCGAGAGACGGTTCGTCATCGGTCGAGTTGTTATGCGGATACAACGATCGGTTGCTACGCGTCGACCGCGTCGGCGCGCGCTACCACTGTACCGGCCCCTGGTCACGATCCTACCACACAGGTTCAAACCACCCGAGAACGTCTCTGGGCGGCGCGGCAAGAAGGCAAAAACCCGGCAATTATTCCCCACTGCGCGCGAGGACGGTGAGCCTTGTGTCGGGCGAGACGCTCGACAGGACCAGCCTTGGCGGCCCAGTCTCCCTGATGCCGTAGTAGACGATGACCAGTCCGGCCAGCAGGTCAGCCCACCACCAGTCGGCGGCAGCATTCAGGACCAGGCCAATCAGCACCGCGGCCGACCGAAAGGC
>Ga0307373_10006993_pt1 | contig 17758 bp, 19 predicted proteins | sample OX2MG_FD_202534 | JGI IMG/M metagenome (GOLD analysis project Ga0307373, IMG submission 202534) | Soil microbial communities from Risofladan, Vaasa, Finland - OX-2 | ecosystem: Environmental > Terrestrial > Soil > Coastal area > Acid sulfate soil | place: Finland: Risofladan, Vaasa | collected... | reverse complement strand
CCAACGCGTCCACGTCGCCCGCGGCCGCGAGCGCAAGACAGGCGTTGAACACCGCGAACGGGGTTGGCATGGACTCCAGCACGGGGCCGGCGGCTGCGGCCGCCGCCACGCCGGTATCGTGCACCTCGACACTCGCTAGCCGGCATCGCCATAGGAGACTTCCGGCATCGATCACCGCCGCCGGTCCGATCTGGTCATTGAAACGTGCGAGCGCCGCCTCGATATCTCCGAGCGCCAAGGCGTGCAGCGCGTTGTGCCACGGGAAGTGAGTCCCGTAGAAGAGGAAATCGCGATCGCGACTCCACTCGTCGAGCCACGCAATTCCGGCTTCGTGCTCGCCGGTCTCGTAGTTAACGTGAGTGATGACGTGGGCTGCGGGCGCGCACGCGGGCTGTTCAACAAGCGTCCGATCGGCAAGCGCTCGAGCCTCGTCGTAGCGCCGCTGCTCTTCGCGGACCATGGCGAGCATCGAGTCGAATCTCCAGTCCCCGCTCAAGCGGTGGGCATCGGACTCAACGAGCGCCATTCCCCTTTCGCGATTTCCCGGCACGCCGCTCACGACGAGGGAAGAGAAGCGAAAATAGGCGCCGAACAGATCGTCGGGAAAGGCTTTCGAGTGTTCGCCAAACCGATCCACGGATTGGTGCGGACCTTGAGTGATGAACACCTCGAGCGCGGACGCGAGCGATTCATCCACTGGGTCGCAAGGCAGTTCTCTCGCCGCCGCGAGCTCACTCAGCGGATCAGGTGCGAGACCAAAGATGCGTGCAGCTCCGGCACGCAGGATGTGAATCCGTGCCGAGGGCGATTCTTCGAGCGCTCGGTCGGAAAGTTCGAGCAGATTACCTTCGTACCGGAAGAAGGCGTCTTCCACGTCGCTGGCATCCATCGTGTCCGCCCCCCGAAGCATCGACCTCTTCGTTACCGTCACTGTACCCGCGTCAGGTAAGTGTGTCGCTGCTGAGCTCACTGCTTACGATCGATCGAAGGAGCGATCGTCAACGTGGGATAACGAAGATCCATATCCGTCCAAGTCAGATATTTTGCGGTGGGCCGTAGCGGACTTGACCTTGTGACCCCTTTCCCTTGGCGGCGTGCGCCACGAGCCGATTTCGCTTCTTTCACATCAGGCAAGTGCGGTTCTACGTCGCGACGAAGGGAGTCGTTGACGTCGCTATACCTCAGTGCTACAATTAACTATTCTCCTAGTGAACTAGAGGTATGATGATTGAGTTTTACATCGACACCCATTCGGGCGTTCCGCCTTATCTTCAAATCGGCCAACAAGTTCGACGGGCGCTGAAATTGGGCCTGCTCGAGCAAGGAGATCAACTGCCGACCGTAAAGGAGGTAGTCGCTCGACTCGCGATTAACCCCAACACCGTCTCCAAGGCCTACCGCGAACTCGAACACGAGGGCCTCGTCGTCGCGCGCGTCGGCGTTGGCACGTTCGTCGCCAAGTCCCTGGGCAGCGAGTCGTTCTCCGCCCTCGCGCCACTGCGTCACGACTTACAGAAGTGGATGGAGTCAGCCCGTCGAGCGGGTCTCGACGACGAGAGCATCGAAGCACTCGTGCGCGAATGCTTTCGATCCACCTCGGGGACGGTAGTCGCGTGAGCTCCGCCCTGGAAACCGAGGACCTAACCAAGAGCTATCGCGCCAAGACGGCCCTCAGCAACTGCACGATCAACGTGCCCCAAGGACACGTTGTCGGTCTCGTGGGACCCAACGGATCGGGTAAGTCAACGCTGCTCAATATTGCGTCGGGCGTGCTGTCGCCGACGTCAGGGTCCGTTCGCGTCTTTGACTCGCCACCAGCCTCTTCTTCGACGCAGCTCGAGCGCGTAGGTTTCGTCGCTCAAGACACGCCCGTGTACTCGGGATTCAGTGTTGAAGATCACCTGCGCTACGGCAAGCACGTCAATCCCAAGTGGGACGACAATCTTGCGCGCCGTCGCGTCGAACAACTCGGACTCGATCTCGGCTAACGCGCGAGCAAACTCTCCGGAGGTCAGCACGCTCAACTCGCTCTCACGCTCGCCATCGCCAAAGGTCCCGACTTCCTCTTGCTCGACGAACCTGTCGCGAGCCTCGACCCCCTGGCCCGGCGCGAGTTCCTCCAGATATTGATGGAGACCGTCGCCGATAACGAGGTCAGCGTCCTGCTCTCTTCGCACCTCGTGGCCGACATTGAACGAGTGTGCGACTACCTCGTCGTCCTCGTGTCCTCACGGGTTCAGGTCGCTGGCGAGGTTGAAGACCTCCTCGCCACCCACCATCGGCTCATTGGACCACGCGACGCCACGCCTCCCGAGAGCCAGGTCATCATCGAATCGAGCTACGCCGAACGTCAGTGCCCGTTGTTCGTCCGCTCCGATGGTCCCAACATCGACCCGCGCTGGACCGTCGAGGCGGTCAACCTCGAAGACCTCGTCCTCGCCTACATGGGTCAAGGACGTGCCGAACGAGAAGTGGTCGTCGACGAGGAGCTCGCGTGATCTGGTTCGCGTGGCGTCAATTACGCGTCCAAGCACTCATCGCACTGACCCTGCTCGTCGCTCTGGCGGTCGCCTTTCTCGTGACCGGCCAACGTCTGGTGCACACGTACAACACGGCAATCGTCGGATGCAACGCTCGAGGAAACTGCAGTGGTTCCATTGACAGCTTCCTCTCGGCCTATCCCTTCCTGCAGAACCTCCTCACCGAGAGTGGGCTGCTTGCCGTGCTCATCGGCATCTTCTGGGGCGCGCCAGCCGTGGCGCGCGAATTCGACACCGGTACCTATCGGTTGGCCTGGACGCAGAGCGCGTCTCGCACGAAATGGCTCACGGCGAAGATAGTCGTCGGTGGGCTCGCGAGTGTCGTCACCGCCGGACTCTTCACTTTGATGGCAACGTGGTGGTCGAGTCCCCTCGACCGCGTCCGCGATCAGCCCTTCAGCCTGTTCGACACGCGCGACGTTGTGCCCATCGGCTAGGCCCTCTTCGCGTTCACACTCGGTGTCGCCGCCGGTGCCATCGTGCGTCGAACCATTCCCGCCATGGCGGTCACGATCGCGGGTTTCGCTGCCGTGCGGGGCCCTTTCAACCTCTACGTTCGACCCCACTTCGCGGCCGCGATGCACACAGTGTTCGCCTTCACGCCGGCGGGAGGGGGCCTTCGAATAGGTGGGAATCTGAATCCCGGCAACTGGACGATTTCCACCACCGTCGAGAACGCGGCCGGGAAAGTGTTCCCGAACCTCACCCACGGATTTGACTTTCAATCGAGCGCCAACGGTTCGACCACCCTTGTCGGAGCGGGTGTCTGTCCCAACAAGATTGTGAGCCTGAGTGGTAGAAAACACACGGGCATGTCGAAGGCGGCGATACAGTGCATCAACTCGTTCCACTTGCACGAACTTGTTTCTTATCAGCCCATCTCAAAGTACTGGAGCTTTCAGTCGTACGAACTGGCGTCCTACGCCACACTCTCACTCATTCTCGGGACATTTAGCGTGTGGTGGATCCGACGTCGTTAGTCTCAACCCGGCAACACCGACGCGATCAGGACTCTCTCGGACAGTTACTGACGCCGTTTCTTGCAACGGTCGCTCCTAAGGCGATAACGCTTTCCAGAGATTATCTAGTGGAACGAAACGGAGGGCTCTTAAACCCTTTTGAAAGATCTAGTTGAGGCGCCGGAGGTCTTGGTTGTGTTGCCTGACGAAACGAGCCTTCCTCTCGGGCCCACCAGAATCGCCAGTCGGCACACGCGGTTTAGCTACGCAGAAGTAACGTCGTAACCAACGCGAGGGTGCACTTCTCACCCGGAACGACTGGATGGTTGGCGCACGTGAGCGAAGTCATTTGCCTTGGTTGCGGCGCACTGGTGCGCGACACGACGGGCCCTGTCCACGTGTACATCCACGCCAGTCCAGGATGCTGGCAGTTGTACAGCGAACTGCAAGATTGGAAGCGTTCACTGATTGGCGACGACGGCATCACCACCGCACAACACCTCGTGGACGCCTACGCCGCCCAGCACGCAACAAATCCTGATCGTCGGAATCGGCAATCGGTCACGTTGCATCTCATGAGCTTGTGTGCTTCCCTCGAGTTCGAAATCTCGGGTACGAAGCTACGAGCGATGATCGGCAATTGGACCCACCACGACTACCACCTCCTGCGACCCACTCCCGACGGCTACCCCATTACGGTCAGAGATGTCAACGATGCGACCAGTGGCCAGCGCGCTGCCATCGTTGAAGAGATGGCGACGTCAACGTGGTCCGCATGGTCACTTCATCACGAGGAGATTCGAACCTTGTTAGTGCAGCACCTCGCCTGACTGTTGCAATCCTGACAACGAACCGTGAGCCGCACACTCTGAGGTTCCAGTGTCTCTGGAACACTAAGTTTTGGGGTTTCTTGGACACTTCGACGTTCCATCAGTAGCCGCAGTTGGCCAAAGTGCATATATCCATTGCCTGAATGCCCGTCTCGCATCGGGACCGCACTCCACTCAAACCCTTTTGAACGTGCGAGGGACTCCCTCTGCGCACATTGGAGCGAACGAGCACAACGTAGGGCGGATTCGGTAATCTGCGCTTGTGAAGCCTCCGATCCCCTATGAAGAGATCGCACGATTGCCACGGCCCGGGACTGCGGTTCCGACGCAACTCGGGTTCGGACCGGAAGACGGGGTGCTCACCTATCTGCACAGCCCAGAGCTCGGACTCAACCAACGCCTCTACGCCCTCAGTCTCGCGCGCGAGAGCTCAGAGCCGGTCGAAGTACGTTTCGATGGCGTTGCCTCCAGCGAAGAAGACCTGACCTTCGAAGAGAAGCTGCGCCGTGAGAGAGCGCGCGAAGTCAGCCTCGGTGTCACGTCGGCCACGTGGGCCGAAGAGGGCGACGTCCTTATGGTCCCGCTGCCTGAAGGGGTCTTCGTCCTGCGGGGCCTCGCCACCGCAGCGATGACCGGGGCGCCCGACGTCGGCGTCGTCGAAAGGCTCCTCGTCGTTCGCGCCGGAGCCGGCGGTGCCGTTGAAGACCCCCAGCTCTCACCCGACGGCTTGAAACTCGCATTCGTCCGGGACGGTGACATCTACGTAGCAGACGCGACCGCAGCGGAAGCGCCGCTGGTCCGCCTAACGAATACGGCCACTGACGGTCTCTTCAACGGGCTAGCCGAGTTCATCGCCCAGGAGGAGATGAGACGCGCCCACGGTCTGTGGTGGTCACCCGACTCGAGTCTCATTGCCTACGCGCAGGTCGACGAGAGACACATCCCGATCTACAGGATCGCCCACATGGGAAGTGATGGGCCGAACGGTGGCACGTTCGAGGACCATCGCTACCCCTTCGCGGGTGCGGACAACGCACGGTTGCGTCTTGGCGTCGTTCCTGCCGCGGGAGGGGCGACTGTCTGGATGTCCCTTAGCGAGACCGGCGCCGATCTTGGCGACGCGTACCTCGCACGGGTTGCGTGGTTCCCCGACGGCTCGCTCGCTGCCCAGGTCGAGTCGCGAGACCAGAAGAGCATGGACCTGCGCCGCCTCGACGTCGCCACGGGCGAGTCAACGACGCTTCACGTCGAAGAGGTCGAGCCGTGGATCAACCTCCACAACGACTTCAAGCCCCTCAAGATGAGTGATCCTCCAGGTTGCTACCTCTGGAGCTCCGAGCGCTCGGGCTATCGGCACCTCGAGGTTCGTGGTCCCGATGGGTCACTCATCACGCAGCTCACGTCGGGTGAGTGGGCCGTTGACGAGTTGGAGGCAGTGGACGAGGAGCGTGGGCTCGTCTACTTCACGGGGGCAATGGACGATTCGACTGAAAGACACCTCTACTGCGTCCCATTCGACGGCGGCATCAGCCAGCGCCTGACGGCGGAGCCCGGCTTTCACGACGTGGTTGTCAGTCGTCGAATGAGCCTCTTCACTGACAGTTTTTCGTCCCTCGACCGACCTCCCGCTGTCGTGCTGAAGACCTTGCCCGAGACGGACCTTGCCCGACCGATTTACACCCGTGCGGACCCCCGGGTCGCTGAACTAGACCTCGACCCTCCGGTCTTCGCGAGGATCCGGGGAGCAGACGGGACCGAGCTCAACGCGATGACCTTCCGTGCGCCGGACGCCGGCGTGGACGGGCCGCCACCTCTGGCGGTGTACGTCTACGGCGGTCCGTCGCTGCAATTGGTCCAGAACAATTGGCAGAGCACGGTGATGCTCCGGGCCCAGGCACTTACTCGCCTCGGGTGCACCGTCCTCGTGGTTGACAATCGCGGCACGGCGCGGCGCGGTCTCGTGTTCGAGGCGCCACTCCATTTAATGGCTGGTCACGTTGAACTCGACGATCAGATCGCCGGTGTCCGCTGGGCCGTTGAACAAGGGCTTGCGGACCCGGAGCGCGTGGGGATCTATGGCTGGAGTTATGGCGGCTACATGTCGCTGATGGCCCTGGCGAGGGCACCGGACGTGTTCAAGGCGGCCGTGGCGGGCGCGCCGGTCACGCACGACGACGGTTACGACACGCACTACACGGAGCACTACATGAGCACGCCCGCCGATAATCCCGGCGGCTACGAACGCTCGAGCGTGCTCGCCCACGCGCACAACATCCGCGGGAAGCTCATGTTGGTGCACGGTGGCATCGACGAGAACGTCCACTTCCGCCACACGGCCCGCTTGATCAACCGGCTCATCGAGCACCGCGTCCCCTACACACTCCTCCTCTTCCCGAAGGAACGACACCTCCCGCGAAGTACAGAGGATCGCGCCTACATGGAAGAGATCGTCGTCAACTGGTTGGTGGAAGCGCTCTCCTGAGCGTCGATGTCTCCTTGGTGATCATTGCCGCGAGCGGTCCGTCGCCGCCGCCCTCACGGCTCGGCCGGGTGATCGACTCTGACGAAATCCGAGAACATCGACGACACGTTCGCCTCCACATCTTCATCAGCACGTTCGCCTCGCTGACCAGTCGCGCGAGTTCCTCGCGAGATCTCCATCAACCCTGAAGGGAACTGCCGAACGATGGGCAAATCTAAGGAAGGCTAGACCTCAGGCGTTCGTTCGTCCGCGATGTCTCGCAAGACTCCCAGAGTGGGCCGTGCGATGACGTCTCATTCGGACCTCGGCGCTGAGCCTCTCGATACTCCCTGGGCGCGAACCATGCACACCTGGCGTGCATGGCCTCGTGCGTGCGATGACATTGCCCTAACTCACCTGCCATCATCGCCATCTCGTTTCACCTGCATACCCACTGCACGCCTCCTCGGTCAACCACAAACTACGAGCGACCTGTGACGTTGAACATAGAGCTCTTCGAAGCGTCATTCGTTGATGTCGAGGAGTGATTCGCTAGTCGCCGACCCGCCGCACGGAGCACGAGCGCTTCACCGCGACGTCCTTCTCGGGCGACGCTATGACGTGTGCTTCACCTTGAACTTGGCCTTATAGTCGCACGCTGGGTAACTGCTGCATCCGATGAAGGGGCTGTAGGGCCCATGCTTTCGCAGAAGTGACCCGCTACCGCATTGGGGACAAGTCACTTTACCCTTGTAACGGCAGGCGGGAAACACGCTGCAGCCCATGAATGGGTCGTACGGTCCGTGAACCTCTACCAAGGTTCCCTTCCGGCACAATGGGCACACGATGACGGAGCCACCACCGGGTAATTCGACAACTACTTTCGGATCCGACAAGAGCTCGGCCACGAAAGGGGATGGCTGCGCCAGCGAAGCGAGGATGAAGACTCCTTGCCGCGCGCGAGTAAGTGCGACATAAAACAGTCGGCGCTCTTCGGCGTGGGGGTACGAGTCGGGTGCCGGCATGGCCAGCTCAAGAACCGGATCATCGGTGACATTGGACGGGAATCCGAAGGTACCGGCCGACATCCCAAGGATGATGACGAAATCGGCCTCTAGCCCCTTGGACCCGTGCACGGTCCTGAACGTGACGTCCAGGCCCTCCCACTTCTGCTTCGACAGTATATCATGCTGAAACCTGTAGCGGCCGAGGACATTCACGGTTGTCACTTCAGAGTAATCAACGCTGACGGCACCCGCGAGAGCCTCAGCGGACAGACGGTTGAGAATCTGAATGACGGCACGACTCTCGTCGTCGGTCGAGACCACCGTGACCGGACGACCGGGCGAGGTTGTCACCGAGCGCATGGCCTTATCAAACTGGACCGGATTCTTCGAGACAAATCTTCGGGCCACGTCGCAGATCTCTTGTGAACAGCGATAAGTCGTGGTCAAGGCGAGTTGCGGCCCACGGCCAAACCACAAAGAGAATTCGTTCATCACGGAGACGTCCGCACCAGCGAAACGGTTGATCGATTGCCAGTCATCGCCGACGGCCAGCAGGTAGCGATCTGGCTCTTTGAGCAGCCCCCTGACCAATCGGGCGCGAGCCCGACTGGAATCCTGGAACTCGTCAACCAGGACGAGCTCGTATGGCAGGCTGACCGCGCCTTCCTCTAATAGATCAGCGGCATTCACGAGCATGTCTTCGAAATCGACACTGTCCTCCGCTCTCAAACGGCTTTGCCACTCTTCGTGTATCGGCCAATAGCAAGACAGAAACAAGCGAGTACGGAATCCGTCGAGTCCCGTAACCTCCCCACCAAGACGGCGTTCGAGATCCTCGTCGGACCACGAGTTGGACTTCATGTGGCACATGAAGGTTCGAACGAGGCGAGCCAGGTCCTCATGCTTCAGCGGCTTAGCCCACCGATCCGCGCTCGGCCTGTCAGGGTTCCAATCGAACTCGATGCCTAGGTCAAACAGTTCGCCTTTGAGCTGCTTGAGTCCATCCTCGAACATCACGTCAGCCCATGTCGTCTCAATCAGCTTCGTTCCGAATCGAGTATGCAGGTTTCGTTTCCACTGCATACTCTTCGCGTAGCCGGTGAACGCTTTTGGTGGTTGACCGTCTCGATCTAGAGCCCAGTGTTCATGCCACACGTCGATACCGGGGTAATAGAAGTCGGGGCGGTACTGCGAGTGCGTAGCATCTGCGACATCGTGAGCGAAGGTGTGCTCGTACTCGAAGTCAACTCCGTTGAGAAAGAGGAAGTCGGCAATGAGACGCTCCCCTTGGCTCTTGACGAGCGTTCCCGAAAAGGTGCGGAAGCCCGTAGTGCGAGAGACACTGTCGTACCCATCGGGTGACTCATCATCCAACCGCGTTGAGGCATTCGCGAAGAGAAGCCGATAAAGATCCCAGTTGTAGCGGAAGTCTTCTGAACTGTCTCGGAGATGGTCGACGATTTCGACGGTCATCGCCACGTCATCCCCTTGTTCCAGCCAATGTGCGAGCCGGGGCTTCTTGCCCGTGGCACGACCAATGACTTCAAGGCCAAACGCGTGAAACGTCGACGCCTTGACCCCCACAGACGGAATGCCCGCGGCAGCGAAGCGAGACTCAATGCGTTCCTGCAGTTCGCTCGCCGCGGCCCGGTTGAAGGCAAGAAGAAGCACTCGATCGGGCGATACAAAACCCCGATTCACTGCGTACGCCGCCCTCGCCACCATGACCGACGTTTTCCCTGAACCCGCTGCCGCGAGAACCTGCACCCGATTGTCGAAGCAGACGACGGCGCGGGTTTGCTCCTCCGAGAGAGGCGTCCGCTCGATGCTGTCGAAGAACGTTCGCCGCTCAACTAGTTCGCTTTCCATCACCTGTTCATTGACGACTTGGACTCTTGCCTGTAGGTCTGATGTCACGAAACTCACCCCCGCGAGCTGCTCAGTTGTCAGCAGGCCCTCGCAGCCACTTGACCGAATCTGGTCTCGCAAGTCTCTCGCAGTACAACGAGACTTAATCTGATCGACTTCCTCCGACGCAATCCACCGCCGTTGGCCCAACCGACTAGCTAGGACAACCTCCGCTTCTTCCTTCCAGCGAACTGAATCATTAAGGTCGGGTAGCAACTCCCAGTAATGGAACCATGTGGTCAGTGCGCGTGCTTGCGCTTTTTTGCATCCAGATAATGCGGCGAGTGGATTGCCGTCTCGGAGAAGCGAATATCGAAACCACTTACGCCGAATGGTTAGCCTCGTCGTTTCGTGACGGTCGTGCGTGACGCGGATTGAATTGAAGTTGACTTGAATCGTGTCGCTCTCGAAGACAACCAGCCAGTCCTTGCCAGAGAACTCGTATGTTTCCATGAATCCTTTCAAATCCCCGCTGAATCAACGCCTTGCATTGTCGCACTCAATGAGCCTCCATCGATCTTCAAACCTTGACGATAACGAATGCGTTCTGATTGCCCGCTGAAGGTGATGTGAAATGGGTTCGATCTTCATAAATCGACAAGGCTTGCTGCCAGCCGAACCCAAAACCTCTCCAAAAAGCCGAACGGCACCGGTGAGATTGTTCCCAAGTCCTTGTCAAAGCTCCTACGGGCACTAGAGGTCGTCGTAATGCAGTTCATGAGGAAGTCTTTGTTGAACCATACAAGACCCGTGCGTGTCATCGACCAAAGACGTGCCTCAGAGAATCACTCTGTATCGAGAATACAGGAATCGTCTGATGTCTGCCATTCATTCAGGTCGCCAGAAGTCGCCTCTGTTCAGAAAAATTGCTGACTTGTTTGCTGACTACATACCGCAAGCATTTGTGCAAAGAGTAGAGGGCGCGCGCGCTGGCGATCAACCATCTTTTCTGATTTTTCTGCGAGATCGTCGACGAACACGAGGTACTCCCTGCCGACGCCATTCGTAACGACGCCGGTGAGCACGTAACCGCAGCGTTCCTCGAGCCGAACCGAATTGACGTTCTCTGGTTCTATTCGAATAACAACTCGTTTCATACCGTTCGAGATCATGCAGTCTCGGACGTTGAGGAGCGCAGAGGTGGCGAGGCCGCGACCGCGATACTGCGGATACAAGCCATACGAAACGTTGGCGTCGCCGGGCTCAAGACCGGCGAAATGGGCATGGTCAGCGTTGATCTCGATCATCCCAACCAGTTCTCCCGCCTCTGTCTGAATAGCAAAGGCAAAGCGAGGGCCCTCGCTGGACCAGTTGTCTTCGTTCGATTGAATCCAACGCAACACCGACTCCTTGAATCAATCACGTCTTCTTGCTGGGTACTGCTGGCAATGGATTAGTAAGAACGACGCGACCAAATACGACACTGTTTTCCCCAACACAGATTTCAAAATGCGGTGGAACCTAACGTCGGACGGTTCCAGCTGGATGATTGCACCACACTCTGTCAACGAAGTTGGTTGCATTCATACTTGTCAAGGCCTCGAGGGCGATTACATGGGCGTCATTATTGGGCCGGACCTCGAAGTTGAAGAAGGTCTACTCGTCAGTAAACCTCAGAATAGAGCGAAGCACGATAAGTCGCTACTGGGCTTCAAGAGTGCCCTCAAAGAGCGGGTGCCCGGCACCGATGAGCGAGCAGATCGGTTAATTCGCAATACTTATCGAACGCTGATGACCCGAGGAATGAAAGGTACCTTCATCTTCTGCACCGATGCGAAAGTTGCTGAATTACTCAAACGTTCGCTCGAAGCTACGGGGTATCGCGGAATGTCAAGTTGATGCTCCTTCAAATTTACGACAACCTGGAGCCATGATCGAGAAACAATTTCCTGCATTACTTTTAAGAACGTGAAGGCATACGTCGGCGTAACCGACTCCGATTGGTACACATACTTATCGTCACGTGCCAATATTCGCGAGGTCAACTTCTGGAGACCCTACGGTTCTCGCGCGTTTAAAGTCCTGGTCCCAGGCGAACCCTTTATTTTCAAGGTTCGGTATCCTCGGAACCAAATTGTGGGTGGTGCAATCTTCGAGGGCTTCGTCTCTCTCAACATTTCGAGGGCTTGGGACTTCTTTGGAGAGGGCAATGGCGTCGGTTCGATCGAAGAGCTCATTGCTCGATTGTGTGCGATTACCGGTGAATCGCCAGACGACTTGGGGGATCGAGAGATTGGATGCGTGTTACTTCGAGACACTTGGTTTCTCAACGCAAATGAACTACTTCCGGCGCCGAATAAATTCTCGGCCAATATCGTCCAAGGAAAGTCGTACGAATATCCGGGTGAAGACGCCATCATCGACGCGATCGTCCAAAGAATTTTTTCTCATGAGGAATCGAGCGAGCCGAACTTGGAGAACATAAGAAGTCTTGGCCCGACACACGGGAATCCTCGTACGATTATTCCCCGTTTAGGTCAGGCAGGATTCAAGGCCGTCGTCGAAGAGGCCTATGGGCGTCGCTGCGCAGTAACAGATCACAAGATTATTCCCACGCTTCAGGCCGCTCACATACTTCCGGTTGCCGAAGGTGGCGAACATCGAGTCGACAACGGCATCCTCTTAAGATCCGATGTCCATACCTTGTTCGACAGGGGATACATAGGGGTGGACCAAGATTTTCGACTCCTCGTAAGTCCTCGACTTCGGTCTGAGTTCGGCAACGGAGACGAGTTGTACGCGAGAGAAGGGCAGATCGTGAGATTGCCAACCAAGGCCCTGCACAGGCCTTCGCCTGACTTTCTCTCGTGGCACTTGGAAGCAGTTTTTCATTAGCCCCTGAAACTTTCGGGTGACCGAGTTTTCCGAGCGAGCGTATGCTCAGCCAATGGCATCCTTTGCTGAACGGGCCTGGGTCTTCATATCGATGTCGGACAGCGAACGATCGTGGTCAGCCAACGAAGGTTACGACGACTCTGTTGGCATTTATTACTCCTATGACTCCAATGTCGCTCAATCTAGACAAGTTCACACGGGAGATATGGTCATCATCCGCGTCGACAGCGACGTCGCTGGTTGGGGAATCATTGAACACATTGATGTAGTCCCGAACCAATCGAAAATGATGATCCGATGTCCCTCTTGTCAAAAAGCTCGGCACCATCGAAGAACAAGAATGTTGCCAACTTATAAATGCGACAATCACGGCTGTGGGTACGAGTTTGAAGAGAACGAAGCAATCAGAGAATTCGAGTCGGTAACGAGCTTTCGTGCCTACTACGCGAATACTTGGACCGAAGCGGCAAGGCCGATTGACTTTCGAGAGCTTGCGACATTGCAAACGAGTACAAGCACCTTCAACGCAATCCGGCCGCTCAACCCAGATTTGTTGCCCCCGTTCCTCGACAAACTTTCTGGACGCGACGTAAACATCTCGATCGACTTTACCACTAATGATGTTCTCAACATTCTTGGCGGCCATGTCGAAACCGTCGTTCGTCGCCGACGTGGTCAGCGCGCATTCCGATTCGAAATGATGCGTCGGTATGGCGAAGAGTGCGCCTTCTCTGGCTCGCAACCTCCTCAGGCACTTGAGGCGGCTCACCTCTATAGTTTCGCGAAACGTCCCGAGCACAGGAGCGATGGTGGTCTTCTATTAAGAAGGGATTACCACTCCCTGTTCGACGCCAAACTGCTAACGGTGAATCCGAGATCCTTGAAAATAGAGATCGCTCCTCGCCTTTCCAAATACCCGTCATACGGCAAACTCGACGGAGCAGCACTTCGAATTCAGGGTGAGTCGACTCCTTCCCTCGAACTCTTGGGCGAGCACTACGAGCAAGCCATTCGCGTCTTCTCTCACAACTAAGACAAAGCAGCGTCGGCCATAGAGTGGTTTTCAGTTGAGCCGCTCTATTGTTCAATCAATGTCGAAACTAGAAGACTCCTTCCGGCGAAAAATCAAAGAATTCGTCAATCGGGTGTCTGGATGGACGATTCTTGCCTTTGTGCTATTCCTCTATCCGGGAATTGGACTACTTCTTCCCGTACTGCTCGGAGTGCCAAAAGTCTTCCTGATTGAACTTAACCTCACTGGAGTAGTGATGGCGATGGCGCTAGGGGTGGGCTGGCTTGACGAGCTACTAAAGGCGAGCGAGCGAGAGAGACTTCTCGATTAGACGAGCAATCTACGATTACTCGATTCATCAGAGTTTGAGTGGCTCGTCGGCGAGATGTTCCGTAGGGAAGGATGGAAGGTTGAGGAGAATGGACAAAGTGATGGACCTGATGGGAACGTCGATTTGGTGCTCGTCCGCGACAGTGAGCGCGTCATCGTCCAATGTAAGCGATGGGAGTCGTGGGTCGTAGGGGTCAACGAGATCCGGAACTTCGCTGGAACCCTCATTAGGGAAAATCTGGCTGCTCGCTCCGGCATCTACGTGACTCTTTCAAAGTTCGGCAAACAGGCAAGGGCCGAGGCGAATCAACTCGGAATCGAGATCATCGATTCCCACGACCTACTTACGAGAATTGAAAAAGTTCGTCGAGCTGAGCCGTGTCCGTCGTGTGGATCTTCAATGATTCTCGCTCATTCAGTACACGGCTGGTGGATGAGATGCGTCATTCAAGGTTGCAAAGGCAAGCGCGATCTAGGGCGCGAGCCGGGTCGAGCAATCGAACTATTGACCACAACATAAATCGGCACTGCGATGGTTTGTCACTGACCGAGCCCGCGGTCACCGAATGATTCAGACTCCAACGGAGATCCGAGGGCCGCACCCACATCGATGAGAGAGAAACTGACTTGATATGCACGCACCGAGAGACCCGAAACCGCCGATGCGGCATTACTCAATCGATCATCAACTTCGCCGGCGATGACGATTCCGGAAACTGTTTGACCCGGCGCCACGAGATGTTGGCGAACCCATCCGATGTACCGGGCGGTCTGCCCAACCACTTGATCTGAGTCTTGCCGCGCTTCAGCTCGATGACTACCAACTCGTCCGAATCAAGGTCGCGAGCAAGAAGATCAAGGCGACCCACCGGAGTGTTGAGTTGATGCCCAGATTGACCTGCTCCGTCGTCCCAAATCTCGAGCCGCCTTCCCCAATCGATCGGATCCCAATTCGTAACGATGAACTCCTCAAGATACAACTCAAGTGCAAATTCCATCGCTGCGTTTGTGGAGTCCGAACCTTGCACGAAGTCCGCCAGTTCGAGATCATCGTCATCACTGACAATGTCATCATTCACGTCGTCTATTTCTCTTCTGGGTTGGAGAGCCGACTTGAGACCAAGGCAAGCAACTGAATCATCAACCGTACCCCTACTGCTTAAGTGATCCAGGCGACAGCATCTAAGATCGGCGTGTGCGATTGCCCTCAGACGTTCCTGACTGGCTGAAGGCGTTCACCGCCGCCGAGCGGCCCGACCTCTGGGACTCCGCCCGCGACGAACAGCGCTTCCGGGACGTGTGGCCCGAGTACAACCATCACGGCAACCTGACGCCGCGCTACTTCGGACAACTGGTTCCCAGGTTCGCTCACCTACAGATCCTCTTTGTCGACCAACGCTCCGAGGAGGTGATCGCCCGCGGCAGGACCATCCCCTTCCGCTGGGACGGAACCCTGGGAGACCTCCCTCCCGGGATCGACGCAGTCGGCCTGCGAGGCGTGGACGACCCGGCAAGGCCGACCGCCCTGTCGGCCCTCGCCGCCGAGGTCGCACCAGACCACCAAGGCATCGGTCTCAGCGGGCTGCTCGTACAGGCCATGGCCGTCGTCGCCGGTGAGGCGTGCCTGGCCCCTCTGGTCGCACCCATCCGCCCGTCATGGAAGGACCGCTACCCCCTCATCGCCATCGACCGCTACTCCACCTGGAAGCGGCCCGACGGTCTGCCCTTCGATCCGTGGCTACGACTGCATCACCGCCTTGGCGGGAGCGTGCTCCGCTCCGAGCCGCAGTCGATGCGGATCTCGGCGCCGGTGACGGAGTGGGAGGCCTGGACGAACATGGCCTTGCCCGACGATGGCGACTACGTCTTCCCTGCCGGGCTGGCACCGCTGAGCGTCGCCGGAGGCGTCGGAGACTATTGGGAACCCAACATCTGGGTCCAACACGACCTGTAGCGCCAGCGTGTAGCCCGGCTCAGATGGTCGCTAGACCCCGACGATCTGCGCCCCCTCTGCGAGACCGCAACACCGCGCGGGCTGCGCTCTATTCGGGCATGAAGCCGTGAGTCCGGTCGCGACCACCCTCTGTTGGGCAAGGTGTGGACACTCGTGGGTCAGGGCGAGCGGCGGTTGGGCGCGGTGTCGAGGTCGTCGAGCACCTGCCTGAGCCGGGCCACCGCCGCCCGGTACCGGACGGTCTGGCTGCGGGTACCGGACCCTGGCCTCCGTCTGCAAGGCGATCGACTGGCCGACCCGTGATCGTCGCCTGTCCCCAGGTGCGGGTCTCAGTCACGGGCTCGCCGCTGGCCCTGGTGGGACCGGTGGGCGGCGCAGCTATTCGGGGTGATTCTCGGTTCGTCCAGCGAGTACTCGACTCGCGCACTTGCTGACCAAGGTCAAGACTAAACGAAACGATCCTTACTGATCTGTCGAAAGGCCGCAGAGGTGAGAGTTCTGGCGGTCCTCTCTGCGCTGTCTATGGCGTCTTCAGTACTGAGGCCGCAGAGGTCGGTGAGGCTGAAGAGCGCTTCGGCGCTCATGACCACGGCGAGATCCAGCCGTAGTTGGGCCAGCAGCTCGGGATTGGCTGACTCGACGACCTCAACAAAGGGGGCGAGGGCGCACTCGATAGACGTATATGTGAGTTCATCATGCACTCATGTTTGAGTCACTGATTATTCCAAGTCCTGCAGCCCGAGGACGGCGTACGCGAAGCGCCAAGCCGTCCGTACGGGCTCGCTGAGTGATCATCAAATCGTTGTAATTCCTGCAATCATAAAATATTTGGACTCATCGCCAAAAGTCGTGTCCCGAAATACGAAAAATGTGTGGCCACTTAAGTAGAGGGCGAAATTATCGCTCCTCTGTGAAGGAGCACTATGCAACCATCTACAAGTAGCGAAGCCAACATGATCGAGGTGCGAGATCAGTATGCATGCCACTGCGAGCGAGAAATCTCTGCGAACTTCGGCGTACAGGTACCGAAGTTGCAGGTGACAGTGGTCGAAGCGAGCGAAGTCCTCGGGGTAAGTCGATCTGTCGTCTACGAGTTGATGAACTCGGCGCGGTTGCCCTCAGTGTCGATCGGCCGATCTCGGCGAATACGCGTGTGCGACCTCGAAGATTTTGTAGCCGCGCTCCCCGCATCGCACAGCTAGCGCGTCCCGACGAGCTCGTCATCCGCTGAATGATTTTTCATCAGTGCTGACGACCGGAGGAACCCGACGGCCACGCTCGCCTGTCCGATCATGAGCGTCCAGCGAAGAATGCCCTCGAATGAAAAAAATGAAACAAAGTGCGCCCAATTCAAGTTGACGATCACTTCAACCAACATTTCAACTCCGAAAAAGAGCAGAGCCCTCATGAGGAGTAGGTGTCTGCGACTCCCCCACCACGTCAAGGGCGCTCAGGTACCACCAAGCCATAAAGGACGCCAACGAACCGAACACAATCAAATACAAATTGATCTGCCCGGAGGCGAAAGTGAATCGATAGCTTCCCGAGGTGTAGTTGTTCACGACGTCGAGGATCGAACTCACGACAGTCAGCGCGAAGCCACCAAGAATGAGCCTTCGAGCACCCGAGAACACGCGCATAGTTCTATCTTGGCCCGAGGAACGAACGACCACCCTCAGCTCTTCAAATTTCTAACTCATTTCAGGACTCTCTTCATCCGTGGATGCCGACCAGAGAAGGGAGCCAATTACGTCAGCGGCCATCGCACGATCCGGATCCAATACGTGGCCGTACACATCAGCCGTCATGCGAATCGACGCGTGACCGAGTACCTGGCTCACGAACTGGAGAGGAACACCCTGGGCCAGCATCAAACTCGCCGCCGAGTGGCGCAGTTCGTGCTTATGCCGACATCGGCATAA
>Ga0307373_10006992_pt1 | contig 17761 bp, 17 predicted proteins | sample OX2MG_FD_202534 | JGI IMG/M metagenome (GOLD analysis project Ga0307373, IMG submission 202534) | Soil microbial communities from Risofladan, Vaasa, Finland - OX-2 | ecosystem: Environmental > Terrestrial > Soil > Coastal area > Acid sulfate soil | place: Finland: Risofladan, Vaasa | collected... | reverse complement strand
ACCGAAATCCCAACGATGTAGTTTCGCCATGACAGGCTTTTCGCGCCTTCTCGCGCAATTCCTGCATCGTGGCAAATATTTTCGCGGTCAACCCACCCTCACCCATGTGCGGAGGACGGGGCTAGCGACGCAGCCTCCGGGAGGCGGGAGCGCGCATCCCTCGGGGAACGCGTCGACCACCGCCTCGGCCACGTCCAGCGTGTTGGTAACAGCCAGAGGCGTCGGCCTCGCTGCGGCGCCAGGCCGCGATTGCTTGAAGGCGCCGCCTCCTCGGGTTGCCCACCAGCGGGGGCCTAGGACGGGCGCAGTTACGACGGCCACTTCAATGCTGAGCGAGTGCTGGAGCGCGATGTGGATTCGCCAGTTTGGGTCACCGCGAGCGAAGAAAGACGCACCGTCGATCGGGTCGAGGATCCACACGCGTTCAGAATGACCGACTTGCCCGAGCTCCTCACCTAGCACCCGATCGTCCGGCGTTGCCTCTGTCAGTGCGGCCTGCAGGAGCTGCTCGACGGCACGATCAGCCTCGGTCACGCGAGTTCCATCGGCCTTGAGCATCGCAGCTGCGCCAGCCTCGAAGTGCGTCAGCGCCGACTCCGACGCTCGGTCGGAGATCTCCATGGCGACTCGCAAGTCTCCCGAACCGAAACTTCCGCCGCCGCCGCCCGCCCCGGAAAGCCGCACCGGGCGTCACCGCCTGCGCACCAGGGCCATGATCGGCCGCTCGAAGCGGGTCCAGCTCAGCCAGGCCAGCGGCACTGTCACCAGCAGCATGATGCCGACGTGCACGACGAAGCTGGCCCCCCCGTGTGCGGCAGGGGCACGAACCGGTACAGGTTGTGCCCCATGACGATCTGGAGGATCACCGCCTGCCACAGGTAGATCCCGTAGGAGACGAGGCCGAGCTGCGCCATGACCCGGGCCGGCCGGGTCCTCCGTCCCGGTGTGACGGCAGCCACGGCGACGGCGATTCCCGACGCCAGCGCGAAGGGGATCCGCTGCAGGTCGTAGGCGACGGAGTTGGTTCGGGTCTCGAGGAGGCAGCCGACGAGTGCGAGGAGGACCGCCGTCGCCAGCCAGCGCCCGCGTCGGGCACCGATCGACCTCCACCAGCTGAAGGGTTGGGCGGAGTGACGCTCGTGGGCCACCGCGACTGCCACGATGAGCCCGGGGCAGAACATGCCGACGGTCGCCGGGAAGACGAAGCGGAGCCAGAGGCCGAGGCGGAGGTGGGTGGGCTGGACGATCCCCGCGGCAGCGGTGAACGCGGTGCTCGCCAACCACACCCCGACGATCCCTGCTGCCAGGGTGGACGCGGGGACGGCGCCGGTTCGGACGCGGCGGACGAGCCCCGCCGCCAGCGGTACCGAGAGGTAGAAGAGCACCTCGATGGTGAGCGTCCACGACGCGAAGAGGACGGCCTGCTCCTCGCCCGGCACCAGGTTCTGGAGCAGCATCAGGTGGAGCGGCCACTGTCACCAGTGTGTGACGGGGCTCACCGGGGCGACCAGTGCGGCGACCAGGAACGCGACCAGGTAGACCGGGTAGATGCGGGTGCTGCGTCGCAGCGCGCAGGTGCGAAGGCCCGGAAGGGACGCTCCGGACACCAGCGCATCGATGAATGGGGCGGCGATGAGGAACCCACTCAACGCGAAGAAGAGCCACACCCCGGCCGCCATGTTGGTGATCAGCAGATGGTCGGGACGGAGGTCTGTGTGGTCGGGGAAGGTGCCGGAGAGCAGGTACGAGTGGCCGGTGAGCACGGACAGCGCCGCCACCGCTCGGACGATGTCGAGATTCGCTGATCTCGTTGCCCTGACCAGCGGTCGCGCTTCGCGGACGACGACGTCGGACGGGCGGTCGACCGGAGTCGCGGGCTCGGGAAAGACCTTGCCGGGCACCGGTACTTCAGTTTCTAGGCCGCCCTGCGACCCGCCTCCCTAGCCGCGCAGGTCGGCCAGGGTCAGTTGGAGGGCGTCGCTGAGGCGTACCCGGGAGTCGCGGCTGGGGTTGCCCCGGGCCTTCTCCAGGTTGGCGATGTAGGGGACCGACAGCCCCGCGCGCGGGGGAGACCTCGCGCAAGGCTAGGCCGAGCTCTTCGCGCTGCCGGCGTGCTGCCGCTCTGACGGCGGTGACGACGGCGGGGGTGCGTTCGTGGGTTGCTTCGTCCTTGGACAAACACCAACCCTATCCTTGCAGAACTTTCCTTGGCCCCGGGGGTCCTGGCCCGGTGCGGGCCAGGAGATGGTGGAGATCGTGCGGGTGGACGCGGCGGGGAGATCTACGCCCGACTGGCCGATCCGACCGACATCGTCGGGCCGATCATGTGGGAAAAGGGTGGCCAGGTTGCCTAGCTCCCGAACCCGGATGCCGGCGCGGTCCGTCGGTACCGTCGGGCTCGGGGTCAGGCAGCGTCATGACCCTGGCTCCGACAGCCGGGAACGATGTCCCGTCGGCGCTCTCATCACCAAGCATCCCCTCATCGGTCGCTGCCGCCGCCCCCCCGACCTCGAGCGTGGCGTCCGCCCCGGCGGTCCGAGGTCAGCCGGCGTCGGCCGCACCGAAAGGGCCCGGTGGCGGCAGCGGGCGCTGGCTTTTGATGCTCGTGGCGGTCGCAGGGCTGGTCGTCCTGGCCGGTCTCCTGGGCCTGGAACTGCCTCCCTTCTGTCAACACCTCCCGGGCGTGACGGCCAAGTGGACGAGGCGGCTCCCGGGTCGGTTCGTCACCGTCAGTAGCTGGCTGTTCGCCCTGGACGTGACCCGTGCCCCAGTGGTAGTGGCGCAGTAGCCGTTGGGGTAGTGGACCTGGGTAGGGACGAACACCAGCGTCGGGGCGTGGACAGCGGGATTCGGGACGTAAGTCAGGTCAAACACCGAGCTGGCGGGATTGAACGAGATGGCCAGGGGTCGGCCGGCCACCGCTTCGGGGTATGCCCGCGATAGTGCAGTGACGGTGGACCGCGGGCGGCCGTTTACGACCAGAGCCTCGTCAGCGCTGCCCGTGGGGTCCCCGTAGTACTTCCAGGACCAGTAGATCCACCCGACCAGCGAAGCATCCTCGTCGGCGGTCAGCTGATCCAGGAGCCCGGGGTTCGAACTGGCCCCGAACTCGCTCACGAACCAAGCCGGGCCCGACGGCTGGGCGGGTGAACCGAGGTCGGCGCGGTCCTCGAACCGGCTGGCGAGGGCTCGCTGCTCCTGATCGGAGCAGGCGGCCATGTTGGTCGGATTGCCCGTCTTACCGCTGCGGTAGGTGCAGTAGACGTGAACGTTGAAGACCAGGCGGGGGAAGTTCATGGGCCCGACGAAGTTCGGATAGCCGCGGCTGGCGTAGATGTCCGGCTCGTAGAAGATGAGATGGGCCGAGTCGGCGGCCTCGATCTGCGGTATGAGGCCGGCCCGCGGGTCCTGGGCCGGGCAGATGAACTTGATGTCTCCTGGGATGGGCAGGTTGACGGCGGCCTTACCGGCGTAGAAACACTCGAGCTGGGAGTCGAACTGCTCGCCTCCGCCTCGAATCAGAGCGGTGGAGAAGGGCTCGTTGAACGGGTCGTAGCCGACCACCCAGGGGTTGGTCCGGAAGTAGTTGGCCACCGCCACCCAGACCCGGTCGTACTCGCCCTGGAGATCCCCGACCACATCGTTCTTCCAGAAGTTCCGGTATGCCGCACCCGCGGCCCGAGTGGCGTAGTTATTTGACCACCGCCCGGGAGCCTCGGCCTCGGGGATGGCGTTGGTGCAGACCGCCCAGTCGGGTGCGCCCTCTCCGTCGAAGATCTCGTTGTAGACGTCCTGGTGCATGTCGAGCAGGGTGTAGATGTGATACCTGCCGAGCAGGTCGACCGTCTTGGTCAGATTGACCAGATAGGCATCGAGGATTGCCTGGCTGAACTGACCAGGGTCATGGGGCGTTCCTCGCCTGCAGATGGCCGGGTCATTGGCCGGGGCCGTCCCGGGTTCGAGGCCCTTCCACGTCATCCCGAGCCTGACGACGTTGAAACCGAGCCGGGCCATGAGAGATGCGTCGGCGGCGTCGAAGTTCCACGGCTTGCCGGGGGCGGGGTAGAGCTCATAGGGGGCGTATTTGTAGACGGCGTTGACCCCGTGCAGGAAGACGACCCTGCCTTTGCCGTCGAACAAGAACGGCCCGCCCGGGGAGGTGATGACCCCGGACAACGCCGCCCGACCGGACGTCTTCGGAGGCGGCACCACCGGGGAACTGAGACTGGGAAGGACGATCGGGCCCGCCGGGCCACACGCAGCCAAGCCGGCCCCCAGGCCCACGACCAGACAGAGCCGGAGCCCGAGGAGGGTCACATGGAGGCGGCAGGGACGCCGGCCGAGTTCGGGGCGGGTGATGGGAGGCAGGGTAGTGATGCTCGTCGACCCCGCCGGGCAGGCACCATGGGACCGGTGACCCCCCAGCCCATGACCACCGTTCCCGTTCGATCCCTCTCCGAGCGCCTGCCCATTGAAGGCACCGCCGACGCCGTGCTGGAAGCCTTCCTGGACTGGGTGGCCGATGTCGGCCTGACCCTGTACCGGTCCCAGGAGGAGGCTCTCCTGGAGGTGGTCGGCGGGGCGAAGGTGATCGTGGCCACCCCGACCGGATCGGGCAAGAGCATGGTGGCGGCGGGGGCCCACTTCGCCGCTCTGGCGGGGCGGGCCGGTTACGACACCGAGGGCAACGTGGTGGCTCAGGCTCCCGAACACGTCATCGACAAGGAGCTGGCTCTGGCCAAGGCCGGCGAAGATCCCAAGAAGCGCCGCAAGGTGGTGCGCTCCCAGCCTAGGGGCTCCTCAGCTGGTCGACACACCCGACAGCGCGACTTCGGTGTGCCAGCGATACAGGGCCGGCCGGCGCGGTATCGAGATTGGGGTAGTCGACGAGGCGGTGCAATGAGTTGAAGCAAATGAGCTCCGGGTCGTCATGGCCTGTTCTATCTTCTATCTCTACGAGGGCCGTATGAGCCTCCCCGATACTGCGTGGCCTGCGGGGTGCACATGGTGGTCCTGATATCCCCCACTGCCTGGAGGGCTCGATGTCGGGAGCATGGTGAGATGGATTCCTCCGACCGGCCCTCGGAGTCTTCCACGCGCCCCTGAGTGCGTCGCGCCGGATGCCAGGAACTTCCGAGCCGCCTACGGCCCGGGCTGGACATAGACCGAGCCTCCCCGGGCCGTGAACTCGGCCGACTTCTCCTTCATGCCCAGCTCCACGGCCTCCTCGGCTCCGACGCCGTGGGCCGCGGCGTAGTCCCGGACGTCCTGGCTGATCCTCATCGAGCAGAACTTTGGACCGCACATGGAACAGAAGTGCGCGGTCTTGGCCGGCGTCGCCGGCAGGGTCTCGTCGTGGTAGCCCCGGGCCCTTTCCGGATCGAGGGACAGAGCGAACTGGTCCTCCCAACGGAACTCGAAGCGAGCCTTGGATAGGGCGTCGTCCCGGGCTTGGGCGCCGGGGTGGCCCTTGGCCAGGTCGGCGGCGTGGGCCGCGATCTTGTAGGCGATCATCCCTTCCTTGACATCCTCGCGGTTGGGCAGACCGAGATGCTCCTTAGGGGTCACGTAGCAGAGCATGGCGGTGCCGTACATACCGATCATGGCCGCCCCGATGGCCGAGGTGATGTGGTCATAGCCCGGCGCGATGTCCACCGTGAGGGGACCGAGGGTGTAGAAGGGGGCCTCGTGGCAGACCTCCATCTGGAGGTCGACGTTCTCCTTGATCTTGTTCATCGGCACATGTCCAGGCCCTTCGATCATCACCTGGACGTCGTGTCGCCAGGCGATCTGGGTCAACTCCCCGAGCGTGTGCAGCTCGGCGAACTGGGCCTCGTCGTTGGCATCGGCCACGCATCCTGGGCGCAACCCGTCCCCGAGGGAGAAGGCCACGTCGTAGGCGGCCATGACCTCGCAGATGTCCTCGAAGTGGGTGTAGAGGAAGCTCTCCCGGTGATGGGCCAGGCACCAGGCGGCCATGATCGAGCCGCCCCGGCTGACGATGCCCGTCACCCTGGCCGCGGTGAGGGGCACGTAGCGGAGCAGCACCCCGGCGTGGATCGTGAAGTAGTCGACGCCTTGTTCGGCCTGTTCCACCAACGTGTCCCGGTAGAGCTCCCAGGTCAGCTCCTCGGGGCGACCCTCGACCTTCTCCAGGGCCTGGTAGATCGGCACCGTGCCCACTGGGACCGGAGAGTTGCGGATGATCCACTCGCGGGTGGTGTGAATGTCCTCACCGGTGGAGAGGTCCATGATCGTGTCCGCTCCCCATTGTGTCGCCCAGCGCATCTTGTCCACCTCTTCGTCGACTGAAGAGGTGACCGCCGAGTTTCCGATGTTGGCGTTGACCTTGACCAGGAAGTTGCGCCCAATGACCATCGGCTCGGACTCGGGATGGTTCACATTGGACGGCAGGATGGCCCGGCCGGCGGCCACCTCCCGGCGGACAAGCTCGGGCTCCACCCCCTCGCGGAGGGCGACGAAGTCCATCTCCGGGGTGACCACGCCCCGCCGGGCGTAGTGCAGCTGGGTGACCGTGCGACCAGGCGCTGCCCGCAGAGGCCGCCGGGTGGGTGGCCCTACTGGTCGGTCCTGGTCGGCCAGCCCGCGCCGGACCGCCGCCCGGCCATCGTCGCGGACGGCGCTGGCCCGCCCGTCGTATTCCTCGACGTCGCCCCGCTCGCTCACCCACGCCCGCCGGAGCGGCGGCAGGCCCTGGGTCGGCTCCGAGCCCGGACCGGAGGTCTCGTACAGGTGGACCGGCGGGTTTGCCAGGCTGGCCCCACGGCCAATCGAGTCCCCCAGCCGTACCTCCGTGAACGGCACCTGAATGTCTTCGCGCCCGCCCTGGACATAGGTCCTGGTTCGCGCCTGGCTCATGGCATCTCCCTCCGCCGGCATTACCCGGATCAGGTCAGCGGTCGGCCAACCGGCCCTCTCAGCCCGGCACCAATGCCGAGCTCCCGCGCCGGGAGTCTCGCACGTCCAGCCACGGGCTGGGCCTCTTTCTGGCAAGCGCCCCCTTGGGGGACGGCGGTGGCTCACTCGGGCGACGCCGCCTTGGCGCCGCCGAGGGCCCGGACACTTGGTGACGCCTGGGCGTAGTCTCTTGCTGTGACGACAATGCCAGAGCGACTCCAAGCGGTTCGGGTCAAGATCGAGAGCGCACGCGACGCGGTACGAGACGACGCGGGAGCATCACCGGTTCTCGTGGCGGTGGTCAACGAGTTCGCCAAGAAGGCGGACAAGGCAGTCGCGTTCGGCGACGAACGCGTGGCCGTCATCGAACTCGAACAAGCGGGCGACAGCGCCAAGGCCGCAGCGGAAGCGGACTCCGGAGTGTCGCCGGCTACCCGAGACGCAGTTCTCGATGCGCATATGGCCATCTGCGTCGCCAAGGGCAAGCTCGACCTCTGATCCTGGGGCGGGCGGGCACATACGGCCCGTCGCCAGCGCCCGGAGATTCGAAGGGGGGGCACCTCGGCCTACAGGCTGGCCCGGGTTATCGAGTCGGGGGCATGGGACGCGCCGCGGACCGGACGACCACCCGTCTGATCCGCCGGTAGTACTCGGCCGGCCAGGAGCGCCCGCCCCTATTCTTCGGCCGGCACAGCTGCTCGCTCGCGAGCCCGTTCACTGGCCGTGAGCGGAAGCATCTCGATCCGGTGTCCGTCCGGGTCGGAGATGAACACCGAGTTGCGCGGCGTCCTCTCGGAGGCGTCGATGCCCGCCTCCGACAGCCCGGCCACGACGGCATCGAGATCGTCGGCTTCCACGTTGAGGGCCATGTGGTTCATCTCCTGGCCAGCGTGGACATCCTGACCAGCCGTCTCGAACAGGTCCAGGCCCTGCACGCCACAGCGCAGGAAGCTGGCCCTCCTGCTCGGGGGACCGCCCGAGATGCTGCGGTCCTCCAAGCCGAGAAGCTCGATGTAGAAGGTCCGGGAACGCTCGAGGTCGGTCACGTGCAGCACAACGTGGTTGATGCCCGTCACCTTGAGCTTCGAAGCAGTCATCGACGCCTCCTGTTGCCAGCCGCCGCGCCAGGCCAGCCTAGACACCCGGTCGGGGAGCCACCTTTTGCTGGCACCGGACTGGTGGCGGCCAGGGCGGGAACTACTGGCTGGTCGCCATCCCAGCTCAGGGACCTGAACAATCAAGCTAAACTTTACACGGCGACGTAATGGCTGTGCCAAGGCGCATATGTACTTGGGGTTGAACTCCCCCCCGCCACCACAGAATGAGTGAAAGTCCAGGTCAGCGACCTGGGCCTTCGTGGTTGGGTGAGGCTTTTGCCGGGTTCAGGCGCTCTTCCTCCGGGTCTTCTCCCGGGTCTTCTCCGACCTCTGGATCGCCCGGGCTGGCATGCTCCGACTCGGACTGGAGCGATCGAGGAGAACAGACGTGACAACCACGAGACCAATGCAGCTCGGGATGGTCGGACTTGGGCGCATGGGTGCGAACATCGTCCGCCGTCTGACGGGCGACGGCCACACCTGTGTGGTCTTCGACGTCAATCCCGAGGCCGTCAAGGCGCTGGAAGGAGAGGGAGCGACCGGGGCGGGCTCCATGGCCGACTTCGTCCAGAAGCTCACCCCACCCCGGGCGGCCTGGGTGATGGTCCCCGCCGGTGAGATCACCGGCCGGACCATCGAACAGCTGGCCTCCCTCATGGAGTCGGGGGACACGATCATCGACGGCGGGAACTCCTACTACCGGGACGACATCCGCCGAGCGGCAGACCTGTCCGGCCGCGGCATCCATCTGGTCGACTGCGGGACGAGCGGCGGAGTATGGGGGCTGGAGCGCGGCTATTGCCTGATGATCGGAGGTGAAGCCGACGTGGTGGAGCACCTGCGTCCGATCTTCGCCACCATCGCCCCGGGCGTGGGCTCCGCACCTCGAACCCCGGGCCGCACCGGGGAGCCGGATGAGGCCGAGCAGGGGTTCTTGCACTGCGGGCGCAACGGCGCCGGGCACTTCGTCAAGATGGTGCACAACGGCATCGAGTACGGGATGATGGCGTCGCTGGCCGAGGGGCTCAACATCCTGCACAACGCCAACGCGGGCAAGCACACCACGGAGGCGGATGCGGAGACGGCGCCGCTCGAAGAACCTGAGTTCTACCAGTTCGACATCGATACCACGGCAGTGACCGAGGTATGGCGACGGGGCAGCGTCGTGGGCTCTTGGCTGTTGGATCTGACCGCTGGGGCCCTTTTCGACTCCCCCGACCTGGGTGAGTTTGCCGGGCGGGTGTCGGACTCGGGCGAGGGCCGCTGGACCTCGATCGCGGCTATCGACGAGGGCGTGCCCGCGCCGGTGCTGACCAGCGCGCTCTATTCCCGCTTCGCCTCCCGGGGCCTCGATGACTTCGCCGACAAGGTGCTCTCGGCTATGCGCAAGGGCTTCGGCGGCCACGACGAGAAGGCGAAGTGAGCACCCGCGACGTCGACCTGGACCAGCTGTCGGTCAATGTGATCCGGGGCCTGTGCATGGACGCCGTAGAGGCGGCCAACTCCGGCCACCCCGGAACCCCGATGGGGATGGCCCCGGTCGCCTACACCCTCTGGCAACGGTTCCTGCGCTTCGACCCGCAGGATCCCATCTGGCCCAATCGTGATCGCTTTGTCCTCTCCGAGGGCCATGCCTCCACGCTGCTGTGGTCGCTGCTCCACCTGGCCCGGGTGCAAGCCGTCGACCCCGCCTACGAGGTGCTGGGCCAGCCGGCTGTCTCCCTGGAGGACCTCCGCTCCTTCCGTCAGCTCGACTCGAAGTGCCCGGGACACCCGGAATACCGCTGGACCAGCGGGGTGGAGACCACCACCGGGCCCTTGGGCCAAGGGGTGGCGACCTCGGTCGGGATGGCCATAGCCGGCCAGTGGCTGGCGGCGCGTTACAACCGCATGGGCTTCGCCCTCTACGACTTCAACGTGTACGCCCAGGCCGGGGACGGTTGCATGATTGAGGGCATCTCCTCGGAGGCGGCCTCCCTGGCCGCTCACCAACGGCTGTCCAACCTCTGCTGGATCTACGACTCCAACCGGGTGACCATCGAAGGACACACGGACATCACCTTCACCGAGGACGTGGCCGCCCGCTTCCTGGCCTACGGCTGGAACGTGACCACGGTGGCCGATGCCAACGACCTCGGGGCCGCAGCCCGGGCCTTCCACACCTTCCTGGCCGAGCACGAGCGACCGACGCTCATCCTGGTACACAGCCACATCGGATACGGATCGCCCGTCGAGGACTCGCCCAAGGCCCACGGGGAGCCGCTCGGTCCGGACGGGGTGCGGTCGACCAAGCGCTTCCTCGGGCTGCCCGAGGACCAGGACTTCTTCGTTCCCGAGGCCGTCTACGACTGCTTCGGAGAGGGTATCGGGGCCCGGGGGGCCTCCGCCCGGGCGGCCTGGGCGGGCCTCTTCGAGTCCTACCGTGCCCAGTACCCGGAGCTGGCCGACGAGATCGAGCGCATGGGGCGCCGGGACCTGCCTGAGGGTTGGGAGGACGCCCTGTCGAGCTTCCCGCCGGACGAGAAGGGCCTGGCCACCCGGGAGTCCGACGGCCAGGTGCTCAACGCCGTCGCCCGGGCCATCCCCTGGGTCATCGGCGGCTCGGCCGACCTCTCGCCCTCGACCAAGACGAACCTCACCTTCGCCGGTGCGGGGGAGTTTCAGCCGGACAGCCGGGCCGGCCGCAACGTGCACTTCGGGGTACGGGAGCACGCATCGGCGGCCATCGCCAACGGGATGGCCCTGACCAAGCTCCGCTCCTACTGGTCGGGTTTCCTCATCTTCTCGGACTACGCCCGGGGGGCGATCCGACTCTCGGCCCTGATGGAGATTCCGGTTGTGCACATCTTCACCCACGACTCGATCGGTGTCGGCGAGGACGGGCCCACCCACCAGCCCGTCGAGCAGCTGGCATCGCTGCGGGCCGTGCCGGGGTTGCTTGTCTTCCGCCCGGGCGATGCCAACGAGGTGGTCGAGACCTGGCGGCTCGTGGCCGCCCTGCGTCGGGAGCCGGCGGTACTGGTGCTGTCCCGCCAGGCCGTCCCGACGTTCGACCGGACGGTGACCGGGGCGGCGGCGGGGGTGGCGCGGGGTGCCTATGTGCTGGCCGACGCCCCGAATGGGATACCGGACGTGATCCTCATGGCCACCGGGTCGGAGGTGCAGCTGGCGATGGCGGCCAGCGCCGAGCTGTCGGCCGAGGGCACCGGGGTGCGGGTGGTGAGCATGCCGTGCTGGGAGCTGTTCGACCGGCAGCCGCCCGAATACCGCGACGAGGTGCTGCCGCCGACGGTCAGGGCCCGGGTGGCCGTGGAGCAGGCGTCGACCCTCGGCTGGCACCGCTACGTGGGGGACGGCGGCGCGGTGGTCGGGATGCATACCTTCGGCGCCTCGGCGCCGCTCAAGAACCTGCTCACCAAGTTCGGGTTCACCCCCGAGCGGGTGGCGCAGGTGGCCCGTGAGCGGATGGGCGCGGCCGAGCAGGGCAGGAACCGCCCATGACCTCCGTCCCCTTGACCGAGCGCCCCTCCTACGGGGCCTTGGCCCGCCACCACGCCGAGATTGCCGATCATCACCTGCGCGATCTCTTCGCCGCCGACCCCGGGCGGGGCGAGCGGCTTTGCGCCGAGGCCGCCGGGATCTTCCTCGACTACTCGAAGAACCGCATCACCGACGAGACCCTCGACCTCCTCGTCCAGCTGGCCGAGGAGTCGGGGGTCGCCGAGCGGCGCGACGAGATGTTCGCCGGTCGGCACATCAACGTCTCCGAGGACCGCGCCGTGCTCCACGTCGCCCTGCGACTGCCCCGGGACGCCGCTCTGGTGGTCGACGGGGTCGACGTGGTAGCCGAGGTCCACCGGGTGCTCGACCAGATGGGCGACTTCGCCCGGCGCGTGCGGTCCGGGGCGTGGAAGGGCCACACCGGCAGGCGGATCCGCAACGTGGTCAACGTCGGCATCGGCGGCTCGGACCTCGGACCGGTGATGGCCTACGAGGCCCTGCGGCACTACTCGGCGCGGGACATGACCTTCCGGTTCGTTTCCAACGTCGACTCCACCGACTTGGTGGAGGCCACCTCGGACCTCTCGGCCGAGGAGACCCTCTTCATCATCTCCTCCAAGACCTTCGGAACCTTGGAGACGCTCACCAACGCCGCATCGGCCCGCCGTTGGGTGGTCGAGGCCCTGGGAGACGACTCGGCCGTGGCCAAGCACTTCGTGGCCGTCTCGACCAACGCCGAGCGGGTGGCGGCCTTCGGCATCGACACGGCCAACATGTTCGGCTTCTGGGACTGGGTGGGGGGTCGCTACTCCATGGACTCGGCCATCGGGCTGTCGACCATGATCGCCATCGGGCCGGAGGGCTTCGCCGAGATGCTGGCCGGCTTCCACGCCATGGACCAGCACTTCCTGACGGCCCCGTTCCGGGAGAACCTCCCCGTCCTGATGGGCCTCCTGGCCGTTTGGTACGGGGACTTCTTCGGAGCTCAGACCATGGGAGTGATGCCCTACGACCAGTACCTGAAGCGCTTCCCCGCCTATCTCCAGCAGCTCACCATGGAGTCCAACGGCAAGCACGTCACGGTCTCCGGGCAACCCGTCGGCTACCAGACGGGCGCAGTCTACTGGGGCGAGCCCGGCACCAACGGCCAGCACAGCTTCTACCAGCTCATCCACCAGGGGACCAAGGTCATCCCCGTCGACCTCGTCGGGTTCGCCAAGTCCCTCAACCCGCTGGGCGAGCACCACGACATACTCACCTCCAACGTCTTCGCCCAGGCCCAGGCCCTGGCCTTCGGCAAGACCGAGGACGAGGTGCGGGCCGAAGGCACCCCCGAGACCGTCGTAGCCCACCGGGTGATGGAGGGCAACCGACCCTCCACCGTTCTCCTGGCGGACGTGCTCACCCCGCGCCTGCTCGGCTCCCTGATCGCTCTGTACGAGCACAGCGTCTTCACGCAGGGCACCATTTGGGACATCGACTCGTTCGACCAGTGGGGCGTCGAGCTGGGCAAGATGCTGGCGGCCGCCATCATCCCCGAGCTCGAGAGCGCCGACGAGCCGAACCTGGCCCACGACTCCTCGACCAACAACCTGATCCGCCGTTACCGTGCGGCCAAAAGGGCGTGAGCGCCTTGGAGCAGGTCCTTGAGGTGCTGGCCGACCAGGAGGCGGTGGCCCGGCGGGCCGCGGGTTACGTGGCCGGGATGACCCGCGCCGCGGTGGCGGACCACGGCCGGTTCAGCCTGGCCGTGAGCGGCGGGCGCACGCCCTGGGCGATGTTCGCCGAGCTGGCCGGTGAGGAGGTTCCCTGGCGATCGGTCGAGATCTTCCAGGTGGACGAACGGGTGGCACCCGATGGCGATCCGGACCGCAAGCTGACCCACCTCCGCCAGGCGCTCGGGTCGGCCCCGGCCACCGTGGTACCCATGGGGGTGAACGACGCCGACCTCGAGGCGGCCCCGGCCTCCTACGCCCGCCTACTGCCTGAGCGTTTCGACCTGGTGCACCTGGGGCTCGGCCCCGACGGCCACACGGCGTCGCTCGTGCCCGGGACCCGGTGCTCGAGTTGACCGGCCGCTCGTCGCACGTGGCCTACCGGTCGGCGCGCTCAGCCGCCTCCGGTGAAGGAGCTCACCTCGACCGAGGTGCCCCGGGCTACCACGACCGTCGAGACCATCTCGGGGGGAAAGAGCCCGTGTTCGACCACCCCGGTCATGCCCGCCAACCATGCCGCCAGGGCGGCAGGGTCCGGGAACTCACTGGTGTAGTCGGCAATGACACCACCGTCGGGGCTCAGGGCGACGTCGCGCCGGGTGACCGGAGCGATCCGGCGCAGGGTCGACGCCAGACCGAAGGCCAGCAGCTCCACCGGCACGGGGGGATGGAGGGCGTCGACCGGCTTGGTGGAGTCGGCTATGACCACGAAGCGGTCGGCCGAGGCGGCCACCAGCTTCTCTCGGGTGTGAGCCGCCCCCCCCTCCCTTCACCAGCCAACCGTCCGGGGCGATCTGGTCGGCCCCATCGATGCCGAGGTCGAGCCGTTCGATGTCACCGAACGGCTCGACGCGCATGCCGAGCGCCCGGGCGGCCGTCTCGGTACGGGGCGACGTGGCCACACAGCGGAGGGACAGCCGGCGTCGGGCCAGGGCGGGCAGGAGGTAGGCGACGGTCGAGCCGGTGCCCAGCCCGACGGTCATCCCAGCCTCGACCAGCTCGGCCGCGGCCTCGGCGGCGGCGCGCTTCTCGTCCTCGACGCTCATGTTCGTGTAGTCCTTTGCCCATGAGAAAAGTAACAACCATGGCCCCCGGCGTCCGGCCCGACGACCACGTGATCGTGCTCTTCGGGGCCACAGGCGACCTGGCCAGGCGCAAGCTGCTGCCCGGCCTGTTCCATCTCTCGGTGAGCGGGCTCCTCCCCGAGCGCTATCGGATCATCGGCTCGGCGCCGGCCTCGTTGTCGCTCTCCGACGACGAGTTCCGCCAGAAGGCCCACGACGCCGTGGCCGAGTTCGGGAACACCCCGCCGACGGGGGAGACGTGGGACCACTTCGCCGGGGCCCTGAGCTTCGGGGCGGCCGACCCGTCGGACTGCTCGCCCCTCCTGGCGGCACTGGCTCGGGCCGAGTCCGAGATCGGGGGCAGTCCCCGCCGCCTCTACCACCTGGCCGTCCCGCCGGTGGCTTTCACCTCGGTGATCTCCATGCTCGGGGCGGCCGGCCTCGCCCCCGGCTCCCGGATTATCGTCGAGAAGCCTTTCGGCACCGACCTCGCCTCCGCCCGGGCCCTCAATCAAGCCATTCACGCCGTCTTCGAGGAGTCCCAGATATTCCGCATCGACCACTTCTTGGGGAAGGAGTCGGTGGACAACATCCTGGCCTTCCGTTTCGGCAACGGCATCTTCGAGCCGATCTGGAACCGTGAGCACGTCGGCTATGTGCAGATCGACGTGCCCGAGACCCTCTCCATCGAGGGGCGAGCCGCCTTCTACGAGGAGACCGGAGCCTTCCGGGACATGGTCGTCACCCACCTGCTCCAGGTCCTCGGCTTCGTGGCCATGGAGCCCCCGTCCTCAGTCAACGCCAAGTCCTTGCGGGAGGAGAGGTTGAAGGTCTTCGAAGCCATGCCCCCGCTCGAAGTCGAGCATGTGGTCCGGGGCCAGTACGAGGGGTACCGGAGCGAGCCCGGCGTCCGTCCCGACTCGGACACGGAGACCTTCGTGGCCCTGCGGGCGAGGGTCGACAACTGGAGATGGCACGGGGTGCCCTTCTACCTGCGTACGGGCAAGTGCATGGGCGAGAGCCGCCAGGTCGTCACCCTGGGTTTTCACCAGCCCCCCTTGCGCATGTTCGCGGTGCACACCACCGACGCTGGCGGCCATCGGGGCAACGAGCTTGTGATCGACTTTCAAGACCCCGGCAGCATCACGACCGAGTTCCTGGCGAAGGAGCCGGGACCCCATATGCGCCTGGGCGAGGCCAAGATGGAGTTCCGCTACGAGAGCTCCTTCGCGTCCGCTTATCAGCTGGAGGGCTACGAGCGCCTGATCCACGACGCCATGATCGGGGATCAGTCCCTCTTCACCGGGTCCGACGCCATCGAGCGCCTCTGGGAGATCTCGACCCCGCTGCTCGAGCATCCCTTGCCCGTCGAGCCCTACCAAAAGGGCTCGTGGGGCCCCGACTCGATCCGGCACCTGGTGGCCCCCCACCCCTGGCACCTGCCGGAGCGGACCGGGGATCGACGCCCACCGGGTGGTCCAGACCCCGCCGCTCGAGGCTGAAAGGACAAACATGGCCGCTCCTCCGATCCGCCTTCTCCTGGCTGACGTCGATGGGACCTTGGTCACCCAGGACAAGGTCCTGACCGACCGGGCCGTAGCCGCGGTGGCCGAGCTGAAGCGGGCGGGGATCCTCTTCGCCATCACCAGTGGCCGGCCGCCCCGGGGCATGTCGATGCTCATCGAGCCCCTCGATCTCGCGACGCCGATAGCCGCCTTCAACGGCGGTCTGCTGGTCGACCGGGACCTCGAGGTGATCGAGCAGCGGGTGATCCCCGAGCACCTGGTGGCGCCCATCATCGATCTGCTCGCCAGCCACCATCTGGGTGTCTGGCTCTACCACGGTGCCGACTGGTACGTCGAGGATCGCCAGGGGCCGCACGTGGACCGAGAGGCCTGGACGGTCAAGTTCGAACCGAGCGTCGTCGACAACTACACGGGCCTCGTGTCCGAGGTCGCCAAGCTGGTCGGGGTGAGCGATGATCACGACCTCGTGGCCGGCGCCTCGTCCGACGCCCACGACCGTTTCGGGGACCACGTGTCGGCGGCGTGCTCGCAGCCCTACTACGTCGACGTAACCCACCCGGATGCCAACAAGGGGGCCGTCGTCAAGTACCTGTCGGACCGCTACGACATCCCATCCGAGCAAATCGCCACCATCGGGGACATGCCCAACGACGTGCTGATGTTCGCCCACTCGGGCCTCAGCATCGCCATGGGCAACGCCAGCTCCGATGTGCAGCGGGCCGCCCGGCGGGTGACGTCGTCCAACGAACAGGATGGCTTCGCCAATGCGGTCGAGCGTTTCGTCCTCCCGGCAGGCTGAGAGACCAGGCGAGGTGCCGGTCTGTCAGCCGTAGCATCGCACGCCCCAGATCCCCACCCCGTTGACGATCGGCCGGCTGGCAACGAACCGGGCTGGCCACCGAAGGAGGCTCCTACTTTCGGCGATCGCGCGCACATGGTCCGCCTCGCATCACCCCCCGATTGCCCGGGCCGTGAGAACTCGGACTCAGTGGAGGATGGGAGTCAGAGACGCACGTGGGCCGGCTCGCCCATGAGTCCTACCGTCGCCGGGCACGAGGTCTTTCGGTTGGCCGGCATCGGGTCGAGGCTGCGGACAGCGCCAGCGGAGGACCTCTCAGGGGCGGAGGCGGCTGAGGTGCGTTCCATCGTCGGAGGCCTCAACGAGCTGCTGAAGCGGTGGCGGACCTCGGAGCCACTTATGGTCTATCGCGGCCTGCGCAGCCGGACCGGACTCGCCCTGGACCCGAACCTGGAGTCGCGATCGTTCCTTTCGATCACGATCGCCCGGGATGTGGCCCTCGGTGAGTTCACCGTGCCCGGCGGGCCTGGCGGCCCGGTCCTCCTCGAGATCTCCGTCCCGGCGGGTACCCCGGGCGTGTGGGTGCCGGCCCTTGGAGACCCCGCCTATCAGAGTGAGCTGCTCCTCGGCCGGGGCGTCCAACTGGCCGTTCGAGACCGGCGCGACGAGGCCGGTATCCTGGCTCTTGCCTGCGAGGTTGAGCCATGAGCCGATTCATAGGCGGCGAGAGGGACTTCCGACAGCAGGGTCAGGCGCGGGGTCCTCACCGAAGACCTTCTCGAAGAGCTCCACGTCACTGACCGCCCACGACGGATGGGTGAGGACGAGGCCGGACGAGACAAGGGCGAATCCCGCTCTGACCTGCATGGACACGGATATAGCGAGACCGCGCCGGACAACCCGGGACTGCACTCCTAGCCCGAAGAGCCCACTGGCTCGTTGATTCGGCGCGCCGAGGAGGTGGTACGCCTGACGGCACCGGGAAGCACTCAGGCCGTCAGCTTGCATCTGCGAGAGCCAGACGCGGATGTCGATTGGACGTATGGCTCCGATGGGTACTTGCTCGAACGTGGGCAATATGCGCGAGCGCAGAAGCGAGTCGTAGCCGACCACGGTCTTGGGTTTGAGGTGTGTTGTTGTG
>Ga0307373_10006991_pt1 | contig 17762 bp, 18 predicted proteins | sample OX2MG_FD_202534 | JGI IMG/M metagenome (GOLD analysis project Ga0307373, IMG submission 202534) | Soil microbial communities from Risofladan, Vaasa, Finland - OX-2 | ecosystem: Environmental > Terrestrial > Soil > Coastal area > Acid sulfate soil | place: Finland: Risofladan, Vaasa | collected... | reverse complement strand
CGCCGCTGGTTTACCGGACAACAAAGAAGCCTTACGCTCACGGATGCAGAGCTTCATGAGAAAGCTGCTTCACTTGCCCGAACATGTCATCAGTTACTTTCTCCATCCTTCCGTCCGATATGCGTCCATTACCGAATTGCGATCCACTTTCATGCCGGGGTAATACAGCAGGTTCAGTGCCTCATCGCGGACCAACGAGTCCCTACCCAATCCACCTCGCGGGCCTATGCGCAAGACGAATTCGCAAAGTCCATGTTCCAGCGCGCTGCCACGCCAGCGCTGCAAATGGTCGATCAAGGGCTTTGAGTTAATCTCGGCAAGAAGGTTCAGTGGCCCGTAGAGAGGCTCGTTGCCGCGCCAATCCGGTGCTGTGAGAACCGACTTAAGCTGCCGCTCGAAATCGTCAAGAAGGATGTCGAGCGTTTGAACATCCATCCAATACTGGCGACCACCATAGACCGTCGCAACCTTCCATACGTCAATAGCCCGCATGATCTCGCGCAATTTGGCGCGGGCGGCGTCGGGTGCCACGGCAAACAGCTCATCCGCAAACCAATTCCTGGCAAGGTACAAGTCCCGCATAGGCAGCCTTTGCCAATGGTTGACGGCCTCCTTAGGCGCGAGGCGGACGAGTGTGCGAAGCGCCGTCGCCCCGAGCATATCGTCTTCCACTTCAACGCTGCTGATTAGCCAAGGGATTTCGTCCCGGTCGGAATATCGGTCAATGCACATTGCCAACGACCGTCGTTTTGACATTGGCAATTTCTGAAAGAGGGCTCGTTTTTTATCCCTCCAAATGTGCTGGCCTACGTCGCTGTCAATGCTCGCGAGAAGGTAGGCTAGGTCACTTATGCTCTCGCGTTCAGGATCTGCGTCAGTGATTGCTTTCGCCAACCAATCCGGGCAAACACGGCAGCACTGTTTCAGTGCCGCGAAGGTCGCCTCATATAGATCGTGCGAACGCGGCCAGTTACCGGACGGCGGCCAGTCGCCCTGCTGAAGAAATGGCGTCGGATCGGCTTGGCACAAATTGTGAAGCGTCCAAAGTTTCCCGAGTGCTTCCGCCGAGCCGTGGCGTGCGAAGAGCGAGCAAGATGCACGTTGGGCCAGAGGGTTTTCGTCATCGAGCAACGAAAGACCGGTCCGCGTCGCCTCGGTGCCGCCGATTTGCGCAATGGTGCGCGCGATCATTTTCGACAGCGGAAGGTCGGCCAGATTAGCTCGCAGCCGCGCCGCAAGCGCGTCGAGAACCGCGGTCCCGAGTGTGGGCAGCAAATGTTTGTATAGAAGTTCCCGCTGCTGGTATTGCGATTCCAGACCGGCAATTACGTCGGCTACGCGACCGCATGCCAATTCATCGTGGCACATCAGCCAAAGCACATCCATTGGAACAAACCCAAGCCGATGGCCATGCTTTTCTGAGCTTCCCGTCAGATAAGATTGGAGTTGCGACGAAAATGATTCCGTGTCGAGACGACTTTCCCTCGCACGAAAAAGCAATGCCTGGGCACACGCCCAGTTTAGCAGGCGATCGTGAGGCAGCTCAAACGAGGACCCGCCGGCTGCATAAGTAACGCGGAGCCAGCCGATTCGTTCGAGACGTGGAACGAATCCGGCACTTGCGCCCGCATCACTAAGAGAAGCTGCAGACCATGGATAAACCGCATCCGATAGAAACTGGTCTGCAAGCCGCGTGACGACAATACTGTCGAGGGGATCCTGTTCTATCAGGCGGCCCCAGAAGGCCGCAAAAATCTCATACTCGGAATAAGGAGTCCACTCGCGCGCGGGCATCCGTTCAACGATTTTCCGATAGATGCTCGCAATCAGGGGATTTCGTACCGAGTTACGAACGAACTCGGGCACGACTGGCCATCGATCGCCCAGAAGTGACTCTAGGTAAGCGTGAAGCTCTCGGGTAGTGAACTCGCCGATGCTGATGACCATACAGCGCCCACGCGATTGAACTTCGAGCGAACGCGCAGTCGCCTGCTCGACGCTTATGATTACGCGAATGCCCCACTCTTCCCACGGCTTCCGGATGATCTCTGCCGCCTGGTCCAAGCCAAGTGTTCCATCTATGACCAGCGTTAGCCATGGGATCACCTTGTCGCCGAGGACGCGGCGCACACGATTGGCGATACGCTGGAGAGGTATTCGTTCATCGTGGCCCGCAATATCTTGCCACACCGCCTCTGCGGCCCGCTCAAGAGTTATGTCAATGCTCGGCCCAGCGGTGACGGGAGCAGTCAGTCCCTTGCCTGGCTGGCCAAGTGCACAAAGTGCATACGAGCGCCATGACTTGCCGCAACCGCTCGCCCCGGTAATTGCGAGCATTGGCGCAGTCGTCGGCCAGCCAACGAGGGTCTTGTCGGCCGCCGCGAGCCTCACGTCTTCCGAAGGCTCGTATCCTAGATGTCGCAAAGTGGTCTCTGATATTCGTCGCGCTGCGGCGCGAAGCGCTCCCCAATCCGTAAGCGGAACCGCATCGAGTCCCTGCGATTGAAAGAACTCGTTGCAGTTGATTTCTGCATCGCCGGCTGCGGCACGGCGCGCCAATTCCATCGCCAATGAGTCTCGAATCCACGGCACGTCGTCATTGCGGTCAGCAATCGCCGCTAAGTGCGAGTCAATGTCGTCCTGCAGGTCCTTCATGAGCTGACCGCCGACGAACTCGAATCGCGCGAGAACGCCGCGAAGCTTTAGCGCGGTGGTCGTCTCGTCTTCGCCGTCTCGAATAATCTTGCGTTTTCGAACTTCGGTGAGTATTTTCCGGAACAGCTTTTGTTCCGTGTACTGCCCCCTCTCCCAAAAATCGCGATCGCCATTCGCCCGAGAATGTCGTGCCATTTGTGCAGCGAACCTCAGGGGAGCGCGATCATCATCATTGAGGTGTGCGAAGGGATCGTCGCCGATGTGTGATCGATACCTAAGAGAGCGGAAGAACGTGTAGACGTCTTGCCAATTTCCCATTCGTCCTTCCGTGATGAACCGGAAATCGGTGTCGTTGGCGTTACTTGCGGCGGCGATGTATAGGTCAGGAATTACGTCCTCCACGATTTCTCGAAGCGACCAGGTGCTGCCATCAGGACGCGCCTTAATTTGCTCTACGTACCGACGTTTGCCCTCAGTTAGAACGAGGTCGCCACCGCCGCCGGCTGGCTCGACGAGTATCGTTACCGCTTCCATGCGACCGCCCTTGATAATTGCCGGCGTGATAAAATGGGCACGCGATGCTCGCAATAAGCTCCATAGCAACTGGTAAAGAACGCCGTTAATGGTGGCCGGACCGCCCGGCGGAACGCGGCGGTTTTTGCTCTTACGTTTTTCCATATCGATGCCTAGCTCCTGTCTCGGGCTCGCAAGAATCCATCTGCCGCACCGAGGATGCGCTGCCGGTTTCTAAGACGAACTGCGTCACTGGAGCCCGTTTTCCCACTTTGCATTTCTCGCGCTCGCCAGCCGGCGCCTATTGCCATGTTACAGCCGGATGCTCACCACTCTTGGGCCTGTATACGAAGGCGTCTAGCAACGCGCTTCGGTTGTCCCATAAGGTCCCCTCCAACGACCTCGTCGGTTTCGGCGCCCTCATCCACGGTGCCTTCCAAAGCCGCTTCAGGCCTTCTTCATAGCCTTCCCACGACGACAACCGTCCGAACGGAATGCCGAGAACCTGCGAAAGGCCCTTAGCGGCGCTGTTGACGGATACGAAAGCATCGGGCCGGCAAAGAGTCAGGTATCTTGTGGCAATTCCAGGCCCCACGTTTTTGATCTGGCGGAGTGCGTGGTATGCTTCCCCAACGACGTCGAGCGGGGGAAACGCCGGGCCTGGTGACACTATTTTAAGCGCAGCCGTTACCGCAGCTTGGGTCTCTCTTGCGACTGGGTCCTCGCCCGACAATGCCTGGCGCGCCAGCCCTTTCGCCCCCATCCAGCCAAGCCAGCCGGCATCTGGGTATTCTTCACTCCCAATGCCTATGAGGGCAAGCCGCTGCAATCTCGACAACTTCGCGAGCGGCTGTCTCGCCAGGTGGGGCAGTTCGGCAAGCATGGCAAGGTAGGAGTCGATGCGGTGGTGGCCGAATGGCTGCCAGAGCTGGTCAACGCATGCCAGTTGCTGGACGTACTGATCCCAGGTCCACGAGAGGATTGGGGTTGTTGCAGCGACCACGATAGGCCCTATTGGCGGCGGCTGCAGACCGCCTTGCGCTGCTTCATGCAGGTTGTCCCGCTGCACACGCCAGTGTTCCTTATACCTCTCCAAGTTCTCGTTGTTGATCTCTTCAGCCGAACGCCACTGGCGTTCAAAGAACTCCGCCACTTCATTGAGCGCGGCCGCGGCCCCACTCAGCCGGACCGCCGCTTCGACATTGAATAGGAAGGCTGGCCGGGTTAGATTCGCGCTCCCGACAATAGCGATGCTCTGGTCCTTGTGGTGAAAGACGAAGACCTTGGGGTGGAAGATGCCCGCGCAGGGCGGCGAGCCCCACCGGATATTACCTGGGGACGCCCCGAGAAGCCGCTCTATTGCAAAGGGGTCGGTTGGGAAGGCTCGGCCGACGACGGCGCGAAGTTTGCCTCCTCTCTTGGCGTACTCGCACACTGAGGTCAGTTGATGGCACCGCATTGCCCAGGCCACGGCAATGTCAACGTGCGACGCACCGCGGAGTGCGGTCTGAAACGCGCCGCTAAGCTCGTCGGGACTTGTAAGGAGAATGCCGTTCATGCAACGTCCGCCTCCGCAGCCGATCGGCCCCCGCCGAGGAACTCGGCACTTGTCCGTCGCATCGAGCAGCCTGGCTGACTCCGAAGGACGGCAAAGCTGTCAGGAGCCGTTCATGGGCAAGCGTTGACGGGTTCGATCGCCGGCGTCGCGTACGGGCTAGAATTCGTTCAGGCTGATGCCACAAGCATTGTCAAACAGCATTTGGAACTCGTCCAAGATTTTCGAGCCGAGCTCGACCTGTACTTCTTCGCTTGGTATTCGTCCGTTCGGCTGGAATGCCAACCGATATTCAAACCGTTTGTTATTGCGAGGCTTTTGGGGAATCAGCTTTTGTCGGAGCACGTGGGCCTTGCCTGCGAGAATTTGCCTGATTCGCGGAAGTAGTTTTTCAAATCGTATGTCAAGTATCTCTTGGCTATCGCAACCAGGAGTGCCTCTCCAACATACGGCAACAGCTTGCGGATATATCTCACCGAGCGAAGTCATCTTGTGTTCCGGTCTTGCCATTGCCACTCACATTTTTTCTACACTTTGGAGCCAATCGGTGGAATAACTCTGCAGAGTGGTCCAGACGACGGATTCATCCTCCAGCGAGAGGCGGGATCGATTCCCAAGTGTGCCCCTCAGTCTGACCGTTCCGTTCATGCAGGATGCGTTCCCAGGAGGTCATCGGCCTCGCGGATGAATTCGGTTGCGGCGTCGCGGCTGCCGCTCCGGCGGGTCGTTCGTCATGCTGGGCCGCCTAGCTGGGCGTGGGTATTGCTTTCTGCCGCCGGCAGCCGTGGGCAGTGATCGGCTCTTCGGTGGATGCGTGTTCCGCTGGACGCTGCTGTGGTGCCTGCAACGCCTTCGGTCCGACACACCGACGCGCGCTGGCAGGTAGGGCTTTTGTGGCAGAGGTGACGGCGACCGCCGCCTATCGGCGGCGGCGGTGTCCCGCTCCGCGGTTGATCCCGGGAAGCCGGGGGAAGTGCGGAACGCTCCTCGCGGGGGACACCCCACACGCCCGCCACCGGGGACGTTGCTGGCATCACAACGCTCGCCGGCGCCGCGCACGGTGCCCGCGAGCCCCCGATCGACCAGCCAACGTCCAGGAGGTACGAGTGGCGGGCGTGTGGAGAGCGGGGGCTCGCGGGCGCAGCTCCGCGAGGGGCGTTCCCTCATAGAGCCGTGTTCCGCGGCTAGCGGATGCGACGAACCGATCGGCCTCCGGCCGCCGGTGACTCCGCCGATGCGTCCGCCGCTCGCGGCGGGAAGAGAACGCCACTATCGGCGGCGAAACGCTGGTCAGGTCTGCGGTCCCGGCAGTGCGTCCGTGAAGCTCATCCGCGCGTGGTCGAAGTGCAGGCCGACTCTCCCCGTCGGTCCGTTTCGGTTCTTGCGGACGTTAAGGTCAGCCATACCCGGCTGTGCCGAGTCTTCGTTGTACGCATCGTCCCGGTAGAGCATCAGCACCGTGTCGGCGTCCTGCTCGATGGAGCCGGACTCACGGAGATCGGAGAGGATCGGAATGGGCGGGTTACGCTGTTCGACGTTACGAGAAAGCTGCGACAGCGCAATGATCGGGCACTGCAGTTCTCGGGCCAGGTTCTTGAGCGAGCGGGAGATATAGCTCACCTGCTGCGTGCGGTTCTCGCTGCTCGCCACGCGGTCGGTGACTTCAATGAGTTGGAGATAGTCGATGATGAGCAGGTCCAGTCCGTGCTCCATCTGCTGCCGGCGGGCTTTACTGCGGAGGTTGCTGATCGTCGTATCGGGGTCGTCGTCGATGAAGAGCGGATGCTGCTTGAGGCCGTCGAAGAGCGTGCCGAGTTTCGTGAAATCGTCCTGCGTCAGTTCGCCCTTCTTGAGCTTCCAGGCTTCGACGCCGAGAAAGCCTGCGATGATGCGGTCCATCAGTTCCTGCTTGGTCATTTCGAGCGAGAACACGGCGACATTCTTCCGCTGCTTCGATGCCACCTGGCGGGCGAGGTCAAGGGCGAACGAGGTTTTGCCCATGCCGGGACGGGCGGCGACGATCATCAGGTGCCCCGGCTGCAGTCCCGTCAGCATCCGGTCGAGGTCGCGGAACCCCGTGCGCAGTCCAAACAGCGCCTCCTTATCCTCTGCCGCGTGGAGTTGTGCATAGCGCTCGTAGCTCTGCTCGCCGATCTCCGCGATGTGCTGGGGCTTGCGATCCGTCGTGTGCCGCGCGAGCTGCAGGAGCGTCTGCTCGGCTCGCTCCAGCGCGTCGAGCGCGGGCATATCGACGTCTTTACCGAGCGCCGCGATGCGGCCGCCGACTTCGATGAGTCGCCGGTGCAGGGATTTCTCACCGACGATCTCCGCGTAGCGCGGGGCGTGCGAGGAGGTGGGCACGGACGACGCCAGTTCCGCGAGAAACGCGCTGCCGCCAATCGCCTGGATGTTCTTGTCTTGCGCGAGCGCCTCGCTGATGGTCACGAAATCGATCGGTTTGTGCGCTTCTTTCAGGCGGCACATCGCGTCGTAGATCGATCGATAGACCGGATCGTAGAAGTCCGCCGGCCGCACAATCGCGGCCACGTCCAGCAGCCGCTCCGGGTCGAGCAGGATCGCCCCGAGCAGCGTGCGCTCCGCATCGGGGCTGTGCGGCAGAATATCAAGGAGTGGGGGAGGCATAGTCGGACATTGTTAGATCACTCGGTCAAGGATGGGCTTTGGCAGCGGCTTTCTGTGGGGCGCCCGACGTCGGGCGTCAACCAAGGTCATCACTCAAGCGTTCCTGGATCTCCTTGCGATTCACGAGATTGCGAATCTCCGTCCAGAACGCTTTGGCTCCGCCGCGACGCTTCCACTGGGCGGCGGTCAGCCCGGTCGAGATGAAGGTGATCGGGGCGCCCTGGTCTTTGATCGCGAGCACGAAGTTGCGCGGACGGCCAGCGCCGGTGACGGCGCTTTCCGGCGGCGTCGGACGTTCCTCTTTCAGAAATTTGCGTACTTCCGCGACCGTCATTTGCCCTATGTGCTTGTACGCTTGGCGCTGCTCCTCGGGCGGGCGGTTGGCAATCGCGACGATCACCTCGTCCGCGGGGCGATAGTCGCCGTTGATGATCTCTTGGGCGACTTTTTGATCGAGGTTGGCGACGATCTTGAGCCTTTGCGCCTCGCTACGGCTGATGTCGAAGTAGGCGGCCACATCCGTATCCTTCGGCTGCTCCAAGGCAAACTCCTGCCGCCACACGTCGTATTGATTCACCTTATCGAAAATATCGTACCCCTGGCTGTGCATGAGTTTGATCGAGGCTCGCTGGAGTGCCCGTCGGCTGTAGCTGAGATCATCCTCGTTCTCCATCGGCAACATGAGTTCGACTCTCAGCAGCTCGATCGTGCTCTTCGGCTGTGCAAAGAAGATGCGGTGCCCCTTGAGAATCAGGAGCAGTTGCGTCTCCGTGAAATGCTTCGGCCAGCGCGCGCGGTCGGTCTTGGTAATCAGCCTGGCCACGATCGGCTCCTGCTGCCCGTAGCGATTCAAGCTTTCCGCCAGGACGTCCAGCTCCCGATCGACGACGCGGCCGCGCTGCGGGTTGGCCGCAAGCAAGCTCGGGTGGTAGAGGCCGAGAGGAACCTGGCCGGCGCCGCGGCTGATCAGCCCCCGCTCGACCAGATCCTGGGGGAACGCGCGCGTGAACGTCTCCGCCAGGAACGACATGCGAGCGTTCGACGCTTGGTCGGGCGCCGTGACGAGGGTCGCGGCGACCGCCCGGCGGCGCTCATCGGTTTGCTGCCGCCTTTTCTCTGCGGGGGTGGGAGACGGGCTCATGCGGGGAAGGGGAAGAAGACAGAGAGAACGTCTTGATGCGGGCGTGGATCTCGGCAAGCAGCCGTTGGAATCGCTTGCGGGCCGTCCAGTGCAGCAGCCGCGGATCGGCGTTGCTGCGTGCCTCTTCGACGGTCGTCGCCGAGCGGAACATGATCGTCTTGAACAACTCCACGCCTTCGGCGCCGAGGGAATCGGCGTACTGTTCGTAGACGAGATTCTCCTTGGCGGTGATGTTTCGCGGCCGGCCGGCTCTCGGCGCAGACGCTAGCGGCAAGGCCCCGAGCACGCGAAGCCCCGGATTCATTGCGCGCGCCTCTTGGATGGTGCGCAGGGCCGTCGACACGCGATCGGCGCAATCCGCGGTGAGTTCCACCGGCAGAATCAGCCAGTCGGCGGCGATCAGGCCGAGTTCGGCGATGTTGTCGAACTGGTTCGGCACGTCCATGATGATCCAGCGATACGCGGGCGGCAGGAAGGCAAGTCCCTCTTGAAGCTTCAGCGAGTGCTCCGGGAAGTAGCGGAAGAACCGCTGTTGGTCCGGCTCGCAGGGCACGAGGTCGAGCCCCTCGATCCCGGAGGAGATCACCGGCGGCGGCATCGGGATCGGCGACTCCAAAAAGGTCCGCACGTTCTGGCGGACGTGCTTCAAATCCGATCCCAGAAAATCCCGCGACGTCCCGCACTCCGGATCCAGGTCGATCGTGAGGATGCGCTGCCCCTGCTGCGAGGCGAGCAGCGACAGCAGCATGGTCGTCGTCGATTTCCCGACGCCGCCCTTGCCGTACCAGATGGCGAGGCGGATCGGGGCGGCCGGTGCGCGGGGCGACTTTTGCATGTCGCGACAACGCTACCACTTCCGCCGGGTGCGCGCCTAGTCTTCGTCGCCTATTTGTAAAAGGCAATGTCCCTTCTGTTTTTTACAATTATTCTCTTCAGAAGCGGTCGCTAGAGGTGTAGTGGAGAAATATGTTGGGAGTTAGTACTCAAACAGTACTCTGGTCGCAGGCGGGTGTGCCGAAACGGTCGCAGGCTGGTCTGTGGTGTAAACTTAAATCGGTCGCTAGGAAGTTTCGCATCGTGAAGCCAAAAACTCTGCACTGTGGGTATCGCCACGGCCACCAGTTACTGGGAAGCAAGGGTATCGCCACGGCCACCAAACAACGCTCCTGACGGGTATCGCCACGGCCACCAACAGCAGTATCGCCACGGCCACCAACAGCGGTTGCATCGGGGTATCGCCACGGCCACCAGTCTCTACCGCCGGAAGAAGGTTTCGTAGACGCGGGCTGATTGTTCGTTAGGCTGGATCTTGTCGAAACGCGAAAGTCGTTCTGCACGCTGGAGATCCTGATACCAGTCGGGAACCGGACGGTCATGCTGGAGGCGGTCGATGTACGCGGCGACTTCGCTGCGCGTGAAGCTGCCGGGATGATGCTCCTTCTGGGCGATCAGCACGCAGATGTGCTTCTGCATTTTCTCGCGACCGAAGCGGGTGACGAGCACGCGGAACACGTGCGGGTTCAGGGGCTTCCCGCCCTCGTCTTTGAGTTCGGCGACCTGGGCGTAGAGCGCGTCGTTTTCGATCTTGTCGGTGTAGCGTCGGCCGTCGCTTTCTGCGGGCTTCGCTTTCAGCAGCGGGCCGCGGCTCCAGCGAAGCGCCGTTTTGCCGCGGTGCATGCCGGCAGTGATCTTCTGGAAGTAGCCGCCCCACGGCTGGTACGGCCGGATGAGGCCGATCTCTTCGGCGTCACGGAGCAGCTTCCTGAGCTTCTGGCGGCGGAGCTTCTTCAGGTTTGGGTTCTCACTGTAGCCGATCTGATGGATCGCGAAATCATCGGCGACGAAGATCGAGCTGTCCTGCTGATTCCAGCCGTCGCGATTGGCGACGAGATACAATCGGCGCACGGCAGGGGAGAGGGAGCGATACAGGTCGAAGTCGAAGAGCAGGATCGCGGAATCCTTGACGATTTTCAGCAGCGACGGGTCCCACTCGAACTCGACCGGGCGCCGCGACTCGGTCATGCGGGCCATCGACGCCAGGTTCCAGAAGCCGAAGTTCTTGATGACGTAGCGCTGCTCGCCTGGATGCCAGAACGCCGACGACATGAACTTCACGTACGAGAAGCGGAAGATGCGGCTGCGCAGTCTCTGGTACTGAGCCTGGCCCTCGGCCGGCAGCCCCACTTGCCGCGCGAGGAAGTCGAGCGTCAGAAACGACCGTCCGTCTGCCGGCGGCTCGTGCAGTCGCTTGAGATACGTGAACAGGCCGAGGAACAAATCGAAGTCCACGGGGCTCAAGCCGAAGCTGGCGCTCACCAGCTGCGTACCCGTCTTGCGGTGGCCGTGCTGGTCGGTGTAGAGGAACTGTCGCGGGTAGTGGAGCGCCGAACCGACCTCCAGTTCCGAGATTGCCTCGTCCCTCTTCCCGAGGAGTTGGAACGAGGGGTGCTCGGAAAGCGGCTGCGATTTGAAGTCGAGCGGGCAGAAGGCCGCTTTAATGAAGTCGAGGCCGGCGTAGGCCGTGCCATGCCGTTTCTCGGATGCTTCGGGCATGGCGGGAAGAGTACCACGACCCCGAAAATCTGGCCACCGTGCGCGAGCACAGGAAGTGTTCGTTCGCGCGCGCAGAACGCATTAAAGTGGGGATTGAATCGCTGCGGAATGCGCCGCGACGATGGAGCGAAATGTCGGACTGAGCGCAGCCCACTCGACGATGTCCACGCGGATTGGCAGCGTTGAGTCGCTGAACGCGAGGCGCAGTCGTTCCAGCACGCTTGGCAGCAGACGGCGAGCGCCCATAATGCACAAATCAAGGTCGGACGTTTGCTTGTGCGCACCCGTCACACGCGAGCCAAAGGCGCGCACCTCGCGGTCGGGAATGTGGGACCGCAGGATCGCCTGCACACGCCGGAGTTGGTCAGGCCGCAGCGCGACGTCCGATTGCATCAAGATGATCGAGAAGTGCTCTGGCATCCGTCACAAACGGCTGCGCGACGCGGAAGACTTCCGCTGCGACGGCGGCATCATACGTGTGCGACGTCTTGTTGCGCGCGGTGCGGTAACCGAACCATGCCTCAACATTGTCAATCAGCCCGCGTTCGGCGGCGACCCGCAGCACGTCGTTGTAGGGCATTTGGTCAACGGGGTCGCCGAACACCATTTCCAGGGTCCGGCGGATCAACTTGATGGCTAGTTCGTGCGTGTACTCGAACCGCTGGATGACGCCGTCTCGAATAATCTCCGATTGCGGTTGCTCGCGCGCATCGCGGAGTCCGTCCTCCAGTTGCTTGAGGGCGTCTGCCAGTGGCGTGAAGTCGAGAGTGGTCACACGGCGAGCATAGCAGACCCTGCGTCGCTCAAGGAAACCGGATGTGGTCGACGGCTTCATCACCGTGCCAGGCTGCGAGCGTGCGAACGCTGCGCTTCGACGGGGAGACCGACGACGAGTTCCGCAATCGAGCCGAGCGCGCGGGCCAGATCGCGCGCCTCTTGGTCGAGGGATGCCTCCGCAATCGCGACGTGCGCGAGCTGATTGCCGATCCCATTCTGCCGTACACGGAAGAGCCGCTGCGCCGCTGGCCGATCGTGCGCATCGAGTACGAGCAAGCGTTCGCCGTCGGCACGATCGGAGAGTGCTTGGACGCGACGAAGCATAAGCACTGGGGAGACGGCCCGTGGATTCTGCCGCTGGAGCCCGATGACCCCGTCTCGGCGGAGCGGATTCTGTATGTCTATAAGCCCGAGAGCCTCTACAACCGCCGGTTCGAGCAGCGGCGGCGGTTGAAGGAACTGCTCGGCAAGAAGCACCGGCCGTTGGTCGGCAAAGCGATGCGGATGCGGAAGAAGGACTACTTGGCTGGACTGACGACCGATGACGTGCGAGCGGTGCGGGAGCGCATCAAGGTGGAGCCCGGCGACCTCTGGCGGGCGGCGCGTGGCAAGCTCTTTCTGGTGCTGCCGCCCCGGATCGTGCAGTTGGAGTTCGATTTCGGCGACTGATTGTGTCAGGCGTCATCGCGTTCTTGGTCCAGCACGGCGCGAGCCTTCTCGATCACGACGCGCGTGTGCTCTTCCAAATCGTCCATGTTGAGTTCCGTGCAGTCGAGTAGTTCCCGGAGGACGGACGAGGCGGTCAGTTCATCGCGGGGCTGCCGCGGATCTGCGCGTTCGGAAGTCACGAGGCAATGATACGGCAGGCAGCCGTGAGGAAATAGGAGGATGGGGGACCGCCGCCCGACGTCGGGCAGGCTGCAGGAAGCAGCTCAAGAAGCCACTTGTTGACGGGATGCGAGGAGAATGGCAAACATGCCGTTACGATATAGGCGGGCGGCTATTCCCTCAGCCGCCCGCCTCGTGTGGCCGCTATCAATTCACGACGCTACTTCGATTTCTTCGCCGACTTTTTGTCGGCGGCGGTCTTCGCCTGTGCGGGCTTTTTGTGCCCTCGGACTTCGGGGGGTGACTGCCGTTGGACATCACGAACGCTCCTTTCTGCGGGGGAAGGGGAACCAAGCAAACGCGAGGCCCGCGCGTAGTATTTGCGCAGGTTGTCACGCGAGATAGCCAAGAAGAGAAACTCGATCATGAGGAACGCCGTGTCGGCCCAGGGGGCGAACGGCGGTTGCTGGATGCGCCACGCAACGTACACGCAGGCAACTGCGACGGCGAGGTTCGCATGACTCTGGTAGTACCTGTAGTGATCTTCGACGATCGCCCGAAAGGCAGGCAGCTTGACCGGCAAGCTCGCGTCGTCCCACTCCGGCCGCCGCAGGCCCGTGTAGTGGTGAAGCGTATCGACGAGCAACCATCTCACGGCGCTGACGGACATGCCGGCCAGCAGCGTAGAGAGTGCGACGAACGCGGTGCTCTCGACGCCGTCGGCGAGCCCCAGCGTCGGCGCGAGCAGAGATCGAACCGGCGGGAAAAGCAAGGCGGCGCCGGACACGACGACGAAGCCCGGCAGGACGTAGGCGATGAGCAAGCCGAAGTTCTGGCGGATCAAGTCGTTCACGGAACGCGGGGAGCGCGTCGTTGCGCGGCGGAGCGGGGGATGGCATGTTGCGGGAACTGAATGAATCGGCATGTTGCAATCTCCTCCCGCTAGCCGTGATCTCGGGCTGCCTTCGCGAACGATGCGAAGCATTGTAGGATATATCCTACAGCCTAGCAAGCATGGAGCGAGCATATTGCTGGGATGCTTGGGGATGAATTGCGCAAAGCTCGCGAAGAGGCGGGGATGAGTCAAGAAAAGCTCTCGTTCGAGGCGGGCATCGACCGCAGCTATTTGAGCGAACTCGAAAACAACCATCGATCGCCGACCGTGGAGATGCTTTTTCGGATCTGCGATGCCCTCGGGATCGCGGCATCCGACATTATCTCTCGCGTCGAGAAGCAACAGCGCAAGCGTTAATGGCCGACACCCCGCACGCCGATCGCGGTTAGGCAGTGTTTTTCGCGATCTGGCGGAGGACCGCCCGAGCGTGGGTGAGTTCTTCCTCGGTGGGATCGGGAGCGATCGCCGTATAGTAGTCGTCGCGGATGGAAAGACGTTGCTTGATCGTCCGGGCGAAATCCGGACTTTCATCCATCACGAGCTCGGGCGTGTCCCAGTCGTCGTCCCATAACACGAAACTGTCGAGCACATCGACGAGGACGCTCCAGTCAGCCATTTTGCAGGAGTGCGGATCCGGCAGGTCGCCGTCATCGCCGTCGGTTTCGCGGACGGCCGCGAGCACTAGGCGACGCCAGGTCGCAAGGTCATCGTCGGGCGAAGACTGAGCAGCGTCGATTTCGCATTCCAACAACATGTGGAGCGTTTCAAAGAGCATCCCGACGACCGCTTCATGGACGCCATCGAGGGGCGAGCAGGGGACGTCGTCTCGCAGGAGCGCTTCACCGACCTCCGCGAGCAGGGCGATTTTCTGAGAGGTAAGCAATTCATCGAAAAGCTTCACCCCGGATATCCAGGGCTCGCTGAATTCCAATTCCTGCTCCAGGAGGTCGCGAACGAAGGCGACCACAGCACGAATCAAGGCGGCTTCGGCGCCCCCGAGGGTTCGTTCGCCGGACGATGTACGCCACATGGGATGATGCCTCAATAACAGCCAATCCCGCCATAGCGCAGTATGGGTTGCCCTTCGTGCGCTTGCAAACGGCGAGCGCTGGGGCAGACTGGCTTGTCTCGAACGGTGAACCCGTCACGGAATTGCGGCTGAGCGGGAACCGGCGAAGCGCCGGTAGGGGGATCGTTTGCCATAGCCGACACGGTGCCACAAAGCGCGGGGCTCAGCAACAGAATTTCGAAAGAAACCCTATGCGTGGTCAGTCGACGTCGCGAAAACAATTGCGACGGTCAGCTATTGCATCGAGTGCTCGGGAAGAATTTGTCATTCATTTCTTTGACATCTGGCGATAGAATGTGGCAGGATCGAACTATCGGAATGAAACCTATGCCAATCCGCTTAACCGAAGAACAATGGGCCGACGTGCAGAAGGGGAACGACGTTCCACCGCGCGTGAGCGATCCCGCGAACAGCACCGCGTTCGTTCTTTTGAAAGCCGAAGCCTACGAGCGATTCAAGTCGCTGTTCGAAGAAGACCCGGTCACCGAACAGGAGCGCCTCTACCAGCTTGAACAGTTCGGGAAGCGGGCTGGCTGGGATGATCCGGCAATGGATGTCTACGATGATCTCGATCCGCGCCGCCACGTATGAATGTGTCTCGCGGCGATGTCGTGCTTGTGGATTATCCGTTCAGCGATCGCACGGGCAGCAAGGTGCGGCCCGCGCTCGTCGTGCAGGCGGATGCCCTGAATCATCGCGTCACCGATACGATCCTGGCCGCCATCAGCCGCTCAACGCATCGGGCCTCGCCTACGCAGCTTTTTATCGACATCAACACGCCCGAAGGCGCTCAGTCCGGGCTGCGGCAGAATTCGATGATTCAATGCGAGAATCTTTTGACGTTTGACCAGCGGCTCGTGATTGCGAAAATCGGCGAGCTGTCGAAGCCGCTGCTGCGGCTTGTCGAGAACTGCCTCAAAGCGGCGCTCGATTTACCTTGAGCGATCGGCCGCCGTTCTACCGGCTGGCGATTCGTGCTCACCGAATCTGGATGTGCCTTGCGGCATCCTCGGCATCGCGGTCTCTCGCCGCGTAATACATCTGCGTCGTGCGGATATCGCTGTGGCCGGCGAGCTGCTGCACCTGCTCCATCCGCGCGCCATGCTCCAGCGCATTCGTGAGGGCGGTCTTGCGCAGCGAGTGCGTGCAGATTGACCGGCCAGCGATGCGATCGACGTCGATGCCTGCCCGCCGTGCGTATTTTTTCACGATGGCAAGAATCGCGCGGGGCGTGAGGTACTTCCGCAGAAGCGTTCGCCGATCTTTTGCGACGGGACGGAAGAGGGGACCGTCGAGGTCATCCATGATGCCGGCTGCCGCCAAGTAGGAGCGGATGGCGGGCGCCGCTTCCAGCAGCGCTTTCCGCTGCCGTTTTTTCCCGCCGCGTCCCTTTTCCCAGACGACGAGGTAGAAATCGGTGTCGGTGCGTTCCAAGTGCCCGACGCACGCATTGGCGATCGCCGCACAACGGCAAGCCGTCTTGAAAAACGCAAACAGCAGCGCGTAATCGCGAAGCCCGGCGATGGTCGCGGTATCGGGCATGTGGAGCAGCCGCACCGCTTCCTGCTCGCTCAAGGCGGGCGTCGTGTTGCGATCGACGCGCGGCGACTCAACGGCCTGGATGTCTTGCACCTGGTCCCACCGGACAAGCCCGCGCTTGCCGAACTGCTGATACGTTCCGCGTAGAACCGAGAGAACCCGGCCGACGGTCGCCGTGCTCTTGCCGGCGGCGAGCAGTGCCGCGCGGTAGATGCGCAGGTCGTCGCCGGTCACGGACAGCGGATCGACTCGCTGTTTTTGCATCTGCCCAAGAAAATCGGCGAGGTCGGCGAGATACGCCCGGCGGCTGTGCGGGGAGGGGAGTCGCTCGCATATCCACGGCACGAGTGCCGCGGACGGGCTGCCGGCGGTGCGGCTACCCGCCAGCACTATATTAAGGAAGTCGGCGACCGCGGCGTCGGTCCCGATGTGCCGAGGCAGACGCGGGCCATCGTGTTTGACGGCGAGGTCATCTGATGGTGGATTCGACAGTCGGCTATCGACCCCGGAAAACTTGACGATGGCCGTCGTTGATGGCGGATTGTTCTCCAAGTGTGCAGCGGGTGAAGGGCGGGCGGTGACCGCCGATAAAGCACATTATCGGAAGTCATTGGGTGCAAAAAGAAACGTCTGTTGACGACTACCTTGATTGATGTTGCCGCGATCCGCTGATGTGACAGATGGCAGACCGGCATTGACATCACAGCGCGTTCGTGGAAAAGTGGGTTGAGCGGAGGGGCGGACTGGAACCTGAAGAACTTTTTGGGGAAGTCAAATGTCAGCGGCCGACAATCACTGCTCTCGTGAGCACGGCTACCCGTTGCTTGCGTGGCCGCTGACGCAGCTCGATCTGGACGTGGCGCTGCGCGGCGAAAACGCTGAGAGACTTGGTAACTACATTGTGGAGCAGTGGGCGGGTCAGCCGCGAAGAATCCATTACATCTGTTCCAGCGTCCGCTTCAACGCGTCATACGCCAGCTTCGCCTGGCTTTCCATTCCCGGCGACGCAAATCGAAGAAAATCTCCAAGCGTTAATTGACGCACCGCAGCGATGACCGGGAGGGCCGAATGAAGATCACGATCGAATCCGGCCCCGGTGTTTCGTTCCTGCTGCGGTCGGAAAACGGCACGACACGGCTGGTCCAGACCGACAGGGAATTCCCGCTCGTGGCGAAATCGCTCGGCTGGACGGGCGTCGATGAAGAGTCTGGCGACAACGCCTGGGATGCCTACGAGTTTCTCGAACGGCACCTCGGCGAAAGCATCGACGATCCCGGATACTTTTAACCCTCGGGCATCGCCCCCTTTCGCGAGGAAGGGGGCGGCTTTTGCCGATGGCTGGCACGGCGCCAAACACGAGCCTTGCAATCGTTGCCGTACTCGGCGAGTCGCCGTACGATGCTGCCCGATGGGGTAACCGTACACCGGCGCCAGGTGGCTCTGGGGCGGGCGGGGCTAGGGGCGGGCGTCGGGAGAATTCTGGGCCAGCCGTCGCTGAGCACGACGGCGCCGGCGCCGGTCGGCGGCGTCGCGGCGCTCGTCGGTTCGGTAATTGCGAACCGCTTCGGGGTGCGATTGCTTCCAGAGGTCGGCG
>Ga0307373_10006990_pt1 | contig 17762 bp, 16 predicted proteins | sample OX2MG_FD_202534 | JGI IMG/M metagenome (GOLD analysis project Ga0307373, IMG submission 202534) | Soil microbial communities from Risofladan, Vaasa, Finland - OX-2 | ecosystem: Environmental > Terrestrial > Soil > Coastal area > Acid sulfate soil | place: Finland: Risofladan, Vaasa | collected... | reverse complement strand
TTGATGATTCGCAACCAGCCGCCGTCCGCTGCGTTGCTGCCCTTGGCGGCAACCATTGGCATAGGGGCGATCTTCATCGTGGCAGGACTTCTCCGTTTCCTGAGTCTCGATGACTAGAAGGTATGAGGATGTTCAAGATTCAACTCCCGATGGTATTGCTTGTAGAGCTAGCTCTCTTGTTTGTGGGCTGTTCAAGTTCGCAGCAGACGGCCGCTCCCGAGACGACCGCTCAACGTTCCACCAACGCAGTTAGTGCCGATCCGCAGGTGAACGCAATCCTTGAGCAATCGTGTTACGAGTGCCATTCGACCGGCGGAAGCGCACCCTGGTACGCGTCCGTCTCACCGACGTACCTAGCGGCCAACTCGGCGCGTAGGGTACTGAATTTTTCCGATTGGCAAACCTATGACGCGCAGAAAAAAGCCGATGCGCTAAAGAATATCGAGCAGACCGTCAGCGGCGGTTCGATGCCGCCCAGTGACTATTCGGCGCTCGATCACTCTGCGCGCCTTGCCGATGACCAGAAACAGGCGCTGCTGAAGTGGGCATCGCAGCCCGCACTGCCTGCACACTGACTCACACTACGAAATAAATTGTTGTAGTGAGTAGACAATGAGCTTAAAGGAGGCAAAAAACTCATCGACCCTCGAGTTGATGCATGCCTCGACCGGCTTCTGGACCGAAGTTTTGAGCATGGCGCGTCGCGTCATAAATGTCATTAGAAGTTGCACCAGCCTGTTCGATGCGCTGGAGGTAGCCAGTGGAAAGGTCCGTGGGTGTCAACGCCGGCCCAGACTGATGCATTTTTACTCCGGCCTGTTGATGTACTGTTGCTCCGGCGTTGACACCCGAAATAAGTACAGAGCTTAGGCCGATTGACGCGCGTCGCCGCTAGGGTTTGCGCGACGTCTGACACCCCGGCCGGCACACATCACTTGCGAGTTCGAGCCACGCAATTTTACGGATCCCTGACATGAGAGCGAAGGATGGGCGTGACGAAGGACGATTTCCTGCGGCTAACGCATCGGCACTGCGCGCGTTTGCGTATCACGATTTGCCGACGGCATCGTCCAGGCGCCGCCGATCTGGCGCAGGACAATCCGATTTGATTGATTGCCTGCTGCAGCCAGCAGCCGCTGGAACGGCTCATCCATCGGTTCTAGCGAAAGCTTGAAGGTGCCCCAATGAAACGGCACTAGATACTGTGCGCCGGTCTGCTCGAACATCGACCATACTTGTTCCGGATTGGCATGCTTCGAGATCCAAGGGTTGTAAGCGCTAATCGAAAACGCCGCGACTTCCGGCGGATCGGCATGCAGGGAAGCGAATAGAGTCGTAACAGCGCTATCACATGCAAAAAGCATTCGATGCCCGCCGCGATCCAAAACATAGCTGTTGAAGCCATACTCGATGCCGTAAGGAAGCCAGCGCTTGCCCCAGTGACGCGCGCCCATCGCGCTCACATTTAATCCCTGGACGGTAGTCGATTCGCCCCACTTGAGCTCGCGAACGTCTTTGAAACCCAGAGGTCGGATAAGCGCTCCGCACTTGTCACAGGCAATCACGGTGGCGCTTTTAGGAAGCGCCTTAAGCGAGGGCAAATCCAGATGGTCCATATGAGCGTGGGTGATCAAAATCACCTGAACCGCCTGCAGGGCTTCTGGCGGCAGCGGCGGCGCAGTGATGCGGCGCGGGCCGACCGTAAAAAGTGAATCCACTGCAAAGCCGACGCGACTGAAAAGAGCCGGATCGGTCAGCACTGCCACGCCGAAATAGTTCATTAAGAGTGTAGCATGCCCGAGGTTGGCGATAGTGAGTGCGTCATCTGGCCAATTGGCAGGGTCTAGTGGTTTGTGAGGGTTGGTCACTAGTGTCATGTCTCTGAAGTAAATGTAGGTTTTGCTCGTCTACTCAGCATGGGCGTAAAGAGACGCTGGGTGGAAATAAGCGGAGCGGATCGAGCCGAGTTGGAGCACTGGTTGCGGGCGCAGAGTATCCCTCAGGCGCTGGCGACCCGAGCGCGCATCGTGTTGGGCAGCGCGGCGGGTGAGAGTGTCCGCGGTCTGGCAGCGCGGCTTGGAGTGACCCAGACCACGGTTTGTCTGTGGCGGCGGCGCTACGGGACCCACAAGCATCCCGCGGTCAAACAGTGGCTGGTCGCCCACCCGCGCTGCCATCTGCACTTCACCCCGACCAGCGCCTCGTGGCTCAACCTGGTCGAGCGCTGGTTCGGCCTGATCACCGCGCAGGCCATTCGCCGCAGCAGCTTCGACAGCGTCGCGCGCCTGGAGCAGGCCATCACCCGCTTCCTGGCCAACTGGAACGAAAACGCCAAACCCTTCCGTTGGACCAAATCCGCCCATCAGATCAAACGCAGCGTCCTGCCAGCCATTTTAACTAAATTCGTTGCGAAAGACTATCCATGTGGTGCGAAGCAATTGGATTCCTTGATGTCATGAAACAGTCAAGTATTATTTGACCTATGCATGACGACAATAGGAACGGCGCCGACAGATCAGGCCGCGCCCGGCTCTTTGAGCTCGTCTCCGAGCAGAGGCTTTCTGAATCCACGCGGCTTGAGCCACCTCGGTCGCGCCCGGCATACCGCCTTTCTTTACGACAATCTCGTCGTAGACAGCGTCGGGGATTAGCAGGGAGCCGGTAATCTCGTGGAGAAGGGACAGCCGGCCGATGCGGGCGAAGATAATAACTGGGCCGGCATCGGAGACGATCATGCGGCGCCGTTACGCTTAACCTCGGTGGCGAGCTCGCGATCGAGTTCCTCCGCGCCCATTCGAACGGCCGGTACGTCGTAACGTCCCATCAGTTCGAGAAGCTCCCGGCCCGCGAGTCCCAGAATGGCCGCAGCTTGCGCCTCGGACAGCCTGTCGAGGCGTAACAGATCCATTACGAATGCCTCGCGAGGCTCAAATGCCGGTCAATCTGTAGTCGCGCTCTGAGTTCTTCAAGATGGCCCAGCGACAAATCCTTCAACGCCACCTCGCCAACGTGAGGCAGGATGTACGTGCGGAAATGGTTGCGGTAATCGCGGGCTCTTGACGGCCTGACGGCAGACTCTCCAGCAAGACCTGTCGGTAAGATTCGAGCTTTTGCGCTACCTTAATTGTGGCCAATGAAACCGCAATCAGAGGGCTGGTGATGAACATACTGCTTTTAGCAGTCACGATTCTGTCGACGATCGGCATCCCGCTTTTTTCGAGCCCGTCCGAGGCTCAGCTACTCCCGCCGGCAAAGGAAGCCGTGCACGTCGAGATCACTGAAGGACCAGCGCTGGAATTGGCTCACGATGATCTGGCGATCGTCAGATGGACGATAAGTAACCCCGAGGGATCGGATGATCACTTCGGCGTCGTCCACTACGGCACGGATGCCAAAAATCTTAGGCGGAGGGCAGAGTCTCACATCAGGCTCAACCGTGCCCATCCAGAAACGATTTTCCGCGTGCGGATAAGTGGGCTCGAGCCGGGGATGACCTACTACTACCGGGTTGCGTCGATCGAGAGCGATGGCCGGAGCGACGGCGCAACGAGCACTGTCAACCGGTTCACCATGCCAGAGCGCGGTGGGCGATTTCTTGCTTACCCCGCGCGTCCCGCATCGCGGCCCGAGCAGGTCGCAGCCCGCCTGGCAAAGGCGGAAACATCATCACCAGCAGCAGGCACATTTTCCGAGTCTGCTTACGATCCATATCCATCAGGAATTCTCCCGTCCGACCTGAAACCGGAAACGGCGAGGGTTGAACGTGAAACCCGGCGCATTTTCAATCAGACGCTCGCGAAATGGAGAGCATTACCAGCTCATGCTCTGACAGATACTCCTCCAGGGCTTCGGAGCCCCGGCTATCAAACCATACGCACGCTGGGCAAACTGATGAATTACGACCTGAACATGTCGCCGTTCAGAAACGTAGCCTGTAGCTCCTGTCATATGCCCTATGCAGGCTTTAGCGGTCCTATCCCATCCGTCAATTTGACGATTGTTGCGTATCCCGGGACGATGCACTTTCGGGCGGCAAAGCGGACGGCACAGCGGTATACATATTCACCCAAGTTTCCTGCATTGCAGTACAACCACACCCAGCAAGCGTTTCTGGGCGGGAACTTTTGGGATGGTCGGGCAACCGGGTACCTTCTGCAGAATCCCGATGCTGAGCAGGCGCAGCATCCTCCTGTTGATACGCTGGAAATGGGCTTTCCCGACACAGCGTGCATCGCTTTCCGGCTCTCCAAGGCTCCATATCGGAAGCTCTTTGAGCAGGTGTGGGGTGTGGGCTCGTTCGACATCCGGTGGCCATCAGACACCGAGAAGATCTGCAACACGCCCGGAGGTGCAAAGGTGTTCGGCGGCAGTGCCACGCCCATTGCGCTGAGTCCGGGAGATCGGACCAAGGCGTACAACATCTTTAATCATTGGGCCCAGTCGATTTCTGCGTTCGAGGACTCACCGGCGGTAAGTCCCTTCTCATCGAAATTCGATGCTTTTCTGGCCGGTAAGTATACTATGACCAAAGACGAGATGGCGGGTTACAAGCTGTTCAACGGCAAGGGTAACTGCAATTCGTGCCACCTCGACGGACTATCCACCACCCGGAAGGCGGGTCAGGTGGATACCGGCGCTTCGGCCGACGCGCAGCCTCTGTTCACCTGCTTTGGCTACGCCAACCTCGGCTTGCCGCTCAATCCAAGGATCGCGTTGTTTTATGAGACCAAGCCGGATCGCTTCGGGTTCACGCCCAATCCATATGGTTTTGGCTATAGAGATCTGGGCTTAGGCACTTTCCTAAGAAGTGGCTATGGTTCCGCTCCCAATCCGAACTCGCAATGGCTTAAGCATGCGCAGACTTCCGACGGCGAGATGCAAACGTCAACCGCGCGCGATGTGGCCATGGCGCCGCCGCAGTGCCCCACCACCGAAGCCGGCCAGAAGGACAAGAACGGCAGGCCGATACCGTACTTCCAGAAGGAGTTCTTTCACAACGGATACATCAAGAGCCTTAAACAACTGGTCCATTTCTACAATACGCGTGACGTGTACCGGTATCATGTGATGTCAGGGCATTGTCCTGCAGGGACGACGGAAAAGGTGAACTGCTGGCCGACGCCCGAGGTCCCAAACAACATCGATATGACGGTCGGCAACCTCGGTCTGACGGATCACGAAGAAGACCAGATGGTGACCTTCCTGGAAACTCTTACCGACGGGTACACGACACCGTACCCCGACAAGGATTCGTTTACCGGCAAGTGCATGACCGGCGGTTCGGCATCGACTCAAGGTAACCAGTCGCTCATTTCTACCCCGCGTCTTCCGCCCTGCGCAAAGGCGATCTGCGGTGCCGCCCCGCTGCCGGGGCCGCGGCCTATTCCGTGAGCGAAACGCGCGAAAGCGGGACCAGCGAGGCATCGCGATCATCGCCAGCCCGAGCAGTCGCGCACTCATGTCGTCATTGCGGCTCCTTCTGGAAGAACGGCTGTACGCGCTGGCCATCGATAGCCGATTGCCCCAGATTGAGTGCGATTGCGTCGCCAACGGAAATGCCGCTTGTGGCTACTACCGCGTAGCCATCGTCATAGCCTAAAGTGACCGGCGTCAGATGCACTCTCGAATTGCGAATAACAGGCGCGAAGACCTTGCCGTCCCGGAAGATCAAGGCGTCGTCGGAAATGACGGGAGCGGAAGATGTGGAGCTTTTGACCGTCACCGACATGGTGCCAAACATGCCGGGGTAGAGCGCACCGTCGGAGTTCGGAAGATCTACCTCGACCAGCATCATTCGGGTGGCAGGATCGAGCGCATTAGCGCAGCGGGTAACCGGAGCGCTGAACCTTTTGGCGGGATATTGCTCGACGGTCACCGTCGCGGGATCACCGGCACGGACGAAATTAGCGACGTTCTGCGGGATGCTCGCGTAGACTCGCAACGGGTGCAGGCTCGCGAGCATCGCGATGGGCGTTGCGGTCTCGCTGGTGTGGCTTAAGAGAGTTGATTGCGCCGGCGTAGTGGTTTGGGCGACGAGCGCGCCGGGATCGACGTAGCGCGCTGTGATGATCCCGTCGTAGGGCGCGCTAATTACCTCGTAGGACTGCATCGCGCGCAGTTGGCGATAAGTGTCGGCGGCCTGCAGCATCGCCGCGTGCGAGTTGTCGGCTATCTGCTGGGAGACGGCGTGCGTGCGCAGCAAGCCTTGATCGCGGCTATCGGTCACTTGCTGGAGCCAAAGGTTATGGCGCGCGTCCGCGACTTGTTCGTCGAGTTCAGGCGAACTCAGAATCGCGAGGACCTGCCCCTCGCGGACCCGATCTCCTTTATCCACGCTGATCTCTTTCAGATATCCAGATATCTTCGCGTAGATCGGAGTTTCCGAGTAACCGACAATCGTCGCCGGGAACGAGATGCTACGTTTCCCGACTTCGGCCCGCGCACGCTCGACCAGGACCTGCGGCCCGCGAGCGGCCGCCGCGGCGAGACGCGACCTTTCTCTGCCGACCGCGTCCGTGCGCGCCATCACAACCGCGCTGCTGGTGCCGACCACAGCGATCGCTGCGGCGAGCCAACCGGCCAGCGGCCAGTATCGTGCCAGGCGTTTGACGAAGGGTTCATGGATGGCAGAGTCGAGTTTCATCTTCACTCTCCAACTGCAGGCGGAGCGAACCGTCCGATCCGCGCGTCGCGCTCGCTCTTGCCGAGAAAGGTGCGGGTAAAGATCGAGTAGACCGCGGGTACGACGAACAGGGTCATAGCGGTGCCGATCAGAAGTCCGCCAATCACGGCGCGGCCCAGCGGCGCGTTCTGCTCGCCGCCTTTGCCCCATCCGAGCGCCATCGGCAGCATCCCCAAAATCATCGCGAACGCAGTCATTAAAATCGGCCGCAGGCGAATCCGCCCGGCCTCGATCGCGGCTTCAATCGGGCTTTTGCCTTGTTCGCGCAAGTCGTTGGCAAAGGTGATCAGAAGATTGCCATTAGCGACGCCGACGCCGACCGCCATGATCGCGCCCATCAATGATTCGACGTTGATCGTGGTCCCGGTAACGACCAGTATCCACAGCACACCGACGAGCGCCCCTGGCACAGCCATCGTGATGATGAATGGCTCGAGCCACGACTGAAAATTCGCGACCATCAGGAGATAGACGAGAAGGATGGCAAGCAGGAGGCCCATAGCGAAAGTGCGGAACGACTGCCGCATGGCCTGGCTCTCGCCGCGAATCGTGATGTTCTGGCCGGGAGCAAGCGTGCCCATCGAGGCGATCGCCTGCTGCACATCGGACGTAACGCTGCCCAGGTCGCGGCCGACGGCGCTCGCGTCGACGTCGATCACACGCTGCACGGTATAATGGTCGATGACGGCGGGTTCCGTGGAACGATAGATCCTGGCCACGCTGCCAAGAAGCTCGGGACGACCCGCGGTGGGTCCGATGCTCGGGGTGCTGAGCGGGATGTTGGCGATCGCCTGGACGGAATTCACCTCATGGTACGGCGTTTGAGCGACAACCTGGTAATTGACGCCATTTTTCGGATCGAGCCAGAAGTTCGGCGCGATCAGCGAATTTCCGCTGAGCGAGGTGAGCAGGCTCGAGGCGACGTTTTCCTCCGTGATGCCCATCTCCAGAGCTTTGCTGCGGTCTACGTCGACCTTGAAGGCGGGACTGTTGATTGGCTCGGCAATCCGAAGGTCGGCGATTCCCGGAATCCGCTGCATCGCGGCGCGCAAGCGACTGGCCAGAGCGTAATCGGCGTCGAGCTTGGAGCCTGAAACCTGCACGTCGATCGGCGCGGACAGGCCGAAGCTAAGCACCTGACTGATGATATCGGCCGGTTCAAAGTACGCATCGACTTCGGGAAAATCGCGTTTGAGCATCGCGCGAATCGCCCCCTGGTAGGTAGCGGTTGGTTGGTGATTGGGCTTCAGCTCGATCAGAATGTCAGCATCCTGCTCGCCGATACTGTCGGTCGGATAATAAGCGAGCACGTAGGAAAGCGGCAGGCCGATATTGTCGCTGATGCTTTCGAGATCATTTGAGGGGATAACGCGCCGGATGTGGCGGTCGATTTCACTGACCAGGAACTCGGTCGCTTCGATACGCGTGCCGATCGGTGCCCGCACGTGAAGCCGCATCAGGCCCGCATCGACGGTTGGAAAGAAATCCTGTCCGACCACGGGCAGCAGGAGCAGCGAACCGACGATCATCACCGCCACAGCTGATAGTGCAATTCGGCGATGACCGATGAAGCCGACGAGAGCGCGCCCATACCGCTCCTTCAGATGATCGAATCGTCTCTCGAACGCAGTCAGAATCCTGGCCAAGCGACCGGATGGAGGAACGCTGAACTCGGGCAGCAGATACATCGCCATCGCCGGCACCAGGGTTCGCGACAGCAGATACGAGGTGAGCATGCCAAAGACCACGGCCAGCGCAAGCGGGGGAAACAGATAGCGCGCCACGCCCGTGAGCAGCACGACCGGAAAGAAGACGAGGCAAATGCAAAGCGTGCCGACGAGAGTCGGAGTTGCTATTTGCGCGGCGCCCTCCAGAATCGCTGTGATCAGCGGCTTGCCCGGAGTGTGATTGCGATGAATGTTCTCAATCTCCACGGTGGCATCGTCCACCAGCATTCCGACCGCCAGCGCGAGCCCGCCCAGTGTCATGGTGTTGAGGGTTTGCCCGCAGAGATTAAGCAGAATGATCGAAGTGAGAATCGAAAGTGGAATCGAGGTTATGACGATCAGCATACTTCGTGGGGAACCGATAAATACCAATACCATCATGGCCACCAGGACCGCGGCGGTCACGGCTTCCTGCACTACATCCCATAGCGCGGCGCGCACGAATACGGACTGATCGAACGCGAGCTTTATCTTCACGCCTTTAGGCGCGGTCGCCAGGATGGCGGGGAGCCTGGCTTTGACGGCATCAACGACCGCTAGGGTGGACGCAGCGGCCTGTTTGATCACCAACAAATAGGTGGCGGGCCGGCCGTTGATTCGCACCACGTTCTCCTGAGGCTGATGGGTGTCGGTCACGGGAGCGACGGAGCCGAGCAGAACCGGTGAGCCGTTTACCACCTTAATCGGGAGTTGATCGAATTCCGCCACGGTCTGCGGACTCATATTGATGTCCACGTCGTAGGTATGGCCGCCGATACGTGCATTGCCGGAAGGGATCACGACGTTGGTTGAGCTGAGCGCGGTGCCGATGTCTTCGGGCGAGAGTTTGTTCGCGTACAGAGCCTGCGGATCCAGATTCACCATCACCGTGCGCTCGACGCCGCCCAGCGGCTCGGGGCTGGAAAAGCCCGGTATCGTGAAAAGACGCAGGCGGACGAAATTGAAGCCGTAGTCGAAGAGCTGCTGCCCGGAAAGCACGTCGCTGTAAATGTTGAGTTGTGCCACCGGCACGTTCGAGGCGTTATAGTAAATGATCTGCGGCGGCTCGGTTCCGCGCGGCATCTGATGGAGAATCGTTTCGGAAACCGCGTTGATCTGCGCCATCGAGGCGCCCAGGCCCACGTTCGGCTGAAAATAGACTTTTACGATGCCGACTCCCTGGATCGATTCGGATTCCAGGTGATCGATTCCATTGACGGTGGTGGACAGCGCCCGCTCGCTGATCGTCACCATCCGGCGCTCCATGTCGTAGGCCGAGAGTCCGGGGTAATTCCACACCATCATGACTACCGGCAGATTGATCACCGGGAAGATATCCACGTTCATGTACGCGAACGACATCACGCCTAGCACCAGCATCAGCGCCGCCATCACCGCGACCGAGAGCGGACGCCGCAGGGCCACGTTTACCAGCCACATCATCGCGCTGCTTCCTCCTGGTAATGGCTGGAAGAATCGGCCACCGTCGCATCCGCGCGGTGCCACCATCCACCGCCGAGCGCCTGGAACAGCGCGGCAGTGTCCGCATAGCGGCCGGCCTCGGCCTGAATCAGCGTAAGTAGGGTCTGCTGGTAGTAATTCTGAGCAGTGAGTAAGGACAGGTACGGGATATAGCCGCCCTGGTACTGCTCGCGTGCGACCCTGAGGCTCTGCCCGGCGGCATTTTCGGCGGCGGCCTCCGCGCGCACTGCAGCGGCGTCGCATTCCAGCGAATGCAGTGTGTCGGCGACGTTCTGGAACGCCACCAGCACCGTGTAGCGATACTCGTCGAGCGCCTGATCGTAGGCCGCGATCGCGGCGCGCCGGCGATGAAGCAAAGTGCCGCCTTCGAAGATTGGCTGCGCGATTCCGGCGCCAATACTGAAGAGGAGGCTGGCGGGGTTGACGGCCGACGACGCTACGCTTCCCAGTGCGCCACCGATCGTAAACTGCGGCAGCATGTTTGCGGTTGCGACACCCACTTCCGCGCTCGCCGAGTGCAGGAGCGCCTGGTAGGCGCGGATATCCGGGCGCTGCTCGACCAGCCTGGAGGGAAGGCTTACGGGTAGTTTCCCGGGTAGATGGAGGTTCGCCAGATCGAAATCTTCGCCGACGTCGTCGCTGGGAAGATGGCCGGTCAAGAGCCGCAGCAGGTCGCGCTCGATCTCCAACTGTTTCCTTAGCGGCGGCAGCGTCGCCTCGGTTTGCGCCACCAGCGTTTCTTGCGCGAGCACGTCAGCCAGCGAGGCGCCGCCGAGCTTGAACTCGCTGCGCACAATGTTCAGTTGGTCGCGCTGGTCCTTTATCAGCTCGAGGGTCGCGGCAACCTGACCGCGTAATGAAGCCTCCTGAACCGCGGCGGTCACCACGTTAGCCGTCAAAGCGAGGTACGTCGCTTCCAATTGAAAGCGCTGGTACTCCTCCTGCGCCCGGTACGCCTCTATTTGCCGTCGGATGCCGCCGAACACGTCCAGCGTGTAGGTAACGCTGACGCTGGCATTGAAAAGGTTGTAGGGCGAACCGAGGCCGTTGGGCTGGCCTTTGGTGTATGCGAGCTGGCGCGTTCGCGCCCCGGCTACGCCGCCGGTGATGCTCGGGTACAGGTAGCCCTGCTGAGCGGCGACATTTTCAGCGGCCACCCGCAAAGCGGCCTGAGCGGCCTTCAGGTTGGGATTTTTCGCTATAGCCTCCGCGATCAACTGGTTGATTCGCGGAGAGTGAAATAGCTTCCACCACTGGGCAGGGATGTCGCGGCCGGGCTCAAGGATTTGTTCCGCACCGCCCACCACGTCGGCCGAAGCCGTCTTCACGGACAAAGGTTGGGCGGTATACGTGCCAACCACGGGAGCGGCGGGCCGATGGAAATCCGGCCCGACCGCGCATCCGCCGGCGATGACCGCCAGCGCAAGCGCAATCGTCACGCGCGGCTGCCAGAAGTCCCCCATTCTCGCTCCCCTCCAACTGCCGCCTAGGCATGGCCGTTCTTGAAGCGCCGTGCGATTGATGCAACGTGACGACCTTGAAACCGGGCAATTGCCAGTTCGTTTTCGCTGACCGGCCGGCTGCGACCATCGGCACCGGCAAGCGTCGTCGCCCCATAAGGGGTGCCTCCGCTTATTTCGTCCATGTTCGCGAGTTTCGGCTCGATATAGGGCGTGCCAACCACGATCATTCCGAGGTGAAACAGGGTGAGATGGAAACTCGTGATCGTGGTTTCCTGGCCCCCGTGCTGCGTGCCGGTGCTGGCGAACACGCTGCCAATTTTGTTGACTAGCGCTCCTCTCGCCCAAAGCCCGCCGCATTGGTCGAGGAAATTGCGCATCTGTGCGCACATGTTTCCGAAACGGGTAGGCGTACCGAAGATGAGAGCGTCTGCTTCGGGGAGCTGCTCCACGCGAGCCACCGGAATGTGCGCGAATGCCGCGCGCGCTCTCTTCGCGCCGCCCTTTTCCAAAATCTCGTCCGGGACCAGCTCAGGAACCTGAAAAACGCTTACCTCGGCGCCCGTAACCTTTCTCGCGCCCTCGGCCACCGCTTCGGCCAATCGATAAACGTGTCCGTAGCTACTGTAAAAGATCACCTGAAGCTTGGTTGTCATCTCGACCTTCCTCTTCCGCTCCTGGAAATTCCGACGCAGAACGTTCCACTCAGCATCACGCGCGACCAGCGGCAAAGGAGTTGAGCATCGTATCGATGAACGCCGGAAGGTCGTCGGGCTTGCGGCTGGTAGTGAGGTTGCCGTCATGCACGACCTCGCGATCGACCCACGTGGCGCCGGCGTTGCGGAGGTCGGTTTTGAGCGACGGCCAGGAAGTCAGCGTCCGTCCGCGTGCAACGTCCGCCTCCGCCAGCATCCAGGGACCGTGACAGATCGAGGCCACGGGCTTGTTGTCATCGAAGAACGATTTGACGAACGCGACGGCCTTGGGTTCAAGGCGCAGGGAATCCGGATTGGCGACGCCGCCCGGCAGCAGGAGCGCGTCGTAAATCTCGGGCTTGGCGCTGGCAAGGGCGACGTCGGCTTTGAAGGTGTCGCCCGGCTGGTCGTGATTCATCGCCTGAATCCGGCCTTTGACCGGGGAAACAATCTCGGTTTTCGCTCCGGCCAATTCGAGCGCGACGCGCGGCTCGGTCAACTCGACCTGCTCGACTCCGTTGGTCATCAAAATAGCGACTCTTTTTCCCTCAAGCGGCTTGGACATGACTGATCTCCTTTCGTATGGGTAGTCGGCCGAGATGCGCTTCCGTGAACCACAGGTACTTGTCGACGCCGCGTGAAATCTCGGTGAAGATGTCGGCGGTATCCTTGTCCCCGATTTCGTCGCTGTGGTCGATCGCTTTGCGCACGCTTGCACCGAACGCGGCGAGCACGGACGACAGCGCTTCGACATGATCGTTCTCGGACGTTATCTCGAGAGGATAATTCTTCAGCGTCGAGAGCCGCGCCGCGACCTGGATCGTGCCTTCGGGTTGACCACCGAGCTGCACGATGCGCTCCGCCATGAGATCCATGTAGTCCTCGACCGCATCGACGATCTCGTCGAATAGCTTGTGCAGCGCGATGAAATTGGGCCCTTTGACGTTCCAGTGCGCTTGTTTCGCCTGATGCATCAGGTCGATGCTGTCGCTTAGACGCTCGCCAAGCAGACGTATCGCGGTGGCTCGAGTCTCGACAGGCAGGTCATTTCTGGTCTTGTACATGTTCGTTTCCTCCTTGAATTAGGGTTGCGCGGATCACGACTTGGCTGGTGTCCAGGCTTTCCGGTGGATGCTCGCGGTCGGTAGCGCAACTAATAAATACCGCGTGAACAACCACCTCACGGATTGTGAAGCGACGGTTCACGCTTAGAAGTCGGGAGGGTTGCTGGAGGAAACAGAGGTCGGCGCTAACGAAATGGTCTGACCTCGTAGCGACGAGAGACTCGATTCAAGCTTGAGACGCGCGTGTTCTTGCGATGAAGCCTGTCGCTCAAATTCTAACGGGTGTCTGTCTGTCGAACAGCGTTTTCCTTTTCCTCACCCGCGGCCGTCCCCCAGCCGCGTCCACGGCGGTGGCCGCCGAATCCCCCCGGCGGCCGCCGCCCATTTCCACCGGGCGCGGTTTCGAAGACGCGGTTACGCGCGGCAGAAGGCCGTGGCAGCACTCACCGCGGGGCACCCTCGGGTAGCGGGTCCGCAAACATTAATTCAATGAAGACAGAGGAGATTTAATCACGATGGAGTTCATGAAGATCGGAGGAACCCACCTTACGGTTTCGCGCATCGCGCTGGGAACGTGGTCGATCGGCGGCTGGATGTGGGGCGGGACCGATGAGAAGGAGTCGATTCAAACCATACATACGGCGGTGGAGCGCGGCATCACGCTCATCGATACCGCGCCGGTCTATGGCTTGGGCCGCTCGGAAGAGATCGTCGGCAAGGCGCTGGCCGGCGGATTGCGCAAGCAGGTCGTCCTTGCAACCAAGGTCGGATTGGACTGGCGCAATGAACAACCTTTTCGCAATGCGACTCGCCGACGCATCCTCGCGGAGGTCGAGGCGTCGCTCAAACGCCTGCGGACCGACGTGATCGACATCTACCACGTGCACTGGCCCGACCCCGAAACGCCGATCGAGGAGACGGCCGAGGCAATGGCTCAGCTGCATCGCCAGGGCAAAATCCACGCGATCGGGGTGAGCAACTTCTCCACCGCGCAGATGGACGCTTTCAGCGCCGTCGTGCCGATTCATACGCTGCAACCCCCCTACAACCTCTTCGAGCGTGAGATCGAGCCCGAAATCCTGCCGTATGCGCTCTGGAATGGGATGGGAGTGCTTGCCTACGGGCCCATCTGTCGGGGACTGCTCAGTGGAAGAATGAAGTTGGAGACGCAGTTTGGCGGCGACGACCTGCGCAAGACCGATCCAAAGTTCCAGCTCCCGCGCTATCCGCAATATCTCAACGCCGTCGAGCGGCTCGATCGCTTCGCCCAAGAGAACTACGGCAAACGGGTGATCCATTTGGCGATGCGCTGGGTGCTCGATCAAGCTGGGGTCACGGCCGCATTGTGGGGCGCGCGGCATCCCGCGCAGCTCGATCCGATCGACGGAATCCTCGGATGGTCATTGGATGGAAGCGCGATGGAGGAGATCGATAGCATCGTGCGCGAGTCGATCGCCGATCCCGTCGGTCCCGAGTTCATGGCGCCGCCTTCACGTCTGGAGTTTGGCGCTGCGCCCAGCGCTGCCGCGTAGTCCGCGTAAGATCACCCGTGCGAGATCGCGATGGCGGGGCACGCCCCGCCATCGCTTTCGTTTGCGCCGGTGATTATTCCACGCTTGCGCGTGCGGCCATCGGGTCGTTCTTCTTGAGCATCATCGCGACCGGGACTGTCACCAGACAGACCATCGCGATTAGCCATGCCACGTCCATGTAAGATTGAACATTGGCCTGAGCAATCACTGCGTCGTAAGTACGCAAGTAGGTTTGGCGCATCGCCTGAGGCTGGCTGAGACCGCGGTGAAAAAGTTGCGCACGGAGGTCGCTCGTCACGGTGCGAAAGGGCTGCTGTGCCGGGGTAACATGTGCGATCAGTTCGTCCTGATGGAATTGCGCGCGGCGCGCGATCATAGTCTCGACCAGCGAGATGCCGACGCTGCCGCCGACGTTGCGCAACAGGTTGATGAAGCCCGAGACTTCGCCGCCTTTTTCCTCCGGCACATCCACATACGAGGCGGTGTTGATCGGAATAAAGAGCTGCGCGAGCCCGATCGCCTGCAAAACGCGATACATTGCCGCCGTGCGAAAGTCGATCTGCAGGTCGATATTCGTGGCCACGAAATGAATCGCATAGGCGCTCGCTAAAGATCCCGCCACCGCCAACCATCGCGCCTGCACCCGCGTGACCAGCTTGCCGACCAGCGGCATCAACACGATCATGACTATTGCGCCGGGCGCGAGTGTCATCCCCGCGAGCTCGGCGTCGTAGCCCATGAACGCCTGCATGAACTGCGGAATGAACACTGTCATCCCGTAGACCTGGACGCCATAAACGAAGATCATCGCGGCCGCCGCCGCAAAGCTGCGGTTCTTGAACAACCGCAGATCGAGCACCGGCCTGCGCTGCGTCAGTTCCCAGATGACGAAGCACACCAAGCCGACTACAAAGACCACCGCGAGTATCAAGATGAAATGCGAGACGAACCAGTCGTCTTCCTGGCCTTTGTCGAGCACGACCTGCAAGGCTCCCAGACACAGGGCCAGCAACCCGATACCGACGTAGTCGACGCTGAAAGACCGGCGTGCCTGCTTAAGTTGCTCGGTCAGGTAGGGAGGATCTTCGACGAGCCGCGAAACGAGCAGCAGCGAAAGGATCCCCACCGGGATGTTCATGTAAAAGATCCAGCGCCACTGGTAATTGTCAGTAATCCAGCCTCCGAGCGTGGGCCCAATCGCCGGCGCCAGCACGACGACCATTCCATACAACGCGAACGCTCCCAACTGCTCGGGCGCAAACGTGTCCTTCAGGATTGCCTGCGACACCGGCTGCAACCCGCCGCCGCCCTGCAGCACGCGGAAAGCGATGAGCATTCCGAGCGACGGTGCGATACCGCAGAGAAACGAACTCACCGTGAAGACCACCACGGCCGCCATATAGAAACGCTTGCGTCCGAACAGGACCGAGAGCCATCCGCTGATTGGCAGCACGATCGCGTTGGCGACTAGGTACGAGGTCAGGACCCAGCTCGCATCGTCAACGCTGGATCCGAGGCCGCCCGCCATATAGGGCAGGGCGACGTTGGCGATGCTCGTGTCGAGCACCTCCATGAAGGCGGCCAGCGAAACCGTAGCGGCGATGACCCACGGGTTTACTCGAGGCTTTCCGCGAGAAGCGCTTGTACCGGTGACTTTTGGCGCGGCGCTCATCGCCCTACCAGAATGTCCGCGCGCCGCCGTCCACCCACACGGTCGGTTCCGCCGACATTCCCGGACGCAGGCGATGAGCCGGATCTTCTCCCGAGTACAGACGAATTCTCACCGGCAGTCGTTGGACAACCTTGACGTAATTGCCAGTGGCGTTTTCAGGCGGCAGAAGACTGAAGAGTTCGCCGGAAGCGCCCGGCAATCCCTCGACGTAACCCTTGTAATCGCCGCCGGTCGCGTCGACGTGAACGGTCACGGACTCGCCGCGATGCATCCGGCGGACCTGTGTCTCGCGAAAATCAGCCGTGATCCAAATGTGGTTGAGCGGAACGACGGTGAGCAACTGCTCGCCCGGCTGCACCCGTTGGCCGACCTGGACCGTCTTGTCCCCGACCACTCCCGAGGCCGGCGCGACGATATGCGTGTAGCTCAAATTAAGCTTGGCCTGATCGAGCGAGGCTTGGGCAGCCTGCACGGCAGCCCTGGCCTGGCCAACCACTTCCGCCGCAGCCGCAACCGCCGCGCGGTCCGAATTGACGGTGGCCGCATCGACCTTGCCCACCATGACGATTTCGTCGTAAGTCTCTCGCGCGATCACGTTTTGAACGAGGAGTTCGCGATAGCGTGCCACGTCCACTTGAGCCTTGGCATTGGTTGCGACGGCGGCGGCGAGATTCGCGATGCTCAGGTGGTGGCTCTGTTGCGCGGCGCTTACGCCTTTGTTGGGCCTCGGCGAGGTTGGCTCGAGCGTCTTCGACCGCGACCTGGTAGTCGCGCGGGTCGAGATCGACCAGCGGCTGGCCCTGCTTAACGTGATAGGTGTTCAAACAATTGAGCAAATCCGGGCGGAATTGCTTTGTAGCGCAAACCGCGTCCGTAATCCTGCAGAAACGCCGCCGGATTGCTCCGCTAGGATGAGGCGAGGATGTTCGGGACTATCGCGCGGCTTGAGCGAGCAACCCGCGCGTAAGATCGCTATGACGCGGCATCACGATTCGCGCATAAGTTTCGAGCGCCGCACCGAGCATCTCGCGTGCACGCTCGCGGTCGCCGGCCGAGTCGCGTTCGAGCAGCATCGCGGCGTGAAAACGCCGCACTTCCGCCTGTTCGAGGACGTGCGGAAAGCGCTCGGCCTGCTGCAGCGCGGTCCGAAAATGCTCTTCCGCTGCCGCCCACTGCCCGCCGGCACCCGCCGCGATTCCGGCGATCGTCTGCGGAAAGCGGCAAACGAACGAGAGGCACACCACCTCGGAGTCGAGCAACTCGCGCACGCGCGGATAAAGCTCCGCCGTGCGATGCCGCTCGCCGATCGTGGCGAGACTTTCGACCGCGGCCATCAGCAGCGCCCAGGCCCCGATCGTGTTGGGAACCCCCGGCTTCGGCAGTCGCGCTTGCGTCTCTTTCAGCAGATCGAAAACGTCTCGTCGATCGCCCGAATAGGCGGCTAAACGGAGCACCATAGCGACGCTAAG
>Ga0307373_10006987_pt1 | contig 17769 bp, 11 predicted proteins | sample OX2MG_FD_202534 | JGI IMG/M metagenome (GOLD analysis project Ga0307373, IMG submission 202534) | Soil microbial communities from Risofladan, Vaasa, Finland - OX-2 | ecosystem: Environmental > Terrestrial > Soil > Coastal area > Acid sulfate soil | place: Finland: Risofladan, Vaasa | collected... | reverse complement strand
TCGGGATCGGCGCGCCCCAGAACCGCTGCCTGGAGACCAGCCAGTCGCGCAGCCGGTAGCTGACCGCGGCCCGGCCCAGGCCCTTCTCCGCCAGGATCGCGGTGATGGCTGCGATCGCCGCTGCCTTGGTCATGCCGTCCAGCGGGCCCGAGTTGACCAGCGTCCCGTCACCCGGCGTCGCCTGCCATGTCTGGCCGGGATCGGGCTGGTCGGTCTGCACGACCACCTGGACTGGCAGGCCGAACTCCTTCGCGAAGTCCAGGTCACGCTGGTCGTGCGCGGGCACCGCCATGATCGCGCCGGTCCCGTAGTCGAGCAGCACGTAGTCAGCGGCCCACACCGGGATCCGCTCGCCGTTCACCGGGTTGATGGCGTACCTGCCCAGGAACACGCCGGTCTTGGGACGCTCGGCGGACTGGCGCTCGATGTCGGTCAGCTTGCGCACCTGAGCCAGGTACGCGTCCAGTTCCTCCTGACGCTCGGGAACGCACAGCTCAGCGGCCAGCGGTGAGTCGGCAGCCACCACGAAGAAGGTCGCACCGTACAGCGTGTCCGGCCTCGTCGTGAACACGGTGACCGGCTCGTCGCGGCCCTCGATCGCGAACTGCACCTCGGCGCCCTCGCTGCGCCCGATCCAGTTGCGCTGCATCAGCAGGACGCGGTCCGGCCAGCTGCCCTCCAGCGGCTCCATGTCGGCCAGTAGCCGGTCCGCGTACTCAGTGATCTTGAAGTACCACTGGGTCAGCACCCGCCGTACAACCTCGGTGCCGCACCGCTCGCACCGGCCGTTGACCACCTGCTCGTTCGCCAGCACGGTCTGGTCCTTCGGGCACCAGTTGACGTGACCGTCGCCGCGGTAGGCCAGGCCCCGCTCGTACAGCCGCAGGAACAGCCACTGCGTCCAGCGGTAGTACATGGGGTCACAGGTGTGCAGGCGCCTGGTCCAGTCGAATGACAGCGCGTACCGGCGGAAGGACGCCGCCTGGACCTCGATGTTCTTGTAGGTCCAGTCGGCCGGATGGGAATTGCCCCTGATCGCGGCGTTCTCGGCGGGCAGGCCGAAGGCATCCCAGCCGATCGGGTGCAGGACATTGTGCCCGCGCTGGAAGTAGAAGCGCGCCATTGCATCGGCCACCGCGTACGCCTCGGCGTGACCCATGTGCAGGTCGCCGGACGGATAGGGGAACATGTCGAGCACGTAGGTGCGCGGCCGGGTGTCGGCCGGGTCGTCGCTGGCCCGGAACAGGTCCATCTCGTCCCACCTGGCCAGCCACTTCTCCTGGACCGACCGGGGATCCCACTTCTCCTGCTGGTCGGCTTTGGCTGCCTGCGGCTGGCCTGCGGCTACCGCCTCCGCATTATCAACGGATGTCATTGCGTCCTCGCGATTGGTTCATAGGGTTGCACCGCCAGGGGTTGACCTGTGGCTCCAAACAAAAAGCCCCCCGGTCACGAGGGGCAGCCGCGCCAACGAGCCAGATGGTCGGCGCGGCTAACTAAGGAGCAGCATGGTGCAACGCACAGGCACAGGATATCGCAGGGCGGAGTATCGGCGCCATCGGACACGGAGCGCGCTGCCAGGCACAAGCGCATCCTGGCATGTCGTGCCGGAACCCCCGCTAACTCCGGACAGCTCACTATCCGGCATCGCGACCGCCGGCAAGCGGCTGGCCTGGGCGGTTGGCGTCGAAGGGTACTCGGGCAATGGCCTGGGGGCCAGAGCCAGGTCGTCGTGCCGGCCATGGCATCCGGGCCCGGCACCGAGGACGTCTGCTCCGTCGGCCTCGGCCTCACGGCGGCGTCGCGGGATGGCCGGGCCAGGATCGAGCTATACGCCCCGGGTTCCGCGCCATAAGCATCTCGTCATTGATCATATTAATCATCAGAAAACCGGCCGCCAGAAATATCACGGCGCGGCACCGGCAGTATTAAGGCATCATGACGCGCGCCTTAATCGGCCTTGACCGGGCCTTCGCACACGCAGATAATGGCGTGTTGGCCGACGGCATGGGTCCTCGCTCAGGGCGGCCGGCGGGCGGTCCGCAGCGGCCCTTGAGGAGTGGGTTGCGGCCAGCCAGCCTGGGCATACGGGGACGGCTCCAGCCCGATCGGGGCCAGGGGAAGACAGTCCGCATTCGGGGGAATGATGGATATACGGCGTTCTGCGCTGCCATTTAGTTCCGCGCTCCTATTTAGCCACCTGATTCTGGCTTGCGGCACAGGTGGCGGAATAAGCGGGGAAACAGGCAGCGGCCCGCATAGTCAGGCGCCTTGCGGGCTGACGCCATGACGGGTGAGGTGACCGGGAGCCTGCCCGACGACAGCCGGCGGTCGGTCGCCGTGATCGGGCTGGCCTGCCGGTACCCGGACGCGGATGACGCGGCCAGCCTGCTCGACACGGCCCTCACCGGCCGGCGTGCCTTCCGCCGGATCCCGCGCGGCCGCGTCGACCTGGCTGACTACTACAGCCCGGACCCCGGTGCGCAGGATGCCACCTACAGCACGAGAGCCGCTCTGATCGAGGGCTGGCGGTTCGACCGCGGCGCGTTCGGCATCTCCGAGTCGGCCTACGCGAGCGCCGACCCGGCACACTGGCTGGCGCTGGAGACGGCGGCCCGCGCCCTCGCGGCCGCCGGCTTCCCTGGCGGCACCGACCTGGCCGGTGAGCGGGCGGGCGTGTTCATGGGGACGACCATGGCCGGCGACGGATCGCCCGCGGCCGCGTTGCGGCTGCGCTGGCCGTACTCGCGGCGGGTAATGGCCGACGCCATGTCGGCCTCGGGCCTGCCCGCTGAGGTCGCCGGCCGGGTGCTCGCAGCGGCCGCCGAGCGCTACCTCGCACCGTTCCCGGCCGTCACGGCACAGACGCTGGCGGGCAGCACGCCCGCTAGCCTGGCCACTGCTATCTGCCGCCACTTCGGCCTGCGCGGAGGCGGTCTCACGGTGGACGCGGCAGGAGCGTCCTCGCTGACCGCGATGGCATCCGCGTGCCTGGCGCTTGCCGCCGGCGAGCTTGACGTCGCCGTGGCCGGCGGGGTCGACCTGAGCATCGATCCGCTCGATCTGGTCGGCCTGGCCAAGTCCGGCCGGCTTGCGACATCGGACATGCGGGTCTACGACGAGCACCCGACGGGCTTCCTGCCCGGCGAGGGCTGCGGCGTGGTGCTGCTGATGCGGACCGCCGACGCACGCGCCGCGAGCCTGCCCGTGTACGCGGAGATCCTGGGCTGGGGTGTCGCGTCGAATGGCCAGCCTGACCTGCCCGAGACGGACGCGGCCGCGCACCTGCTCGCGATGCGGCGGGCACACGAGATGGCCGGGGTAGACCCGGGCGACGTGCAGCTCATCGAAGGCTGCGGGGCGGCTGTCCAGGCCAGCGACCACGCCGAGCTGACGGCCCTCGCTGCCCTGCGGGCGGGTGCGCGGCAGGTCGCGGTGCTGGGGTCGATCAGCGCGAACATCGGCAACACGGGGGCCGCCGCCGGCGCTGCGGCGTTGATCAAGGCCGTGCTCGCGATTGCCAACGGGGTCCTGCCGCCGTCCACCGGCGTCCGTACCCCGCACCCGATGCTGCGCGACGGACGGGCAGCGCTGCGCCTGCCCGCCTCGCCCGAGCCGTGGCCGGCCGGCACCAGGCACGCCGGGGTCAGCGCCGTCGGCCCGGACGGGCTCGCCGTCCACCTGGTCCTCAGAGGCGAGCCAGCGCAGCATTCGGACATCAGGCCGCCCCAGATCCGGCCGCGTGCCTTGCTGCCGCGCGCCGTCCAGACCCTGCCTCCGGCTCCGGCCAGGTCGCTGCGGCCGGCCAGGATCAAGGCCAAGACGGCGCCGGTTCCGCAGAACCTCACCGAACCAGCGCTCAGGCTGGCCGCAACCCGCTCGACGGGCACCTACCCGGCGGGTCCCGAGCATCCTTTCGCCTACCTGCTGCAGGCGCCGGACCACGCGGCGATGGCCGCGATCCTGTCGAGAATCACGGAGATCGCGCCGTGGCTGTCCGACGCGCAGCTGCAGGACCTCGCGGTCCACCTCGCCAGGACGGCCGCTGCCGATCCCGGCGTGACCGGCCAGCATGGGGTCAGGATCGCGCTCACCGCCGCCGGCCAGGAGGAGCTCGCCCGCCGGGCCAGCGAGGCCATCATGTTGCTGCCCGAGCTGACCGGCTCGCTGCTGACCACCCGGCCCGGCATCTTCGCCGCCGCCGCTGCAGGCGGCTCCGCCGGAACGCCCACCGGCGGCCACGTCGCCCTCGTCATCTCCGGCCAGCCAGACGACCTGCCGGATCTCCCGCAGCGCCAGCTCAGCCGGATCCTGGCCATCCTGCGCTGGCTCGACGAGCTTGGCGTCGAAGCTGCCGCCGCGGTCGGGCACGGCATCGGCGAGGTGGCCGGACTTGTCTGGGCAGGATGCACGACCCCGGCGGACGCGCGGACACTGACTGCGCTGCGTTCTGCGGTGCTGGCGGCGCCCGCCGACTCCGCGCCCGGTCAGCTCGGCAGCACGATCGGCAAGTTCGGCAGCTTCGCGTTCCGGCGGCCGGGGCGCCGGCTGATATCCGGGTCAACCGGCCGGGAGGTTGCCGAGCCAGAGGCGATCGCCGAGATGCTCTGCGCTGAGCTCTTCGAGGCGCGGCTCGGGGCCGAGGTCGTGGCCGACAGCGCGGACGGGCCCGCGGCCGGGCGCGACCGTGCCGCGGCCAGTTCCCTCGCCGCCGCGATCGCGGCTGCGGCTGACGGCGCCGGGCTGCTGGTGCAGACCGGCCAGGACCAGCACCTGGCGAAGGCTCTCGCTCAGGTCGACGCCGCGCGGGCCGGCGCGGCCCAGGCTGACACCGGACAGGCCAGCACGGCCCAGGCTGGCACCGGACAGGCCAGCACGGGGCAAGCCGGAACCGGGCAGGCCGGCGGCGGCCAGGTCAGCGGGATCGGAGGTGCGGCCGGCCTGCCGACCGTCAGCATCGACGGCGATCCGGCGGATGGCGGCAGCGCCGCGCACGCCGCCGCCGCACTGTTCGCGGCCGGGGCACTGACCAGGCCGGAGGGGTTGTACGCCCGGCGGCCGAGCCGCCCGGTCGACATCTGGCGAGAGCAGGTCTTCATCACCCATCCATGCGAGTCGCAGCCCGCGCACGCGGAGCCGGCGGCCGGTCAGTCACAGCCTCAGCCCGCCCCGGCCGAGCCGGCAGTCGTCCAGGCAGGGCCCGACCTGGCCAAGCCGGATGACACCGACGGTGGCGTCGCACCCTGGTTCCGCTGCTACACCGAGCGGGAGCAGGCGCCGGCGCTTCCGGTTCCCGCTGGCGACGACCGGCCCTGGCGGCTGCACACGGGCGGGTGCGAGCCGTTGGATCGCAAGGCTGGTGAGCTTTTCCGGCATGATCCGGCGGCGCAGCGAACCCTCGCCATCCTCGGCAGCCTCGACAACGCCGCGTCCCGGGGCGCCGCGGTGCTGGCCGCCAGGGACGCGATCAGCACCGGCCAGCTTGTCGCGATCAGCCCCGGGCTTGCGGCCGCCGGGCTCTGGGCGACCCTGCATGCTGAGCATCCGTCCGTCGGCATCACCGTCGTTCGCACGCCGCTGACTCCCGACGGCCTTGTCGCGGCGCAGCGGATCGCGGCGGCGGCTCCGGGTGCGTACCGCGAGCTGACCATCGGCCAGGACGGGACCGTCGCGGAGCCGGTGATGTGCCCGCTGTACAGTCCCGGCGGCGGCGACTTCCCGCTGGGGCCCGAAGACGTCGTCCTGATCAGCCGAGGCTCCGCCGCCGCCGGGCTGGCGCTCGCTCAGGTACTCGCATGCTCGGGCGCCACCGTCGTCGTCGTCGGCCGCGAGCACCCCGATCACGACGAGGCCGCCGTCGCCGGCCTCGAGCGGCTGCGCGGCGCTGGAGCGAAAGTCGGCTACGAACTCGTCGGCCTGGCCGATCACGCGGCGCTGACCGCGGCCGTGCGGCGCATCGAGGCGCGGTTCGGCCGCGTGACCGCGATCAGTCACGCAGCAGGTCAGGTGGCGCGAGTAACCCTCGACCAGCTGACGCCGGCGCGTGCGGACGATCTGGCGCGCACGCACACGAACCCGCTCGATCAGATGGCGGCGGCCGTCCGCGCGGTCGCCCGCGCGAGCGGGGCGCCCGCCGGCCAGCTGCGGTTCATCGTGACCTTCGGCTGCGTCACCGGCCGGTACGGGCTGGCCGGGGATGGCGCGAGCGCGCTCGTGACCGGCGCCATCGCCGACTATGGCGCGCAGCTCGCAGCGGCCAGTCCCGGCTGCCGCGCGCTGCACGTCGACTGGCCCGCCTGGTCCGGCGATGGCCTGGGCCAGCGAGCCGACCTCGCCGAGACCATGGAGCGCGCCGGGTTCACCGCGATGCCGCCCGAGGAGGGTTCCAGGCAGCTACTCAGGCTGCTCGCGACCGAGGGGCTGAGCGGCCGGTTCGCGCTGCACGGCCGGGTTGGCGTGCCAGCGCCGCGGCCGGTAGCGGCGGCCGGCCCGCGCCCCGGCCCGGGCGGCGGGCCGGGCGCTGGGCGGGCGTCCGCGCGGTTCGTCGAACGGATAATCGTGCACTACCCAGGCGTGGAGCTGATCGCCGAGGCGAGCCTGTCCCTGCTGGCCGATCCTTACCTGGGCGACTACCAGGTCGACGGCGTTCCCGTGCTGCCGCCGGCGATGACTCTCGAGGCGATGGCTCAGGCGGCATCGGCGCTGGCGGGGGCGCCGGTGCGGAGCGCGACCGACGTGTCCATGAGCGCGCCGATCGTGCTGCCGGCCGGGACACCCGGATCGCAGACGGTGATCAGGCTCTGCGCCGTGCGCGACGGCGACTCCGTCACCGTCGCCATCCGGTCCGGCAACAGCGGATTCACTGTCGACCATGGCCGTGCCACCTTCGGCGGGGCGCAGCCGGAGCATGCCGACCCGCGGCCGCCGGCCGGCGCGCGGTCCCCAGCCAGCACGTGGCCGGCCGGGCGGCCGCGCGGCCAGCGGGCCGGTACCATCCCCGGCACGGAGCTGTACGGGCCGGTCTACTTCCAGGCCGGGCGGTTCAGGCGGCTGGCAACGGTACGCCTGACGGGCCCGCGATCGGCAGTAGGCATCGCCGACGGTCCCGACGAGCAGCCATGGTTCGGCGCTGTTCCTCCGCAGCGAGCGTCGGGCCGGCCGGACCTTGTGCTGGGCAGCGCCGGGCTGAGCGATGCGACGCTCCAGCTCGTGCAGGCCTGCGTTCCGCACCGCAGGCTCATCCTCGCTGGCTGCGAAAGTGTCTGGTTCTCCGGCCGTGCGGCGGAGGGAAGGGTGACGATCCTCGTCACCCAGGACGAGCCGGCCGAAACGGGCCAGGTAGCGGATGCGGTACCCAGGCCGAGGCAGGCACCTGGCAGACTCGCCGGAGAGGCATCCGGGCCAGCCTGGAACGCCGAGGTGACCGATGCGGCCGGCCATACCCTGATCGTCTGGCGGGGCCTGCGGATGCGCGACGTCGGGCCCCTGGAGCACGGCCTGCATCTGGCGGCGACCCGCCTGGCGGACGCCAGACCGACCTGACCGACCCGGCCGAGGCCCGATCGAACCGCAAAGTGTATCACTACGTGATAAAGGGGCAGCTAGCTATCATTGTGCTGGTCTGAGACCATCAGACGGAGTGACGTGATCCGGAAGGCGGCCTGCATTGACGACGCCAGCAGCATCCCCGACGCCGGCCGCCAGTGACATCGACCTGTCGCAGAACGAGTTCTGGACCCTGTCGCTTGCCGAGCGGCATGCGGCATTCGCCGAACTGCGCCGGCTCGGCGCCCCGCCGTTCTTCGCCGATCCGGAGACTCCGTTCACCACCGAGAACCAGGGCTACTACGCCCTCGTCAAGCATGCCGATGTGCTGGAGGCCAGCCGGCATGCCGACGTCTTCTCCTCCGCCCGCGGCGCGACCAGCCTGGTGGACCTGCCCCCGGAGTTCAACGAGTACTTCGGCTCCATGATCAACATGGATGACCCGCGGCACGCGAGACTCCGCCGGATCGTGTCCCGGGTGTTCACCCCCAAGATGATCAAGAAGTTCGAGGACGACGTACAGCGGGCCGCCGCCGTCATCGTCGATGACCTGCTGGCGACCGGCCCGTGCGACTTCGTCAGCCACGTGTCGGCCAGGCTCCCGCTGAAGATCATCTGCGACATGATGGGGATCGGCGACGAGCACTTCGACATGGTGCTGCGGAACACGAACGTCATCCTGGCCGGGGGTGACCCCGAGTTCCTCAGCGAGGACATGGACACGGCCATCGCGCAGATCCTGACCGCCGGCGCCGAGCTAGCCGGCCTGGTTACCAATCTCGCTTCCGAGCGCGAGGGCAGCCCGGGTGATGACCTCATCTCGGCGCTAGCCTCCGCCAACGTCGACGGTGAGCAGCTGGCGCCGGCCGAGCTCGCCTCGTTCTTCATCCTGCTCGTGGTGGCCGGGAACGAGACCACCCGCACGGCGCTCTCGCACGCGCTCGTGCTGCTGACCGACCATCGCGATCAGCGCGACCTGCTGCTCGCCGACTTCGACAGCCGGATCGCCGGAGCCGTCGAGGAGATCGTCAGGTACGTCTCTCCCGTGATCTGGATGCGGCGCTCGGTCACCAGGGACGTGGTTGTCAACGGGCACCAGTTCCGCGAGGGCGACAAGTGCGCGCTGATCTACTGGTCAGCCAACCGCGACGAGTCGGTCTTCGACGACCCGCTGCGGTTCGATATCACCCGCTCCCCCAACCCGCACGTCGGATTCGGCGGAGCCGGACCGCACTTCTGCCTCGGCGCTCACCTGGCCCGGCGCGAGATCACGGTGATGCTGCGCGAGCTGCTGCTCCGCGTGCCGGACATCCGCGCGGCGGCCGAGCCCGACCGCCTGCTGTCGAGCTTCATCAACGGGATCAAGCACCTGCCCTGCGAGCTCAGCTAGACCGCACCGCACTCGGCTGGCCTTAAGGGGCCGCGGCATGCGGCAGATCCAGCCATGTAGCGAAGGTGCCGTTCGCGGGCTAGCCGCCAGCCGGGCAACTCCGGTCTGTTAACCGGGACGATTTTCAGAGCCGGGACGATTCTCGGCTGAATGCGCTGAAAATCGTCCCGGCTCTGATTAGCGTCCGCGATCATGACAGCGGGTCGACGTGGGGCAGCTCGGGGCCATGGAACGCGATCCGGCGTCGCGGTCGTGACCGCGCGATGGCCGGCGCAATGGCGCACTCGGCGCGATCAGAGCCATTTGGTGAACGCGTTCCGTCACTATGCTTGGCCATTCTTGTAACTAGCTGTAGTCATGCCTGCGTAACGTGTATAACTAGAACCCCAAGCGGCGCACAGCCCGGCTCCTGCCGGACCCCGGGACCGCGGCGCTGGGGAATGGGGGAAGCCGCACGTCGCGGAGGGGGACTTTCGTCCGGGGGGCGCGGTGCCGCTCTGGCTGATCCGCCAGGGCCTGGCACGCGCAGATGACGAGGGTCGCGGCGAGTGGCCGGGTCATTGTCCTGCGGACGGGACCGCACGGGGGCGCGGTGCCGTCCGCAGGACAAGATCCAGGACGAGGCTTCAGCCCCACCCGGAGGCCGGTCAGGCCGGTCAGGAGGCCGGTCAGGCCCCACCCGGCTCCCAGCCCATCGACCTCCCAGCAGCCGAGCACCGGGCCAGCCGCCATCCTCGCGACTCAGGCGACGGTGAGAACGACCGGCCCGTCGCCGGTCACGGCGATCGTGTGCTCCACGTGGGCGGCGCGGCTGCCGTCGGCTGTCCGGATCGTCCAGCCGTCGTCATCGATCTGGTACTTGTCGCTCCCGCCGGCCATGAACCACGGCTCGATGGCCACGACAAGACCAGGGCTGAGCACCAGGCCGCGCCCGGTCCGGCCCTCGTTGGGCACCGAGGGCGCCTCGTGCATGGAGCGGCCGACGCCGTGACCGCCGAAATCCGTATTGATCCCGTACCCGCCGCCGCGGCCCACGGCGCCGATGGCGGCCGCGATGTCGCCGATCCGGGCACCGGCGACGGCCGCCCCGATACCCGCCTGAAGCGCGGCGCGGGCGACGCCGATCAGCCGGTCATCGGCGGCACTCGGCGGTCCGACCGTGAAGGAGATCGCGGCATCGGCTACCCACCCGTCGAGGGTGGCGCCGCAGTCGATGCTGACCAGATCACCATCGGCCAGCCGGCGGCGGCCGGGGATCCCGTGCAGCGCGGCGTCATTCAGCGAGGTGCAGACGACGGCAGGAAAGGGAACCGGCGCGAACGACGGCTGGTATCCGAGAAAGGGAGAACTAGCCCCGGCCGCCGCGAGCACGGACCTGGCGACTTCGTCCAGCTCGGTCAGCCGGGTCCCCTTGGTCGCGTGATCGCGTACCGCGTCCAGCGCCCGCGCGACGACCTGACCGGCGGCGCGGATCGCCTCGATCTCACCCCTGGTCTTGATCTCGACCACGCGGCACAGACTCCTGTCACGGTAGCGCGCTGATCTGGCTGGCCAGCGAGAAATCAGCGCCGGTCAGGCCGCCAGCGGAGTGCGTGGACAAGGTCAGCGTCACCTTGTTCCACGCGATGGCTATGTCCGGGTGGTGGTTCGCGGCCTGAGCCAGGTGGGCCACCGCACCGACATACAGCATCGCATCGCGGAAGTCGCCGAGCGTGACCGTCCTGGCAATCGCGTTGCCGGTCCGCTCCCAGCCAGGCACGCGGCCGAGAGCGGCCGTGATCTCGTCTTCGGTAAGCAGCGTCATTGTCCTATCCTCGCAGCCGTCAGCGCACAGCCCAGTAACCGCCGCCGCTAGCCGCCGGCCAGTTCCGCCTGCCCGCTCAGCGATAGGCTGGGCCAGCACCGAGCCTGCCTGCTGCTCGCGCCTCGCCCGCCGCTGATGTCCCCGCCGCTTACGGAGTCGCAGATGCCAGATCCGCAGTCCCCGACGCCCCGGCGCACCCCGCTGGCCGCCGTGCACGAAGGGCTCGGCGCGACCATGACCGACTTCGCTGGCTGGCTGATGCCGCTGCGCTACGGCAGCGAGACGGCCGAGCACAACGCGGTCAGGCGCGCCGCCGGCCTCTTCGACCTCTCGCACATGGGCGAGCTGCTGATCACCGGCGACGGGGCCGCCGCCGCCCTGGATTACGCGCTGGTCGGCGAGGCGTCGGCGATCCAGCCGGGACGCGCGAGGTACACGATGATCTGCGCGCCGGACGGCGGCGTCATCGACGACCTGATCGTCTACCGGCTGGCCGACAGCGAGTACCTGGTCGTCGCGAACGCGTCCAACGCCGCGACCGTCGCGGCCGAGCTCACCGAGCGGGCCGACGGCCGCAGGGCCACCGTGACCGACCGGACCACCGACTACGCGCTGATCGCGATCCAGGGCCCGCGGTCGGCCGGCATCCTGGCCGGGCTGACCGACACCGACCTGGACCGGGTGCGCTACTACGCCAGCTACCCGGCGAAGGTCGCCGGATCCGACGCGCTGCTGGCCAGGACCGGCTACACCGGCGAGGACGGGTTCGAGCTGTTCGTCAGGCCGCAGGACGCGGAAAGCGTGTGGCAGGCACTGACCGACGCCGGCCAGGCCGAGGGGCTGGTCCCGGCCGGCCTGGCGGCCCGGGATTCGCTCCGGCTCGAGGCGGGCATGCCCCTGTACGGCAACGAGCTCGGCCGGGACGTCACGCCGTTCGACGCGGGACTGGGCCGGGTGGTCAAGCTGGACAAGCCCGGTGATTTCGTCGGCCGCGACGCCCTTGCCGAGCGGGCCAGGGCGGCTCCGGAGCGGACGCTGGTTGGTCTGGTCGGCAAGTCAAGGCGGGTTCCCAGGCACGGCTACTCGGTGCTGTGGGATGGTGAGCCGTGCGGGACGGTGACCAGCGGAGCGCCGTCCCCGACGCTTGGCCGGCCCATCGCGATGGCTTACGTCATGGCGGGCGAGGCCGGGTCCGCGGCCGGCGCCGGCGACGACCGGCTCGCCGTGGATATCCGCGGCACCGCCGAGCCGGCGGAGATGGTACCGCTTCCGTTCTACAAGCGGCCGGCCGGGAACTGACCGGTTCCGGCCCGCTGACACTCAAGATCTGGGATAACAAGGACCTGCCCGGATGACTGGCACGAGAAAGGTGGCACCGTGAGCGTTCCTGAAGAGCTGTATTACACCGCCGAGCATGAATGGGTGACGATCTCCGATGCGACCGCCAGGGTGGGGATCACTGACTATGCCCAGCGGGCGCTGGGAGACGTCGTCTACGTCACGGCGCCGTCGCCGGGAGCGCGGGTGACGGCCGGTGACCCGTGCGGCGAGGTGGAGTCGACTAAGTCGGTCAGCGATATCTACTGCCCAGCCGACGGCGAGGTGACCGAGGTCAACCCCGAGATCGACGAGGACCCCGGCCTGGTCAACTCCGATCCGTACGGCGCCGGCTGGCTGTTCAAGATCAGGCTCGACTCGGGCGATCAGCTGCCGCCGGGACTGCTCTCGGCTGCCGAGTACACCGCACTGACGGCCGAGCAGGAGTGACGCCGGCCGCTGAGGCCGACGACCTGCGCAGGCTCAACGCGGCTACGGCCCATCTCGAGCCGCCGTTCGCAGTCATCGACCTGGCGGCCTTTCGTTCCAATGCCGCCGACATGACGCGGCGGGCAGGCGGCACGCCGATCAGGCTGGCCAGCAAGTCGGTGCGGTGCAGGCGGCTGACCGATGACGCGCTGGAGCTGGACGGCTTCCGCGGCGTCCTCGCGTTCACCCTCCCCGAGGCACTGTGGCTCGCGGAGTGCCGGACCAGCGACGACATCGTGGTCGCCTACCCGACCGCCGACACCGATGCGCTTGCCAGGCTGGCCGCCGACCCGGCGGCGGCCATGGCGATCACCGTGATGGTCGACTCGGTCGGGCACCTCGACCTGGTCGCCAGGGCGGCCGCGACCGTGCCCGACCCGCACCCGGTGCGGGTGGCCATCGATATCGACGCTGGTTACCAGGCACTCGCCGGACAGCTGCGGGTCGGCGCGAGGCGCTCGCCAGTCCGAGTTCCGGCGCAGGCAGCCGCCCTGGCCAGGGCGATCACCACCAGGCCGGGGCTGCGTCTGGCAACGGCAGCGGCACCGGCTCGATCGCGGCGACGGCGGCCGAGGATGCGGTCACCGAGATCGGCGCGGGTTCCGGGCTGTACCAGCCGAGCCTGTTCGACGCCTACCGGTCGTTTCTCCGGCCGGCCGGCGGCCCTGTTCGCGCTGCCGGTCGTCCGCCGGCCGGGCCCTGGCGTGGTCACCGTGCTCGGCGGCGGCTACATGGCATCGGGACCTGGTGACCCGAGCCGCCTGCCACGCCCGCACCGGCCAGCCGGGCTGACGCTGGACGGCAGCGAGGGCGCCGGCGAGGTGCAGACGACCGTGCTCGGCGCGGCCGCCGATGACCTGCGGATCGGCGACCGGGTCTGGTTCCGGCACGCCAAGGCCGGCGAGCTGTGCGAGCGGTTCAACGAGCTGCACCTGATCGACGGCGGCGCCGTGACCGCCACCGTGCCGACCTACCGCGGCGAAGGCAAGGCATTCCGCTGACGCTCGAGGAACGCGCGCTCGGCCTCATTCGTGGTCAGCGCCCGAGCCGCTTCGTAGGCCCGCGCCGCCTCGGCGCTCCGGCCGAGGCGCCGTAGCAGGCTCGCCCGGGTCGCGTGGAACAGGTAGTAGGAGCCGAGGTCGAGGCGGTCGGTCGCGGCGAGGGCAGCCTCTGCTCCGTCGACCTCGGCGAGCGCGACGGCGCGGTTGAGCGCGACGACGGCGGTGGGCGCGCAGGCCGTCAGCTGCTTGTAGAGCGCGAGGATCTGGCGCCAGTCCGTCTGCGCCGCCGTCGGCGCATCGCTGTGCACGGCCGCGATCGCCGCCTGGATCTGGTAGGGACCGGGCTGGTTGCGGCGCAGGCGCCTGCGGACCAGCGCCTGGCCTTCCTCGATCAGCGCGCGGTCCCACCGTGACCTGTCCTGATCGGGCAGCAGCACCAGCGGCTGCCCGGGGGCCGTGCGCGCCGGGGTGCGCGAGTGCGTGAGCAGCAGCAGCGCGAGCAGGCCGAGTACTTCGGGCTCGTCGGGCATCAGCTCGGCCAGCACCCGCGCCAGCCTGACGGCCTCATCGCACAGGTTCAGCCGGAGCAGGGCGTCACCGTCGGTGGCCGTGTGGCCCTCGTTGAACACCAGCCGCAGGGTGAGCGCCACCTGCGCGGTCCTGGCCAGCGCCGGGTGGCAGCAGGTGAAGATGAGCCGCAGCCGGTCGTCGGTCACGGGGCCCGCCTGCTCGGGCGGGTCGTCCTGCCCGTACAGCAGGGCGGCCCGGGCGTGCCGGTCATGGCGGGAGGCTTCCCTCCGCAGGTGGTCGATGGCCCGGTTCCTGGCGGTCGTGGTGATCCACGCGCCGGGGTTCGGCGGGAGGCCGGTCTCCGGCCAGCGGCTGACGGCCACCGCGAAAGCCTCCTGCACCGCTTCTTCGGCGATGTCGATATCGTCGAAGAAGCGGATCAGGGTGGCGACGCACCGGCCGTACTCGCGCCTGAAGTGACCTGCGATCTCATCTGGGCTGACGGACATAGGCGTGCGTCCTCGGGCGGCTAGCCCTCCGGGTCCTCCTGGAACGGGCGGACCTCGACGGGTGCGCGGCAGGCTCTCGTCGCCCTGGCGGCCCAGGCCAGCGCATCGTCCAGGTCGGCGGCCTTGATCACCCAGAACCCGCCGAGCTGCTCCTTGGTCTCGGCGAACGGGCCGTCGGTGGTGACGACCTCGCCGTCGCTGATCCGCACGACGGTCGCAGTCGCCGGCGGATGCAGGCCGCCCGCGAAGACCCAGGCCCCTGCGGCCTCGAGCTCGGCGTTGACCGCGTCCACATCCTTGTAGGTCTGCTGCATCTCGTCCTCGGACGGCAGCGGCTGACCCTCGACCCCGTGCACGGCTAGCAGGTACTGCTTCATGACGCTCCCTCTCGGTCCAGGCCGGCCTCTGGCCGGATCTCTACCCTCGCTACGAACGCCGAGCGGCCGAATCGACACCAGCGCCAGAGAATCTTTCATGACGGCTTCTGGAGCCTGGCTTCCCGCGCGGTCGGCTCGAACAGCTCGACCGCGTTGCCTGACGGGTCCTCGGCCAGGATCTGCTTCCCGCCAACGCCGGTGACGATGTCGTTGCGGAACCTGACGCCGTTGCCGCGCAGCGTTGCGACGGTGGCGGCCAGGTCAGTGACCTCGATCATGAACCGGTTCCAGCCGCCGGGCTGCGGCAGCGTGCCGTCCGGCATGGCCTGCCCGCCGCCGCCCGGTCCGCCGCCTGGTCCGCCGCCCGGGGCGCTCACGACCAGGCGCAGGTCGCCGAGGGACAGCATGGCGAAAGCGGGCGCCGGGTGCATGACCTCGGAGAAGCCGAGGTTGTCGCGGTAGAACGCGATCGCCGCATCGACGTCATGGACGATGTAGCGGACGCTGACAGTGGTCATCGGTCACCCTCCTCGCTGCGCGGGTCCGGTTTCAGTTCCGATCCTCCGCCATCACCATCCTGCCCGCGGTCGGGATGGTGACAACTAGCCGGAAGCACGACAGGCTAGTCCTGATCACGAAAGCCGGAGCTAAAGGACACGACCACATGCCAGACCTCCTGTCGCTCTATGCGTCAACTCAGCCGGACAAGCTTGCTGTCATCGACGACAGCGCCGGCGCGGGCATCACCACCTGGACTTACGCTCAGCTAGAGGCAGAGGCTAACCGGCTGGCCAACGCGCTGGCGTCGCTGGGCGTCGGGCGCGGCCAGAAGGTCATCTGGTGCGGGCCTAACTCGCCTCAGGTCGTCGCGGTGATGAATGCCACCAGGAAGATCGGCGCGGTGGCCGTGCCGCTGAACTACCGCCTGACGGCCGAGGAGGCCCAGTACATCGTCGTCCATTCCGACGCCAGCGTCGCCTACGTCGACGCGGAATACGCCCACCTGCTCGCGACCCCAGGCGACGAGCAGCTGGGCAGCCTGCGCCACGTGATTGCCTACGGCGGCACCCCCCCGGCCGGCCTGCTCGGCGAGGACCTGGTCGCGAGCGCGTCGGCTGAGCATCCCGGCGAGGCTGAGGGCGAGAGCCCGGGGGCGACGATGATCTACACCTCGGGGACGACCGGCAAGCCGAAGGGCGCTTACCGGAACATGACGGACCAGACCACGGCCATCGCGCTGATCGGCTTCATCGGCTACACCCCCGATGACGTCTACCTCACCTCGGGCCCGCTGTATCACAGCGGCCCGAGCGCGTTCATGGGAGCCGGGCTGGCGCTGGGCCAGACGATCGTGCTGCAGCGCAAGTTCGAACCCGAGGACTGGCTCCGCCTCGTGGATACCTACAAGGTCAGCTCGACGTTCTCCGCGCCGCCGCTGATCCGGCTGGTATGCGCGCTGCCCGCTGAGGTCAAGAACCGGTACGGCCGGTCGTCGATGAAGCGGATGCTGGCCAATGCCGCGCCGTGGAGCTTCGCGCTGAAGCAGGCCTACCTGGCCGACTTCCCCGCGGACTCGCTGTGGGAGATCTACGGGTCGACCGAGCTCGGGGTGAACTGCGTCCTCGAGCCCAAGGACCAGCTGCGCAAGCCCGGCTCGTGCGGCAAGCCAGCTCCGGGGGTCGAGATCCGCCTGCTCGACGCGGCCGGCAACGAGGTGACGGGGACCGGCCCGGACCACCCGGGCGAGCTGTACGTCCGGTCGACCGGGGTCTTCAACGAGTACTACAAGCAGCCGGACAGCTACGAGGCCGCCCGGCACGGTGACTTCCACACGGTCGGTGACATCGCCTACCGGGACGAGGAGGGGTACCTCTATATCTGCGACCGCAAGAACGACATGATCATCTCCGGCGGCATGAACACCTACCCCGCCGAGATCGAGGCCGCGCTCGAGCAGCATCCGGAGATCTTCGACGTCGCGGTCTTCGGCATCCCCTCGGAGGAATGGGGCGAGCAGGTGCACGCGGCCGTCGTCCTCGCGCCGGGCGCGTCGCTGTCCGAGGCCGACGTGATGGCCTATGCCCGCGAGCACCTGGCCGGGTACAAATCGCCGCGGTCGGTGTCGTTCATGGCGGAGCTGCCGCGGACGGGCTCGGGAAAGCTGCTGAAGCGCCAGCTGCGGGCACCGTACTGGGCCGGGCACGCCACCAAGGTCGGCTGACCGCTGACCGCGTGCCCGGGCGCCAGGTTGACCGATGCCCGGGCACGCGGCCGGCATCAGTTCGTGCGGAGCCGGAACAGCACGCCGGACGCGGCGGCCGACGGTGGACCTATCGTGGACCTCGGTTACCTGCCCACGGCCGGTGACCTGCGGAGACGCCCGGCGGTGGTCACCTGTGGCGGTTGCGGAAGATCAGCGCGAGCAGGTCGCGCTCCTGATCTGTCAGCCGCGGAAGCGCGTCCACTACCTTCTTGACGTAGGCGTTCAGCGGTCTCCCTTGCAGCCTGTTTCCGGCACCGGCTTACTGGGTTACATTCCGGATATGGCCGGTTACTTGCCGACGGCAATGGGGTCTCGCTGCGCAGGTCGCCCGCCTGGACTCGTTGCGTCCGGCGTCCTGGCCGTGCGTGTCTAACATATGCGACCCGCAATGCAGGCCGTCGCGCAGTCCTGCCTGCCGCCCGGCCCGGAACTGCCGACCCGTCGGAGCCTGCGCCCCTAACTACCGGTAGGCGGCTGCCAGGCCGGTAGGGGGACAAGGGCGAGCATGTTCGTCAAGAGCGTGTCGGTCGAGCAGGCACTGATCAGCGACGAGGAGCGGGACCG
>Ga0307373_10006986_pt1 | contig 17769 bp, 19 predicted proteins | sample OX2MG_FD_202534 | JGI IMG/M metagenome (GOLD analysis project Ga0307373, IMG submission 202534) | Soil microbial communities from Risofladan, Vaasa, Finland - OX-2 | ecosystem: Environmental > Terrestrial > Soil > Coastal area > Acid sulfate soil | place: Finland: Risofladan, Vaasa | collected... | reverse complement strand
GCTCCACCAACTCCCACTGTTCGTCTGTCAGTTCCCAACCGCCTGCCATCCAAGTCCGCGGAGACGCCTTGAGCACCTTCAGTCTCGCAGAAAAGGGCTGCCAAAATGTTTATGAGATGGGTTCTAGTCCCTTCATAAGCGCGCTACACTAACTCTCGCGCTGGTACAAATTACCGGACAGGCCACGTGCAAGCGGGGTCGACCTATATGATTTGACGGGAGAATCATACCGGCTGCTGGGGAGTCTGGAGAGTGCTGCTAAGAAGGGGGCAGAGATAGTCGAGTCACTCGAACACGGTTTTACAGAACCCCGGTCTCGGCTTGCACGGGTAGATCAATCGATAAGCAATCGAATTGCGCAGATCAAACGAGGGATCGAGGCTCTCGAACATGCACTGACTGATCCCGTCATTCGATTCCGTGCCATCGCTGCGGCCATCTCGGCTGCCCTTGAAGCCTTCAGACGAAGACCTCACAACGGCCCCAGACAGCACAACTGTTGAGCGGATGCCAATACGTAGCGTTTCTCCAGAAGCGAATCCCGAAGAACGGTAAACTCTGCGCGGAATGGCATTGCCGATCAAGCCACGCTGGCGCGATTGCCTCTTTTCTCCAGCCCTATGCGGTCAAAATTAGTTCGGCCTCCAAATGAAGAGTTCGGACGCCTCGGCTTTTGTCTCAGCTAACGGCAAAAGATTGATTCGAGAAGAGACGCAAAAATGAATGGCCGAAGAACTCAGCCGCAGGCACGCAAGCTGGCGACAGGACGACCCGGCTTCGCTCAGCGTCTGTAGAAGGTCATCGACCAAAGTCTTAGAGTGAGCAAAATTGCTCTGCTTCAAAACACCATGAGCGATGTAATAAACCACAGAGAAGGCCTTTGATTTGTAGGGCAGCATTCGCCATCTGTCTGAATTCGGAATAACTGGAAAGGAGGTGCAATGGCGATCGATCCCGAACGGCACTCCCGCGTAGTTGCGATGTTGCGCGAAGAGAAGCTGGACGCGTTGATCTGCTCTGCGCCAACGCAGGTGTTCCTGCTCACTGGTTACTGGCCGGTCATTGGAAACAGCATCGCAATCTTTACTGTGGACGGCGAAGTTCGCGTGCTTCTGCCGGAAGATGAGCACGAAATCGCAGCGCACAGTTCCAATGCGGTGCTCACGGACTTCCGTCCGGAACAGTTGCGCATCTTGACGACACCGAAACAGGCTGTCGAGAAGCCCCTTACTCATCTTTGCAGAAAGCTCTCCATCACGCAGACGCGAGTCGGCATGGAGCTTGAACAGAATTTACAGCCTGCCAGCTACGCCGTGACCGCATGTTACCGCTCCACACTTCGCGACCTTCTGCAGGAGGAATTCCCGAAGCTGACTATTGTCGGAGCCGATAATCAACTAGAAAAGCTCAAGGCAAGCAAGACGGCCGTTGAGTTAGAGCGTATGCAGGCTGGCGCGAATGCAGCCGAAGCGGGCTTCAATGCAGCACCGGATGCGATTCAAGAGGGTCTTCGAGAGGCAGATATCGCTGCTGCGAACCAATCTGCGTTTGAACGGTCGCCGATGGTGGCACGCATGCAGAGGAGTTACGGTTTTTTTACTGCATGTCTGGCCCCAACTCCGCCGCCGCCGCTGCATATGCGCGCACTCGTCAAAGGATAGTGGAGGCCAGCGATCTGGTGATGATCCATGCCAATACCTGCTGCGACGGTTACTGGACCGATATTACCCGGACCTGGACCGCAGGCAAAGTTACAGAAAAACAGATTCACATGCGTGAAGCCATCATGGAAGCCAGACTGGCTGCACTTGACGCAATCCATCCGGGAAGGCATGCCAAAGAAGTCGATCAGGCCGCGCGGAGCATTCTCGATAAGCATGGCTATGGCAAGGAATTCAAACATGCTCTCGGCCACGGTGTTGGGTTTGCCGCAGCGAACGCGAAGGGGCGCCCGCGGATACATCCCGCCTCTCCAGACGTTCTCGAAGCTGGAATGACCTTCAACGTTGAGCCGGCAATTTATTTCGATGGCTATGGCGGGATGCGCCATTGTGATGTCGTAGCTGTCACTGCTACAGGAGTCCAGGTATTGACGGAGTTCTAAGGGAGCACCATGTTGCAGCACGCAAAAGTAACGCGCGGCAGTGTCTCGGTTTACAAGATTCCGACGGATGCTCCGGAAGCTGACGGGACATTCTCCTGGGATAGTACAACCATGGTGCTCGTACAGTTGGAAGCAGGCGGCAAACGCGCTCTTGGCTACACCTATGCCGATCCCTCGACCGCAAGACTTGCTGACACATTGCTGCAAGAAGTCGCCATAGGCCAGAATGCGTTCGACCATGGCGCGATCTGGCTGGCGATGCTCAAGCATGTTCGCAATCTTGGTGAAACTGGAATTGCAATGATGGCAATTTCGGCCATCGACAATGCGCTTTGGGACCTTCGAGCGCGGTTGCTTGACGTTCCGCTGGTGTCTCTCATCGGAAAAGTGCGCGATGCAATACCGGTTTATGGAAGTGGCGGTTTCACCACCTACACGGATGAGCAGTTGACCCGGCAGTTCTCCGGCTGGGCGGAGAAGGGCTTTGGCATGATGAAGATGAAGGTCGGGACTGATCCGGCAGTTGATCCGCACCGTGTCTCTATCGCGAGAATTGCCATTGGCAACGGCACGAAGCTCTTTGTCGATGCCAACGGCGCCTATACCGTCACTGAGGCAATCCGTCTCGCCAATGCCTTTAGCGAGAGTGCTGTTGAGTGGATTGAAGAGCCCGTCAGTTCCGACAACCTCGTCGGCCTTAATCAGATACGTAAGCGTGTGCCCGTGGGCATGGATGTTGCTGCGGGCGAGTATGGTTACACTGCCTGGTACTTCCGCCGGATGCTCGACGCTCAGGCCGTCACGGTCCTGCAGGCCGACGCGACACGGTGTGGCGGCATCACGGGCTTTCTCAATGTTGCTGCTCTGTGCTGGGCACATAATCTCCCGCTTTCGTCGCACTGTGGTCCAAGCATGCATCTGCACGTCTGCTGCGCTTCGCCACGGGCGATTCACATGGAGTTCTTCCACGACCATGCCCGCATCGAGCGCATGTTCTTCGATGGCTTCTGCGAGCCCGTATCTGGGAGCATGTCTCCCGATCTCAGCAGGCCAGGGATGGGATTGGAACTGAAGAAAGAAGATGTCGCAGCTTTTCTCGTTTAGGTCATATGGCCCGTAGCTAAGGATTTTCGCATCTAACCAAGGGTATGCAATAAGAACGATCAAATCGTAGCACTGGAAATCAAAAGGGAGCTTATATGGGTCAGCAGGTTTCGGATCTTATCGTGGAGCGGCTTATTACCTGGGGTATAGACACAATTTTCGGCTTCCCCGGCGACGGCGTGGACGGCTTCTTCGAATCCTTAAGGACGCATCAGGACAAGCTTCGCTTTATTCAGGTGCGACATGAGGAGGCTGCGGCATTTGCCGCGGTGGGCTATGCGAAGTATTCCGGAAAGATAGGTGTCTGCGTCGCAACCTCTGGACCCGGCGGCGTACATCTTCTCAACGGCCTGTACGACGCGAAGTGCGATAGCCAGCCGGTGCTGGCCATCACCGGGCACACCTTCCACGACCTGATTGGCATGGACTATCAACAGGACGTTGACCTCGACAAGCTGTTTATGGATGTGTCAGTTTTCAACGAGCGGGTAATGGGCCCATCCCACGCAGTCAACTGCGTGGATGCGGCGATTCGCACCGCCTACGCGCGCAGAGGCGTGTCGCATATTTGCATTCCCAAGGACATTCAGGAGTGGCCGGTCTCTATTCAGGGCAAGCTCCGCAGCGATGCCAACCCTGCTCACCACAGCGGCGATTGGAGCGCGCCGTCTTCGGCGCACCCGAACGCCGCTCTCTTCCGCAAAGCGGCAGACATCATCAATGCGGGATCGAAGGTCGCAATTCTTGCAGGGCGCGGAGCCCTGCATTGCCGCGAGGAGGTGTCGCAGCTTGCGGAAACTGTTGGGGGCCCCGTAGTCAAGCCTCTGCTCGGAAAAGCGGTTCTGCCGGATCGCAGCCCCTACACCACAGGAGGCATCGGATTACTCGGCACGGCGCCGTCCATGGATGTGATGGACGACTGCGACACCCTCATCATGATCGGTACCAGCTTCCCATACATGGATTTTCTTCCCAAGCCCGGGCAGGCAAAGTGCGTTCAAATCGAGCTCGATGCAGCTCGTGTAGGTCTTCGCCACCCAGTCGATGTCGGTCTCGTCGGCGACTCGAAGTCCATTCTGACGGAGCTTCTTCCGCTTCTCGAGGTGAACAAGAAGAAGAAGTTTCTGAAAGAAGCTCAGGAGAACATGAAACACTGGAACAAGCTCATGGAAGAGCGCGGCACACGCACCTCCATGCCGCTGAAGCCGCAGGTCGTGACGCATACGTTGAACAAGCTTCTGAATGACGACGCGATCATCTCCTCCGACAGCGGCACCATTGCAACCTGGACGGCCCGGTACATCGAAATACGCGGCTCGATGATGTTCTCGCTCTCGGGCTCTCTGGCCACCATGGGCAATGGCTTGCCGTACAGTATTGGCGCCGCTGCGGCATTTCCGGATCGGCAGGTCGTCTGCATCGTCGGGGATGGCGGCCTGACCATGTTGCTGGGAGAACTTGCGACACTCGCGAAGTACAAGCTCGCGGTTAAGGTGATCGTCATCAAGAACAACGTTCTCGGACAAATCAAGTGGGAGCAAATGATCCTCGAAGGCAACCCCGAATTCGGCGTCGAGCTGCAGCCCATCGATTTCGCGAAGGTCGCGGAGGCATGTGGTGCGACCGGCTACACCATCGAACGCCCGGATGAGGTCGAGCGAGTTCTACGAGAAGCCCTGCTGCACGACGGACCGGCAGTCATCCAGGCCGTTGTAGATCCCAACGAGCCGCCCATGCCCGGAAGGATCAAGACCAAGCAGGCATTGAAGTTTGCCGAGGCTTTGCTGCGCGGGCAGAAGAATGCAATGAGCATCATTCGGGACGTCGCAGAAGACAAGATTCGCGAGGTGATTTAGGTGGAGACGACTCCTCAGACAGGACTCTCGCTCCAGCATCCAATGCACGATCTGGAGATTGTTCGGAACCACATCCGCGAAGGCCGCTTTCAGCGTAGTCTCTCGCTGCTGACGGCTTTCGCGAGTCTGATGAGCGGCCTCGAAGTCTCCTACGAACATTACCGAGGCAGTTACAGCCGACGTGTGATGTACACGCCGGTCATTTTGAGCGCTGTGCTGTTTCTCGCCGGGATCGGCAGCTTCTTCAGCAAGCGGGTTGCGCGCACCATCCTACGATTCGTCTCCGCGGTCACGCTTGTAGACTCGCTGATCGGCTTCTATTTCCATGTGCGCGGAATCAAGCGCAAGCCCGGAGGCTGGCGGTTGCCCATGGTCAACATGATCATGGGTCCCCCGATCTTTGCCCCTCTGCTCTTTGGCACAAGCGCATATCTCGGCCTCATTGCTTCCTATCTGCGCCGTGAAGACGAAGCTCTTTCGCTTCCACGAGGCACTTCCAACATGCCTGGGAAAGCACTTTCCAAGACAACAGAGCGAGATCTCTTGTCCATCGAGCAGGATATACGCGAGGGCCGCTTTCAGCGCCAGATGGCGATTGCCACGGGCATAAGCGCTTTAATGAGCGGGTTTGAGGCGTTCTATTCGCACTACAAGAACAATTTCAAGTACAAGGCGCAGTGGACTCCCGTCATCCTTGCACCTATGCTCGCCGCAGCATCCTTCGCTTCGGTCAAGAATCGGAAGGCTGCGATCACCGTGCTCCCGGCGATATCGGTCCTCGCGTGTGCCGATGCCGCAGCGGGCTTCTACTATCACGCGCGCGGCGTGCTGCGCCGTCCGGGAGGCCGCAAACACATTTTCTACAACATTTTGTACGGTCCGCCGATCTTCGCCCCGTTGCTCTTCGGCGCAGCGGGCGCGCTAGGCATTCTGGCCAGTCTGCTCGGCAGGAGAAGGCGATGACGCCCGAAGTTCCCGATACCGCTCTTCTTCCCATCGATCCGGATTCAGGCGAGCCGATCATGCCGCGCATGCAACCTGGATACTACTCGGGCTTCAGCACGCTGTCTCAAAAGCCGTTCTGGGATGATGCGACGCGCAAGATAGTGCTTGAGCGGGTTGAAGAGCAGGAACCCATTCGTTTCTTCAAGCCCGCGCAGGCTCGCTTCTGGACGACCGTCTTCGACCATTTGATTCCACAGACTGACCGCATTGCGGAACACCGTATCCCCATTCTTCCCGCACTCGACAAACGCCTCTTCCTCGGCAGGACGGTGGGTTACCGTTTCGAAAATATGCCGCATGATCGCGATGTCTATCTCCTCGGCATGGATGCGATTGATCAGGAAGCCAAGCAGCAGTTTGGCGGAGGGTTCCTTTCGCTTCCGCACCTGCAGCAGGAGCTTGTTCTGAAGGCAATTCACGACGGCAAGCCAAAGGGAGCGGCGGATATCTGGAAGCGTATGTCCGTGCATCGCTTCTGGCAGCAGATCATGCAGGATGCGATCGACGCCTACTATGCGCACCCATGGGCGTGGGACGAGATCGGCTTTGGCGGACCGGCATATCCGCGCGCGTACATGCGTTTGGAACGCGGTGAGCCCGAGCCGTGGGAAGTTACCGAACAACGCTACGCGTGGGTCGCACCGTCGCATGCAGCCTCAGGCGAAAGCGAAACCACACACGAGTTCCATACTGAAGCTCTTCAGAATCGCTCGCGCCGCAAAGGTATCTAAAGGCCCATGAAGAAGCCAATCCTTGGATCGTTTGAATCTCCACCTCCAGGCAAACACATGCTTGGCGCGCTTCAGAGCATTCACGTTCCCATGCGCAAGTTCAAGGAACTGGAAGAGGTGGACTACATCATCGTCGGAGTGGGATCGGCTGGCGGAGTTCTGCTTCAGCGTCTTTCGCGCGCGGGCTTCAATGTTGTCGGCCTGGAAGCCGGGCCATTCTGGGACACCGAACATGACTGGGTCAGCGATGAAGCTGGATCGCACGAACTGTATTGGGAAGAGCCGCGCGTCACGGGCGGATCGGACCCCCTCGCTCTTGGAGCAAATAACTGTGGTAAAGGCGTTGGCGGCGGCTCGGTGCATTGGGCCGCATTTACTCCGCGCCTTCATCCATCCGACTTCGAAATCTACACACGCGATGGCGTGGGAACGGACTGGCCGATCAGCTATGCGGATATCCAGCCATACTACGAGCAGCTTGAACTGGAGATGCCAGTTGCAGGTCCAGCCTACTATCCGTGGGGGCATCCTCACGGCTATCCCTACGGTCCACACCCAATGGGAGGAGCTGGCAACGCACTCGTTCGCGGCTGCTCGGCGCTCAATATCCCTGTCTCAATCGGTGGACCTGTGGCGATCCTCTCAGGTTCGCACGGAGACCGGCCGCACTGCATCTATCGCGGCTTCTGCATCCAGGGCTGCAAGGTGGGGGCAAAGGCCAGTACGCTCATCACGCATGTACCAGATGCTCTGAGCAATGGAGCCGAAATCCGCGACTATTCGATGGCGGCCCGCGTCAGCCTCGGCAAGAATGGTCGCGTGAACGGCGTTCATTACTTCGGCAAAGACGGTAAGGAGCACTTTCAGCGCGCCAAGGCCGCTATTATCTCGGGCTATGCCATAGAGACCCCACGGCTCCTGTTGAACTCCGCATGTCCCGGCTTCGAGAATGGCCTCGCGAATTCGAGTGGCACCGTCGGCCGTTACCTGATGGCCCAGGCGGGCACCGTTGTTCTCGGCCGCTTCGATCAACTCGTGCGGGTCTATAAAGCGCCTCCGGCTCATGCCCTCACCGAAGAGTTCTACGAAACAAACCCGAAAAATAATTTTGCTCGTGGCTTTGCCATTCAGACGGTCGGTCCATTGCCGATCGCGTTTGGCAATCAGATGGTGGCCGCCAAGAAGGCCTGGGGATGGGGTCTGCGCCGGGAGATGATGGACTACAACCATTGGGCGAGCTTTGGCCTCCTGGGAGAAATCCTGCCGTGGCCTGAGAATCGCGTGACTCTCGACGAGGAGAAAGACCGCTTCGGTCTTCCCATCGCCCATGTCAGCTTCAATCTGCACGATAACGATCACAAACTCATCAAAGCGGCCACAGCGAAGACAATCGAAGTAATGCGGGCTGCGGGCGCGGAGGAGATTGCTCATGAAGCCCGCTATGCCCATCTCGTCGGCGGCGCGCGGATGGGCTCCGACCCGCGCGCCTCCGTCGTTGACAAGTTCGGGCGCTCGCATGACATTCCAAATCTGTTCATCTGCGATGGCAGCATTATGCCTTCGCAGGGTTCAGCAAACCCGGGTCTCACGATCCAGTCTTTGGCTGCCAGGACTGCGGACTATCTCATCTCTCAGGGAGATCGCGTCTTCACATCAAGCGACCGGGACATGACCTCCCCACCGATCCGTAGGAACCTCGCTCCGCCCGATACCTGGGGAAAGGGTGTCCCAAGGCTTACCTAGCTTCCTTTAACTCAACATGCTTGCAGTCCGCGGCAAGCCAAAGCATTCGTTCTGAATCGAGGTCTCAATGGAAACCCATACATGACTACAGAGTATTGTCGCTTTACACCTACACAAGCTGTGACCGCGTGCTGAGGTAAGCCTCTCCGAATCGGAGCAGGCGGTTTGTCGGATGCCTGAGTGAGGCTTTATGTGTCTGTCGGAGTAGAGCGTTCGCTGATACCAGGAGCGAAAAGCCGCGGACAGCGTTCACTGGCGAGGAGGCTCGACTGAAATCCTCCGCTTCTGGTGATTTCGGAAATGTTTCGGAGTTCTGCCCGTTTGGTTTGAACAAGAAGAGGAAGTGCTTCCAGGCTGAAGAATGAGGCCCGCTTCGACCATTGACTATCTACTTTTACTGTTATTTCCGTACCTATTATGTGAACCCGGGCCGTGATCCAGGTCTACGTGACTGATTTAAAGTTTTTTCGTCGTTGAGATGCGATAAGATCGCTTTCATGCCAGATGATCCTCTCACCCGATCCGCGTTGCTCGATCACTCCAGGAAGATCAAACTTTTTTTGATGGATATTGACGGCACGCTCACAGACGGTGGAGTCTGCCTTATATCTCTTCCTCAAAATGGAGGCGTGGCCGAGATGAAAGTCTTCAACTCGCAGGATGGCCTGGGATTGAAGCTCGCACACACCATGGGAATCAAGACCGGCTTCATCACCGGGCGGCATTCTCCGGCGGTCTCCCAGCGCGCTGAGGAATCCGACGTGGACTTTGTGTATCTCGGACAGGCCGACAAGACGGCAGCTTTTGAGGAATGCATGCGCAAGGCTCATGTAACAGAGGACGAGGTAGCCTACATGGGGGACGATCTGCCCGACATACCGGTGGCCAGGCGTGTCGGATTGGCGATTGCCGTGTCCAATGCAGCCCCCGAACTCAAGGCAATCAGCCACTATGTGACCAGGAGCCGAGGTGGTAGCGGGGCTGCCCGCGAGGTGGTTGAACTTATTCTGAAGGCACAGGGGCGATGGGAAGAGGCAATCCCCTTAGCCTTGGCTTGAGCGATCAAGCTGTTTCGCACTGAGAGTTTCCCGTCCCGGGGGATTTTTCTTCCCAAGAACATCTATATGTGGGCATTCGCTCATCAGCACTGTTTCCCGGTGCCTCTTGAGGTACTCGCTCAGGATCTCCAAGAGCAACTCGAATGTTCCTGCGCCAGAGCGAGAATCAAACGTGTCTAGTGGGCGACGGAATCCTATTGACGACGCCTTGGCTGCAAGCAGTATGTACCGAATTGGCCATTCAAGCTGCCCGATCAGGGACGAGAATCGCTAGGACTGGCAAATGCAGGGATGATGCCGCCCAGGAGAATCACCATGCTCAGAGAAGCTTCAGAAGCGAACGCACATTCAACGGTGAAAGACCAGGCAGTTGAACTATTCGAGGAACTTGAGCACGAGGTGGAACGTGAGGTACACAACCCTCTTTCTTCCACGCAAGGCGATTTGCCGGTGCAAAAGCATATTAACGGGTTGGCGATCACCTTCTTTATTCTGATCGCGCTATTTGTGTTGGCGGCTATCGTGGGCTATGCGATCTATACCCACTATTAGCGGACGTGAGCGTTATTGATCGGCTTAGGCAGTATCGAAAGGAGATCACTGATCCATTTTTGCTTCCGGGGAATCGGCGACTCCTCCTGGGAGCCTTTGACGCTGCCATGCAACAAGACGTCTCCATAAGTATCGAAACTGAGTTTTCAGACTACCCTCAAACAAACGGAGGGAAGATTATAACCAAACTCACATTCCGCCAAGTGTTCACAGCACACATTGGTTGTCTCCCGCCTTGTCGAACGGAGGTTCCTTGTAGCCGCACTCGGCCAAAACGATAGGTGACAGCGTGATCACCGGGCAGTGCGCGTAGGCCGGCACCTTGTACACGATACCGGAGCGGGTCATGGCGGCAAATCGGGAGGCGCCCGTCTTCGGCGCCAGAAGCTATAGCGAGGAGCTTGTGATTGCGGGCCAGTCGCCGTTGTCCATCGCGGCATCTCTGCTTTCGGCATTGCTCTCTTTCAGCGTGGCAGTCGATACCAATCCTGAGGTCGAGAACTCCTGGATGAGCAATTGTGACCGGCTCTCCACAATCGGCCTATTCGATACTTATTACGTATGTGCACGCGTTTAAAGCCCAGGGGCGCAGCGCTTTCTATGTGATGGGCACAAACAGACCAAGTATGCTTCCGTGATCGCGCGCCTGAATGCTTGCTGAGAAAGAGGAATCATGAAGATTCTGATGGGAATTGACGATTCGAAGTTCGCCGAAATCTTGATGCGTGGCGTTGTCGCACAATTTCTGACTGAGAATGCCGAGATTCTGGTTTTGCACGTGTTGGAGCCGGTTGAACCGGTGGCTCCGCCAGAGATGGCGCAAGGTTATGCCCCAGAGCTGGAAAACCAGAAGAAGCCAGCTTTTACATTGCTGGAAAGAATTGGGAACGAGTTGCGTAACGCGGTATTCAATGTGCAGGCGGCCGTTACAATAGGTGACGTCACAGAAACCATCATCGAGACAGCCGTCAAATGGCGCGCTGATATTATTCGCGTTGGCTCACATGGGAGGCGAGGCATCCAGAGTTTTTTATTGGGAAGCGTGGCGGAATCTGTCGCTCGCCATGCAAAATGCTCCGTAGAAATTGTTCGAATGCCGGTGTGTAACTGACGAAGCGTTGCTAACTCGCAGTGGTGATTTACTCCGTTGAGCAATGAAAGAGTTCCAGTAATCGCCGAACAATGTTATCTGTGCAAAATTGATTATCCGTACCGGTACGCGACTTGATGCGCTGGAAAAGCAAGCACCCAAACCTTCGCATCCAGTCTTGTGAAATGAGGAGAAGGAAGAAGCCATGACGAAAAACAAGAAGGGCAACGCCGCGCCAGATGCCGTCGCGGATTTGATCGACGCATTGAACGAAGACCTGGCCCGTGAATATCAGGCCATCATCGCCTACACCGTCTACAGCAGCGTCCTCACCGGCGCCCAATGGATGAACATTGCCGCCGAACTCAAACTCCATGCAGCCCAGGAATTGCAGCACGCCCTCATCATCGCGAACCAGGTCGACTACCTAGGCGGCACACCGACTGCCACTGCCAAACCGGTAAAGCTGTCTAAGAAGGCAAAAGAGATGCTTCGCTTCGACCTGGATAACGAAACCGAAACCATCAAAAACTACCGCCAGCGCGTCAAACAAGCCGAAGCACTCGGCCACTACGCCCTCGCCGAGCAACTCCGCAAAATCATCGCCCAGGAGCAGGAACACCAGCACGACTTGGCCACAGCCCTCGGCATAGATGTCCCCAAAGTCCTCGAAGGTGGCGCATAACTAACCTGAACCTTTCTGCACAGCAACTGAGTTGCTTCCGGGTCTCGACCTTGAAAACTGGGCGGCCGGGATCCTCACGGACAAGTCTTCGTCCGTGAGGTGGAGGAGACGCGTTCAGCCCTAATTTTGCCCACCAGCCAGCTCGCTCGCTGCAACAGTGCCGTGGTGGGCCTGTATAGAACGCGGGGTTCTTTGTTTGGCTCTCTCACTACAAAGGGCGTGCACCCACGGTCACTTTTCACATAGGAACGAGGCGCACGCTCGATATCTCAGTAGCCGACAAACTCATCTGTTCGAATGTCATTCTCTTTGACCCCGGCACTCACAAGCGTTTCGCGCATGGCAGTCACCATAGTGGGCGGCCCGGCAATGTAATAAACGGGTCCTTGCAGATCCGCTAAATGCCGGCACAACATCTCCTTGTCTATCAGAGCCGTCTCGCCCTTCCATTCTTTCGTGGATTTCGACATTTCTGTCATGGTGCAGATCAAGCGAAAATTGGGATTTGTCGTCTCCAAAGCCTTCAGAGTGTCCAGAAAAGCAGCGTCTTCAGGCCGCCTATTGGAATAGAACAAATATAGCTTTTGCGACAACCTATCCCGGTCAGCCTGTTGCACCATGCTAAGAAATGGTGTGATTCCGATGCCGCCTGCAAGGAATACGGCTGGCTTTGCCAGGTTCTTGTGCAGAGTGAAGGTGCCTGCGGCTGGGCTGATCTTCACTTTCGCGGTTGACGACACTTCCTTCAGTGAGCGCTTGAAAGCGGTATTACGCATGCGTGTGGTGAACACCAACTCGTTTGCAAAGGGTGGGCTCGCGATGGAAAATGTCCGTGTGTTCCCCTCGGCGTCAGTTTCCGGTGGGTCCGTGAGGGTCACATCGGCGAACTGACCCGCTATGAAATTAAATCCGGACGGTTTCTCGAAGTGAAAGGCCACTGTACCTTCGGCAACCTCTTCTCGACGTATCAGCGTGGACGATTGATCTGCCATTCAGGCCTCTTAGGTAGCGTTGCCGAAACTCCCCTGAGTGCGGGATGCACATCTGGCGGCCGGGGCAGCTTCCAATCGGTCAAACTGCAAAGGCCCGATCGGGATACCGTGTGCAGTCACTCCGTAAGGGACGCGACCGCCAATGTTGAACCCATCCTATACACGCCGCGTCCTCATGTGTTGGTCAAAATCGCACTTTCGTTCTACACTGCGGTCGGTTTGACAAAGGGCGCGCTATTTTTAACGCGAAAATGATCAGTCTCCGGATGATGACTCCGGGAAGGTGACGGGAATTGCAGGTATCAGAATCGAGACTTGAGCGCCCGTCTCACAATGACCCAATGTGACCAGACAACCGTCTGAGCTACTCTTAGAATCATCTGTAGAAAGGAAGTAGGACAGTCGTTACAATGGCGAGCCCGCTTCCACCTGTGAGTGAGGTTACAACATGGAAACAGTCTTGATTGTTCTAGTGGTACTTTTTCTGGTCGGTGGCGGGGGTTGGGGATATTCGCGGTGGCGCAACTAACGCCACTCTCGCATAAACGCGTGCAAACGCAACTTGTTCCTGCGTGCGGATTTCCATGAGGAGATCGATGCCGAAGATGGACTGGTGAGATATCTCGTAGGTTCCTAGAACTAAGTGATCCTTTCAAAGAGTTACCTCTAAGGTCAAAGTCTGTCTTCTTAGGCTCCTCAAGAAATCCGTGCCCCGTGGCCGCGAGTGAGATACTGCGGGAAGCACACAAGTTCCAAGGGGTTAGTTGACAGTCTCGATGTGTTGGCGGGCCAGACTCCTTCCGTCGAAGAGGCACTTACCGTCATCCCTTGAAACGTCCGTAACACCGCCAATTTGCTGAGGTGGTGGTCGCGACATAAATGGGAAACCGGCCGAGTTCGGCACGGTAATTCACTGATTTGCTCATCGTTCAATCGAGGGTCGCTTTATGAAAAAGAAAAGCCGGATCGAGATTGATAGAAAGATTGTCTCTCGCGTGAAAAGGGAGATGGATAAGCCGCGGCTGGCTGAGTCGGTCCGCAACGGATTCAAGGCCCAGGCCGCGCCGGCTCTAGAGAAACCTGCTGCCTGGTCTGCGCAAGCGTGAGGTCTGGTCCTCTCAGTACTCGCCAAACTCAACCCCAATTTGCTCAATTCTGCCCTTGCTAGACGCCCCTGGCAGCCTTCGTTCGAGTTCGTGCAGTGCCCGAAGAAGAATGTCTCTCGGGACGATGCCCGGCGAATTGATCTAGCAGGACCGCATTCAACAGCGACTTGTGAACCTTGATGCGTCCGTTGTATTCGATAAACCCGAGTTTGCGAAATCGATTCATGAAGAAGCTCACGCGGGAGCGGGTGGTGCCAATCATTTCCGCCAGGGTCTCTTGGGAAATCTTTGGAATATATTGTTCCGGTTCGCCCGGCTGGCCAAATTCCGCCATCAAAAGCAGAATCCTGGCCAGACGCTTTTCACTGGAGTTGAAAAGCTGATCGACCAGGTCGGCTTGAACGCGCATGCTGCGCTCCAGCAGGAACTTCAAGAAGAGGTCAGAGAAGCTATGCTCCACATGCATTACGTGGATCATCTCTGCGCGGCTGATTCTGAGAGCGGTGCAGTCGGTAACGGCAGTAGCCGTGGACAAGCGCAACCCAGGCACCGCCGCCAGCGCCTCTTCTCCCACAAAGTCGCCCACGGAAAGAAGCGCGATGGTAGCTTCTTTCCCGGCTGCGGAAACGACTGTGACTTTCGCCCGGCCTTTCTGAAGATAAAAAATAGAGTCGGCGGGATCTCCCTGCGAAAAGAAGGCATCCTTCGGGGCGAATTGGATGACTCTTCTCCCCAGGCCGGCGCTGGCCAGGAAAGCGGCGGTATCGAATCCGAGCTTTTCAAGTTCAACCATTGAAGGGCCTCCTTTTCGATTGCGGCCCCTGCAGGATGACCACTGGAGGGGTGCTCGACCGTACTGCCATGAGGTGAACGAAGCAGATGTGCAGTGTGGAAAGAACCATCGACTGCAATCGGAACCACGGTATGCCGGATCTTCTTCATTCCACTAAGCATCGATGGCATTCTCATCGGCTGCACACTTTCGCCTAAACTTTAGCACATGGTTGCACCGGGGGGGGGGAATACTGTGCAATTTTGCTCACTTTTCGAGAAATATTTTCGCGTCTCCTCGGTTACGCGACGCCAATATGGAGTCTGATGAAGCGCGCCGGGAATCCCACTGCCAGAGCAATCGGCTTGAGAGCTATGATTGCGACAGCCGCTTCAGGTTACAAGGCGAAGCGCAGTGTGTTTAAAAGGAACAGAACCGATGCCTCCACATAAGACGCGCGATTTGGCCCGCAGCCGCGCTTCTATGCCTTAGGCTGGTGCATTTCAGCTGGTGCATTTCAGACAGACGTTCCCCAAGCCCATCCTGGGTCTGGCCACCGTGCTGTGCACTGCCCTGCGAGCAATTACGACCAGCTATCAGCAATCCGATAGTCCTACACTGGTCGATACAAGGTTCTGCATCGGGCAAGGACACTTCCCCGAAGAGGGCCTTACTTAGTTGCAGACAGTCAAAATGCAGGGAAACGTCCAGGCACTTCAACGAATCGACAACAACCACTGAACAGAGGAAAGAGTCATGATGAAACCGAGCACAGAAGATAAGGCAAAGGGCAAGCTTCACGAAGTCGAAGGCGCAATCAGGCAGAAGGCCGGCGAACTTACCAGCAATCCCAACCTGGCAGCTGATGGCAGAGCTGAAAAGAATGCCGGAAAAGTCCAAAACGTTGCCGGCAAGATTGAAAAGGCCGTAAGAGACTAAACGCATCACCATCGAACTCAGAGACGAGAAAGGTCAAGAGATAATGGCGCAATCAATTTTTAAACAAGCAGGCGAGAAAGCTGCCGAAGCTGCGCACAAGGTTTCTCGCATGGCATCGGTCACTGCGGATGTACTTGAGGATGGCGTGACGTCGGCGCGACATGCCGCAAAACAAGGCGGCCATGCCGTCGAAGAGTTCATTGATGACACGACGAGGCGCGTAAAACGATATCCGATTGAATCAGCTGTCGTGACCTTCGCAGCAGGCATTGCGGCTGGATCGCTGATCGGCTGGATGATTAAGCGAAGGCAATCCTAACAAGGGACGGTCAATTCTAACCAGAATTCCAAAAACCTGACGTTCGATACTGGCCATTCACAGGGCGCTTATGAGAACGGGCGCCTCGTCAGCAAACTTGGCAATGTGGAGATTTCAATGAACCCCAATCTGCGGGTCCCTATGCTGATCGGGATCGCCGTGGTGGTGATTCTGATCGTCGTTGGGATAGTTTGGCTGAATGTACGAAAGCGCCGAAGTACCACCGCAGACTTGCGGCAAAGGTTTGGGCCCGAGTACGACCGGGCGGTGCTAACCCATGGGTCGGAAAGAAAAGCCAAGGCGATACTAGGAGATCGCGAGAAGCGGGTTGAGAAGTTCCACCTCCGCGATCTCGACCAGGCGGAACACGAACGTTTCTCGAAACAGTGGTTGGCCGCTCAGGCCAATTTTGTGGATTCCCCCGTGAGGGCGGTCGCAGATGCCGATGACCTCGTGTCTACCGTAATGATCGCTCGCGGCTATCCCGTATCCGAATTCGATCAGCGTGCCGCCGACATTACTGTCGATCATCCCCGGGTGGTGGAGAACTACCGCTCTGCGCATGAGATTGCGCTCCGGGTTGAGAAAGATCAGACAACCACGGAAGATCTGAGAACGGCGATGGTTCACTACCGGTCTCTGTTTGACGAACTCGTCCAGGTACCAGCGATTGTGGAAAGGAAACCCACCACCTGATCTTCTCAATTATCTCCCCGAGAGCAAATCATTCATCTTCTTTTCGATTTCAGAAGACAGATCAAGGTCTTTCATCCACCCGATTGCGAGCTTCAAACTGTTCAGACACGCGCCAGTGGCTCCGCGCTTAACTTTCTTGGATATGGCGTTTAGATGTGCTAGTGAGCTGCGTCACCGTTTCTCCCTACGCCTTTTGACAAAAGCATCTTGCTGGTCGCGGGGGCTCAACTTGCGCCGCTTCCAGGCGTGGTGAATGGTCACCGCCTTGGATCGAAGAGCTTGTATCAATTCCTGTGAACACCCGGAATCGAGAATCTGCTCCGCATGTGTCACGCTTCCGGTGGATACTTTGGCAATGGCCGCAATCTTCGCCCTGCAATCGACTCGTTGATCTTCCGTCAAATTTGACGAAGCCTTGCTCACACCTCCAGCGCTCTGATTGGCGCGAGCGAAGTCCTGAAGCCAAGGTCTAAGAGTTCGAGCCAGTTCCACTCGGGAGAATGGGTGCAACCAGTCCGCGCGGCTATGGGTTTCCAAGATTCGTTGCAAAGATTCTTGTCGCTAGAGCTGAATTTCATAGCACAGCAGGGTGTCGAGCTTTTCGTGACTATCTCACTTCGCTAATCGATATTGGCATGGATGTTCACAAGACAGACCATGGCTACGCGATCACCGGCCAGATTGACCCTCACAACCCTTCGTCTAAAATCCCAAGTCGAGGTAAAGACAATCGGCCGCCCGGAGAAGTGGCCAAAGAAAAGAATTAAGTTGGCGGCGATTTCGGCGAGATCGCTGCCCCTTTGGCGGAATCCAATTTGGTGAAATTTGGCGAAGTTTGATGAGCATCGAAACAGTTCTTGCTCTATACAATTGATTATAAATACTTTGGCTCCTCAGGTAGGACTCGAACCTACAACCCTTCGGTTAACAGCCATCGAATTTGCCGACCCTCCTGCTGCTTTCGGTTTCTATAAACCACTATACAAGATACGTTTACGCGCAGTGCGAAAATAGCGG
>Ga0307373_10006983_pt1 | contig 17775 bp, 23 predicted proteins | sample OX2MG_FD_202534 | JGI IMG/M metagenome (GOLD analysis project Ga0307373, IMG submission 202534) | Soil microbial communities from Risofladan, Vaasa, Finland - OX-2 | ecosystem: Environmental > Terrestrial > Soil > Coastal area > Acid sulfate soil | place: Finland: Risofladan, Vaasa | collected... | reverse complement strand
GCCGTAAATAGGGTACAGCATTGGAAATGAACCAGGTACTCAAATCCTAAATAAAATGATCCAAAATAATCATGGTGTCATATCTCTACTGGTTTATTTTATCTTCAGCAACCCCGAGCTAAAAATATCTTAGTCAAAATAGCAGCAATTTTCCGAAAGCTAATTCCCAACTATCGTTATTCACCCAAAATATCCGCATATAGTTTGCTGTTCTCCGGGTCAAAACAAACAAAAATCACTTCTCTCAGTGTACCTGGTTGCTGAAGAAATCCGGAAACTGCCATGATTGCAATACTGGCCGCCCTTTCCTTAGGATAATGATACATACCTGTACTAATATTAGGAAAGGCAATGGACCTCAACTGATATTCTACCGCCAGCCTTAGGCTGTTTCTGTAAGCTTTAGCCAACAGGAAATCTTCCTGGCCATTACCTCCAAGCCAGACAGGTCCGACTGCATGGATAACATATTTCGCCGGAAGCCTGCCTGCTGTGGTAATGACTGCTTCCCCAACCTGGCAACCGCCCTGTTTTTCATGAATCCTCATGCAATCCTCAAGAATAGCATGGCCCCCTACCCGATGGATCGCCCCATCCACTCCCCCACCTCCAAGCAAAGAACTGTTGGCCGCATTAACAATTGCATCCACCTTAATGGAGGTGATATCCCCATCGATCGTTCGAATCATTTTTGCAGGTTTAATCATGGGTTCAAAAATCTTTCAAGGTCTTCCATCATCAGTTTGGACCCGATATACATCGGCGTGCGCTGGTGAATGGCCAGCGGTTGAATATCCAGTATCCGCCGATGGCCATCTGTTGCCATTCCTCCGGCTACTTCAACTATGAAAGCCATGGGATTGCACTCATAAAGCAACCTGAGTTTACCGTTTGGACGATCCTTGGTCGGAGGGTAACTGAAAATACCCCCCTTAATGAGGTTCCGGTGGATATCAGCAACCATTGATCCGATATACCGTTGGGTATAGGGTCTTCCCCCTGCCTGATCTCCCTGCTGGCAATACCGGATATAGTTATTAAACCCTGATTCGTACTGAACTGCATTACCCAGGTTCACTGATAAAAACCGGCCAGTGGGAGGGCAGATGATCTGGTTGTGGGAAAGACAGAACTCGCCGATGGAAGGATCCAGTGTGAAGCCGTTTACCCCGCGCCTGGTAGCATACACCATGATGGTGGAAGGTCCATAGATGATATACCCGGCAGCCACCTGCAACCTGCCTGGTTGAAGGAAATCCTCCCTGGCACTTGGTGCGCCCTTAGGGGTTATCCGGCGATAAATGGAAAATATGGTGCCGATGCTTACATTGACATCGATGTTCCCCGATCCATCCAGGGGATCCATCAGCAGGACATACTTGGACTGGTTATTCATCTCGTCATCAAAAATGAACACATCTTCATTTTCTTCAGATCCGATCCCTGCGCAGTTGATCCCGCCCCGCAGAACCCCGATAAACTGGTTATTGGCAAATACATCAAGTTTCTTGACATCTTCCCCCTGTATATTGACCTTACCGGTGTCTCCGAGAATGTCCACCAGACCAGCTTTGTTCACTTCGACATTCACCCTTTTAGCGGCCAGACTGATATCCCGCAGCAGACCAGAAAGTTCACCGGTAGCTTTCGGGAACTGCCGCAACTCCATAATCGTGAATTCTCCCAGTGTAATCAGTTTAGGATAAGCGTGGCCCATATGGAAAGCTGAAAGTTATTAATTGAACGCAAAATACAATCCTCCCTGAACTTCCCAAGCTGATATAATGCTATTTTTTTATTGGTTTATTAAATACGAATTTTGCCCGGAATAATTTAATTCCGCCAGGCATTAGTTATGAAAGTATTCAAATTCGGAGGGACTAGCTTAGAAAATGTGGAACGCATCCGCAACACTGCTGAGATCATCCTTGATCAAGTCGGGGTTAAACTGCTGATCGTCATCAGTGCCCTGGGAAAAACAACCAATGAACTTGAACAGGTCGTCCAGCATTATCACCTTCGCCAGCAGGACAATGCAGCCGGATTGCTTAATCAGATCAGACAAAAGCATTTGGTCATGGCCGAAGAGTTGCTCTCAGAAGGAATGGGCGCCTGGCTGGATGAGATTAATCCCTGTTTCCCTCCGGTGGAACGGATTTTGGAAGAACCCCCCCTTAAGCCCTATGATTATTATTATGACCAGATTGTTAGTCTGGGAGAACTGCTCAGCTCCCTGCTGGTCAACGCGTATCTTCATCGCTTAGGTATCCAGGTGACCTGGCTGGATGCCCGAAAAATAATTCGGACAGATTCAAATTACCGGGATGCTGGTATACAATGGGAGTATACCCGATCGGTTGTGCAAAAGGAAGTACTCCCCCTTTTCCGGGGTGCGGATGTATTGGTCACCCAGGGTTTTATCGGAGGCACCGCAGAACTTCATACCACCACACTGGGAAGGGAAGGGAGCGATTATTCGGCAGCCATATTGGCTAATCTGGCCCAGGCGGAAAGCCTGACCATCTGGAAGGATGTGGAAGGCTTGCAGAATGCAGATCCGAAATTATTCCCCGGTACCGTCCCCATCCGGGCGATCAGCTACGACGAAGTGATTGAAATGGCCTATTACGGTGCTCAGGTGATTCATCCCAAAACGATTAAACCTCTTCAAAACAATAATATACCCCTTAATATCAAGTGTTTCCTGAACAGGGATCTTTCGGGCACGGTAGTCAACGGTCTCACAGATAACCCTAATCTACCCCCACTCATTATCCTTAAAAAAGACCAGGTCCTGCTAACCATCACTGCCCGGGATTTTTCATTTATTACCGGTGATAAAATCTCCTACCTATATGATATGTTCCATACACTCAGGATACAGATCAGCCTAATGCAGAATACCGCTATCAGTTTTTCCGCCTGTATCGACCAGGAAGGGGAAAAAATAGGCCACCTGATCAAGTTACTTCACCAGGATTTTATAGTCACCAGAAATGATGGATTGGAGCTACTGACCATTCGTCATTACCATAGTGACCTGATCGATCAGCTGACCGGGGGACACCGGATACTTTTGGAACAACGTTCCCCCCTTACCGTGCAGTTATTGATGCTCCGGGGGTGAATTTCCCCTGAATGACATAGTTACCTCTGGTATCATACATGATCACCGGAAGCTGGTGGGTTTGATTAAAATAATCGTACGCGTTACGGAGGTTCACCCAGAATTTCCGGGAGGAATTTACTGAGGGTACAAGGCTTCCCAGATAATCCCTGGAAATCTTATTATTGAACCGGATGGGAAAGATATCTACAGGGATGAAATCCTGTCCGCTGTTTCTGGCATAGGTGGCCAGCAGGTATACTTCCTCTATTCTGGGATCAGTCAGGGGGATACATCCTTCCGTCACGCAACTTCCGTGGATGTAGATATCGCCTCCCATATCTCCGGAACCCCCTGCCAGGCGGTCCGAATAATTGGGATAATTGAGTCCCAGGGCCAGGTGAAAGGCGCTGTTTGGTTTGAATTCACTGATATAATAAAATCCTTCGGGAACCTGTCCGTCACCCTGCCTCCGTTTTGGGCCCATGGTGCCGGAAAGGGCACATATCCGGTAAGATTTAAACAAACAAAATGTATCGGACAAATTCTGTTTGACCCAGACTTCGAGCTGGCTGTCATATTTGAATGCCCGGATATACATGAACCTTGGCGGATATTCCAGGTGTTTGGCGGCAAATTCCTTTCTCAGTACACTGTCCTTGTTCTGGAATGCCGCTTCCACTGTGGGATTAGACAACTGCTGATCCAAAAAGGATTGGGCTCCGGCCATTCCTGTAGCCAGAATAAGCATACAGGTCGCCGTCAGGACTGATTTGAACTTCACGGTTTGGGAAAGTTTTCACAAAAGAACGAAACTAATGGCAATATCACAAAAGAGAACTGCGATGTTCCCCCAACTCCTGAACGGATCTATCCCGGGATGTATTGTACGGGTTCAACCAGCCAGCAAAAATCTTAGGGCCAGGTAATACAGGATCACCGCGAAGATCAGATAAAATCCTATGGCCAGCGGCCTTTTCATCACCTTCAGGATATAATGATCATTACCCCGTAACAGCAATATGATGGTGATCGTCTGAAAAATTGCGCCCAGCAGGAAGATCACGGCAAAGACAATACGGGAAGACATGGATGCAAAATAGGTAAAAATCAGAGATTGCCCCGCCTGGCCTGCTCCAGTTCCATAGATTCAAAAAGTGCTTTGAAATTGCCTGCCCCAAAAGATATGGCTCCCCTGCGCTGGATGATCTCAAAAAACAAAGTAGGCCGGTCCTGGACCGGTTTGGTGAAAATCTGCAGCAGGTATCCTTCTTCATCGCGATCCACCAGGATACCCAGTTCGCGGATGGACTCCAGCTCTTCTTCAATACTCCCGATTCTATCCATCAGGGTATCGTAATAGGTTTCAGGCGGAATTAGGAACTCGACTCCCCGGTCTTTGAGGTCCCTCACAGTCCGGATAATGTCCGGGGTGGCCATGGCAATATGCTGAACTCCGGGTCCGCCATAAAATTCCAGGTACTCCTCGATTTGCGATTTCTTCCGGCCAATTGCCGGTTCATTGATCGGAAACTTGATCAGTCCGTTTCCGTTTGCCATCACCTTGCTCATCAGGGCTGAATATTCCGTGGAGATCATCTTGTCATCAAAGGAGATCAGGTTGCGGAATCCCATCACCTGTTCATAGAATTTTACCCAGGTGTTCATCTGGTTCCACCCCACATTACCCACGCAATGATCCACGTATTGTAGCCCGGTTTCCTTTGGCCTGTAAGCTGGAATCCAGGGAAGGTACCCTGGCAGAAATGGTCCCCGGTAATCCCTTCTTTCCACAAAAGTATGTACGGTATCCCCATAGGTACTGATTCCGCTTACCCAGACCTCCCCTGATTCATCCCTGGATCTTGCAGGGTGCAAATAAGGTTTGGCTCCCCGGCTTGTCGTTTCCTGGAAAGCTGATCTGGCATCCTCCACCCATAAAGCCAGCGATTTCACCCCATCTCCATGCAGGCTGACCTGATCAGCGATCGGGCCATCCGTGCTCAAGGGGGAAGTGAAAACCAGGCGAATCTTTCCTTGCACCACCACATATGATGCCCGGTCCCTAATCCCAGTTTCAGGACCGCTGTAAGCCAGCGGCTGAAACCCGAATGCAGACAAGTAATAATAGGCTGCCTGTTTAGCATTGCCTACATAGAATTCAATATGGTCCGTCCCTTTGATGGGAAGAAAATCCTGCATGATTTGCCGGACGGTGGCTGATTCCATTTCCATAATCTGGTGTTAACTATTTGTAAATCAATATTTTGCTATTCCGCCCAGCTCATGACATAGTCCGGGTCTTCCAATTCCAGGGCCTGACGGGTTAATTGCAGAGGCTGGAAAGTATCCACCATGACAGCCAATTCCCTGGTTTCCCGGGCGCCGATACTTTTTTCCACCGCTCCTGGATGGGGGCCATGAGGAATACCACCGGGATGCAGGGTAATCTGTCCCCGGACCACATGCTTGCGGCTCATGAAATCCCCGTCCACATAATATAATACTTCGTCACTGTCGATATTGCTGTGGTTATATGGTGCAGGAATGGCCAGGGGATGGTAATCAAATAACCTGGGACAAAATGAGCAAACCACGAATTGCTGCCCCTCGAAAGTCAGGTGGACAGGAGGAGGCTGATGCACCCTCCCGGTAATCGGTTCAAAATCCAGGATGGAAAAGGCAAACGGATACTGGCATCCATCCCAGCCGATCACATCAAATGGATGATGGGCATAATGTATGGGGTAAATCAAGCCCTGCTTCTTCACCCGGATCAGGAAATCCCCGGACTCGTTGATGGTATCCAGTAATTCAGGGGGCCTGATATCCCTCTCGCAATAAGGGGCATGTTCCTGTAGTTGTCCATACCGGCTCAGGTATTTATGGGGAAAATGGATGGGACTGAAAGCCTCCAGCATGAACAGGCGATTGTCCGTCCCGGAAAAGTCAATCTGATAAATGGTGCCCCGGGGAATGATCAGGTAATCTCCGTAACCGAAGGGGATCCGCCCATACATGGTTTTGAGCAGGCCATTACCTTCATGTATAAAAATCAGTTCATCTGCATCCGCATTTTTATAAAAATAGCCCTGGGTGCCCCCCTGGGGAGCGGCCAAGATGAGATGACAATCATGATTGACCAGGAGCGGTTGACGGCTGTCCAGAAAATCCGTCTCAGGTTTTAACTGAAATCCCTGGAAACTGCGGTGCCGGAGCATATGGTCTTCTGCAATTTCCGGTTTGGCATTCACCGGCTCCTCCACCCGGATGATCTCGGTCGGGGGATGGATATGGTATAACAGCGACGAATCAGAAGAAAAACCTTCGGTGGAAAAAAGCTGCTCGGAATACAAGCTTCCATCCGGTTGCCGGAACTGGGTATGGCGTTTTCGGGGAATCTGACCAAGATGGTGATAATGTGGCATGTATAAGGATTGAAGCCCTGAACGATCAGGATAATGTACCCTGAGAGAAACAATCAGGCTGTCGAATCCATGGCCAGGGCGCTCATGAGCAGGCAATATATCTTGGCCCTGTTCAGGTTGGGTAAGGTATTAAAATTAGGAATTGTCATGATATACTGATCCCTAAAGTTAGGTAATTTCTGAAGGTAACTGCTATGAAGAAAAGCGAATTCCGGTCTGGTTCCCCTTGGAACTTTAATTAAGCTGATTAACCCATCAGGAATGCCGGAAAATACTTCTTCAGGAAATTTTACTTACCTTTAGGATACCATTTAATTGCAAGTATTAAGGTTTGGCCTGCTGCGTAATAGATTCATTTTCTTGAAGTAGTTTTAAAATTAACAAGTATGATAACTGTCATAAAGCTGGTCCTTGCTTCATTGGTAATCCTTATTCTGACTGTGGCCACTTTTTTCTTATTTGGCAAACAGCAAAAAAGATCCTGAAGGCCATATCCACCAGATATTTCCTGGGGGTCAACATTGGTGATTTCCTTTATTTTTGCCGGATGAAACAAGTTGTGCGCTGGGCATTTTGTTGTACCCTGGCAGCAGGGTTGCTGTCTTGTCATTTTTCAGGTCCAGTGGTCAATCAGACTGATGTGGCGGATTCTCTGTACAATTCCGGTCAATTGCGTCCATATACGGATTCTATCCGCCTATATCCCCGCAATGCCCTATATTATTTCAAAAGAAGCGAATTGCTGTATAACCTGCAGCAGTTCGTACTGAGCCGTAATGACCTGCTCCGGGCTTCCCTGCTTAATCCCCAAGAACCGGGTTTTTATTACGCACTTGGTGAAGTAAACCTGGCTCTCCACAGCCTGGACAGTGCCCGGCATGATTATAATAAAGCAATGGAACTGGATAAAGGAGACCAACAAATCCGTCTCCGGCTAGCCGATGTCCTTTTTCTACTGAAAGAAGACGGGTTGTCCAGACTCGAATTGGATACCCTGCTGCGCGTGGATCCGGGTAATGCCGAAGGCCATGGATTGATCAGCCAGGTATATGAAGACCAGGGAGACACAGCCCGGGCAATCGGGGAGATGGAAAGGGCTGTTAAGTTAAGTCCGCAAAATTATGATGCGCTGATGGCAATGGGAGATCTGTACAGCGCTGTCCATCAGCCAAAGGCAGTGGATTTTTATCATAAAGCCTACCTGCTGGATACCACCCAGGAAGAACCGCTATACGCCATGGGTTTATATTACCATAAAATGCAACAGGATGATCAGGCTATCGCTGTCTTAAAACAATGCATTGGAACGAATCATTATTATCCTGGTTCCTACCTGGAACTGGGGAAAATTTATTTCCAACATGCCCAAATTGAAAATGCCCTGAAAATGTTTAATCTGGCCACCAAGGTGGATCCAATGAACGCACAAGCTTATTACCAAATGGGACTTTGCAATGAATCAGCCGGAAAAAGACAACAGGCAAGAACTGATTACCGGCAGGCTTATGCGCTGGATAATCATATGAATGAAGCAAAGGCAGCCCTGAACCGGCTGAAGTAACCCAAATATAAACTTTCAAAATCCGAATCCCTTGAATAAGCCTACACTACTTATAGCACCCTCCCTGCTTACCGCAGATTTTCTTGAACTCGGAAAGGCCGTTCGGATGATAAACCGAAGCGAGGCAGACCGGTTTCATCTGGATATCATGGACGGAAGGTTTGTCCCTAATATCAGTTTTGGGATGCCGGTAGTTGCCCGGATCAAAACCCTGGCCTCCAAACCCCTGGAAGTTCACCTGATGATCGAGGAACCGGAACGCTATGCGGAAGCATTCCGGAAAGCTGGTGCAGATTGCCTGATCGTGCATTACGAAGCCTGTATTCACCTTCACCGGAACCTTCAGCAGATACATTCCCTGGGAATGAAGGCTGGCGTAGCCATCAATCCGCATACTCCGGTAGCATTGCTCTCGGACATCATCAGTCAGGCGGACCTGGTCACTATCATGAGTGTCAACCCGGGATTCGGAGCTCAGCAATTCATTTCTCATACCCTGGAGAAGATTGGTCAGGTTTCCCGGCTTATCCGGGATACCGGGGCCTCGGTACAGATTGAAGTGGATGGGGGGATAGATTTCAAAAATGCAGCTTCGGTGATTAACGCAGGTGCACAAGTCCTGGTTACCGGTAATACCGTGTTCAGCTCGAAAGACCCGGTAGCTGCCATCCGCAGGCTGAGGGCACTGCGGAATTAGAACCTGCTTAGTTAAGCAGTTTGGCTATGGCATCCCTGTTCATTGGCTTGACCAGGTACCCTGACACCGAACTGTACTTAGTTGCCCTGGTTACATCATCTTCATTAACAGAAGAAGTTAACACATGGATGCTGATGGGTTTGGAAAATGAATTCCTGATCTTTTCAAATTCATCCAGAAAGTCCCACCCGTCCATAATTGGCATATTCAGGTCCAGCAGGATAAGGTCCGGCAGGGATCCAGGGTCGGATGCATTGGTCTTGAGATATTCCAGGGCAAGTTCTGCCTCCTGAAAACTCTGTATTTTCGGGGGGATATCCTGCCTATCAATCATCATTTTAGCTATCTGCTGATGGATAGGATCATCGTCAATTAGGAAAATATTTTCAATTGTTCTGTGCATAAAGGGTCAAATTGGTTTTACAAAAGGATAAATTACCGATAGGTCCTTTCACCTAAGTCATTGACCCAATTTCCAGGGAAACGGATTGTTTCCACTGGTGACCAGGCAAATGTAGCCCTAATTACCCAATGTAAGCGGGATTTTGATACAAGCAATTCCCTGATGCCGCATTCATTCCTGGGAATAATCATTCAGGACCGTATCCTTTTTTTCAATGGCAATATCTCGATTTGTGAATACCTTTAACGGATAATATCCATGCAAAAATGAAGGCTTTAATTATCATAGGATCCGAAACGGATAAAACCATCATGGAAGAAACCCGGCAATACCTGGATTTCTTTGGGATTGAAAATACTTTGGAAGTGGCTTCTGCTCACCGTACTCCGGATAGGGTACGGGAAATGGCTTCCGGAGCGGAAAAAAATGGCTTTAGCCTAATCATCACAGCAGCTGGTATGGCTGCTGCGTTGCCGGGAGTCGTTGCTGCCTATACTTCCCTGCCTGTACTCGGAGTACCCCTGGAAGGGGGACTGCCCGGAGGTCTGGACGCCCTGTATGCTACGGTGCAGATGCCAGCCGGTGTCCCGGTGGGCACCCTGGCCGTAGGTAAAGCGGGAGCCAGGAATGCAGCCATACTTACAGCCCGAATATTTGCCCTGACAGATAAATCAGTGGCTTCCAGACTGGAAACCTTCAGGCAGCAGGGTTATAAACTGGTTTGATCAACGGAAAAAGCCTTCCTAAAAAACACCGAAAAAAGTGACAGAAACCATCATCAACCTGGAAAATATCAATCCAATTGAATTTTTTGGTGTCAATAACGGCAAACTTGACCTGCTGAAAAGAAAGTATCCCCTACTGAAGATTCTATCCAGGGGTACCCAGATAAAATTATCCGGAGCTCCGGAGGAAATTGAAACAGCCCGGGACAAAATACAGCAGGTAGTAAAATATCTGGAAAAAAACGGCAACCTCAGCGAACATTATTTTGAACAGATTCTGAGCGAGGAGGAGATCGCTGACAGCTTCAGTGAACGCAATCCCAATGATATCCTGATTTACGGACCGAACGGACGGACAGTAAAAGCCAGGACCCCCAATCAGAAAAAGCTCGTTACCATGGTCGGACACCATGATATCGTCTTTGCCATTGGTCCGGCCGGTACAGGCAAAACATACACTGCTGTAGCCATGGCCGTGAGGGCCCTCAAGAATAAGGCGGTTAAAAAAATCGTACTGACCCGACCTGCCGTGGAAGCCGGTGAAAATCTGGGATTTCTGCCGGGAGACCTGAAGGAAAAAATAGATCCTTACCTGCGCCCCCTGTACGATGCCCTGGATGATATGATTCCAGTGGATAAACTGAGTTATTATATGGCCAGCCGCACGATTGAGATCGCCCCCCTGGCTTATATGCGGGGTCGGACACTGGATAATGCCTTCATTATACTGGATGAAGCACAAAATGCCACTGACTTGCAGTTGAAAATGTTTCTGACCAGGATTGGCCCTTCTGCCAAAGCCATCATCACCGGTGACCTGACCCAGATTGATCTGCCTAAAAACCAGAAATCCGGACTAGACAAAGCCATCCGGATCCTCCGGCACGTAGAAGGGATCGGCCATGTGGAACTGGATGAAGAGGATGTGGTCCGCCACAGACTCGTCAAGGATATCATCAGGGCTTATGAACGGGAAAACGAAAAGGAAGACCACCATAAACACTGATTCTGCCGGAAAGGAACTGTCAGGTAGATTAATAGATCTGATTGTCCGGGCTATCTTGCTCACTTTGTTTTGCAGTTCCTGCCACCGGCCCATGGTTCCAGGTTCGCCAGGCTTATCGGAGAAAAGGCTGGAAGACCGGTATAATGATTCCCTGATCATTCAGGCGAGCTGGTTAGTCAGGGACGGAGACCTGGTAATGCGGACAGGGAATGATTTTATCAGCCTTACCCTGCGACAGTTTTCCCTTCAGGACAAAACCTATTCCCATAGCGGATTGGTGCAGATAGACGGGGGAAGGATAAGGGTATTCAATGCCATTGGAGGGGAGGATAATCCGAACCAAACCTTACGCAGGGACTCATTTGGGTATTTCTGCGACCCGGCCTATAATTTTGGATTTGCGGTTTACCGCTATAATCTCAATCGTGTACAGTTAAAAAGACTGGATAGTATTGAAAACCGGTATTATGATGAAAGGGTAAAGTTTAATATGTCCTTTGACCTGAAAACCGATAACCGCCTTTATTGTACGGAATTTGTCTACAAATCCTTATTGAAAGCCACAGGCGACAGCGGATATATACCGCTGACCCATATTAACCATATGACTTATGTCGCACCGGATAATCTATATTTGAATCCACATGCTCACCTGATCTATAGAGCCGTATTTCATTGAGTGAGGTGCATTTTTTTTGCTGGTTTGCCATTTGACGGCTATTTTTGCTTAGTCTGCCGAGATATGAAAAAATCGTTGCTTCCCCTGGCTTCAGTATTCCTGTTCACCGTCCTGTGTACAGATTGCCATTCAGGACCCGACCCCAGTCAGGTGGCTTCCAGGTTCTTGAAAGCTATATTGCAAAGCAATTACGGAGAAGCCAAAAAATATGCAACTCCCGAAAGTGCATCCATGCTGACTGCCCTGGCTTCCCTGACCAGTGCATTGCCAACGGGAGAGCAGGATAAGATACACCATTCCACCATAAGCATTCAGCAAGTTCAGGTTCAGGGCAATATGGCCAGGGTAACCTACCTCAATTCCACAGAAACAAAACCCGAAACGCTTCATCTCACCAAAGTGGATGGGCAGTGGAAAGTAGCTTTTACCAAAGATTATATCATGCCGAGGCTGGAAGGCCCGGGGGCGGACAGCTTATCGGGAAATATGATCCTTCCCGACACTTTACTTCCTCAGGTACAACAGGACACATCCAGGTAATCAGCTATTCCTATTTTAGGTTATTCTCCGGTAAAATAGATGGACGGGGCTGGAAGGAGGGTATTAGTCATCATGGATCGTACTAATTTTATCCGGCTTTTCATCCATATAAACTGGATAGGAATATGTATGTCTAAATCAGCTAAACCAATGCTTAATATCCACATGTTCAACCCCTGGCATCAGGTGCAACCTGGAAACCGGCTTCCAGAAATAGTCAATGCGCATGCGTAATTTCCCAGGGGTTCGGAGCCAGGTATGCACAGGATAAAGGAAGTGGTTCGCTCCGGATGGACTGGATGTGGTATTCCCCTTCCATTATCCGGTATATTTTGGCTTTATTCCCCAATCCTAGGGTGCTGACCTTGATCCCTGGATAACCAATATTATCCGGGATCGAACCAGAACCCCTGAACACCCTTGAAGCAAAGGTGGTTGGTGTTATGCAGATGGTGAGCAATGGCGAGGATGTTGGGAAAAATGATAGTTTGGTTCACTTTGATTTGAGAATGAATGATATCGATGATTTCCAGGCCCTCCAAATTTTCCTTTATGGAAACGCTAAAACTTTTTTCTGATCCGAATAAGCCACCGGAATACAACACTGCGACCTTGGAGGATGTCCAGGGTACGGTAAAGGCCTTTGAGATCGTTCAACAGAGTATTACTGGACACAAAACTTATCTTCATGCCTCCCAATAAACCACCCATGACCTTAATCATCATTTTCGGACTGCTCCTTCTGGGCATGCTTGCAGGTTATTTCAGCGGACTGGTGGGAGTCGGAGGAGGCATTATCCTGGTACCCGCCCTGATTTATTTATTCGGCATGTCTCAGCATGAAGCCCAGGGCACCACCCTGGCCATCATGATTCCTCCGATTGGCATCCTGGCAGTCATAGAATACTACAAAAAACAATATGTGGATTTTCGCATCGCCCTGGTCATCATCGTAGGGTTTGTAGCCGGAAGTTATTTTGGTGGAAAGCTGGCAGTGGGAATCCCGGATTATATCCTCAAACGGATATTTGCCTTCCTGCTGATCATCATTGCCGTAAAAATGTTATTTTTTGATAAGCCTCGGTGATTCCCTTAATCAAATAATCTTCTTATTCCGGTCAGGAGGTGGGATCTTTCCCCGGTAATGGCATGGATGATGCCCTGAGCATCCACCGGATCCAACCTGACAGTACCCGCTGCATGAATAATTTCGTTCGGCCCCAGCAGTAACCCCACATGAGTGGGTTTACCCCGATCTGAATTGAAAAATGCCAGGTCCCCCAAATTTGCCTGATCCAGGCTGCTTACTTTTTCACCCAGTGTGGATTGCTGCCAGGCATCCCGGTAAATATACCTGCCAACCAGCCGGTATACGGATTGGGTAAACCCGGAACAATCCAGTCCAAATACTGATTTCCCACCCCACAGATACCCGCTTCCCAGGAAAAGAAATGCATATTCCCTTAGCCGGTCAGGGCTAATGGTTTTTTCCGGATTCCTGACAATTAACGGTCCTGAAAAAAAGATCCGGGTGGAGCCCCAGACCGCTTTCCCGTTTTGCAATCCTTTCAGTCTGCTGCCCAACGGGGCCATTATAGAAGTCGTCTCAACCATTACTGGGTTCACCCAGTCCCCAGCCAGGGGTTCGTCTTTCATCCGGAAGAAGGATTCATCCACTAGTAATGGATTGCGCACTGAACACCAACCTTCATATCCATCTTCTGCGGTACGGATCCTGAGCCAATGGTCAGGCCCCCGTTTCAATATGATGAAGCATTCCCCGAATATCAGTTCTGTCACCATTTCAGCCGCATGACCGGGAACTGCCCTTACCGGTAATACAGGCACCTGACAAATACCAAACTGTGGATCCCCAACCATTCCCCAAACTTATGGAATTTACTTACTGATGCACCTTATCTGAATATTCCTTAAATTGAAAAGTGAACTGGCAAAAGTATTCTGATCTGCCTGACGAGGATATCCTGCAACTTTTCCGGGAAGACCACAATAATGAATGGATTGGGTTGCTTTTTTCCCGTTATGCCCACTTGCTTCTTGGTGTTTGTATCAAATATCTGAAAAATACCGAAGACGCGAAAGACAGTATTCAGCAGATTTTTCTCAAAACACTGGATGATCTGCGACATCATCAGGTCACCCATTTCAAGGCCTGGATATATCAGGTTTCCCGAAATTACTGCCTGATGCAGTTGCGGTCTGGAAAGAGAATAAGGGTTCAGTCGGTTGACGAATGGCCAGACCTGAAAGAAGACCAAGGGGAAGAAAACTTATGGAAGCAACACCAGGAGACCATGCTGGCTGACCTGGATAACGCCCTTTGCAGGCTGCCCGAAGGTCAAAAAACTTGCGTGGTCCGGTTTTATCTGGATAAAAAATCCTACCAGGATATAGCTTCGGAAACTGGATTTTCAATGATGCAGGTTAAAAGCCATATCCAGAATGGCAAAAGGAATTTACGGATATTGCTTGACCGTAGGCTACCTCCTGAATCAGGAAGACGGTGAACGTTTATAAAACAAAGTATGGTACCATGGACCAGGAAATGTCAGAACTTTTTACACCAAGCCAATGCCTGAACAGCCAGGAACTGATCAATTATTTGTCCGGAGAATTATCTGACACCGCTAAAAGACGTATTGAACTTCACTTAGCCGGATGTGCCTTATGTAGTGATGCCCTAGAAGGGCTTGCCAGCGTGCAGCCCAGTTCCAGGATACCTGAAATGGTCAGCCAGGTCAACGATCGAATCTTCAGACATCTGAAACATCATCCCCGAATCCGGAAAAAGCAACAGCTTAATATCCTGCTTAGTCTTGCTGTATTCATAGTACTGGTGATTATCCTGGTTGCCTATATGTCTTTTCATTTTGCGGCAAGGAACGTTACGAAATCTGGTCATTCCATTAACCAATCCCAAAAAAAATAAGCAATTCCCTGAAAATCAATAAATGGCTTTATTCTCCTTTTGGTGCCATTCTGCAAAAATGGTCAGGGATTCGGGGTGTACAAGCCGGATCAGGGGAATAGTTCTCTCTTCCAAAGGCCGCATCAGCTGATCATATATAAATCGGTCATCAAATCCTATGGCATGGGCTTCTTCCCGGCTATTGGCAAAATAAATCCGATCCATCCTTGCCCAGTATATGGCCCCCAGGCACATGGGGCAGGGTTCACAGGAAGAATAGATCTCACATTCCCTAAGTTCAAAACTTCCCAGGTAGCGGCAGGCATCCCGAATGGCCAGGATTTCCGCATGGGCAGTTGGGTCATTGGTGGAAATAACCTGATTGTACCCGTTTCCAATAATTTCATCCTTCCTGACCACAATGGCCCCGAAAGGCCCTCCCCGGTTTCCGGAAAGGGCTTTTTTTGATAGTTCCACTGCCCGATGCATGAAATGCATTTCCCTTGAACCGATCATATATTCCCGTTTACTTATGGAAAATACAAAAATTTCTATTTAGTCGCAAATTATATCAGAAAATCAAATCAATTCCCCGACGACGAAACAGGATCCGCATACCAGGATTAAATCAGCCGGACTGGCATTTTCCCGGGCAGCATCCAGGGCTTCCCGGGAGGATGCAAATACTCTTCCTGAAAGACCAAACTCCCCGGCCTTGTCAGCCAGTTGTTCTTTTCCCAAAGCCCTGGGAATAGCTGCCTGGCAAAAATAATACTGGGCAGACCGGGGCAGGGCTGCCAATATTCCATGGATATCCTTATCCTTTACCGTACCTAACACAATATGTAAACTGCCATATACCATGGTATCCAGCTGGCGGCAAATCTCCCGGATTCCGGATTCATTATGTCCGACATCCATTACGATGGCAGGATTGGAAGATACCTGGTCCCATCTTCCCCTTAATCCGGTCCGCTTTTTTACCTGGGAAAGGGCACTTTGAATACCCTGTTCGGAAAGATTCCAGGATTTAGTCAAATGCCGGCATGAGGATAAAACGGTTAACAGATTTTTAGCCTGGTATTGCCCATTAAGGTCCATGGAATAAGTATTCGCAATCTGAAAATCTGAGCTTTGGACCCTCACCTGCAGGTGATCGGGATACCATTCTGAAGATAAAATCTGGAATTCCTGGTCAGCAAAAAACAGGGGCGATGAACATTGGAGTGCCTGGCCAATCATTATATCAGCGACTTCCTCCTGTTCTTCCCCGATCACCACGGGAACACCTGTTTTGATAATGCCGGCTTTTTCCCGGGCAATTTGTTTCAGGCTGTTTCCCAGGATATTCTGGTGGTCATAGCTGATATTGGTAATCACTGCCAGATCTGGTACAATAATATTGGTGCTGTCCAGCCTTCCACCCAGGCCTGTCTCCACGATAGCGATATCTACCTGTTTATCCACAAAATAACTGAAAGCCATAGCCACAGTGATCTCAAAGAAGGAAGGCTGAATCTGAGCTGCAACAGGTTTTATTCGGGCCACAAACTCAGTGACATAATCCTTTTCCACCATCTCGCCGTTTACCCTGATTCTTTCCCGAAAATCTTTTAAATGGGGTGATGTATAGAGTCCGGTCTGGTATCCTGCCTCCTGGAAAATGGCAGCCAGCATATGGCTGACCGAACCCTTTCCATTGGTACCGGCAATGTGCACACTCCGGAATTTACGCTCTGGGTTTCCAAGCAGGCTGCAAAGGGCAATGATATTATTCAGGTCAGCCCTGTAAGCGACTTTCCCCAGGTGGCTGAACATGGGAAGTTTCTCATAAAGGAATTCAAGCGTTTCTTGGTATTGATTGTGGCCAGCCATAAAAAACCCGGGAGCTTTTCCCACCCCCGGGTACAAATATCCTAAGCATAAGCATGAACCTGAAATTATTTTAGGTTCTCAGATTCCGGAACCAGGTGCCTGGAGGTTCCGGATGGATTTTCCCTGATGTGATCAGGTTTACCATTCCGTATGACCACCACTCCGTCAAATACATCCACCAATACTGACTTGGATTTATCTATTTCACCGCTGATAATCCTGCGGCTAAGGAGGTTAATGATCTCCTTCTGAATCAGTCTCTTAAGTGGCCTGGCACCATACTGAGGATCATATCCCTGTTCTGTCAGGTAATCCAGGGCATAATCGGAGAATTCCAGCATTATTCCACTTTTGGCAAGCAATTCCTGGAGTCCTTTCAATTGAATATTGACAATATCCCTGATTTCTTTCTTCAACAACGGCTGGAACATGATGATTTCATCAACCCGGTTCAAAAACTCCGGTCTAATGGTTTGTCTGAGCAGGTTGATCACTTCTACCCTCGTCGCATTGACCACCTCTTCCCGGTTCTTTTCATTCACTTTTTCAAAATTTTCCTGTATGATGCCACTTCCCAGGTTTGAAGTCATGATGATGATGGTGTTTTTAAAATTCACCACCCTCCCCTTGTTATCCGTTAACCTGCCATCATCAAGCACCTGAAGAAGCAGATTAAATACATCAGGATGAGCTTTCTCAATTTCATCAAGCAGAACTACAGAATAGGGCTTCCTTCTGACTGCCTCGGTAAGCTGACCACTTTCATCATAGCCCACATAACCAGGTGGTGCACCCACCAGTCTGCTGACTGCATGCTTTTCCTGGT